>ERZ1740070.2034-NODE-2034-length-11984-cov-5.894124_pt1 | contig 11984 bp, 8 predicted proteins | sample MGYA00581734_ERZ1740070 | MGnify/ENA primary metagenome ERZ1740070 (study PRJEB43018, sample SAMN04849744) | marine metagenome | isolation source: floating plastic debris | place: Pacific Ocean | collected 2008-09-01 | study: EMG produced TPA metagenomics... | reverse complement strand
CAACAGAGAGCAACGACAGGTCAGAGGTGTAACGTTAGAAAATGGCGAATTTATTGCGAGCAACCACGTTGTTCTTTCGGAAGGGCATAGCGCTCGCGACACCTTCGAGATGATTCACCGACAGGGCGTCTACATTGAGCCAAAACCCTTCTCTGTTGGCTTCCGGATTGAGCACCCACAGCCTTTAATTGACGAGCGGCGCTATGGAGAAAACGCTGGCCATCCTATCCTGGGTGCGGCTGACTATAAGCTGGTTCACCACTGCACCGAGGGCATCGCAGCAGGTCGCAGCGTCTACAGCTTCTGCATGTGTCCTGGTGGACAAGTCGTAGCGGCTACGTCCGAGCCTGGCAGAGTCGTCACCAACGGCATGAGCCAATACGAACGTAGCGGCAAAAACGCCAACAGCGGCATTGTTGTCGGGATTACGCCCGAAGTTGACTATCCAGACGATCCGCTCGGCGGGATGAAGCTTCAGCGAAAGCTAGAGACTAAGGCCTTCGAGCTGGGCGGTGGTACCTACGAAGCACCAGGGCAGCGTGTCGTTGACTTTTAGGCAGGCGTGCCTTCTACTGAAATTGGGCAAGTGAAGCCGACTTATCGACCCGTCGTGCATTTGTGTGATTTGGCCGAGAGTTTGCCGAGGTATGCGATCGCAGCTATCCGCGAAGCCATCCCCGCCTTCGACCAAAAGATCAAAGGATTCGCCATGTCCGACGCCGTGCTCACTGGCGTTGAAACTCGCACCTCCTCCCCCATTCGCATCAAGCGCAACGAACACTTCCAAAGCTTAAACACATCTGGCCTTTACCCTGCCGGAGAAGGCGCAGGCTACGCAGGCGGGATTCTCTCCGCCGCTGTAGATGGCATCAAAGTCGCTGAGGCAGTAGCTTTGAGCATGGTGACAGTAGCAGCCTCGTAGGGCATCTTTGCAGAATGTTGCCGGAAGGCAGCTTTACCAAAGAAAGAACAAAACGTTCCACTTTGTTTAGATACGTATAAACCCTGAGAGAAATAGCTTAATTTATACAAAATAAAGTCATGATGAGTACTAAGTACATTCTCTGACTCACATGCTCTTCACCAAATTACAGGGCAAACACAAAGCCGCCGACAAGGCTTCGCATAAGGCACCTCTTAAAACATCACAACAGTGGAACAGAAAAGTGGTTGCGGCCTTCCTACTATCAGGACTGGCTTTAGGCAATACGTTCAGCCTAAGCAATGAACACATCACACCAGCGGCTAAAGCGAGTACGTATGGCGTCTCCAATCGGATCAATCAGCTCAAAGCCACTCCTGACAGCCGTTGGATTGAAGTTCAGCTAGAAGAACAACAAATCTTGGTATGGGAAGGTAACAAGATTGTCTATAGCTCTGTAATGTCGTCAGGCACCGCTGATAGACCCACACAAGAAGGCACGTTCGAGATTCAAAGCATGCACATCAGTGCGCGCATGCGAGGCACTGACTACGACGTACCAGATGTACCTTACACCATGTACTACTCAGGCCACTATGCACTGCACGGAGCCTACTGGCATAGCAACTTTGGTACGCCAGTAAGCCGCGGATGCATCAATCTCCCTATCGTCGCTGCAAATTGGATATTTAGCTGGGCCCACGTAGGTACCACTGTCGTCGTTCACTAAATCTAGTTCACGAAACCTGAATATACGGGTCTTAGCTAGCCGTCACACACCTTCAGCAAAAATACATCAACAGAAGTTGCATCATCATCACAACTTCTGTTGATGTATTTTGTTTTAGACATCTGTCTCCAGCCAAAGAGTCAATGCTGGCAAAGGTTTCAGAGACAAAAACAAAGTTGGCTACCGTCAAAAGCGAAACATCAAACAAATTGAATGATGCTGACTCATATTGACTTTTTTTGGGCTAAATAGAATAGCAATGACTCACATATCTCTCGAAAAGAGCATCCCTTAATCTCTTAAAAGAGAATCTTGTGAAATAACAGCATTCTCTCCATCTTTGTTAGATAGAAACTTTAATAACTATGTTTTCTCCTAGACGCTACTTCGAAGTATTTGCCACCACGATGCTGCTGCTAGTGGGATTACCTCAGTTCGTTGCACCCATGCTGAAATGGCAGTCAATGCCAGGGGCAGCGCATGCACAGTCGATGTCAATGGTCCGCCTGAGCCGACAAGTTAGCTACAACAATGCTGGCAGCGCCGATACCTTTCAAGATGATCAGCTCGGCTACAGCCTGACATTGGAGAACCACGATGGGGTGGCGCTAACAGGAACGCCACTATACCTAGACGGGCAACCTGTAGAACGCGTCATGGTCGCGTCTGTTATTCCGGCAGGTACTTATCTATCGGGCATGCCCTATGCACCTGCGGGCTGGCAGACCATTTACAGCACAGACGATCGGCAGCAAACGGGCCGTCGCAATAACGATACTCGAATCAGCTGGACAAGCAGCCGCCCCGCCTCACAAAGCGTTCGCCGGATTGCCTTCGTTAAAACGGGCGCGCTAGATGCCTACGATATAGTAGACGGCCTCAGCTTTGGCCTATCACTAGATGACACACCGGTCTACGCGCCCGGCATTCGCAACGCGGTAGAGTTCTATGCCAATATTCAGGGCACACCAACGCTAATAGCGGCAGATGAAAACTTTTATACCGACATTGACGGGATTGAAATCGCTCGTGTCAACGCTGGAAAACCCACCGACGAACCTGCACCACTCGCTGTACTAGAACCCGCACCACTCGACCCGATTGACCTGATCGAAGCGCCTGTCGAGCCGGTGAGTCCACCGGTTGAGCTACCTGAGCCAGTAGTTCCTGAGCCCGTAGTTCCTGAGCCTGTGGTTCCTGCGCCTGTGGTTCCTGAGCCAGTAGTTCCTGAGCCGATTGCACAGGGGAATGAGTCTGGTGGCATGTGCACATTCGATCCGGTTACGAGTCAATATTCGGTCGGCATTGAGTCTGGAGTGGGCAGCACGCCATCGTCTCCGCAGCTGGGCGGGTTTTTCCCGCTGGCGCAAGTGCCTGGGAAGAACTTGACTTACCTCAATGCGGTAGGCCGCTTGGATGACTTTAGCGATCCGGGTGCCAATGTGGTGGTGGGCCATCGTTTTTACAATGGAGCGGGCGATCGCATTCACGGCGGCTACATTGCCTACGACCTAGGCAACACCGGAGACTCAACCTTCAACCAAGTGGGCATTGGCGCAGAGACCCTAGGAGAAGTCTGGGATGGCCGAGTCAACGCCTACATCCCCCTAGAAGATCGCCAAGAAGTAGAATCGGACAATCCAGCTGAGATCGCTTACGAAAATCCCCTCACCACTGTGGAAGCGGAAGTCGGAGCCAAACTCTACAGCTTTAACAATGGTGGCGAAGTTCGCGCTTATGCGGGGCCTTACTACTACACAGAAACCGGCACCATCGGCGGCAGAGTTGGCCTCAGCGTTGAACCTATCGATGGTGTCACCGTCGGCGCTAGCGTTCAGTCCGACGACGTCTTCGATACGCAAGTAGGTTTTAGCCTGAACTATCAATTCGGCGGAAGGCGCTCTACAAACCAAACCATTATCGAAGGCCGTGATGTGGTGGCGCTTGACAACGGCAATACAGCATGTGGTCGCCTGAACCGTATTGATACTCCCATCCGCCGGACCACGCCTGTGCGCGTAGAAACGCAAACAGAAGAAGCACCCCTTACCCTCATCACCTCTGATAGAACCCTCAAGGAAAATATTACATTCCTAGAAGAAACAGCCGTTGGCCATAGACTCTACGCCTTCGACTACATCGAAAGTTCCGCTCTGCCCACAGGCCGGTTTGTCGGTGTCATGGCTCAGGACTTGCTGCAAAACTATCCAGAAGCTGTGTTCGTCACAGCCGATGGCACCTACGCTGTCAACTACACAGCACTTGGACTAAAGATGTCGACTTACAGAGAATGGCAGCAGCAAGGCATGAACGCAGTACTAGCTGAATAGGCAAACCCTGAATAGGCAAACCTTGTTGTGCCCACGCAGGATACTTTTCCAGGTATCTACAGCGCCTCTGTTACTCAAGTTCACATTACTCAAGTTCACAAAGAAAAACTTTAAAAGAAAAAAGGAGAGCCTCGAAATCAGTTCGGCGGCTCTCCCTACCATCAGGGTGCATCTACATGCATACATTATGGCATATAGGGGTGGGGGGCGAAACCCCCTTTTTGTTCGGATTATAGAACGATTTCGTCTGTATTCTAGAACTGGAGCGCTTTCTAGGCATATTTCGCAGGATAGCCGCCCAATTTTACACTAAGTATTAGCCTTTGAGCTTTTTTCCTAGCAATTGATTCGTGAGCTTAGGATCGGCCCTGCCGCCTGTGCGCTTCATCACCTGACCGACAAAGAAGCCTTTCAGCTTTGTCTTACCCGCTCGGAACTTGGCGAGCTCATCAGGATGCGCAGCTAAGACCTCGTCAATCATCGATTCGATCTCAGCGGGGTCAGAAATCTGGCTAAGTCCTTCTTTCTCCACAATTTCTTTGGGTGATCCGCCATTTTTTAGTAGTTTCGGCAAAATATCTTTGCCGATTTTATTGCTGATGGTGCCGTCCTCAATCAGCTTCACCATTTCAGCCAAGGCTTCAGGGGTTAGCTTAATCTCGGTGATGCTTAGCTTTTCAGCATTAAGGTACCCAGCAATGTCGCTCATAATCCAGTTGGCAACAAGTTTGCTAGATGCGCCGGTTGCGATCGCACGCTCAAAAAACTCCGCCACCGCCCGGTCATCAATCATCACCATCGTGTCGTAAGCCGACAGCCCAATATCTTCCTGATAGCGCTTCCGCTTCTCGGCAGGCAGCTCCGGTAGCTCACCTTTCCAGCTATTAAGCTGATCGACAGACACTTCAATCGGCGGCAGATCTGGCTCGGGGAAATAGCGATAGTCGCTAGAGCCTTCCTTCATCCGCATACTCTTCGTGCGCTGCGGCCCTTCTTCCCACAGGCGAGTTTCCTGATAGATTGGCTCACCGGCTTCTACAGCTGCAATTTGGCGATCTATTTCGTAGTCAATAGCTTTTGCGATCGCGCTAAAGCTATTCATGTTCTTAATCTCAACCTTTGTACCAAACGCCTCCCGGCCCACCGGTCGTACCGAGATATTCACGTCGCAGCGCAGCGACCCTTCCTGCATATTGCCATCGCCCACCCCCAGGTAGCGAATAATGCGGCGAATTTCCTCCGCGTAGGCCGCCGCCTCTTCGCCCGAGCGAATATCCGGCTCAGACACAATCTCGACCAGCGGCACACCCGCTCGGTTGTAGTCCACCAGCGAGTAGGAAGCTGCTGCCAGATCACCACCGCCACCGTGCACTAGCTTGCCTGCGTCTTCCTCCATATGTAAGCGTGTTACCCCAATCCGCTTACGCACCGGCTCACCGTCTTTGATAATTTCGATTTCGAGCCAGCCATGCTCCGCGATTGGCAAATCAAACTGAGAGATCTGATAGTTCTTTGGCAGGTCAGGATAGAAGTACTGCTTACGGTCAAACTTACTGTAGGGGGCAATTTGACAGTTCAGCGCTAGCCCTGCTTTCACCGCATATTCCAACACCTTTTCATTTAGCACTGGCAATACACCGGGTAAGCCCATCGTTACCGGGTCTACGTGGGTATTGGGGTCAGCGCCAAAAGCAGCGGAGCTAGTGGAGAAGATTTTGGTATCTGTACTCAGCTGACAGTGGGTTTCTAGACCAATAACGGCTTCATACTTGTTTCCCAGAGGTGTCTTTGCGGGCGTGGCAGCAGTCATAAATGCTTCGACCTAGTGAATGAATGGTTTTTACAGCGTGGTTATTACAGGGCAATTGTATCGCTAACATCAGCGTTTAGAGAGGGCAAAGCGGCACGCTAGCTGACGGATACCAAGAAATCGCAGAAGTCGTTTAGTTGCTGAGTCACTCTTCTATGGCAGTCTTCTAACTGCTGAAAGTTAGCAGCAATCCTTTCTGGGTCAAGACGGTAAGTATAGTTACTGCGAATCACGTGTCGAAAAGACAAGTATTCATCGAGACATAAACGTGTTTTTTCATCAATGACAGGTGGGCGGGCACCTAGCACATCCAGCATCACTTGATCTAGTAAATCCTTGTGCCATTGTCCCGTTTTGGGACTCATCAATCCTCCATCGACAGTATCTACAATTATCTTAAATATCTTCTCTAGGCCTGTGTAATAGCCATGCATACTCAACCCGACTGCGGTCCAGTAAACGGCTTGTTTCGTTTCTTCAGCTAACCCAGCCTGTTCTTTAGCATAGTTGTATTCCTGCTCAACGTCAGACAGCGTTCGGCGAATTCTACTAATCAAGGCTGCGTACTTTGACACTTTGGAACCTTCAAGATTATATTCGTCGCTTAGCTGAATTTTATCGCCTAGCGTTAACCCTTCCCTAAGCACGTAAGATTCAAGGCTGGGCGGCGCTTCTTCGATCCGAACAAGGTCAACGCCAAAAGAGCCTGAATGTCGCATCAGCTCAGTGAGTGCGCTTATATAATCCCCACACGGTAAATCCCATACGGCTAGGTCAACATCTGACTCCATATGAATGTTATTCACGGAGAGCATAGAGCCAAACAGGGCTACTTTTGTTGCACCAAAGTCTTTTTTAAGGATGTCGGAAAGCGCTTTGGCGGTCTTGAGTCCGTCTTCATGACGCTGTTTTAGGCGCGATCGCTTCTCCGCCTTACGCTGCTGCCAATGCGCCACATAAGCCTGATACTTTTCTGGGACGGTTGCCGAAGTCTGTAAGCTACTCATACCGTGAAGTATATCAACCAAACCAAAAGGATGAGATCACAAATCACACTTGCTAAAGCGAAGTCGTTATGAGTATACTTAAGAAGTTCTAAATAAAGGGAATGAGTTTCGCGACAAATCTAACCAAGGGTTAATGTGCATCTGCATTGCATGATTTAACCTTTACGATGATTATGCGATCTTCCTATTGGAAGGGCTTCGCCATCGCACTTTACCCTTCGGAGGCTACTATGGTTGCAACCACGTCTAAATCTGCGTTCTACCCTACTCGCATCGATCTCCCGCTCGACACTCGTAAATCTGTTGTAGATATGTTGAACGGCACGCTAGCCGCCACCACTGACCTACGTACACAAACCAAGCAAGCCCACTGGAACGTAAAGGGCAAAGACTTCTATCAGCTACACCTTCTCTTCGACGAGATGGCAGGCGAACTAGAAGAGTTTGCTGATATGGTTGCTGAGCGCGTGACAGCGCTCGCAGGCACAGCAATGGGCACAGTGCGTATGGCTGCTAGCAATTCCATCTTACCCGAGTACGACTTCGACGCCGTCGGTGGCATGGAGCACGTGGCCGCACTAGCCGATCGCTACGCCGCGTACGCCAAGCACCTACGCGAAGGCATCGCGAGTGCAGATGACCTCGGCGACATGGACACTAGCGACCTATACACAGAAATCTCTCGAACCATCGACAAGCGTCTCTGGTTCTTGGAAGCTCACTTGGTCGGTTAATAGCTGACCGACTGACACCACAAAAATTGACAAAAAAAAGGATGCTTTCACGTGAGAGCATCCTTTTTTTTGTCGTTATGCGAACCAAACTTACTAGCTCAGACGGTAGCGGATGGAATAGACCATGCCTGCATCGAATATTGCGTGTAGAACAACTACAGACCAAAAGTCTTGATAGCCAAAGTAGAGCCAACCCCATATTGAGCTGACGGCGACTAATCCAATAATCCAAATTCTACGGATGTTTTTAACTGCGGGGCTTTTATCCAGGTGAGGGGGCAGAATTTTGAGCCAAAAGAGGGCGTGGATTGCGCCGGAGTAAGCAAAGAAGGTAACGGTGCCTGCGAGGAATAGCCTCAGTGGTTGAGTGGTGAAGGGAGCGGCTAGGGCTGTCCCGAGCTTAAAGCTAGCGAGGAATAAAATGGTTTCACAGAGACCGTTTAGAAGGGGAAAGGCGACGAGTGTGGGCAAGTGGAGCGATCGTCCGCCTCCCATCGAAACCCGGTCGTAGGCCACCATCGTTACCAGTGTCGCGAGCAATCCAACCCCAATAGAAATCACATGCCCAGTGCTAAAGCCAGTCGCAACCTGTGCAATATCTGCACGAAGGACAAAGAGACCTACTACCAAACCTATCACCCAGTAAATGATCAGCGGCTTGAGTGATGACTGTGAGGAACTCAGGCGAGACGCAATAGAAGAAGGTGCCATAGGCCGTAATCACTTGTGTGCTTCGAGTTGTACGACCAGTCTCGACTGGCCGCACCGTCTATACGATACTCAAAGCTATCTATTGCTGCCTGGCATCTACGATATTCGTCACAAATATCAGCAAACGCGGATGTGTTTTTCTATGCAGACCGTTCGTCTGCCTTGTAAGGAAACTGTCTATTCAGAAAACTGTTTATGTATCAGCAGCAGGCGTATCGTCAACAGGAACGTTATTAGTCGGCGCGTCGTTGCTGGGCAACAGTAATTCTTCAATGGAGCCGTTGTCTTCTAGCTCTCGAATGATGGTGGGTGCTTGAGTGTCTGGTTCACTGAAGATAGCTTGCAAGCTCTCTTCTAACGTTCGAGCCATTACGATCTTGTTTTTGTAGGCCACGATTACCCGCGCCAAAATAGGTAGCTCGTTTGTTTCTGCCTCTAGATATAAGGGCTCAACGTATAGCAAAGATTGTTCAATCGGAATGACCAACAGATTTCCTTGGTTGGCGCGTGATCCCTGTGTGTTCCAAAGAGAGATTCGCTGAGAAATGTCGGGCTCTTGATTGATTCGCGCCTCTATTTGCTCTGGGCCAAAGACTAGCTCTTGCTTGGGGAATTGATACAGCAGCTGACGCCCATACTGTTCTCCGTCTGAGCGCGCCGCTAGCCAGGCGACAAGGTTGTTTCTTCTCGCTGGCGTAAAAGGCCGCAGTAGAACAAATTCGCTATCGTCTTCTCCGGGCAATTCCATAATCAAGTAGTAAGGCTCTACCACTTGCTCTTCATTGGCGTAGATTTCGTTGGGGGCGCGCCATTGGTCTTCCCGGTTGTAGAAGACCTGTGGGTCGGTCATGTGGTAGGCCAGAAGCTGATCGGACTGGATGGCAGAGAAGTCTTGTGGGTAGCGGATGTGGGCTCGGAGCGCTTCGGGCATGGCCGAGAGCGGCTCAAACATGTCTGGGAAAGTTTCGCTCCAGGTACGGATGATGGGGTCACGCTCATCGGCGACATAGAAGTGATCGGAGCCGTTGTAGGCAGCGACGTCTGTTTTTACAGAGTTGCGAATGTAGTTGAAGGGATTGGTGCCGGGGTCGGAATAGGGGTAGCGATCGCTCGTCGTATAGGCATCAATCATCCAGTACATGTAGTTGGTGCCAGACTCCTCACCGACAGGAGAAAAGTCACTGCCTGCATCTGCCACTACTAAATATGGGTCGCCATCAAACTGTAGGAAGGGAGCCACACGGCGTACGCGGTCCTTGATATTGCGACGAAACATTAGCTTTGTTTCGGGCGTAAAGTTGTCTGTGAGCAGCATCTTCCAGTCGCCGAGATGCTTGGCAAACAGCAGCCGACGCTGAAGAGAGCCAATATTAATACCGCCGCGCCCGTCGTAGCGGTTATAGGCATTCTCACCCTCATCTTCATTGGCACTGGGGTAGTCAAGTTCAGGTGAGCGAGCCCCCGTCATCACGTAGGTATCGGTCAGCTCGCCGTAGTAAATTCGAGGCTTGCCTACCGGAATAGAGCGCTCTATCACAGGTGAGCTTGGCGTATGCGCAATGTCTTTAATGAAGTATTCGGGCAGTCCACTGGGGCCCGCTGTATTCACCGGGCTCATGGTAAAGCCATAGCCATGAGTGTAGATCAAGTGCTCATTTACCCAGGTTTTGGCAACGTCTGGCACCAGCGTGTAGTCCAGCTCACGCGCTGAGATTAAGACCTGCCGGCGATTAACAGATTGACTGCCATCTTCGTTGTTCTCAGCGAGGCTATATCTATCGACATCTGCATCAAAGAATTCGTAGTAGGGACGAATCTGCTGAAGCTGGCGGTTTGAAACCAGCAGCGGACGCGTGTCCCACAGGCGAATGTTGCTAATCGTCAGCTCGTTCTCTTCTAGATTTTGTGTGGTTAGCGTACCTTGCGGATTGAATTGCTTGGTTTCAATTTGGTCTAGGTCGAAAGCGTTGCGGGTGAAGTCGATGGTGCGGGTGAGGTAGGGCAGCTCCCTTTGTAGCTCGTTTGGCTGGACGGCGAGGCGCTGTACCAGCCAAGGAGCGAGGGTATTACCGATAAGGGCAAAGAGAAGGTAGAGGGCGATCGCACCCACAACAGGCCGCGCCGCCAGCACGTTACCGCCTAACCGCCGATTAGTCGATCGCCTGCCTAACGCCCGCCACAGCAGCGTAAGCGATAGTCCTAATGAAATGTAGCTCAGCGCAATATTGACAGGGAGATCGACAAAAGTATCGGTAAAACTCGCACCATAGCTAACGCCCTGTTTTGAGTAGAGCAGTTCGTACCGGCCCAGCCAGTGAGTGAGCGCGGTGACAGCCAGTAGACCGGAAGCAAGCGCACTCAAATGTCGCTGCTGTCCTGATGAAAATCCGGCAAACCGTCCCTGGCTCAGCGTATTGCCCGCCAGCAAATACTCCAGCGTCACCGCCGTGAGCACAAATAGCAAAAGCCCCGACAGCCAAAACTCCACCAGCTCCAGCAGGGGCAGCCGAAAAATATAAAAGCTTAAATCTCGCCCAAATACCGGGTCTATTTGAGCGAATGGCGTTGGGTTCAGTGCGGGCAACACCCGAGACCATTCTTCTGTAAGGATAATGCCGAGACTGGCGCTGAGAATTATCGCGCTCAATCGTAGGATGGGCATCGTGGCAATAATGAGTGCGATCGCGCCACCAGCCACCAGCCCTAACCATATCGGAATCGCAGCGAATCGCTCCCCAAAGACCGCACCTAGCCAGGGCGGAGCCGTCACTAATCGCTGAAATAGCGCCCAATTCGCCTTAAAGCTTAGGCCTATTGGGGTAGGAATGGGGGCTCTGATCATTTGCAGCTCAGTGACAGCGAGCTGAATGTGATGGAACAGTCCAGCGCCAATGACCGCGCCGATTAGCAACAGAACAGGCAAAAGCGATTTAAGCCCTAAGCCTACGCTGAGGTTTGCTTGGTTTGGCAAAATGCAGTTGCGGTTGAACTGAAGGCGCTTGGCGACGCTGAAGTTGAAAAAGGTGAAGCCGAGGCTAGCAAGAAAGGTAACGAGGCCTAGGATGATTTGGGCGCGCGATCGCAGCACAAACTCACTCAAAAAACCCAGTTCTTCAAACCACAGGCCTTCTGCCCAATAGTAGGTAATGATATATGCGATCGCCGCTAGCAGCAGCGCACCCACGCCTATTACTGGGCTCAACCAATTGAACGCCCGACGCTTTCTCATTCGTCCAGCGCTTAGTTCATCTACACCTGGCGCATACCTATCCGAGGCTCGTGCCATTGCCTACCGACTCCATCAATCTACTGGGATAAAGGTCTACTAGTATGTACAACATTCAGTGTATGCGGCGTTAAGGAAGTCCCTGGTCTTTAAAGTGTGTGTTCCCCTGGCATCAGAATTAGTGGCCCCAAAAATCAATCGCCCGATAGCCTAGCTCCGCCATCATATTTCGCAATAGCGGAATACTCAGCCCCACCACATTAGTGTGGCAACCCTCAATCTTCTCCACAAACATACTCCCCTTACCATCGGTTGCAAACGCGCCCGCGCAGTGCATCGGCTCACCCGTATCGATGTAGGCCTCAATCTCCTCGTCGGTAATCTTCGCAAAAAATACCCTCGTCATTCGGTAACGCACTAGCGGCTCCTTACCCGGTGCTAGCAGCGCATAACCCGTCAGTAGCTCACCAGAACCACCCCGCATCGCTCGCCAGCGATCAATCGCCTCCTGCCG
>ERZ1740070.2033-NODE-2033-length-11985-cov-3.289103_pt1 | contig 11985 bp, 16 predicted proteins | sample MGYA00581734_ERZ1740070 | MGnify/ENA primary metagenome ERZ1740070 (study PRJEB43018, sample SAMN04849744) | marine metagenome | isolation source: floating plastic debris | place: Pacific Ocean | collected 2008-09-01 | study: EMG produced TPA metagenomics... | reverse complement strand
AATCGAAGAGGAGGTCTGAGATGACAGACCTGACGGTGTTGTCGGCCCCGAACGCGCCAGCTGTATCGCTTGATCTGGTCAAAGACTATCTTGGTGTGGGTCATGATGGCGAAGACCGCTTGATCGGTGACCTGTTGCAATCTGCGGGATCGCGGGTGGCACAGGTCGCTGAGATCGCTTTAGTTCGCCAAACGTTTGAGCAGCGCTGGTTGACTTGGCCGGCTGAACTCGCCGGGCGCGGAGCGCGCCTCGCACGGCGACCGGTTCGCTCCCTTCTTTCAGTCGGGATCGAGCGGGATGATGGAACACTCGAAGATCATTCGGAGCGTTTTACGCTCGCGTCTGGGCGGGTCCGTTTGCGGCCGTGGAGTGTGTTACCGCCAATTGCATCACCCGCCCGCGCTCGGCTGGTCTTCGAAGCGGGTTATGACGATGCTGACTCGGTGCCTGCAGACTTGCGCGAGGCGGTCTTGCGCTTGGTTGCATCAATGTACCGGGCAAGACCCTTGGCGCCTAATGACGCTGGGCTAGACGTCAGTTTGCCTGCAGACGTTCAAGCCATCCTCAACGCGCATGATGAGGTCCGACTATGAGCGCCGACGGGTTCCTTGCAAACAGCGAGACCGAACTCTTGTCGACGCTTTTGGCAGCGCTTCGTGGGGACACTGAAATCGTTGATCTACTCGGAGATCCGCCACGCATCTTTGATGGAGACGCCGTTTCCGCCATTGAACCGTACATAGACGTCGAGCGATTTGAGACGACGGAATCGAGCGTCAGCAGCATAAGAGGCTTCGAACATTTGATTCAATTTGCGGTCCACTCGCGGCATGGCGGACTGGTCGAAGCGAAAACGATTCTCGGCGCGTTACGACAGGCTTTGGAAGGGTTGTCGCTGAACCTCATCACGCAGCGGGTGACGCTTATCATTCCAACCTATTGCGACGTGATGCGCAGCAAAAGCGCGCAAACTTTTCGCGGCGTCTTTCGGGTCCGCATTCACACAGAGGAGATCTAATTATGGCCGGTCAAAGAGGGCGAGATTTACTCCTCAAAGTTTCAAATGGATCTGAACCAGAGGGATTCATCACGCTCGCGGGGATCCGCACAACCACGTTCGAGCTGAATGCTGAAAGTGTCGACGCGACGGCCGCAGACAGTCCCGAGGGATGGCGCGAGCTGATGTCGAATGCAGGCATTAAAACGGCGCGCATTCGCGGTAATGGCGTGTTTAAAGACGCTGAAAGTGATCGACGTATGCGCGCGCTGTTTTTCGATGGCGCCTTGGTCATATGGCAATTGGTCATTCCGGGTTTGGGGACGCTGACCGGACCGCTGCACATCCGCTCGCTTCAATGGAGCGGGACGTATGATGCAGAGGCGAGTTTCGCGATCGATCTCGAAAGCGCGGGTGCTTTGGCATTTGCGGCGATCGCATGAACCAAGCGCGCGGCGAAATCGCGATCGAGATTGATGGATCTGAGCACATCATGTGTTTGACGCTTGGCGCCCTTGCCGAGCTTGAAGCGCGGTTTGAGTGCCAATCGCTTAGAGATCTGCAAGCGCGGTTAAAACGCCTGACGGCAAGCGAGCTTCTCGATGTCTTAGCGATCTTGATTATTACCAAACCGGCCACGGACGCGCTCGCGCGCCTGGCTCCAGCCGTGGCGGCAAAAGCTGTTGCAGAGACCTTCGATGCTGCCTAGGGCTGAGATGCTGCGCCAGGCCATGAGTCTAGGGATTCCGCCGAAAGCGTTCTGGCCCTTGTCCGTTCGAGAGTGGCTTTGGCTGACGCATACGTCTGCGGCGGCTGGGTTCTCCCGAGACACACTCAAAGCGTTAATAGAGGAGCATCCGGATGGATGAGTTCGAAGATCACCTCGCTCGAGCTGGTGACAGCCTCTCGGCCTTGGTTGAAGGTCCAGGAGCGGCGGCGGCAAGTGCGCTAGAAACAGCCTTCGGTGATGCAGGCGTAACTATTGAGCGAGCGCTCTCACAGGCAGCCCAATCAGGAGAGGTCAACTTTCGGCGTATGGCTGAGTCATTGATCGCTGACCTCGCCCGAATTGCGGCGGAGGCTGTGATCGCTGAAACGGGTCTTTCGCGGGTTGGCCAGACGGTGAACTTGAACATGTCGCTTGGGCAGGGCGCTGATGCGCAGTCTGTTATCGGAGCCACGAGCGCGATTGCCACCTCCATCGCGGCGGCGGCGGCCCGCGGAGGGCGATACGCATGATACAGGCCTTTCATGATGTCCGATTTCCGATGCGCTTGTCGCTCGGCGCCATTGGAGGACCAGAGCGCGCGACCGAAATTCTAAGTTTGGCGAGCGGTCAGGAAATCAGAAACGCAAGATGGACCCAGTCGCGGCGTCGGTGGGACGTTGGAGGTGCGGTGACGGACCTTTCCCACTTGCAGGAAATTATCTCTTTCTTCGAAGCCCGGATGGGGCGGTTGTTTGGGTTCCGGTTTCGCGACCCGCTTGATTTTTCAAGTGCCGAGCCAGGTGAGTCCGTGACCTTTGATGACCAACAGATCGGCGTCGGCGACGGCGCAACGACATCGTTTCAATTGGTGAAAACAACTGGGATGGCGGCTCGAACCATCACCAAGCCGGCTCCGGGCACGGTCACAGTCGGACTTGATGGTCAAAGTATTGCCTCTGACTGGAGCGTCGATCATATGTCTGGACGGGTTACGTTTGCAACACCGCCTGCGGATGGCTCGACAGTGACGGCAGGTTTTGAATTCGACTGCGCTGCTCGCTTTGAATCTGACCAAATCCAAGCCGTGATTGAATCCTTTGGCGCCGGACGTGTCGCCAATCTCGGCATTGTCGAACTGCTCTGAGGAGAGCGTCTAATGAAACCCATTTCCGAAGCGCTGCTCGCTCGGCTCTCCAGCGAGGTGCTCACCCTATGCTTGTGTTGGAAACTGACCCGAACCGATGGGGTTTGCCTTGGTCTGACCGATCATGATCAACCCCTCACAGTCAGCGGTCAGACGTATCAACCAGGCGCTGCTCTCTCTGCCGGTCAATTTGTCCAAAGCCTGGACCTAAAACCCGGCCGGGGCGCAGCGGCTGGAGCGCTGACGAATGACGCCATAGATGAGGCCGACTTGAAAGCCGGTCTTTGGAATGGCTGCGCGATCACGGTTTATCATGTCGACTGGCAGCGTCCGGACCTTGGCGGGATCTGGATATGGTCAGGTTTCCTGAGCGAAGTCACACTCAGTCAAACGGGGCAATTCGAAGCTGAGCTTGTTTCACAAAAAGCTGAGCTTGAGCGTCCGATCGGCCGCCAGGTTCAGCGTCTCTGTGATGCGGTCTTGGGCGATGAACGCTGCGGCGCTGATCCAGCCGGGCGGAGCTGTGAGCAACGATTTGAGACCTGCAAATCTGTTTTTTCGAACACCGAGAATTTTCGCGGGTTTCCACACTTACCTGGCAATGACTTTGTGCTCTCTGGTCCGGCGGCCACACAAAACGATGGCGGCAAGCGATGACCCGCGAAGATATCGTTTCAGCGGCGCGGCGATGGTTGAACACGCCATATCGCCATCAAGCCAGCTGCCGCGGGGCCGGTGCGGATTGCCTTGGTCTTGTCCGCGGCGTGTGGCGGGATCTTCTCGGCGATGAGCCGGAACCGATACCCCCCTACACGCCGGATTGGGCTGAGGCGATGGCGCAAGAGACCTTGCTCACAGCAGCCCGGCGTCATTTGGTTGAGATCAGTATTGGCCAAGCCGAGTTGGGGGATGTGCTTTTGTTTAGAATGGGGCTTGGTCATCCAGCGAAACACTGCGCAATTTTGACCGGCGAGGATCGGATCATCCATGCTTATTGGGGGCGCGCAGTGTGTGAAACGAGATTGGTGCCGTGGTGGCGTCGGCGGATCGCGGCGGCATTTCAGTTCCCAAACCTGGACCTCACAGATTGCGCACGCGAGCGTGATTGAGGGTGATTGGCACTTGTTCGAAAGCACGCTTAGGTCGTGTTGCGTCCGGGTTGGACACCCAAATCTTATTTCTATCGGGAGACGAACATGACCTTTACAAAAACGATCTTAGCCGCTGCAATTATTGGCCTCTCTGGCATGGCAGCTTGCGCCCCAGCGCTTGCGGATGCGCAGGTCCAAGCGAGCATCACACAAACCGTTGATTACGAGACTTCTGGCGACTTCATTCGCAAGTCAAAGCGGCTCAAGGGCTCTTGGTCTGTGGAGCAGCGCGACGGTAAAACCTTCATCGTTTTCGCCGATGACTTTCGCGCCGCGAATGGACCAGACCTAAAAATCTTCCTGTCCCCAAAAGCGGTCTCTGATGCGACCGGCAAGAACGCTGTGGACGGGTCCATCAATATTGGTGAGCTGAAGAAAACCAAAGGCGTGCAGGAGTATGAAGTGCCAGCTGGGATCAATCTTAGCGATTATGGCAGCGTGCTTGTTCACTGCGAGGCATACTCAGTGCTGTGGGGCGGCGGAAATCTCTAGGTTTCACACGCAACTCATAACGAAGACCGGTCAGTTCGCTGATCGGTCTTTTTTGTTTGGAGGTTTCATTGGGTGAGATTGTACTCTCGCAAGTCGGCAGCGTGGTTGGCGCGCAGCTTTTGCCAAATGGTCTATCCGTGTTGGGTCAAACCGTTTCGGGTGCCGCAATCGGACAATCGCTCGGCACGCTGGCCGGGCGCGCGCTCGACGCATCTATGCTTGCCCCTGTGGCGGGGCCTCGAATTCAGTCACTGCAAGTCATGGAAAGCCGGGAAGGGGCTGGCTTACCGTTGGTCTACGGCCGCATGCGTGTTGGCGGGCAAGTGATTTGGGCATCGCGCTTCAAGGAACGTCGACGCGAGCAAAGGTCGGGCAAGGGCGGTCCAAAATATGTCGACTTTACGTATTCGGTCAGCGTTGCGATCGCATTGTGTCAGGGCCCCATCACGCGAATCGATCGAGTATGGGCGAATGCCGAACAAATCTCACTCGCGGACTATACGTGGCGGCTCTATACGGGCGACGAAACTCAACTGCCTGACCCTTTGATTGAGGCGATTGAAGGGACCGATGCGGCGCCTGCTTATCGCGGGACAGCCTAAATCGTCTTTGAGGATCTGCCGCTCGACGCGTTCGGCAATCGATTGTCGCAGTTTTCCTTTGAAGTGGTGCGCTCCGGCGCATCGCGTGAGACCAGTCTTGCGAGCACGGTCGAAGGCGTCAACATCATCCCAGCCAGCGGTGAATTTGTCTATGCGACTTCGATCGTTCGCGAGCGGCGCTTTCCGGGGATTGAGCGCCCGCTGAATATGAACAATTCTAATGGCGACGCAGATTTCGTTGTATCGCTTCGCCAACTTCAATCTGATCTTCCGCGCGTCAATCATGCTGCACTGACCGTCGGCTGGTTCGGCGATGATCTGAGGGCCGGGACGTGCAAAATCCGTCCGGGTGTCGAGCGTAGAGATCGCGCTTGCGTGCCGTATGAGTGGCAAGTTGATGAAACGCGCCGCGAAAGTGCACATCTGATTTCGCGAACAAATGACAGTCCTAATTTTGGCGGGACGCCAGCGGACGAGGCTGTCATCGAAGGCATTCGTGCGTTGAAAGGGGCGGGCATCGATGTGACGCTGTCCCCCTTCTTGCTGATGGACGTGCCGCCCGGAAACGGTTTGCCAGACCCCGATGGGAGGCAAGAGCAACCGGCTTTTCCCTGGCGGGGCAGGATTACGGTCACCCAGGATAAAAGCCAAGACGCCCGCCGCGAGATTGAGGCCTTTATTGGTGAAGATGGCGCCTTCGGATTTCGACACTTCATCTTGCACCATGCACGGCTCGCGGTTCGCGCAGGCGGCGTTGACGCCATCCTCATCGGGTCTGAGATGAAGACCCTGACAAAAGTAAGAGACGATCAAGGCCGGTTTCCGTTCGTCGAAGCTCTGGTTGCGATTGCCGAAGATGTGCGCGCGATCGTTGGGGGTGTGACGGAGATTTCCTATGCTGCAGATTGGACCGAATATGGCGCGCACGCCCCCGGGGATGGGAGCGGTGATGTTGTCTTCCCGCTTGACGCATTATGGGCCTCTGACGCGATTGGTTTTGTCGGTGTCGACTGGTATCCGCCCGCTAGCGATTGGCGAGACGTCGACGCACATTTGGATCTGATCGCCGGTGCTTCGGGTCTTGGATCATCTGACTATCTCATTTCAAACCTCGCGGGCGGCGAAGCGTTTGATTGGTATTATGCGGGGCCTGCTGAACGCGATGCGCAGATGCGGACCCCGATTATAGATACTGCGCATGGCGAGCATTGGCTGTTTCGCCAGAAGGACCTTTTGGGGTGGTGGCGCAATGCGCATTTTCCAAGACCCGGTGGCCGGCGCGACACGACGCCAACACAATGGGTGCCTAAATCTAAACCGATCCGTTTCATTGAAATTGGCTTTCCTGCCGTCGACAAAGGGCCGAACCAGCCAAACGTATTTTATGATCCGAAAAGCAGCGAAAGTGCGCTTCCCGCCTATTCGAATGGGGCACGCGATGATGTGGCCCAGCGCCAAGCACTATCTGTCGCTGTCCCGTATTGGACAGATCAAGAGGGCGTGGAACAGGTGCTCGTCTGGGCTTGGGACGGACGACCTTGGCCTGACTTTCCGGCCCGAAACACGGTCTGGAGCGATGGTCCGAACTGGCAATTTGGGCACTGGCTGAATGGACGATCGGGCTTGATCGAGATTTCGGACATCCTGGACGATATGAGCGCGCGATCTGACGTGCGGCTCGACGGGCAAGGCGCGAGCGGAGTTGTCGATGGCTTTATGATTGAGGACGTGACATCCCTCGCATCCGCGATCGCGCCGCTCAGCACAGCCCACGATTTTGCAATTCGTGAAAGCGAGCACGCGCTGATCGCCGAGAGCGTTGAACGCGCGACGCAAGTGCAATTGGATTCAGACCGCATCCTAGATCCGGGCTATTCGCAGCCCATTCCCCTTTTGGATAAAACGCCGTCAAGTTTATCCTTGTCGTACATTTCCGGCGATTTTTCTTATCAGCCAGCAATTGCGATTGAACGCAATTCGGCTGCAGATCGTCCTTTTGCGATCCAAAGCACTGTACCGCTCGTCCTCAGCGAAAGCACAGCGCAAATGATTGCCCAAGATCAGCTGCGCGCTTTTACCGATCTCAATCTGCTAACCGTTTCGTTCGGTCCGGGTGTCGCAACACGATTGGAGATAGGTGACCAAGTGAGGTTTGAGGGGCAAGATTGGCGCGTGGAGCGGCTCGAGCTGGAGGGGTTAACGGTTCGGAGCCATCTTCGTGCGTCCGTCCAGCGCGCGCAGTCCATTCGATCCTTGCTAATGCCGGATGCAGGCGATGTTGCAGCGTCGGTCTCAACCCCTGAATTTGTGATCATTGACGGCCCCTTGCGATCGAGCGAAGCGCAGACAGGATTGGTGGTCGCGGTGGCAAGCGACCCTTGGCCTGGCGCTGTTGCGATTGATGTCGGTGCGACCCGCCAAACGCTCTCAGAACGCGCGCGCGCAACTTTACCGGCAACACTCGGACGGTTAGAGACAGACCTGGGGTTCGGCCCGTTCGACGGCTGGGATGAAACCAATACGCCCGAAATCTATTTGCCCGGCGGTGGGCTAAGCTCAGCAGATGCAGACAGCGTTCGCGCGGGTCAAAATCGACTGCTCATCAATGATGGGACGGCTTGGGAGCTGATCGGTTGGCAACAGGCTGAGCTCGTCGGCGAGGACCAATGGCGTCTATCCAAGCTGCTGCGCGGTTTAAACGGGTCGCCCATCTTGTCGGTGGTGGCTGGTGGCCAAGTCATTCTCTCGGATGAGGCATTGGTAGAGGTGACGCTGCCAAATGAGGCATTTGGTCAGGCATTGCTCTGGCGAGCAGGCGATACTGAGCCGCAATTATTTGTGTTCGAGGATCGCGGCGGGGTGCCGTGGCGTGTGGCAAATCTCGCAGCTAAGCGTCAGGGCGGACAGATCCGCGTCAGCTGGCAGCCGCGAGGCCCGGGCTAATCGGCGCAAGGCGTGCTGATTGATCCTGCGCAGCAGGTCCGGTTCTTGGTCAAGACGGATGTCCTCGGTGTCGAAACTGTGCACGCAGATCAGGTGGAAGCGGTTTTCGTCTTTGAAAATATGACCGGAGTTCAGATTAGCGTCGCGCAAATTGGCACTGATGGTCGGCGCGGTGAATGGGTTTCAATTGTGCTTCCTTCACCCTAAATGTGCTGCGAGTAGATTGAGATCTCCGCTGGCCGATGAGCAATGAATTGTATCAAACCTTGGGTGTTGCCCGCACATCGAGTGCGGATGATATTCGTCGTGCATACAAGCGGATTGCCAAAGACTCCCATCCAGATCTTCACCCCGACGATACGGACAAGGCCGAACGGTTTAAATCTGCCTCAGCGGCTTATGAGATTCTGAGCGATGAAAAGAAGCGCGGTCAGTACGATCGTGGAGAGATCGATGCTCAAGGGCAACCCACAGGTTTTGGGGGTGGGCAAGGGTTTAACGGCTTTAGCCGCGGACAAGGCGGATTCCAAGGCGATCCGTTCGAAGACATTCTCTCAGGCATGTTCGGCGCAGGTCGGCGACGGCCCGGGCCCCGCAAGGGTGCTGATATGCGATATCGTGTCGAAATCTCATTTGAAGACGCCGTCCTTGGCGCGAAGCGCGAGATGACCATGGCGGATGGGCGTGTTTTGAACATCTCCATCCCAGCCGGTATCGAAACCGGACAGTCTTTACGATTGAAGAGCCAAGGAAAGTCATCCTCTTTTGGCGGCCCACCCGGCGACGCCATTTTGGAGATCATAGTCCGGCCAAGCAAAACCTGGACGCGCGAAGGCCGCGATTTGCGGATGACCGTGCAGGTGCCGCTCAAAATCGCGATCTTGGGGGGGAGCCTAGACATCTCAACACCCATGGGGCCGCTCTCGCTCAAAATCCCAGAAGGCAGCAACTCTGGGGCTGTGCTGCGCTTGCGCAATAAGGGCGTCCAAACGCCAGGAAAGATCGGTCATTTATACGCCAAACTCGAGATCGCCATCGAAGATCCAAAGGATGCAGGATTAAAGTCCTGGGCGCGGGGGTTTGAGAGATGACTGATTTCCGTTCATCATATTCACAAACCATTCAGAGGATGTGTCGCATATCCTTCTCACGATGAAGACACTCGCGACCATTCTGCTTTTCGCAGCAATTGCTGCAGTTGCCACCCCAGCGCATGCGCAGGGCCAATGGGGCAATTCGTTTACAGCAGATGAGGCGCGAGATGCGCGCGACAAAGGTGATGTTGTTCCTCTGCGAACCATTTTTAATCAGCTTAAGAATCGGTATGGTGGCTATCAAATCGACGCCAATCTATTCAATCGCGAGCGTCGCCAAGTTTATGTCATCGACTGGATGACTGGAAAAGGCGAGCGGATCCGAGTGACCGTCGACGCGAAAACTGGACGAACCCTGTCTACGGATTAAGGTAAAAGATATGAGAATTCTTGTTGTCGAAGATGAAGCAGATCTCCGCCGCCAACTCGCGGATGCGCTGACGCATGCCGGTTATGCCGTAGACCTCGCGGCGGACGGTGAAGACGGCCATTTTCTTGGGGATACCGAGCCTTATGATGCGGTCATCCTGGATCTTGGGCTGCCGAAAATGGATGGCGTGACCATTCTCGAGCGATGGCGCGAAGATGGAAAAACCTTCCCGGTTATGATCTTAACCGCGCGAGACCGCTGGAGCGAGAAGGTCGCAGGCTTTGATGCGGGTGCCGACGATTACGTGACGAAGCCGTTCTACACAGAAGAAGTGCTCGCTCGGTTGAGAGCCCTGCTCAGACGCGCCTCTGGGCATGCGGTTGCAGCGATTGAAGCCGGCGCGCTGCGCCTCGATACCCGCGCGGCACGCGCCACAGTGGACGGCGAACCGATCAAGCTGACCGCACACGAATACAAGGTCTTGAGCTATTTGATTCACCATCAAGGCCGCGTGGTCCCGCGCACCGAACTGGTTGAGCATATTTATGATCAAGATTTTGATCGCGACTCCAATACGATAGAAGTGTTCATCGGGCGCCTCCGGAAGAAAATCGGCAATAGCCGTATTCAAACCGAACGAGGCCTTGGCTACCGCTTGGTGGTTCCAGAAGACGAACGCTCCGGCGTTGTGACTTAGACCCGGTTCAGTCTAGGCAGGTTTGTATGGAGTCTGCTGCGCCTCTCAAAAACCGTTTTCAGCGCCTCTCGCTGGCGCGCCGATTGATGATCGGTGCGCTGTTGTGGAGCCTATTGCTGGTCACGGGCGGCGTCTTTGCGATGACCGCCGTCTATCGCGCAGAAGCCCTGAACCTCTTGGATGATGAGCACGCAACGACCATCCAGACCCTAGCCCGAGCCATCCGCCCGCTCGACGATGGCACCGGTCGCATCGAGGATTTAGAGGATCGTCACCCGCCAGATCCGCGCTTTACCGTTCCACTGTCCGGAAAGTATTGGATGATGGTGGCGCTTGATGAAAATGCCATCCATGTTGCCGATATCACGTCTCGATCAGTGTTTGATGAGACGATCAAGTTGCCTGAGACGATCACCCGGCAAGCCTTTGATAATCCGGGGCAGTTTATCAGCGTCAATGGGGTGGGCCCGGCCCAAGAGCCGGCGCGATACACCGTTCAATCAACGACATATCCAGAGCGCGATAACCCTGTTCTGCTGGTTGCAATATCAGATCGCACCCTGACCATGGCCGGTGTTGACCGGTTGCGCACAATATTACTCGTCGCCATGCTCGCGCTTGCGGGCGGGACGTTGCTCGCCATGGCCTTGGCGCTTCGATATGCTTTGCGGCCGCTGGATCGTATCCAATCGGACCTCACCGAGATTCGAGAAGGGCGCCAGGCGGCACTGTCTGGCGATTACCCAGCCGAAGTGACCCCGCTCAGCGAAGAACTCAATAAGCTGCTTGAGCACAACCGCGCGGTTGTTTCGCGGGCCCGCACACATGTTGGAAATCTTGCTCATGCTCTGAAAACACCGCTCGCTGTGCTTCGAAATGAGGCGACAGGCGAGAGCCAGCTCGACGATGTTGTCCGCCGACAATCTGAGACTATGCATTCCAATGTTGAGCATTATTTGCGGCGTGCCCAGGCTGCGGCCAGAGCGGAGGCATTGGGCGTTCGTACGCAGGTTTCCGAAGCTGCCGATGGCCTCGCGCGGGTTATGAACCGACTGTTTGAGGCTGATGGAAAAACGGTCAGAGTGGATATTGCTGACGATCTCTTTGTACGCACGGAGCGTCAGGATTTAGAAGAGATACTTGGCAATCTGCTCGACAATGCCTGCAAGTGGACGACGAATGAAGTGATTGTGCGCGCCGGGCAAGCGGAAGATGGAATGGTGCTCATTCAAATCGATGATGACGGACCAGGGCTGTCAGAAAGTGAGCGCGCCCAAGCGGTTAAGAGGGGCATACGATTGGACGAAACGGCCCCCGGCACGGGCCTCGGCTTGTCCATTGTTGCGGATATTACGGATATGAATGGTGGCACATTGACGCTTGAAGAAAGCCCAATGGGAGGTTTGCGGGCTTCAGTAAGGCTGCGTCGGGCGTGATCAACGTGCCGCAGGGGATCGTTAGATAATTCGCGCTATATATGAAAACATGAGAGCAAGAACGAAGAGACTTTATGCGGTAGGTGCAGCGGCCATTCTGGTGATCGCAGCGGGCTTTCTCGCGTCAACGGCGCTTCGTCAACACGCCGATTTGTTCTATACACCGCAGCTGCTTGTCGAGCGGGGAATGCCAGAGCCGGGTCAGCGCATTCGCGTAGGTGGGTTCGTCGAATATGGCTCTCGCGAAAATGGAGACGGCGCAGAAATCCTGTTCACGATTGGAGATGGCTCAGGTGAAACTGTACGCGTCTCTTATACAGGCCTCGTTCCTGACCTCTTCCGAGAGGGCC
>ERZ1740070.2032-NODE-2032-length-11991-cov-5.943867_pt1 | contig 11991 bp, 7 predicted proteins | sample MGYA00581734_ERZ1740070 | MGnify/ENA primary metagenome ERZ1740070 (study PRJEB43018, sample SAMN04849744) | marine metagenome | isolation source: floating plastic debris | place: Pacific Ocean | collected 2008-09-01 | study: EMG produced TPA metagenomics... | reverse complement strand
GTAGCCTTTTTCCGCGCGCATAACGGCCATGGCCTCTAGCCCGATCGGGTGCGCCCCGGCCTGCCTGAGGGCCTTCCATAGATCCCGCGCCTTGCTGCGCCCGATCGATATCTCAAAGCTGAGATCGCCTGAAAAGCTGACGCGCGAGAGGCGCAAGGGTGTCCCCTGCCATTGGGTTTCCAGCATGCTCATATGCGGCAGAGCCTCTGGCGAATGGTCAATTGGGAGGGCCAATTCCGCCAAAGCGCTGCGCGCGTCGGGGCCGGTGATCGTCAGCGTGGCCCAGTGATGGGTTGTGTCATGGATGAAGATGCGGTCGGGGTCGTTGCCGTCTTGGCGCCAGGCCTCCAGATGGGTGCGGACGCTGTCGACATGGCTTGATGAGCAGGAAATGAGGAACCGCTCAGGCCCGATGCGGGCCACCACACCGTCATCGAGCACAACGCCCGCCTCTGAGAGCATGAACCCGTACCGGATGCGTCCGGGGGCCAGCGTTTTGATCGTGTTGTAGTAGACGAAATTCACAAATGCTTCGGCGTCCGGGCCCATGACCTCAATTTTCCCCAAGGGCGAGGCATCAAACAGCCCGACGCCGTTGCGCGCCACGCGCACCTCCTCAGGAACGTGCTGCGCCATCCCGTCATCGCCATACCAGGCCGGCCGCAGCCACCCGCCGTATTCGCCCAAGGCCGCCCCTGCCGCGCGGTGCTCTGCCTCCAGGGCCAGTCGTTTCACGGGGTGCCAGTGCTGACCTTTGTGATGGCCGTGGTAGATTTCGATGGGCACCGGGACAAAGGGCGGGCGGAAGGTCGTGGTGCCAACCTCCGGGATCGGGCGATCCTGGATCGTGGCCATGGCGGCAAGCCCTGCCATGTTGGACGTTTTGCCTTGGTCGCTGGCCATGCCAAGGGTCGTGTAGCGTTTGAGATGCTCAACCGAGACATAGTTTTCCCGTGCGGCCAGTTCGATGTCTTTGAGCGTCACGTCATGTTGGAAGTCGATCCATTGGCGGCCTGTGCTGCGGGGCGTGGGCCATAGGGGCGTGACCTGGGCTTGAGGCTCGTCGCGATGCCGCGTCTCGCCCATGCCAGCGGCCTGCGCTTCGGCCAATGCCGTGTCCATGTCGAAGGTTCCGTTGGCCGCACCCACGGCCATCATGTTCATCGGATTGCTGTCTGGTAAGAAAGCCTGCCGGGACTTGCACCAACTCAGTTTGCCACCCGCATGTCGCCACAGATGCACAAGCGGTGTGTGACCTCCAGAAGCCAGGATCGTCTCAACCGGATAGGTGCGTCCGTTCTGTTTCAGCCCGAGCATCCGCGTGCCGCCTTTCGCGGATAGAGGCCCCGCACTTGGGTCAATGCGCGTCACCTCGGCCCCGGCGGCCGACAGCATGGCAGCGGCGGGACCTGCAAACGCGTTGTTCGACACAAGGGCGATGGCCCGTCCCACCAGAACCCGATGCTGCGCCAGGTAGGTGCAGCCTGCGGTGACGGACATGATACCGGGGCGGTCATTGTTGGCAAATGTGATCGGCCGGTCGAGCGCGCCTGTCGCAAGAATGATCCGGCCCGCCCGCATACGGCGCAGGCGAGGGGCCGTGCCGAAACGGCCGTGCTCCACGATTGCGACCATCTGGTGGTCATAGATGCCAAAGGCCGTGGCATGGGTCAAAACCCGCGCGCCAGCGGTTTCGAGGGCGCGGGCCTGCTCCATCAGCCATTCATCCGGCATCCGCCCTTCGATCTGGTCCGACAAGCGCGCCCCGCCACCGATGCTTTTGTGATCCTCGACCAAACACACATCGTGGCCCGCCTCGGATGCGAGACGCGCAGCGACGAGCCCTGCCGGACCGCCACCAATGACCAAAACATCGCACCGGTCATGGATTTGATCGGCGCTGTAGCCTTCAAGCACGGCATCGCTGACATGACCCAGCCCCGCCATCTTGCGGATGGCCGGTTCAAACAGGTGCCAATCGGGCCACATGAAGGTCTTGTAGTAGAACCCCGCGCCCAGCCAGCGTTGGAAGAGGTCTAGGCCCCCCTTGATGGCAAACGCCGCCGAAGGCCAGGCGTTGACCGCACGCGCCTCCATCCCGTCTTCGAGATAGGTGGTCGTGGCCTGGCAATTGGGCAGTTCCACATCGCCCTTGCGCACGGTCATGATCGCATTGGGGTCATCCACCCACGCGCCCCAGGGTCCGCGCGGGCGGTGATACTTGAAACTGCGCCCCATGATCCGCACGCCATTGGCCAAAAGGGCAGAGGCCAGCGTGTCGCCCTCGATGCCGGTGTAGCGTTTGCCATCGAAGGTAAAATTGAGTGGACGGCCCGTGGGTTCACCGACGCGATGGGATGTCATGCGACCTCCTTTCGCAGTGGGATGGCGCGGACCACCTCCATGGTCACGCTGTCGCGCTCCAACACGAACACTTCGCCACAGGTCAGATGCATCCACACTTCGCGCACCGCGCCTTTGTCATTGCGGATGGCATGCAGGTAGCGCGCCCAATCCTCATCCGAGATGTTTTGCGTCGTGTCTGGCCGCACTTTGCCCGCCTCGGCGAGGAACAGAAATTCGCGCTCATCGCGCAGGCCGCAAAAGGGGCAGGGGAAAAGCTGCAATTCACACCCTCCTAATGCGCGATGCCAGAGGCGGCACTTTCATCGACCAGACGGCCCGTGATGAACCGGCTCAGATCAAACGGGCGGCTGACATCGTGATGCCCGCCGGTGGCCATGACATGTGCAAGCAGGTAGCCGCCCACCGGAATGGCCTTGAACCCACCTGTGCCCCATCCGCAATTGACATAAAGCCCGTCCACACCCGATGGCCCGATGATCGGGGAGCTGTCGGGCGTGACATCCACAATGCCCGCCCAATGCCGCAAGAGTTTCACTTTGGCCAATGCGGGCATCATCTCGGCCAGTCCGCTCAGCACCGCCTCTTGCATGGGCAGGTTGCCGCGTTGGCCATAGGATGGCACCCGGTCAAGCCCGCCGCCGATCACCAGCCCGCCCTTGTCGGATTGGCTGACATAGGTGCCGAAAGGCGGGCAGAGCACGACGGTGTTGAGCACAGGCTTCAGCGGCTCCGACACGAAGGCTTGCAACGCGTAGGATTCGATTGGCAATTCAAACCCCGCCATCTTGGCGATGGTTGAGGAATGCCCCGCCGCGGTCGCGCCCACCACGCCTGCGCGCACCTCCCCTTGAGAGGTCACAACGCCCACGCAGCGCCCTGCCTCGGTGAGGATCCCGGTCACTTCGCAATTCTGGATGATGTCCACGCCCAGCCTGTCCGCCGCACGGGCAAAGCCCCAGGCCACCGCGTCATGCCGCCCGGTGCCCGCGCGCGGCTGAAGCACGCCGCCATGGATGGGATAGCGCATGTCATGCCGGGTGTTGAGCGCAGGCTCCGCGCGCTTCACCTGATCGGCATCGAGAAACTCCGCGTCCACACCATTGAGCCGCATCGCATTGACCTGTCGGGCGGCCATTTCCATCTCTGGCTCAGAATGCGCCGTGACGATCATGCCGCGCTGCGAGAACATGATGTTGTAGTTGAGGTCCTTGGACAGCCCCTCGTAAAGCCGCACCGACATGTCATAGAGATCGGCACTTTCAGGGTAAAAGTAATTTGACCGGATGACCGTGGTGTTGCGGCCTGTATTGCCCCCGCCAAGCCAGCCTTTTTCGATCACGGCCACATTGGTGATCCCGTGGTTTTTGGCCAGGTAATAGGCGGTGGCCAGCCCGTGCCCGCCACCCCCGATGATCACCACGTCATAGGCGGGCTTAAGCTTGTGCGTGCGCCATGCCTGCGGCCAGCCCTTGTGGCCGCGCAACCCTTCTCGAAATAGGCGCCATCCCGAATAGCGTGTCATCTGGTGTCCCGACCGGTCAGCTTTCGCGTTCTGGACACAAATGTACAGAGAGTGTTTCGCCTGTAAAGCCTGATTTTGACGCGGGGCCGTTACGTGCCGGACAACCAGTCAAACACCAGCCGCGCTTGACCGGAATTTTCATTGTGTTGCGCGATGTAGAAATCGAGCGGGGACGGCAGCGCCTCTGGCAGCAACTTCACCAACCGGCCTGAGGCGACCAGATCCGATGTCAGCCCGTCCCAGCCCAGCACCGCGCCCATCCCGTCCCGCGCTGCCTGAAGCGCGATGACGTAATTGTTCACCCGATGCGACATTTGCAGCCGCCCGTGATAGCCCAAAGCACCCGCCCATTCCTCCCAACTGGTCCAATGGTTTTCGGCCATTTCGAGGTGGATCAGCGGGACGCGGCCCAGATCCTCAATTGTGTTGAGCTGGTGTTCGCGCGCGAAGTCCGGGCTTGCGAGGGCCGTGATCGTATCCCGAAAAAGTGGGCGGCAGGGCGCGGTTTCCAGGCTCATATCGCCGTAATGGATGGACAGATCACAGGTCGCAGCATCCCGGCGCATGTCATCGACAGCTTGGCTCACGGCGATCCTGGGATGGGCGCGCCAGAAACTGGCAAGCCGCTGCGTGAGCCATAAAGAACTGACGGCGGTGGTGGAATGGATTGTCACCGCCGCAGGCCGCGCGCGGGATTTGAGTTGATCCAGAGCCTCGCCCACATGGTCAAATCCCCGCTGAATGGCGACCAGCAGATAGGCGCCTTTCTCCGTCAATTCCACGCCGCGATTGTGCCGATCAAAGAGCGGCGTGCGCAGCTCGGCTTCAAGCGCTTTGATCTGGTGGCTGACGGCGGCAGGCGTCACATTCAACTCCCGCGCGGCGGATTTGAAACTGACCAAACGGGCGGCGGCTTCAAAACTCACAAGGGCGCGCAAAGGCAGGCGGGTGTAGCGGGTCTCTGACATTAGGTCAGCTAACCTCAAATGAATCTTTTTGCAATTGCGGGATGGACGCATCCCCGTTTTACCGGAACTATCGCGATAACGAAAAATCACACCTGCAGGGGACGGATATGAAAAGCCATGCCAAAGTTGTCGTTGTCGGGGGCGGATGCCTCGGCGCCTCTCTTCTTTACGGGTTGACCGAACACGGGATCGACGATTGCGTGATGCTGGAACGCACGCAGTTGACGGCGGGCTCCACGTGGCACGCAGCAGGGTTGCTGGTGACCTTTGTACGCTCGCACAACGTCTCCAAAATGACGCTTGAGACGATCCGCATTTATTCCGAAGTGGAAAAGAAACTGGGCACGTCCGTGGGCCTGCGGCAGGTGGGTCAGCTGCGCATCGCCAACACGCAGGAGCGTTGGGACGAGTTCCAAAGCTATCTGTCCGTGGCCGAAGCAGCGGGCGTGCCGTGCAAGTTGCTCACCCCCGAAGAGATTGCAGAGGTGCATCCGCTGCTGAACCAGAACGCCAATATCAAAGGCGGGATCCTGCACACGGAAGATGGTTACGTGAACCCCGCCGACATCACGCAAGCCATGGCGAAATTGGCGCGGGATGCAGGCGCGAAAGTCTACCAAAACACCGAGGCGCAGGGCTATGAAAAGCTCGACAACAGCCATTGGAAAGTGATCACCAATCAGGGTGAGATCACCTGCGAACATCTGATTTTCGCCACCGGCAATTATGCGCGGGAGAACGCGCGGCGGGTGGGCCTCGATCTGCCCTGCATTCCGATTGTGCATCAGTATTGGACGACCGAGACTGTGCCGCTTTTGAAAGAGCGCAAGGCGCAGGGATTGCCTGAGTTGCCCATCCTGCGGGATGAGGATTATGGCGCCTACCTGCGCGAAGACACCGGTGGAATTCAGTTCGGGCCTTACGAGTTCGAAAAAGATCTCAAGCTCTTCGCCACGGACCGCGTGCCGCCGGATTTTGGCGCCGATCTCTTGCCAGAAGATTTCGACGCGGTCCAGACGCAGTGGGAAAAGGCCCTAGAACGGGTACCGACATTGGGTGAGGTGGGCATCAAGGCCAACACGCGTGGCCCGTTCCAGATGACACCGGATGAGCTGCCACTGGCCGGACCCGCGCCGGGGCATGACAACCTGTGGCTCGCCGAAGGGATGCCAGGCGGCATTCTATGGGGCGGCACGGTGGGCAATTCGATTGCCAAATGGATCGCCTATGGCGACCCGGGCATCGACATGTCCGAGCTCGATCCGCGCCGGTTTGGCGATTACGCCTCCAAACGCTGGACCATGGACAAGGTGCGCGAAACCTGGGGCACGCATATGCACGCCCATATCCCAGGCGAGGATTTCCCCGCGGCCCGGCCCATGCGCACCGTGGGGTCTTATGATCTGTTGACGGCGCAGGGCGCGGTGTGGACGCTGTTTAACGGCTATGAATTCCCCCGCTGGTTCGCGCCCACGCCGGACAAGGCCATCCCCGAACACAGCTTCCGCCGCACAGCCCATATGCAATACGTGATGGACGAGGTGCGCACGACGCGGGCTGAGGCGGGGTTCATTGAGATGTCGCCCATGACGAAGTTCCTCGTCAAAGGCCCCGGTGCCGCGCGGTGGCTCGATGCGATCATGGCCAATAAGCTGCCCAAGGTGGGGCGGATGACGCTGGCGCTCGCACTCAATGAAAAGGGCGGGATGGACGCCGAATACACCATCGTGCGCTTGGCGGAGGATGCGTTTTACCTCGTCAGCACACCCAACGGTCAGCGCTATAACTGGGATCAGCTGAGCCGCTGCATGCCGCAGGACGGCTCGGTCACGATGGAGGATATCTCAGAGCAATACGGCGTGATCGCGCTCGCCGGACCGAACGCGCGGGATATCCTGCAGCCGCTCACGGATAATGACCTGTCGAATGAGGCCTTCCCGTGGCTGACCGCACAGCGCGGTGAGGTGGGCTATGCCAAAGGCGTGCACATGCTGCGGGTCAGCTACACCGGAGAGCTGGGGTGGGAATTGCATCACCCCATTGGCTACAACCGCCATATCGTGGATCTCTTGCTGAAGGCGGGTGTGAAACCCTTTGGCGCCGAGGCGCTCGAAAGCATGCGTCTTGAGAAATCGTACCGCGCGATCAACCGCGAGATCTGCAAGGATTTGACCCCCTATGAGGCCAGCCTGGATCGTTTCGTGGCCATGAAGGAAAAGATCGGCGGCCAGGTAGCGGAGCGTGATTTTATCGGTCGCGCTGCCTTGGAGAAACAGCAGGCCGAAGGTGGGTACAATCGCCTTGTGACGCTCAAACTGCCGTCCTGCGACACATCCGTCATCGCCCATGAAAGCGTGTGGAAAGACGGCGAAGTGATCGGGCGCGTCACCTCGGGCGGGTTCTCGTATTATTGCGAGCATGACATCGCCATGGCGCTTGTGCCGGAAGAGCTGACCAAACCGGGCACGCCGATGCAGGTGAAAATCCATGCAGAACTGCGCGACGCAGAGGTGATCGACACCTGCGCCTATGACCCCACCAGTGCCCGTGCGCGGGCGTAAAGGAGCAAACCCATGAGCCAAGGACAAACCCGGTCTCGCCCCGCTCGTGGTGGCCGCGCCGCCCGCGTCTCCGCGCGCACGAACCCGCCACCGGTCTACATGCCGACGCTCCATCGCGCGGTGGGGCCGATTGATTTGTTGGGGCCGGAGGGCGTGGAGAAAATCCACAACGCGGCCATGACGATTTTGGAGACCACCGGCATCGAGTTTCGCGATCCGGTGGCCCTAAAGGATTGGGCTAAAGCAGGCGCGGATGTGCAGGGTGAGCGCGTGCGCATCGGACGCGACATGCTGATGGACCTGATCTCGACCGTGCCCGAAAGCTGGGCTTATGCCGCGCGCAACCCCGATCGCAGTGCGCGGGTGGGCGGGCGCGATACGGTCTTTGCCAATGCCTATGGCGCGCCCTTTGTCTACGGTTTGGATGGTCAGCGCCGCCCCTCGATGCTGGAAGATGCGCATAATTTCTTCAAGATGGGCCAGATGGCGCAAGCGATGCATGTGCCGGGGATTTTGCCCGTTGAGCCGCAGGATGTGCCTGTGCCGCACAGGCATCTGGAGCTGATGCACGCCGCCCTGACCCTGACGGACAAACCGGTCAAAGGTTCGGTTCTGTCGGAAACGGCGGCGCGGGATTGTGTGGAGATGGTGCGTATCGTCTTTGGCGAAGAGTTCGTGGATCAAAACGTGGTCATGGCCGCGCTTCTCAACTGCAACACGCCGCTTGTGTGGGATGAAACGATGCTGCAAAGCCTGCGCGTCTATGCGGCCGCCAATCAGCCTTGTCTGCTATCGCCGTTCGTTCTCGCCGGGGCCAGCACGCCCGCCAGCCCCATGGGTGGGGTCGCACTGCTGATCGCAGAGTCGTTGGCGGGCATGGCCTATTCCCAGATCATCCGCCCGGGCGCGCCCATGGTGCTCGGCGTGGCGATCATGGGGGTGTCGATGAAGACCGGAGCGCCGATGATGGGCTCGCCGGAGCCGGGGCTCATGAACCTGCTCGTGGGGCAAATGGCGCGGCATTACGGTGTTCCGTGGCGGACCTGCACGATGTGGACAGGGTCCAAAGCCACCGATCTGCAAGCGGGCTTTGACAGTGCCAACACGATGTGGCCGGTCCTGCTGGGGGGGTGCAACTACGTTGTGCATTCCGCCGGATTTGTCGAAGGGGCACTGGGCGTGAGCTACGCGAAGTGGATGCAGGACATCTATCAGCTTGAAGGCTACCACCGCTTCTTTTCCGGTTTGCAGGAGGAAAACCTCGATGCGCTGCTCGAGGATGTCACGGCGATTGGACCGGGCGGGCATTTCCTGGGCACGGACCACACCCGAGAAAACCCGATGGTCATGAACCCGCTGCAAAACAATGACAGCTTTGAACAGTGGTTTGATGAAGGGGCCAAGACCGCCGATGAGGTGGGGCGCATCGCAGCCGAACGGATGATCGAACACTACGTGAAGCCGCCGATGCCCTCCGATCAAGCCGGGGCTTTGGATGAGTTTGTCGCCAAAAAGAAGATCGCGTATTCATCCTGACAGAGCGGGTTGGTCTGGCCCCGGTCTGGCGATGTTGCCGCAATCAAAGGCACTTTATCGTGATGTACCGAACTATGGACGAGCGAGGCGCTGCACCTGCCATTTCGCCAGGCCCTGGGTGGGGCCAGGCGAACGCGCGGCGGCCCAAGGGCCTTTACTCCGCGCGAGAGCTAAATTGAGCTGGTACTAAGTGAGGATAGGATGATGGACACGAAAACAATCAGCCTGAAGCAGGTCCGCGCGCTAGCCAAAACCTGGCTTGTCAGCGCAGGCATGGACGCGCGTGGCAGCGATGTGCTGGCCGATCTGGTCACGATGTCCGAGCGCGATGGCCCGCGCAGCCACGGGTTGCGCATGCTGCCGTTTTACAAGCAAAGCTTTGAGTGTGGTTACGCCAATCCGGCCGCCAAACCCACAGCAGAACGCATGGCCCCAGGCGTTCTGCGCGGCGATGGCGACAACGGCTATTTCCAGATCGCGATGGAGGCTGCGCGACCACAGCTGATCGACATGGCCCGCGATCAGGGCATTGCAGGCTTCACCTGCGCCAATTGTCACCATCTCGCCGCGCTGCGGTTCGACACGATGGCGTTGGCCGATGAAGGGCTCGTTGCGATTGCCATGGTGAACGCGCTGAAGCTGATCGTGCCCCATGGCGGGGATAAACCGATCTTTGGCACCAATCCGATGTCATTTGCCTGCCCGCGTGATGGCGCGGACCCGATTGTGTGGGATCAATCCTCTTCCGTGGTGGCGCTGATGGATATCAAGATGGCCGCGGCCGAGGGGCATATGCTGGAGGTCTATGGCGGGCTGGATGCCGACGGCAACGTCACCAAAGACCCAAAGGCAATCACCGAAACGCTCAGCCTGCTGCCCTTTGCCGAACACAAAGGCACGGGCATTGCCATGATGGTTGAAATCCTATGCGCGGCGCTGGCCGGCGGGACCTTGTCGATGGACACCGACGAGAAAGACGCGCTTGGCGCGCTCAACATAAAACCGGGTGTCACGGTCATTGCGATTGATCCGGCCAAGTGGGGCAACCCGGGTTTTCTGGCGCAGGTCACCCGCGTGGCCGATGAAATCACGGCGATGCCGGGCGCGCGTGTGCCCGGTGATGGGCGTCAGGTCAAACGCGCCAAGGCAGAACGTGATGGCGTGACCGTCAGCGCGGTGCTTTTGAAGGATCTTGGGTTTGACGGCTGACATCGTTGTTATCGGCGGCGGTGTGGTGGGCATCTCTTGCGCGCTGGCCTTGCAGGCGGATGGGCGCGATGTGACGGTCGTTGACCCAGGGCCGGTGGGGCAGGGGGCAAGCTGGGCCTCGTGTGGCTGCATTGCCGTGGGCGAGGTGGTGCCGTTGTCGCAACCCGGGATGCTCCGACAGGTGCCCAAATGGCTTTTGAACCCCGAGGCCCCTTTGGCCATGCGCCCGGCGACCGCGCTGCGCATGCTGCCTTGGTTTGCCCGGTTCACGGCCAATGCAAGGCAAGCGCCCATGCGGGCCATCGCCTCAGACCTGGCGCAGCTGACCTTTCAGGCCACGGCGGATTTCAAGGATCAGATGGCGGTCTATGGCATCCACGACATGCTGATTGAGCGGCCGGTGCTGAAACTTTTTGACAGCGACAAAGACCGCGCCACGATGACCGCAGCTTTCGATCTGGCCCGCGAAATGGGCTGCACGATTGATGAGATCACCGGCGCTGAAGCCCATGAGATGGAGCCCGCGATTGCGCGCGATTTCAAACACGCTGCTGTCCTGCGGGATTGGTCCCATGTCGCCGATTGCGTACGGTTGGTGCAGGCCTTGACCCATGCCTTTCAATCCCGCGGCGGGCATAGGATCGCGGCACAGGCGATCGGGTTTGAGCGACAGGATAGAACCGTCACGCAGGTGCGCGTGTCCAATCAGGCCCCGATATCCGCGCGGGAGGTCGTGATCGCCTGTGGGACCGCGTCCAAGGGGCTGGCGAAAGATCTGGGGATCGCGCTGCCTGTTGAAGGGCTCATGGGATATTGGACTGGTCTGCCCGATCACGGCACCGGTCTCAACCACACTGTGTTCTATCCAGCGGGGGGATTTGGCATGACGCCCCATGAAACCGCTCTGGCCGTGGCCGGAACCGTTGAGATTGCAGGGCCAAAGGCGCGGGCGAAATGGCGGCGCGCCGATGTGTTGGTCAAACGCGCTCGTAGGGTGCTGCCGGGGCTCAACACTGATAACGCGGAACGTCGCATGGGGCGGCGGCCTTTTACGCCTGACACGCGGCCCGTGATTGGCCGGACCGCGCGTTTTGCGAATGTCACCTTTGCCACGGGTCATGGCCAATTGGGCGTCACACTCGGCGCGACCACGGGCCGGTTGGTGGCCGATATCCTTGCGGGTCGCGCCACGAACACGGACCTCTCTGCCTTCACGCCCGACCGGTTTTGATCAAATTCGCAACGCCTGCTCTTGATTTGGCGGGCGCGCGCGATACTGTCCCGTGACCCGAGTCGGCTCAAGGTGCGGCAATTGGGCCGCGGCCCGACCATTGCCAGAGGGCCTCGCGCAAGGCACATCCGATAGAACGGCAACGAACACGAGACATGTAAAGGTACGCGACCATGCAAATTCGTCTTCTCTATGGCACTGAAACCGGTACGGCTGAGATCCTGTGTGACGATCTCAAGGATGAGCTGGACGGTGAGATTGAGTGCGAGGTGCAGAGCCTTGAGGATCTGGGCCCGGGCGATCTGAGCACGGATGCTCTGAACGTGTTCGTTGTGTCAACGACCGGCTCAGGCGACTTGCCCTTCACCGCAATCCCGTTTTTTGACAAGTTGCAGGCCGAAAGCCCCGACCTCAGCAATGTGCAGTTTGCCATTTTCGGCTTGGGTGATCGCACGTTTGCTGCGACCTATAACCAGGGCTCAGAGAAGTTCATGGAAAAGCTGCTGGAGTTGAAAGCCAAGCAGGTGGGAAGCCGCGGCACTTTTGATGCGTCTGGAAATGAGATGCCTGAGGAAGTGGCGATGCCTTGGCTGCGTG
>ERZ1740070.2030-NODE-2030-length-12000-cov-5.612725_pt1 | contig 12000 bp, 10 predicted proteins | sample MGYA00581734_ERZ1740070 | MGnify/ENA primary metagenome ERZ1740070 (study PRJEB43018, sample SAMN04849744) | marine metagenome | isolation source: floating plastic debris | place: Pacific Ocean | collected 2008-09-01 | study: EMG produced TPA metagenomics... | reverse complement strand
AAAGCATAGATCGCCATACCGCGGCCCAACGATGCGCGGCTCTGTAGCGAAAAGTTTGACCGGCATTCTTGTCCGCTTTCCTGCCGTTCCCGCGGTTTTGACGGATGCTTGCGCTGCGAATAGTTGGGGGAGCGGGTAACTGCAAAATGCTGCAAACAGCGTGAATGGCTGCAATAGGCGCAGGTCACGGCTGTCTTGCTAAATTGAGCCGCTGCAGCTCCCGTACAACACATCTCTTGCTCCATTCAGGAGCATCAACGAACAGGCACTCAACTGCTGCATGGAAATGAACTCATCTGGCTTGTGGCCTTGTCCCGCCATGGACCCCGGTCCGCATACGATGGTGGGAATGCCCAGCTCGTTGAGCACGCCGGCCTCCGTGCCAAAGGCAACATGGGTCGTTTCGCCGCCGCACCAGGACTGCGCGAGGGAAACGATCGGGTCTGACGCCGCGACAGACAGGCCGGGATAACCCGCCAAAGCGTGAAGCGAGATTTGCGCGGCGTATGGAAACGCAGCCACGACCGCGTCCGCCGCCTGCTGAAGCCGCGCTTCGATATCGTCCGGGTCATCCTCGGCCAGATGTCTGAATTCATAAAGAAGTGTCGCCCTGTCGGGGACGAGGTTCAGGGCCGTTCCACCAGAGAGCTGGCCGACATGGAAGGTCGTATAAGGCACGTCATAGGCCGCGTTGCGGGCGCCTGTGTCGCGTGCAACCTTTTGCATGTCCCGCACCTTGCCGACAAAATCAACAGCCACATGGAGCGCGTTGACAAAACTCGGGGCCAGAGCGGAATGACCGGCCTGCCCTCGAATGTCCGCGCGGTAGGCGCGCTTGCCTTTGTGACCGATGGCCACCTGCATCTCGGTCGGCTCGCCCACGATGGCCAATCTCGGACGCCCCAAGAGCGCCGCCAAGCGGGTCTTCATCCGCGAATTCCCGACGCAGCCGATCTCTTCATCATAGGACACCAAAAGCTTTAGCGGCGCTTTCAGATCTCGGGCGTGCACCGCATCTGCGACGGCCAGCATTTCGGCCAGAAACCCCTTCATATCAGTCGTACCGCGCCCAAAGAGCCGGTCACCCTGTCTGGTCAGCTTGAAAGGCGGAACGCTCCAATCTTGTCCTGCGGCGGGAACCACATCCGAATGCGCAGAGAGCAGCAAGCCGCCATCGACCGATGGCCCGATCTCGGCATAAAGACCCGCTTTGTCGTCTTCCGCGTCGGCAATGCGCTGCACCCGGAACCCGCGAGACCGCAGAAAATCCTCCACATAGTCGATCATGGCAAGGTTCGAGCGATCACTGACCGTGTCAAAGGCGACCAACCGCTCCAGCACCTCCAGCGACAGCGTCATGTCACGGCCTCCCACCAATTGCGTCGAACGCGCCAGAGCGTACCTGATCGTGCGCAAAATCGATAAACGTCTGGACGGTGCGGGAATTCTTTGAGCCATGTGTGGTCAATAGGCCCATGCGCAGCGACCGGACAGGCCCCGAGATCGGCACGCAGACCAGCGGGCTACCATCCGGCGACGTATCGCTTTGCGGCCGCACATTCGAGATGGAATAGCCAAAGGCATTTCCCACCATAGACCGCATCACAGCCATGTCGCGGGTCCGCTCGACGATGCGCGGCTGTTGCGAGGCCGCCGAAAACAGTGACAGGAAGTAATCCGCGCTGATCGGCAGATCGAGCAGGATCATCGGCAACTCCGACAGATCGGAAATCGACACTGACGCGCGTTGAGCCAGTTCATGCCCGGCATGCAAAAGGGCAAACGGTTTGAGGCGCACAAGTCCGATGAAGTTCAAATCCGTCGGGATATCCATGTCATAGGTCAGCGCGATATCGATCTCAGAGCGTTGCAGGGCATGCAAAATCTCGGCCTGGTTCAACTCTTTCTGGACGATCCTGACATCGGGATAATCGCTTTCAAACCCGCGCCGGAGCCTTGGCAAGACGAGTTGCGCGAAGGTGAGCAAGCACCCAACGGCCAGAGGACCGCGCGCGGTGCCGGAGATATCGGCGGCGATGTTGGCGATCTCCCGCGCGCCGCTCAGGACATGGCGCGCTTGTTCGAACACCCTTCGCCCGCCTTGCGTCAGCGACATGCCCTGCGCATGCTGGCGGACGAAAAGCGAAACGCCCAGTTCGTCCTCAAGCTGGGTGATGGCCGACGAGATCGACGGGGATGACACGTTCAACCGGTCCGCTGCGCGCGCAATGCTGCCGGTTTCGCCAACCACGATCAGGTATTCCAATTGGCGGAGTGTCAAACGGGACACGCCAGCGCCCCCGATGGGTCGCCCGATGCGCAGGCGCCAAGATCGCGCACCCGATCAAGCCGCGCCGTGGGCCGCATCCTGCTGGGCAAGCCATATCTGGAAATCGCGGATCGTCCCTTCATAATCATCTCCGGCCAATGGACCTTCGAGGGCATGGGCAGAATGCAGTGCGACCTGCATGCGTTCAAGCTTTTCCCGGTCCTCCCGGTTGACCTCTTCCCACAGGGCAATGCGTTGTTGGATTGTGTCATGGTCCAGATTATCGCGATACGTGGACATGGTCCATTTGACGCGGATCAGGTTGGCGTGGATCGGAAAAATCGACAGCGACACCAGCAGACTTGCGGCCTGACTGGCGACTTGGGTCGGGAATTTGGCAAAGAGGGACGAGCGTTTGCGTTCCTCTGCGCTCAGCCCCGCCGCCCCATCGCCGCGCGGCGTGATATTGTCGGGATAGTTCGCCGCATAGGATGTATAGCCATCACCATTGACCAGCTTGCGAGACAGCCCCGACGGGGTGTAGCCGTGCAGGGTTTGGGGATGCACGACGCTTAGGTGGTAGCCTTCCATGAAGTTCTCGACGAGGCACTTCCAATTGGTTTGCCAGTCTTCTTCGGCCACGTGGACAAGCTGGAACTCTTCGGTCTCGTAAGGCGCCAGCATGGCATCCAACTCCGGGTGCTCGAACGGCGCGGCATCCGGCGTCAGGTTGACATAGATGAACCCGTTCCAAAGCTGGACGGCATGTTCCGGTAACTTGCAGGATTTCGCATCGAACCCCGCGTTCTCCATCCGGGGGGCGCGGAGCAAGGCGCCATCGCGCCCATAGGACCATGCGTGGTACGAGCAGACAAACCGCTTCGTGTTGCCACGCCCCTCCGCCAGCAGCATGCCGCGATGACGGCACACATTCGCCAAAACGCGCACGGCGCCGTCATTTCCGCGCACCACGAGCAACGGTTCATCCAAAAGCTGCACGGTGAAGAAATCACCTGGCTCCGGGATCTCATCAACCCGACCAAGACAGTGCCAGCCCGTGCGCAAAACCGTGCGCGCTTCATGCTCGAACTGGTCTTGCGACGTGTAAAAGCCGCCGGGCATTCCCATGGGCCGGTCCGCAGGCAAAGCAGCCAGGGTTTGAAGTTTGTCTCGCAGATAGGTCATCCCAACCTCCTTTTTGCTGCGGGTCATGCGTCTCCTGGAACGCCGTAAGAGGGGGCCGCAGCGGGATCGAGCGCGCGTCGCACATAGTCGTCCAGTTGCGGTTTGTAGATATCCCAGGCGGTGGCGACTGCGTCGATCGGGCACTGCTCTGTCCAGTCGCAGCGCAGATCGGCCACTGGCCACGTGACCTGATCGACCAGCAGCATACCGGCAGAATGCAACGGCCCTTCTTCACCGCCCGCGTTCAGGCCCGCGCGCATTGCCGCAATCAGGCGGTCACCCAGATGGCCGCTCGAGACTTCAAAAGCAGCGATGATCGCGGCCGGAACACCGTCATGGGCAAGCAGATTGCCGCCCGAGGCGACATCAATGCCTTGCGCCTCGTTCCAGTTGCCCAGAACATTTCCGCCGGAATGGATGGCCGAGCCCCCGGTTGCATCAATCGCCAAAAGCTGTCGATACTCGATATGCGCGCCCTTGCTTGCGATCTCGCGCACAGCATCGCTCGCCGAAGCACCCTGTTCCATCAGGTCAAGCGTGGCCGGGCCAAGGCGCGGATCGGTTACGTTCTGGCTGGCAACAGCCCCGACGCCGGCCCGGGCATAGGCACAACGCGCCGCAACCGCAGGCGAAGAGGACGAGATCGCGATGCCAAACATCCCGGTTTCGGCGCAGCGGGCCACAAGCGAAAAGGTCATGTCGCCTAGTCCGGGATCACAGCGGTGGCATCAATTTCCACCAGCCATTCGGGACGCGCAAGCGCCTGCACCACCAGCCCCGTTGAAACCGGATGCACGCCTTTGATGTATTCGCCCATGGTGCGATAGACCGCCTCGCGGTGCCGCACATCGGTGATGTAGACGACGACCTTCACCAGATGCGCCATCTCGCCACCGGCCTCTTCGATCAACTGCTGGATGTTTTGCATGACCTTGTGGGTCTGCTCGGTCGGGTCGTGGCTCTCGATGTTCTTGGCGTCGTCTAGGTTTTGCGGGCATTGTCCCCGCATCCAGACAGTGCGCCCACCGCGCGTGACAACGGCCTGGCACAGATCATTGTCGAGCGACTGCTCGGGATAGGTCACGGCGGTATTGAATGGCCGGATGCGCTCATGAGCCATGTTACGCGGCGCTCCCTGCGTCAATCTTTGCCATCAGGTATTGGGCAAAGTCGTAATTTGGGCGTTCCAGATGGCTGAGATGCCCGGGCGTGGCGGCATCCGAACAGAGCCCGCGATAGACCTTCTCGGTGCAGCCCTTATCCTCGACATTCACATCATCCAGCAGCGTTTTGAGTGCGGTGAAGTTGTCCTGCGCATCCGGATCATCGGCAAAGTCGTTCGACATGCCGCCGCCGAAACGGATATGGACCTGACCCGGCCCTTTGGGATGCAGCGACAGGTACCAGAAGTAGCCCGGTGTCAGCGTGATCATCAGGCTGGGATAGAGCGCAAGAAGGTAGGTTGTACGCCGCTCATCGCCCTGCAGCCGGTCATTGTCGGGATGCGCCATGGCGATGCGCAGCGATTCATCCTTTAGGATCGTGTGGTAGTTGAACGCGGCATGGCCCGGCGGACAGATCATATCCTCTAGCCGCGACAGCCCACCAATCGTCCCGGCATGGCACACCGGCAAGTGGTAGCTCTCCATGAAATTCTCGGCCAGCACCTTCCAGTTGGTGTCCCAGACATGCTCCTCGTAGAAGGATTCCGAATAATTGGCCATGTCATAGCCTTCGATCATGCGGCCCACCTCTGACAACTGCTCCGCCACCGGCGCGACATTGGGATCGAGGCAGACAAACACCCACCCCAGCCATTCTTCGCAGCGGATCTGCGGCAGCACGTAGTGGTCTTTGCAAAACCCCTCGTTCTGCGTCATCGCGGGTGCCCCGCGCAGCTTGCCGTCAAGATTGTATGTCCAGGCATGATAGGGGCACACGATTGTCTTGGCATTGCCGCGCCCGTGCAAAAGCGTCGACATGCGGTGCAGACAGACATTGCTCATCGCGCGCAGTTCGCCGTCGCGGTCCCGCAGCACAACAATCGGTTGGTCTGCAAGCTCGCAGGCCACGTAATCGCCCGGCGCCGCCAACGCGTCAGCCCGCCCCACGCAAAACCAATCCTTGCGGAAAATATGCTCAAGCTCGGCATCAACAAAGCTTTGCTCGGTGTACACTTCCGTCGGCATTGCGCGCGCGCGCTCAAACGGGACCGACGTGTTGTCCCGCAGGGCATCGATGGGATTTACCTGGTCTTTCGGCATGAACACACTCCTGATCTGAGTCGCTGGCCAATGCTGTGCGCATATTGAAGCGGCTGTGACGTCAAGCAAAGAACAAGTCCAGCTTACCGATGATTAGGTAAAAACTAATCGACATAAGCCCTAAAACAATCAATTTCTGCCCTAGGCGCCGGACGTGTAATGTTAGGCCGCCCAAAGAATGTCCAATGTGCAAAAGGTATGGGCCATGGAAAAGTTCGACGCGGTGGTCATTGGCGCGGGTCAAGCGGGGATCGCCACCAGCGAACACCTGCGCGCGCAGGGCATCGACCACGTGGTCCTGGAGCGTGGCCGGATTGCAGAGCGCTGGCGGTCCGAACGATGGGACTCTCTGGTCGCAAATGGGCCAGCCTGGCACGATCGCTTCCCCGGCATGTCCTACAAGTGCGACAACGACACCTTTCCCGACAAGGAAAGCGTCGCGCGCTATTTTGAAGACTACGCCGAGATGATCGACGCGCCTATACGCACGGGCGTGACAGTGGAACACGCCCGACCACATACCGACCGGCCCGGCTTTGTGATCGAGACATCACAAGGCACAATCGAGGCGCGCCACCTTGTCAGTGCGACGGGCCCGTTTCAGAAACCTGGGATCCCGCCCATCATTCCACAGACCGCTGACGTCACGCAGATGCATTCAACCGCCTACCGAAATCCCGGCGCCCTGCCCGACGGCGCGGTTTTGGTGATCGGCGGTGGGTCGTCAGGTTCCCAGATTGCGGCAGAGCTCAACGAGGCCGGACGCAAAGTCTTCTTTTCCATCGGCCCGCATGGCCGTCCTCCGCGCCGTTACCGTGGACGGGACAATGTCTGGTGGCTCGGCGTGCTGGGCATCTGGAACCTCGACACACCGGCACCGGGCACCGAACATGTCACCATCGCCGTCAGCGGTGCACATGGTGGCAAAACGGTGGATTTCAGGCGTCTGGCAGAGCGCGGGATCACCCTCTTGGGCATGTCTTCGGGCTTTGAGAACGGCACGCTGCAGGTTGCCGACGATCTTAAAACCAATCTGGATGCAGGCGATGCAAATATGTTGGAATTGCTCAAGGCGGCAGATGACTACGTCGCGCGTACGGGGATTGATCTGGCAGAAGAACCGGAGGCTTGGATCATTCCAAAGGACCCCGATTGCGTCACCAACCCGATCCGTGCGCTCAACCTGGCCGATCACGACATCACAACGATCATCTGGGCCACTGGTTTCCAGTTCGATTATGGATGGCTTGACGCCGATACGCTGGATGAACGGGGCCGCCCGATCCATCAACGCGGCGTCTCGCCTGTTCCCGGTCTCTATTTCGTCGGCCTGCCCTGGCAGTCGCGCCGGGGCTCTTCGTTCATTTGGGGCGTTTGGCACGATGCTAAATTCATTGCGGATCAAATCGCCATTCAAGAGAACTATTTGGCCTATCAACCCGCAGGGTCATAAGGTTCGCTGATCGTGAGAGGAGAGGATCACTCTTCTCATCGAATTCGGCAAAATTTCCAGGCTGAACGCAAGCCTGAAGCCAGCAACTTTGTTCGTTCAACGCGCAAAGCGCCCATACCGGACCCTTGCTGTGGGACCCGGCGCGACCTCAAAGCCCAAGGAGGCTGCCACAAATTGCAGATTTCAAACGGAACCTGACGCGTGACACTATCCTAACTGGCCACCGTGCTAATCTGGTGCCTGGCTTTGTTGAGCCATGCGAGACTGATCTCGGCCCCCCAGCCGGGTGCGTCTGTGACGGTGGCATGGCCATCTTCAATGTCGAAAAGCGCGTTTGCGAAGAGGTCATACTGCCACGGGTAATAGTCCTCTTTTTCAATCGAGAACTCCAGATACTTTCCCGCGTTCGGAATGGCCCGCAACAGGTGCATCGTGAACAGCGTCACCATTGAGAGATTTGCACAATGCGGGGTGCAGGGTATGCCGCGCTGATGGGCCATGTCTGCGACGCGTAGGGTTCGGGTCAGACCACCGAGATAGCAGATATCAGGCTGGACAATATCCACGACGCCCCAGTCAATCATGTGGCGCCAATTTTGAAGCTCGCAATCCTGTTCGCCGCCTGTGACGTCAATATCAAGCGCATCGGTCACTTGTTTGGTCTGCTCGTATTCCCAGTAGGGACACGGCTCTTCATAGTGGCTGATCCCGTGATCCTGCAGCATCTTGCCCACCTCTATGGCGCGATCAGGGCTGTAGCATGAATTGGCATCGACCAAGAGGCTGACACCATCGTCCATCGCGTTGCGAACGGTCGGCACGATCTCTTCTGTCCGCCCCGGCCATTCATCTGCGTCATGTCCGCATTCAGACCCGATGCGGAATTTGAACGCATCAAAGCCATGTGCGTCCCGAAGTCGGCTTAGACGATCGGCCTCTTGTTGCGGCGTGATATCGCGTTTCATCGACGACCCGTAGGCGCGCACAGGCCCTGGGGTTCCACCGATCAAGGCGCAAACCGGTTTACCTTCCAGCTTGCCCCGCAGATCCCAGAGCGCTGTATCAAGACCCCCGATGGCCCGTCTGAGGTAGGAGCCGGGAAACTTGTGCTCTTTCTCAACAATCGTGTCGACGAGCGCATCGACATCCAGCGCATCCTGCCCCAACGCATAGGGCGCGACCTGTCGATGCACCACCTGTGCGGTGATGTCGGCATAGTAGGGCGCGACTTGACCCCAGCCTTGTTGGCCATCATCCGTCGTGACACGCACGAAACAAACGAACTCATCGGTGAATGTCTCGATCTGGGAAATTTTCATAGTGTATCTACGGGCGCTTTTACGTGGGTTGCCTTTCATCTAGCGGCCAAATTGGTCTTGGCCTAAGGTCCAATCTGACATTTCATTCAGACCAATTGGGGTGCGATATGAAACGAAAGGCTGGCGCGATCCTGTCCTCCATTCGGATTGACCGGTCGGGCAATCAAAAGATCGGGGTGCAGCTTTATATGGCACTTAGGGATCTGATCCTTTCGGGCGGCCTTGCGGATGCAGATCGTTTGCCGGCCAGTCGCACGCTGGCCAGCGAATTGGCCATTTCGCGCACCACGGTGATCGACGCGCTGGATCGCCTGGTCTCAGAGGGATTGCTGGAATCCCGGGTGGGGGCAGGGACATTTGTAAGCCACGCGGTGCGTGAAAAGACCCAAACCCAGGATCCGGGTGAGCCGCCGGACGCGCCCAGCCATGTCCGTCTCTCACACATGGCAGAGGATGCGGCTGCCCGCTTTGCCCATCGCGATAGGCTTCCCTATCAGTCGTCCGCCTTTGTGACCGCGCTTCCGGCGTTGGATAAATTTCCGATGGCCCAATGGGCACGCTTGTCCGCACGCCATTGGCGCACAGACAGAGACGCGTTGATGGGCTACGGGGATCCGTTTGGGCTCTCCGAATTGCGATCGGCGATTTCCGCGCATTTGCACACCAGCCGGGGCATTCAATGCGACCCGGATCAGATTTTCATATTGGGCGGGGCGCAGCAGGCGTTTTCCCTCGTTTCGCGGCTTTTGCTGAACGAAGGCGAAAAGGTCTGGTTCGAAAATCCGGGCGCGATCGGCGCGCGCAACGCGTTCACGGCAGCAGGGGCAGATCTTGTCCCAATCAACGTGGATGATGACGGCATGGTCGTGGCCGATGGCATGAGCAAGGCACCGGATTTTCGACTGGCTTTTGTGACGCCCTCCCACCAACAACCGCTGGGCCGGGTCATGAGCCTGCCGCGCCGGCTGGAGCTTTTGCAAGCGGCAAGTGACGCGAACGCTTATGTCGTGGAAGATGATTACGACGGTGATTTCTACTTTGGAAACCAACCGCTGCCGACGCTCAAGAGCATCGATACCCAGAACCGCGTGATCTATGTCGGCACGTTCTCAAAGACACTATTCCCATCCTTGCGGCTTGGTTTCTTGGTCGCACCACCGGCCCTTGTTGATCCGCTCAGGACGCTGGCCAAATCCTTTCTGAGCGGCACGCCGACCTGGCCACAAGCCGTGGTTGCCGACTTTATCAATGAGGGCTTCTTTGCCACCCACATCCGCACCATGCGCACGCTCTATCGAGAGCGCCATGATGAACTGCACAGACATACCAACAAGATCAGTGCGTATTTGGACGTGCAGCGCGCGTCGGCCGGGTTTCACACCGTCGGCTTTGTCAAAGTGCCGATTGACGTTGGCGGCTTCATCGCCCGTGCGGCCGAGGCCGGTGTTGTGCTGTCCGACATCGAAAAATATTGCATTGAGCCTGTCACACCCAAAGGCGTGGTTCTTGGATACGGAAGCTGTGACGCGCAACAGATCGGTGCCGCAATTGAGACGCTGGCGGAGGTCTTGCGCCATAGCAGCGCCGAAATTGGTCTGGAAAAATAATGAGAATGGATATGCCGTGCAGTCCAATCCAAACATATCGTTTTGGGACAAACCATCTGTTTTAAGGGATGGATTACCATAAGGGAGAACCGAAATGCGCCTGAAAACCGCCCTATCTGGTCTGTTGGCTGCCACCGTTCTGAGTGTGGGGGCAGCGGCCTTCGCAGACACAACCCTGCGACTTTTGACATGGGGGTCCTACGCCCCGGACGAACTGATTGAAAAGTTCGAAGCCCAGTATCCTGACATCACCGTCGAAGTGACATTTTCCAACAATGAAGAGATGATCGCCAAGCTGCGCGCGACAGGCGGTGCCGGTTTTGATCTGGCGCAGCCGAGCCATGACCGGATCTTTGCCGCACAGCTGGAATACGACATCTACAAGCCGCTCGACATGTCACAGATTGATACATCCGTGATGACCGAGGTGCATCTCAACTCCGTCATGGAGAACACCACGATCGAGGGTGAGGTTTATGCCGTTCCGCATCAGTGGGGCACGTCCGGCCTGATGGCAGACAAAACGCTGGCGCCTGATTTTGCTGGCTGGGGTGATCTTTGCGATCCTCAGTATAAGGGCAAGACATCGATGCGCCTCAAGCGCACGATCCTTTTGGGCACGGCCTTTGCCATGGGCGAAGACCCGTTCGCGGCCTATTCTGATCTCGATAAGTACCAAGAGATCCTCGACAAAGTCACCGACAAGCTGATCGCCTGCAAAGAGAACATCAAAACCTATTGGAAAGGCGGCGATGACCTCTCTGCGCTGATGCTGTCGGGTGAGATTGTGGCCTCCGAGACGTGGGATTCCACCGCCTACAAGATCTACAACGAGAACCCCAACATCGTGTTTGTGCCGCCATCGACCGGCGCGCTGACATGGATCGACACCTTCGCGTTGCCGCGCAAGGGCAAGGCCGATGATGCCGCCTACAAGTGGATCAACTTCGTGCTGCAGCCTGAAAACGTGGCCATCATGTCGGCCAGCACGGGGGCGATTGCGGCCGTTCAGGGCGGCAATGACCTGCTGCCCGATGACAAGAAGGCCGCCGTCAACGCCGCCTTTACGGACGAAGACATCGCCAACCTGAAATTCTTTGCCAACATCCCACCGGGTGTGGAAGACATGGAAGGCAAAGCCTTGGAAAAGATCAAGGCCGCGACCGGGGGCTGATACCTCTTTCATGAACGGAACGCGGCAGCCTATTGTTGCCGCGTTTCTTTTTGCGGTCTTGAGAGTGGGGATAAGACAACGTGAGCGCAGAATTCGACCTTGAATGTTTGGGCGTGTCGAAAAATTTCGGAAGCGTTCGCGCGGTCCAGGATGTCTCCTTCAAGATCCCTAAAGGCTCCTTCTTTTCGATCCTCGGGCCATCGGGATGCGGCAAGACAACCCTGATGCGCATGATCGCGGGGTTCGAAGACCCAAGCAGCGGTGACATCCACATCAAGGGCAAATCCGTGCTCAACACCGCGCCCAACAAGCGCAATGTGAAGATGGTGTTTCAGCATCTCGCGCTCTTCCCGATGATGAACGTGTTTGAAAACATCGCCTACGGTCTGCGCTGCCGGGGGGAATCCACGTCAGAGATCAATCGCAAGGTTCACGACGTACTGGAACGCATTGCCCTGCCGGATGTGGGAAAGCGCGAAATTCATCAGCTTTCGGGCGGCCAGAAACAGCGGATCGCGATTGCGCGGTGCATGGTGCTTGACCCGGATGTGCTGCTCTTGGATGAGCCTTTGGGCGCGTTGGACCTAAAGCTGCGCGAGGCCATGAAGATCGAGCTTAAGCTGCTGCAGCACCAGTTTGATACGACCTTTATCTACATCACCCATGACCAGTCTGAGGCGCTGGTGATGTCGGACAATGTCGCGATCATGAACGACGGCCGGTTCGAAC
>ERZ1740070.2028-NODE-2028-length-12003-cov-9.954972_pt1 | contig 12003 bp, 7 predicted proteins | sample MGYA00581734_ERZ1740070 | MGnify/ENA primary metagenome ERZ1740070 (study PRJEB43018, sample SAMN04849744) | marine metagenome | isolation source: floating plastic debris | place: Pacific Ocean | collected 2008-09-01 | study: EMG produced TPA metagenomics... | reverse complement strand
AGCTTATTTGCATTTTTCTAAAATTGTTACTTTTACCTAGCTTTCACATATAATAGGCTACAGTACTATAGTCGAAATTTGTGATCTGATCAAATTGGAAAGGAAAAATGCTGGGCTGCAATAGTAGTTTCTTATTTCTCAAGATTCCAACACAGTGTTAATGAAGCTATCATCATTTTGTTGCCTGCCTCACATGATACAAAATGTCAAATTGTGGGGCCGCCAGCCACTTGAAATGGATCAAGTGTTTTACAGTAATTTTAAGGTATTGCAATCATTGTATATGCCAACATGACTGAAATCAGGAACTCATTATGTAATCCTTATGAGACTTTAAAGGTAAAATGTTACATTACATGCTAATGGGATATGAAAGTTCTTGAAATACCACTGGAAAAATAGCCTACCTACTAATCCCCATAAAAGCTATAACACTAATAATGGCTAAGCAAAGAGACCATACAAATAACATTGTATGTTCAAGATTCGAGTACACTTTTCAATACACCAGCCAATATCGATTGATTGAAAGCAGATGGGAAACATAATCTGGATTTCGATACAGCTAATCAGAAAGCCTTTCGATTCAACAGATCCGCATATAAATGAACTGGTAATATATTCCCAGGCCAGCTTTTTGTTTTGACTGATTGAGTGTGTTGTGCATAATAAAATAATTTCACCCTGGGCTTCAGATTCATTGGGGAGCGAAGGTTTTGTGTACAATGTATTTTTGATGACCAGCTGACAAGTGCCATAGGCTACCAGCTGATCAGAATGGAAATTATCTCCGAACCCATACCACAGTAAATTCCATCTAGGTAATGCCATTGTTCCCCTATTTACCATCCTTATTGAATCTTAGAGGCTCTGAAGTAAAGTGCGCAAGTCCAACGGCCAAGACAGCCCAGTTGTAATCCATGGGGACGGGTTATAGATTATAGATTAGACCGCCTAAACTGTTGGATATAGCTCGCCGCGGCGGTGCACATTGCTACAGCTTATAACCTAACTCCTCAAGAGGGGTCAGTAGAGGCTAATGCACACAATTTTGAGCTTTGATGAGCACCTATGAACCATTGCATTTGCTAGTGGGGCAATGTTTACATTGGAACCCCCATCACCTTGATGATGTTGCTGCCAGTATGCAGGGTTGGCCAGTATCAACAGAGGAAATTGAACTTTACATCTATTATCATTGGTTGTTGCAATACCGGTAATTCAGAGCACCGATACCACTACCCACCCTGACATTTGTAAATGTGTAGGGAAAACTAATTGGATCAATTATGAAGTCTTAATGGTTTAAACTACGTATTTTTTTCACGAGCAAAATTCCATGAAAAACCAGAAAATTGTTTTGGAGTATAACATGCAAACCATAATTCTGGATTATGCGGTATAACACATTGTATGCAAGAGTGCATTCTGGCCTACTTCACTCTTTAGAAGGAATAGATCGCATTTCAACCATGACTATGTTGATAGCTACAGTGACAGTAGTTCTCCACTGGACTTTGAGGAAGAATGGGTTCAAACAATGAAGTCTGGAGGATGTAATTTTGAAGCCCCATGAGCTTGCATAGAAATACATGTATCTTGAATCAGCTCATCTGAAGCAGGATAGAGTTGTTTAAATTTCGTCTAAATTTTGAGTTTTTTTTTCTGGTTGCTAACCCCTAAATAGAGTCCGATGTAAAGGAGGGGGTAACCGCGAACAAATCTAAAAACCTAACCCAAAAAAACCCAGACCAAGCATTTAAACCAAGTACAGCATTGACACAGTAACAAAAAACTGAAAAGCGGTCGCATAAAAATAACCAGAGAGGTGGAGAAGCCGGGACTGCAGCTCGCAGTCTTATGTGATAAAAAGGGCGAAAGGTTAATCGCATTACTAACCTGTCTTCTTGAACTCTCATCCACTGATGCCGCTCGTTGCCAAATAAATGCTAAAAAAAACAAAGCAGGATAAGTTCAGAGTTGATATTCATATATTACATCACATTAGAGACATTTACTGGTGACAGTTGGGAATTCTGGTATCTCGTATCTTTGGGACGTGAGCATAGACATTTGTGAAAATGTAACTATTCATCATTGTAGATATTTAATAAGCTGTCAGCAAACGTGGCATGGTCACAAAATCTGTCAAAACTTCAGCTGCCATGGTTTAGTTAATTTTGGTCACGTTATTCACCAGGCAAGAGACGATGTATGCCTGCGCCCTGCACTACTAAATACCAGGTTGACTGTCAATAGCCGCTACTGACCCGGCTTTGACCTGAGGTGCAAACTACGGGGCACCATCTCTTTCATAACAAGCACGCTAAGTAAACAGACAGAGTACCAGCACTCACCTTTTCCAGTAAAGTCACCCATTCCAGGGCTCTGAAAAAAAAGAAAAACAAAATAATAGCATAGCATTATAGCGTAATAGAGTAGCACACAGGGTAAGTGCCAGCATGCGTATCAGGTAACCAATTACATCAGCGAGCCGGTACCAGGACTACAACCCATACTGATTGAAATGCTCTTCCATGCACATGAAGCATTTCTGTGTAGAGTTCCTTGCCTTTCAGCACCCAGAATTGCCAATGTTTTGCGAAACGAAAACTAATGGGTGTTGCAATAAACTATCAATTCCAATTAAAGTTTTCTTGCACTGATTACCACTACTTTGGGGGGAGAGAGAAATTTAGTTCATTAGTTGACCCTTTGAGGTCCGACGGAATCATCTGGATATAGCCATAGAATCACACCACAGAATAGATTGATCACAGTGTGAACCTCTTGTATAGCCTACTCACTATTATTATCATCAATCCAAAAATCCATTTTTTGATTGTTCCAGTTTTAAAAAGACCATTATTGCACAGGTAATTATGGCAATAGTTTAGCAGGTAAATGTGAGCACATAAAGTAAGAAAAGTTAATCTCATAACATGAGATAGACCAATTGTCTCTACTACACAATGTGATAACAACCATACCAAGCAATAAACCCTAGTGTTGTAAGAATCCAAGCAAACCGTCTGCATTCGAGGCCCTAATTTGGGAGAAACAAACATGATAACCATTCAATAGTGGTAGAGATAAGGAATATTTTTATCTCGTTACAATGTGCACGACACAACAATGGCCTGGGCCTGTCCATAATTTACTGTTTGTAAATTTATCTTAGCACCATGATGCCCTCAGTCATCCATTGCTATTATGTACAGTCAGACCAATGAAAGGGGTATTTCAGACTTGAAAACTTCAGCAAGTCCAGGTTTTATTCTAGTAAAGCGAAAAGTTTCTTTGTTGGAAGTGAATGGAGTTTGATAAACAGTGGAGATAGCTAGCAGATATTTGCGATCAGCGATGCATAATTGAAAATAACCAATAATTTCAACAAAGCTCCAGCCTCGTTATTGAACATTCCACATTGTACTATAAATAATAAACAACTTGGCCCATTATGGTTGGCAGGTTGCCAATTCAATCAAATCTAGTTCATTTTGCAGGATAAAGAAAGAAGAGAAGTGCTGAGACATTGCAGTCTACATGGATGTCCTTGAGATTTTATGCAGCAATTCTTACCGGCAGCTAAAGCACGCCGTCATGACATAATATTATATAGAAATAGAAACCAATGTGTTAACAGGTTCTGATGTGGCGCTGTTGTTGATGGAACACGATTACTGTAATACTGTTTTCTACGTTTAAAAACACCTCCTTTGCCGTATTATCAGAGATGTGAGCCACATGTGCAATATAAGCAGGAATAGATCTGTTACTAGCCATCCAGCAACCACGATCACAAGATCCAAGCAAACATGCATTATACATTATATGTGTTGAACACAGCAAACCATGCCCTACATCTGCTGTGCCGAAATCAATCGAAAGAGCAGCCATCATCATTTCATAATGCCACTTCCTGAAAGCGCTATCTAGTTTTCTATGTCTATCAACCTTGATAGGTACTACCAATGAAATGAGTTGAAGTCTGATGCGATGCACAAAAAATATAAGTGGGGTTACGTAGATGGGACCATGCATTTTATGAAGGCTCAGTTTAAAGGTGCTCGACAGCACATTCGACACTGTGAGATATTAGGGATTTTAGCAACACAACTCCAAACAGTGAGTAGGTTTCAGAAAGGTACAACGGCCAATCATGTTACCTGGGGAGGAGATGGAACTGCGACGGCTGTTTGTGCCGCTGCTATGGCTAGCTTTGGAGAGCTAGACACAGGAGTAGTGGGAGGAGTGGAGGCAAGCTGCCACTCAACATCCATCATTTTAACCTGAAATACCAGCAGCAGTAAGACCAGCTTCCCTCAACAACTGGCTATCCAGCAATGCTACTATTATGCTGCTCTAATCATGTACCAACCAATCCACTGGCTTCTCTTTCCGAGTACTTGCACATAGAATTGCCATTGGACAGGTCTAAGACAACCCTACCAGACGGGTTTTAGCGTTTTAGCTTAGTAGCTAGTAGAAAGCTAAGACATAGAGAAGCCCAGTCATTAATTCATGCCAGAGACTCCGGCATTGCAAGGAAATGTCAGGCTATCGTAGCTACTTATGAGGCAAAAGTATAGCTGTTATCATCAACATTTACATGTATTTGTCGTGGTCAAACCTACCGGTAGCAATGTGCCATAGGCTAGCGAATGTGAACGCATTCTAGCCTTTTGCTGCAAACCCAACATACAGAGTTAGACGGACCTCTAAATAAAAAAGGGGAGACCGCTACAGGCTCACAGTATCTACTGATAGCTGTCAGTATTGCACATAACAATTTAAGTTTGACATGCCTACTGTGACAGACATATGCACAACAAGACTTAAAAAATTTCTAGATCACAAACCTAAAGTAACAATTGTATATTGCAAAGACACCATTCTTGACAAAAATAGCATACTAGACTACATTACATACCCTTTCGACTTTTCTGTTGATTGGTATGCCGCCACCTCCGATAAGCTGACTCATCGGTGTGAAGCCTTGATTGCCCGGACTGCTGCCAGATATCTTCATCTGTTTGCACATAGCCAGCTTTTCCTTAGCACCCCATGAAGTGGACCGACTTCTCATGACTGGTTCGTGATTGTTATTATTCAGTACCTCTGCCTGTAGAGCCGACACCGGCTGTTGTGGGCTATTTCCTGTGCTAATATGCCTTCGTCTCAACATTGCACTGCGAACGGCTGCCGCATCCGACTGACTTCGCGCTCGGAAAAGAGCTTTAAAACTACTTTTGTTAGTTTTCTCAGCAGTGCCTTCACCATTCGCAGAGCTGGAGTTGGAACTTGTAGAAAAGGAAGTATCTGATGTATTACCTTGCTGGCTGTCACCTGACTTATTACGAGAGCGCTTGAAGTTACTTAGCAGACCTTTTAGTCCACCGGATCCCAGTCGGGTTCTAAACTCCTTTGGATTGCTGGCTGGTTCAGCGGATACCTCTTCCTCTACAACGTCAGGCAGTGGGAAAACCGCAAGATCCTATAAAACCGGAAATTACAATTTATTTGCGTAGTAGTCAGTGTTTGTGACACTTGATTCAATATCTTCCCAACCTCTAGGAAACAGATCTTTCAAGATTCCAATCTATTTCAAAGATAAAAATGGTAAAATCATGTTGCCTATGAAAAATCTAGGTATATCTGTTATCCACTCGGTTAATGCTAGAAAAATGAAATGACTTCATATTGAAGGCTGTCAACTGCATCAACGGGGAAGCACTGGTAGCATATTATTGATGAACCTTCTCTTAACTCTCATTGAATGTGTGTACCCATCTTTTATTGGATAGCCTACGCCCTACACGACATGAAGACCGCACCGCTGTTACAAGAAGGCCCCGCATTCAGTGATAGATTGCAATTTCAGTGCAATGGGAAAATTGAAAATTGAGATTGAGAAGCATAAGCTCAGTATATACCAGGTCATTTAACACCTTGGAAATATGTATACAGTGCTACAGACACAGGGCAGGCGCTATTATGCAGGTACTTAGTAATTCAAGTCCTGGGATCAAGGCAGCAGTAGTTGTACTGCTCCAATCAGAGGACTTGAACTACTGCATAGCCGCCTGTATAAGAAACACATCAGACAATATACATGCGCAGTGATTGTCGACTAGCCTGGTAAACAAATGAGAGCCATCCTTTTGTCCCTCACCACATCCTTCAGTTAATGCCTAGTGAGTGCAAGTCAGACTAACAAACTTGCTATAAGCATCACAACTAGACCAATATTTTGGTTTACATCACAACTCCTTGCTATGTGCAAGGAGTAAAAGAGGAGTTTTACTCCTTGCTATGTGGTGTCAACTGAGTTTATATACATGCATGAGTGAGTGAGTGAGTGAGTGAGCGAGCACTGAATAGATAGCAGCAGCTAGCACAACAATATTTTTTAATAATGGGATAAGCGAGATAGTGCCCACAAAAACCCTTTCCATTATAATATTTATCAGCAGACACTGTTATACAACAACCCACCACTGAGAGTCTAACTGTTCATGTCACGAAATCTGTAACTCCCAAGTGCTGTCCTTGTGTATGGAGAGTGAAATAATATGAACAGATGGAGAGAAAAAAAGTTTTGTGACTGAATCAATTCACTGACTTAGCTCATGTGCTCAATGGAGATTCACATTGTTTTCAATAGTGACCTAATATCAAAACGAGGCTGTGTAAATACGTGCCTAGATTCATAAACACAGTTTTGCATACTTGCACAATGTGAGTTAGGACAACTCCAAATTTGACAACAGGCACCTGCAAGCACCTTTTTTACCGCTTCATAAATAAATGTGATGAGATTTGGCCGGATTTTTATGTTGTATTGGGGCTCCCAGCTCTTAAAAGCCTATTTGGAAGATTTAGATTTAAGATATGCTGTCTCCATATCTTCACTCCCAAGCCCCAGATATCCGGGGTAAAAATAGACCCAAAAAGTCTTAATTTCTTCAGATCCGCAGCCCCATAGATTTCTCAAACTTGATCAATCTTCAGTCGTCAGGAAAACGCACTAGGATCCCTGTTTCATAGGTGGGGCGGCTTGTATAGAGGTCAGTTGAAGAAAGCTGACTGATTGAGTTTGGCTGGCTGGCTTTAGCATGGCCTGTACAAGATATGAACGCCACCAAAGGTGCAGGTAGTCTACCCTACATGACAAAAATATTCATATATATCGATAGAGCAACAGTGCTCAGAATTGTCACATTCACAGAATCAGCCGTTAGCTGTTAGCCGATTTAGATTATTGAAATTCATCTATTTAACCTATTACTGGAAGGTTTGTGAAAATCAATCAAAAAGTGAATTTAAAACAAGTGAAATTTAAATTTATTTAAAAGCTCTCGTCTTGTGGGTTATGTGTATTAATGCCAGAGAGGGAGGAGGGGGAAAGGCACAGGATCAGAGGAGCGGGTGCATTCTATCAACAAACTTTCGTCACTACTGGACCAAGCAAGAACACCATGAGCTGTTGACAACAGTGAAGGAGTGGCAGTCGTTGCTTTGGTCATCATCAGCAATGAACGTTCATAGGCTACTGTATTTTTTTTGGGGAGGGGGAGGGGACTTAGCTTTACTTCAGTTATGTTGTTATATCAGTTGAAACAGAAATATTTTTTTCAGAATACCGTTGGTTGACAAGGTGAAAACATGTTTTGGTAAATCAGACATCGATTGTAGTTGTTACAGTTTGCTCGCTACCTGTGGGATAAAACAAAAGTTGTCCTTGAAAGCGTTCTAATGTCTGGTAGTTTTCTGTGTGGATTACACAATTTTGTTCAACAAACTTCAACAAACTGGGTTTTGCTAGCTCTATTCAATCTATGTTTACTTATGCAAGTAAATCCATTGTTGCAGGCCATAAAATAATATAATATAATAACTGACTATGACAATGCTGCTGAAATTCTGAATGGAATGTGTAATCGCTGTAGCTATATCTTTTTTCTAGGCTATTTACCAATAAGATTATGTTATTGGTTAGCACAAAGTAGCTGGACAGTCAAGAATATTTACCACTTGCACATGAAAACCTCTACCAATTCCTGTAGATGGGAAATGCACATGTGTGCTGGACGTGCTAAAGGACGTGCACCAAGACGAGTTTTCTGACGTCAAGCTGAAGACGTCCAGCTGTTTATTGCACTGAACCTGTTACAGCAAGATGGAGAAGTATTCATGACGGAGAAAAACAATCAGTAATTGATATACGTACCATGGTGCAATATTAGCCAAGATCATCTTGGATAAATAATTAATGGAAGAGCTATATATAGAGCAGTATAAATTTTCTTATTTAATTGTGCAGTTCTAGTCTCGCAGCCTTACAAGTTACCAATCGCAAGCATCTTTGCCTATCATCAGCAGGTTTTGTATGAGGGATGCGGGGGACAAGGTTTTCACCAACATGTAGGCCACATGTAGGCTGTCCAAACTCTAACATCTTTGGGCTCCTAAAACTTGCTGGTTTCCGAAGGAAAAATACGAATACAGTCATTGTGATGTTGAGTGCATTCATCTATCCAAACCCTATATTGTTATTGATTGTGAAATATTTGCATAAGAAACCCCAGTGTTTTAAAACTTGAGTCATGATTGTTTGCAATTCCAGAGCCATGGATCATTTTCCACTCACATTGTTCAGGAAGTTACCAAATCTCATTTGCTTCACATTTATTCAAACACAACACTGTTGATTAATGTGGATTTCAGTACATTGACCCACAGAAATGCAAACGTGATTCCAGGCATGCTGTTACTCAAAATACTGTAAAAGGTACATCATTATGTACATCTGATCACCATTTTACTTCAAAGTGTGATGAGCTTACCATAAAACTGACATGGAGTATTTCAGAGTCTTGTGACGATTCTTGATTTTTACTCGTTGGTGCATTAATATGTTACAATGTAGGTTATTGGCATTTAAAATAACATTCTGGTGTTTGACATTTCTGCATGATGTAATTATTGAGTATTACATAAGAAAGTGCAATATTCAGCACGATTAGGTAATTCACTTGGGTAGGCAACTCCTAAGACACAAGGTGGTCCGCAGCAGAAAGCTTCAGTCATGGGCAAATGCTCAGCAATGACCAAAGGCAATCAAAACCTGGAAGAAGGGGGTGTTGCGAGTAAGTAACAATTTTTGAAATGAGATTTCTTTCCAAACATACATCAAATCGACCTTCATTCCGAAACTGTCGATCAGAAAGGTGCATAGCAAAGTTGTATCTGACCACATATTTCCTGACCTTCCTACCTCCCCTGATTTGAACGATTTGCTAATCGGAATGATTTGGTTAGGCTTAGGGCCTTCCATCCATTATTCTAAAAACTGCCGAGCTAAGAGGTTTTTGCATTTTTGCTTCTTGTTTATGTGCATAGCCATAGCATGAACTAATTTGGAGAAAGTTATACTGTAGGAAGACAATTTTCAGTGGAATTTAAATTTCACAATGAGCGAATTCCGTAAATCTAAATTTCGATAATGTCCGCATATTTAAAATAATTTCAAAGATCACATTTCTCAAATATTAAACTCTGTGGTTTTGATCGATCTGAACTAAGTCGGTAAATTAAAATTTGTGAATACTTTTACCCTGCGGGGTAAGTTGACGACTAGGAAACTAAAAATATCCCTGATACTGTAGATCAGCAATCAGTTTTCTAGTGAAACATTAGAGAATTTTAACCCTGCTTTAACATTAGTGAGTGGTAGCCGAGAGCTCATGGACAGGGAGCTGAAGTACTTCAGTGAGACAGCACAGGCTACAGCCTAAACAGCGGTATGAGAAGACTTACCGAGTCACTCTGGCTGCTGCCGGAAGAAGGAGAGATGGAGGAAGGAGACAGAGAGGAGAGACTGCCAGCAGGTGGTCTCATAGCAGAATTACAATCCATGGTGCAGTTCACGTGTATCTGATGAAGAACTTTATCCTCGTCCAACGGGCACAGAGGTGAGGAAATCTTCACAGGAGACATCACTGGACCGCTGCCGGCAGCGTACCTCCTTTGTCTCGCCATCATAGTCGTGTTTTTGATCGTCATGAATGTCGGCTTGCTGACTTTATAAGAGGAAAACAAATCCTATAGATGACTGAAGTTGGTTGACATTCAGGAGCAGCGTCTTGTGTTCAGTGTCTGGTGACCTTTCCGCTACATTCAATCGATGGTCAGTCACGGAAACAGCCAGAAACAGGAGCAATGAACAAAGCTTGTGGTAGATTATTCAAAACTTGTCGGGCTGGCAAGCAAATTTGCTATTGCTATTGACGTGATCTTTGGTAGCAAGTTAGTCCTTTTATTTCCTTATCTCCTAGTGTGACAGACTACCCGTCTTTGTTGTGTCCTAACAGTCAAGCAAAGCAGTGATAAAACTGATAGCGTACAGTGGACTAGAGAGCTTGTTTTTTGTCCGTTAACCAGTCCAGAGCGATTTTCTGTTGGCAGCTCACCAGCTTGAAAGTTTTGTCTAAACTTATTCGTGTAGTTCAAAATATCCGAAATAAAAAGAACGGCTGCCTTTAGTTGAGAATAACAACGTGATCTAATAAGTCATAAATAGACGTCTTGTATTGTTCTAACCAAAATCTTGAATGCTTGCTCAATCAGCATGGAAGAGAAAATTTCCCCGACGTTGTATTTTGTATTGTTAGAGGGTGTGTTAGCTTCCACTAATTTCATTGGCTACTCAAACAGTATGTATACAGCTAGAATGATTGACTATCGATTACCGTCAGTCAGCTGAATTGAAGCCTTTGCAATTATTACAAAAGATGTATAACAAGCCTTTTTGGCGCCTTGCCAGACAGAGGAGCTATCATCAGTCAAAGTTTCAGTCAGCAAGTCAAGGACAACACAGATACGGTGTTATCTTTTTTCCATCTTTCATCCATCCATGGATGGGGTGTCTAGAATGTTCTAATCTTGCTCCCACTTTGCTATATGTAGTTTTAGAGATACGCCATTAGACACGACTCATGATTAATTAAAAGTTCATCAAAATATCACTTTTGGACAATTTGATAGGTTGGGTAGATCTGACTACCAGACACCAGTCACAACACCTGAGGGGAAACTGCAAGTCATATTCGACCAGCAATGACAGAACCATCTGGCTTAGACAGTACCCTGTCAGTTGAGGAAAATATTCCTCTATATTGCAAACACACCACTTTTCACTAGCAGCGCCAGGCTACATTTTGGCACTATGCCAAATGATAATGTATCCCGTTTGTTTCTATCTTTTCTCTCCACTTTCCATGCTGGGCCAATAATGTATTCAATAGAAAAGGTACTTCACAAACATTCTTGATTATGTTACATCTCGTATTTTTTTCAACAAGTAAGGGGACAATAAGAGACATAAAATTAATAAATCACTATTAATTATTATGTATTATAAATTTTCGCCCTCATGAACCGACATAATTTCAATTCATCTTTTTGCATAGAGTAGGTTGTTATAGAGAATTGCCCGCTCACATTGATAGCTGATTGTTTATGACGCCTTGTGTTTTCTTTACAACATTACACGGTTTTCTTGCTCACAATATGCAGCAGCGTATTCTGCTACTTACGATCCAGCAAAACAAACAGTCATGATTAACATATTACTTCAAAATCTATTAAGAACGCCCTATCCTGGCTCGTCAGTTAAACAGAGGAGGTAGGATATTGAACTGATCTTGTACTAGTAATAAAAATATTTACTTCTCATATATTATATGTACGCTCATGTATTTATTATTATTTTACAATCATAAATGCAATTATTTTTAATGAACATGCATTAAGACGTATTACACAACTGATTGGTGTAATTATTTTCTGAATGGATAAGAGAATTAATAATGATGATGAGGATGCCACTATCGTCTCACATTTCTAACTGCATTTTCAGACTGGGTACCTTGTGAATGCCCTATTGATAAATCCTTGGATATGGAGGCTGGATCTAAGGCTAGGATCACAACATGTGCA
>ERZ1740070.2027-NODE-2027-length-12005-cov-5.869289_pt1 | contig 12005 bp, 13 predicted proteins | sample MGYA00581734_ERZ1740070 | MGnify/ENA primary metagenome ERZ1740070 (study PRJEB43018, sample SAMN04849744) | marine metagenome | isolation source: floating plastic debris | place: Pacific Ocean | collected 2008-09-01 | study: EMG produced TPA metagenomics... | reverse complement strand
GTTGTCTGCTGGAAGCTGGATGACGGCACGATGCATGTCTTCAATTCCAAGATGGTCGTGCTGGCCACGGGTGGCTACGGTCGCGCGTATTTCTCGGCCACCTCTGCGCATATCTGCACCGGTGACGGGGGTGGTATGGTCGCGCGGGCTGGCTTGCACCTTCAGGACATGGAGTTCGTGCAATTCCATCCCACCGGAATTTACGGCTCGGGTTGTTTGATCACCGAGGGCGCGCGCGGCGAAGGTGGGTATCTCACCAACTCCGAAGGTGAACGGTTCATGGAACGCTATGCGCCCAACTACAAAGACCTTGCCCCACGTGACTATGTGAGCCGGTCGATGACCATGGAAATCCGTGAAGGGCGCGGTGTGGGCGCGGACGGCGATCACATTCACCTCAACCTCAGCCACCTGCCGCCCGAGGCGTTGCAACTGCGCCTGCCGGGCATTTCGGAAAGCGCGCGCATCTTTGCAGGCGGTGACGTGACCAAAGAGCCGATCCCGGTTCTGCCGACCGTGCATTACAACATGGGCGGGATCCCCACGAATTACTGGGGTGAGGTGATCAGCCCGACAGCCGACGACCCCAACCGCATCGTGCCCGGTCTGATGGCCGTGGGTGAGGCGGGCTGTGCGTCTGTGCACGGGGCAAACCGGCTCGGGTCCAATTCCCTCATTGACCTTGTGGTGTTCGGGCGCGCCTCGGCCATTCGGGCGGGGACGGTGGTGGATCGCGATGCGGCGCGGCCATCGACCAACACCGCCGAGGTCGACAAAATCTTTGGCCGCTTTGATGGGTTCCGCTATGCCGATGGCGCGATCCCCACCGCCGACTTGCGCCTTGAGATGCAAAAAACGATGCAGGCGGACGCGGCTGTGTTCCGCACATCCAAGACCATGGCCGAAGGCGTTGAGAAGATGGATGCCATCGCTAAAAAGGTAGATGACATCAAGGTCACAGATCGCAGCCTCTATTGGAATTCCGACCTGATGGAGACGTTGGAGCTGACCAATTTGATGCCCAACGCGCTGGCCACGATCTATGGTGCAGAGGCCCGGCACGAAAGCCGCGGGGCACACGCCCATGAGGATTTCACCACGCGGGACGATGACAATTGGCGCGTGCATTCCGTGGCCAAAGTCGACGGCCCGGATGTCACCCTGACCTATCGCCCGATTATCGAGGCGCCGCTTACGGACGAAGATGACGGCGGCATCGCGCTCAAGAAAATCGCGCCGAAGGAACGTACGTTCTGATGCGGCTCTGGGCGGCAGTCGGGCTGATGGCCTTGTCCGGCTGCGGCGCGGCAGACACTGTTGCGCGGGACAATGCCAAGTCGGTCGTGAATTCCGTGGTGACGGATCGGTTTCCGGGTGTGAACCCCGCGCCGGTGACAGATTGCATCATCGATGCCGCCTCTGCCGGAGAGATCCTGCAACTGGGCAGTGCGGCCGTGACCGGAATCACATCGAGCACGGTGGAGACTGTGGTCAAGATCAGCACACGGCCTGAGTCGCTTACCTGTCTGTCGCGCAATGGCGTGATCAACCTTGGGATCTGAGGCGGATGCGACCATTCGACCGGAGCAAAACAATGCAAACCGTCAAACACTGCCCTATCTTTCAATGGCATCGTGCGTAGGAGAACGTAATGGTTCAGTTGGCTCTTCCTAAGAATTCCCGGATGAAAACGGGCAAGACATGCCCCAAACACAAGAGCGCCAAAAATGAGCGAAAGATCCAGAATTACAGCTGGAACCACGAAGATGGGCAGAACACACGGAATGATACCTACTACGTGGATCTCAACACCTGCGGGCCGATGATTTTGGACGCGCTGATCAAGATCAAGAATGAGATTGATCCGACGCTGACCTTCCGCCGGTCCTGCCGTGAGGGGATCTGTGGATCCTGCGCGATGAATATAGGTGGGATCAACACGCTTGCCTGTATCCATGGGATTGATGAAACGCCCAATGGCACGGTGAAGATTTACCCGCTGCCGCACATGCCGGTGGTCAAGGATCTGATCCCTGATCTGACGCATTTCTATGCGCAGCACGCCTCGATCATGCCGTGGCTTGAGACCAAGACGAACCGCCCTGAGAAAGAGTGGCGTCAGTCGATCGAAGACCGCGAAAAGCTTGATGGGCTCTATGAATGCGTGATGTGCGCGTCCTGTTCGACGTCGTGCCCCAGCTATTGGTGGAATGGCGACAAGTATCTTGGGCCAGCGGCACTTTTGCACGCATACCGCTGGATCATCGACAGCCGTGATGAGGCCCGCAAGGAGCGCCTCGACGATCTGGAAGATCCGTTCAAGCTTTACCGCTGCCACACAATCATGAACTGCGCCAAGACCTGCCCCAAGGGTTTGAACCCTGCCAAGGCGATTGCCGAGATCAAGAAGATGATGGTGGAGCGCGCGGTTTAACCCGTTCGCATGAGCGACTGGATCGCATTTGAGGGTCGCGTTGTTCCCATGGAATGGGGCAAGAGCGTGTACACTGTTCTTCCCCTGCCTGACGAGGTGTATCAGGCGCTGGCCGCGCACGGGGCCAAGCGGGTGGATGTGGAACTCAATGATTGTCCGTTCAACATGGCGCTCACCAAGGCGCCGGTGATCGATTACGTCTTTGTCTATACTGGAAAGACTGTTCTGGCTGAGGCGGGCATTGAGCCGGGTGAGCGCATCGATGTGCGGATGCGCATGTCGGACCCGGATATGGTCGAGGTGCCCAGTGACGTGATGCTCGCCCTGCGCCAAGCCGGCGTGTCGCACACATGGGCTGCGCTGACCCCGGGCAAACGGCGTGGACTGTTGCACAATGTCACGAGCGCGAAGCGTGCCGAAACGCGAAACGCGCGGATCGCCAAATTGATTGCTGAGCTGACACTGTCCTGACGAAACCCACGCCAAAGCGGCAGGGCTTTACACCGCGTCCCAAACCGCCATTCTGACCGGGTGCCGAGACAAGGAGCGCGAGATCCCATGCCCTATGATGCCCCCAAAGATGCTGAGACGCGCCGGTCCGTCAAACCGGTGATTTGCTATCCCAATGAAACGTTGCCGGTGCCTGATCTGGCGCTCTACCGCGCGGCGCGGGTTGGGGCGACAAAGATCGACGAGGTCACTGTCGCGCCGCGCGATGCGGACTGCTTTCACGTCAAAGCCGGGCAGTTTTTTCGCATCACCAGTATAGATGGCCCGCAGGTGGGCGATCTGAACCTGTGGCACGCCCATGACCTGAAAGAGCGGTTCTACTCCGGCAAAACCCGCGCGCTGCATGGAACGCATATCACCACCGGAGAGCGGATGTGGTCCTCTTTTCCGTATATGCGCCCCATGGCGACGATCCTTGAGGATACGCTGGAATGGTACGGGATCGACGCGTTTGGCGGGTCTGTGCATGACGTGATCGGCACGCGGTGTGATCCCTATACCGGCTATCTGCTGCAGGGGACGCAGTATCACAATTGCTGTCATTCCAACCTGCTGCGGGCCTTGGCGCGGGAAACGGGGATGTCTGTGGAGGAGGCGGAGCCCTTGGTGCATGACGTGCTGAACGTGTTCATGTGCACCGGGTTCACCCGCGACACCGGACAGTATTTCATGAAAGCAAGCCCAGTACGGCCCGGGGATTATCTGGAGTTCTTTGCGGAGATCGATCTGCTCGGTGGGTTGTCAGCCTGTCCGGGGGGCGATTGCTCAGCAGAGCATTCGAGCGATGTGGCGGCATGTCATCCACTGCTCGTAGAGGTATTTGCGCCTGAGGAGGGTGCGTTGACCGGGTGGGAGCCGCCTGCGATCAATGGGTATGATCGGACGCACGGGCTGGGAAAATGAGTGATGAGCTGCCCGACACGCAGGCCGCACGCGTCGATTGGGTGATCCGCGCGCCAACCAATCAAGAGATGCGGCGGCGGTATGACATCTGGGCGTCGAAATATGACGGCGATGTGGGCTCACTTGATGACTACATCGCGCCGGCGGAACTGACCAAAGTCGCTGTGAAGGTGTTGGACCGCCACGCGCACGTGGTTGACGCGGGCGCGGGCACGGGGCTTGTGGGGGCCGCGTTGAAAGACGCCGGGTTTGAAACGCTCACAGCGCTTGATTTCTCTGTAGCGATGTTGGAGGTGGCGCGGGGCAAAGGCCTGTACCAAGCGCTGCACCACTGCGATCTGAGCCAAGAGACCGACCTGCCTGCGGACATGGCGGATGCGCTGGTGACCTGTGGGACAACGACACAGGTACCGCCGAGCGCGCTGCGCGAATATGTGCGGCTGGTGCGCCCCGGTGGGAAGATCGTCTTTGCCGTTGTGACGGGGACATGGGACGAAAACGGCTATGGCGCGATCCAAGAGGAGCTTGAGGCCGCAGGGCGGTTGAACGTGGTGCAAAAGGGCGCGCCGTTTCAGATGATGCCCACAACAGAGCCGCAATTTATCTGTGAGATTTGGGTGATGGAGGTGCTGTGATGCCGGGCCTCGATCTGCTCATAGCGTTTTTCATCGCCACGCTGATCTTTGGCTACATGCCTGGCCCCGCGCTTCTCTACACGGCGGCGCGGACACTGGCCGGAGGGCGGCGCGATGGCTGGCACGCGGCGATGGGGCTGCATCTGGGCGGGTATCTGCATGTGTTTGCCGCCGCCTTTGGGTTGGCCATTTTGTTTGAGGCGGTGCCGGTCCTTTACACGCTGCTGAAGCTGGCGGGCGCGGTGTATCTGGTGTGGCTTGGCGTTCGCATCCTTCTTGCGACGCCCAACCGGTCGCAGGACGTGCCGCAGACCACACCCACGCGCCGGGCGTTTTGGCAAAGCGCGGCGGTGGAGATGCTGAACCCCAAGACGGCCATCTTTTATCTCGCGTTTCTGCCGCAATTCACCGATCCCGCAGCGGCCTTTCCGATCTGGCTGCAATTCCTCATTCTGGGCACGGTCGTGAACATCGTGTTTTCCAGTGCAGATGTGCTGTGTGTGCTTCTGGCCGATCATGTTGCGGGTTGGATGCGCGGGCCGGGACAGGCTGCGCGGTGGATGCAGCGCATGGGAGGCGGGATTTTGATCGGCTTGGGCGTGAAGCTGGCCTTTGGGCGAAGTTGAGCCGTTTCGTGCGCACGTGCCATTTGGAAAAACACGTCCCGGACCCCGATCCGGGACCTCTTGGATCGGCAGGATGAGGCCCCGGATCAAGTCCGGGGCGGGTGTTTTTCAGACCCCTGCGCGGATCAACGCATCGACATGGAGCGCACCAGCCCGGCTGAGCGCGCCGAGATCATATCCCCCTTCGAGACAGGACACGACGCGCCCGCTGCTATGGGTTTTGGCGATCGCGCAAAGCTTATTGGTGACCCATTCGAAATCGGAATCGGTGAAGTTGAGATTGGCCAGCGGGTCAGCCTCATGGGCATCAAAGCCTGCGGAAATGATGAGAAGCTCAGGCTTGAACTCTTCCAAGGCTGGAAAGACCATGCCCTCATAGGTGCTGCGAAACCCCTCCGTGCCGGTGCCAGGGGCAAGGGGGATATTGAGGATATTGTTGTGATCGCCTGTCTCACTGGCCGCGCCGCTACCGGGCCAGAGCGGCATTTGATGCGATGAAATAAAGAGCGTGCGGGCCTCGGATTTCAAAAGGTCCTGTGTGCCGTTGCCATGGTGGACGTCAAAATCTACGAGGGCCACGCGCGACAACCCGTGCCGCTCCAATGCGTGCTTGGCGGCAATGGCGACATTGCCGAAGAAACAGAACCCCATGGGCGTGGCCGTCTCGGCATGGTGACCGGGCGGACGACAGGCGACAAAGGCGTTCTGCGCGGTGCCGTCCATGACCATATCGACCGCCTTGACCGCGCCACCGACAGCCCGGCGCGCGGCGATGTAGGAACCGGGCGACATATAGGTGTCAGCGTCGATTTGAACGGTGCCTTCCGAGGGGGCCGCACTTGCAATGGTTTCGATGTAGCTGGCCGGGTGGCAGAGCTGGATATCTTCGTCCGTGCATTCGGGGGCTTCAGCGCGCAAAAGCGCCTTGCCCCTGAGGGCGGGCAAGAGATGTTCCAGGCGCGCCACGCGTTCGGGGTGACCTGGAGGCGTGACATGATTGAGAAAATCGTCATGGGTGATGAGCGCGGTGGTCATGAAATCCTCCGAAAGTCAGGGCAAGCCTAAGCCTATGGGACAGCTTGTCCAGACTTGACTTGCCCGGTGATCCACCCCGTGCAAGGCTTGCTGTATGGAAGAGGATATTGAGGCCACGGCAGAGGGCAGCGGCGAGGCCACAGGTGAAACCGCCCCGGTCGATGTCACGGAGCAGGCGCAGGATCTGGCATTGGGGCTTTGGGACCTTGTGCATGGGTTTGCGTTGAACCTGTTGCGGCCGTGGAATGCCTATCAGGTGGCCATTGTCGCGTGCATTGTCATTGCTGCCTTTGTTTTGCGAAAGCTGCTTGGCCCACCCATCCTGGAATGGATGCGCACGCGGGAAGGCTGGCCCAAATGGCGGCTTCGGGTGCTGCTGGTGCTGCACAAACGGCTGCAGCTGATCTTTTTCGTGCTGCTGATCTGGCCTGTCTTTTGGGTGATGCAGGAAATGACCTGGCCCAGCCGATCTTATCTGATCGGGATTGTGGCGCAGCTGACCCTTGCATGGCTGATGATCGCGATTGTCACGCGGTTCATTGCCAACGGGATCGTGCGGTCCTTGGTGCGGTATGTCGGTTGGGCTTGGGTCACGCTGAGCATTTTAGGCGTGACGGAAGAGGCGCAGTCGCTGCTCGATGATGCGGCGATAGAATTTGGGGGTATCCGCCTGTCGGTCTGGATCGTGTTGCAGGCGATCGCGGCGCTTTTGGTGCTGCTTTACGGCGCGCGGTTTTTGTCCACCGCGACGGCGGCGCAGATCCGGCGCAACGATGATATCTCGCCCTCCATGCAGGTTTTGGCGATCAAGATCCTGCAATTGCTGCTCTATGGCGCGGCGTTCTTTATCGGGCTCAACGCGGTTGGGATTGATCTGACCGGGCTTGCGGTGCTGTCGGGTGCCATCGGTGTGGGCTTGGGTTTTGGTCTGCAAAAGGTGGTGTCGAACCTCGTCTCAGGCGTGATCATCCTGCTGGATAAGTCGATCAAGCCGGGCGACGTGATCTCATTGGGCGAAACCTTTGGCTGGATCAATTCACTGGGCGCGCGCTATGTGTCGATCACAACGCGGGATGGCAAGGAATACCTGATCCCCAATGAAGATCTGATCACTGGGCAGGTGGTGAACTGGTCCCATTCCAACGATTTTGTCCGCCTCGATATCTACTTTGGCACCGCCTATGGCGATGACCCGCATGAGGTGCGCCGGATTGCAATTGCAGCGGCCAGCAGTGTGGATCGTGTTTTGTCGTTCAAGGCGCCGGTGTGCCACATCGTGGGCTTTGGCGACAGCTCAGTCGATTACATCCTGCGGTTCTGGATCAAGGATCCGACGGGGGGTCTCACCAATATTCGCGGCAACGTCTATCTGGCACTGTGGGATGCGTTCCAAGACAATGGCATTTCCATCCCATTCCCGCAGCGGGAGGTGCGCATGTTGGGCGACGAAGACGGCGCGGAGGCCAAGCCCGCCTGACGGCCAAGTGGCGCAAAAAGGCCACTGCGACACACGCGCCCACAGGATTCATTGAAATGTCACCTATCGCTTGTTACCTTCGATGCATGCCCGGCACCGGGGCGGGATGGTGCGTAACGCATGAAGGAGCAACGGTTCTGTCTTTTACGGCTGATGCGGCCATGACCGCAGACAACAGTGCACCCATAGCGGTGCCAACAAGCGCATCAAGCGAAGAACAGCTGACGCGCATTCTTTCTTCCCTCTCAGATGACAAGGCCGAAGACATCGTGCAGATCGACCTGCGCGGCAAAACGGCGATTGGTGACTACATGGTGATCTGTTCTGGCCGCTCGACGCGCCAGGTGACCGCGCTGTCTGAAAAGCTGGCGGAGCGATTGAAGACAGAGCTGGGTGTGGCCACGAAGGTTGAGGGCAAAGAAACCGGGGATTGGGTGCTTTTGGACACGGGCGATGTGATTGTGCATGTCTTCCGCCCCGAGGTGCGCGAGTTTTATCAGCTTGAAAAGATGTGGATGCCGAGCCCAAAGGCCGCCGCCACCTAAGCGATGCGCGTCCATATTTGCGCGGTCGGCCGGTTGAAGGCCGGGCCAGAGCGTTCTCTCATTGACGACTATGTGACCCGGTTTGACCGGACGGGCCGTGCGCTTGGGCTGGGGCCATGTGCCCTGCATGAGGTGGATGAACGCAAGGCGAGTGGTATGGCGGATGAGGCCGCGTTGCTGGAGAAAGCTGTGCCGGGTGGCGCGGTCCGCGTCGTGATGGACGAACGCGGCAAAGTCATGACATCCGTTTCCTTTGCCGAAACCCTGGCCCGTTGGCGCGATGATGGGCGCGGCGATGTGGCCTTTGTTATCGGTGGGGCGGATGGTCTGGACCCAGGGTTTCGCGCTGGTGCTGATATGGCACTGTCTTTTGGTAAGATGGTCTGGCCACACATGCTGGCCCGGGTGATGCTCAGCGAACAGCTTTACCGTGCGGCGACGATTTTGGCGGGGACGCCCTATCACAGGGTTTGAGATGTCCGCCTCAGCCGTTTTGCATTGAGCGCAGCCCGGTGGCGTATGCCCAAAAGCTCAGAAGAACGGCGGCAGATGAGACGATGGTCATCACTGTGCCGGGCATGAAATTTACGAAACCGCCCAGGTCGAGGAAGACAAAGTATCCAACATCCGTGACCCAGCCAACAATGGCGGTCATCAGGATCATCATGGCGGACCCGCGCCAGATATAGACGGCGCCCACCACTGTGAAGGTTCCAATCCAGAGCAGGTTAAAGCCATGTTGGTTGATGATGGCCCCTACGGCGGAGTGGTAGTCATTCTCAAGCGCGGCAGCATCGACGGCATCTGCCACGGCAGCCACTGCCGCACCTGTGTCGGAGGTGATGACGACGATGCCTGCAAACATGTGCACGAGCCCCCAGATCACCCAGAGGATGGCCGATAGTTTGAGCGCGATTGCCTGTGTGCTGGTCATTGGAGCGCTCCTTGGGGTAAGTCGGTCGTCAGTTTTGATGGGGAATCGTTAAGTAGACATAATCCACTAAATAACATTGGTGGACTAAGTCAACAATAGTCTTGTCATGCAAAATACGGACCTTGCCCTTCTCATTGATCGTTTCATGCGGCGCATCCATTTTGGGCTGCAATCCAAGGCGCATGCGTTCGACACCGAAAAGGTGGGTCCGGGTGGCGGGATCGTATTGTTGACCTTGTCGGATATGGGCACGCCCGGCCTTCAGGAGTTGACCCGACGGGTGGCGCGGGACAAGTCGCAGATGACCCGTACGGTGCGCAGTCTGGAAGCGAAAGGATTGGTCGAACGCCAACCCTCACCCAAGGACGCACGGGTGACATTGATCCGATTGACACCTGACGGGGAGGCCGTGGTCAAAACCCTGCAACAGGTGGTGGCAGAGACCATCGGAGAGATCCTCGCCCCGATTACAGAGGGCGAAGAGGCTGCGCTGAAGAGTATGCTGGAGCGCGCGTTGATCGATAGCGACCCAACCTAGATAGAAAAAAGCCGCGGTCACTGCCGCGGCTTTTAATTCGTTATTTGGTTGGTTTACTGCCCGTTTAGAGCATTCAGGCCCTTGAGGATGTCGATGGCATAGGCCAGCTGATAATCCTCTTCGCGCAGTTCGGCGACCTCTTCGGCGCGCTTGAGGTCTTCCTCAATGGTGCGCAGCTCTTCTTCGCTGAGGCTGTCATTGTCGAGGCTGCCGCGCAGATCAGCCTCGGACCGACCGGGGCGTGCATCCTCTTCCTCATCGTCAGAGACGCTCGCGCGGGGCTGCTCCACGAAGATGTCTGGCGACACGCCCAATGCCTGGATCGAACGGCCTGATGGGGTGTAGTACCGCGCAGTGGTCAGGCGCATGGCACCGTCGCCGCGCAAGGGCATCACCGTCTGAACGGAGCCTTTGCCAAAGCTTTTGGTGCCCACAACGATCGCGCGGCGATGGTCTTGCAACGCACCGGCCACGATCTCGGACGCGCTGGCAGAGCCGCCATTGATCAACACCACGATGGGCAGACCTTCGGCCAGATCACCGTCAGTGGCGTTGAAACGCTCACCATCTTGGGGGTCGCGGCCTCGTGTGCTGACGATCTCACCCTTGTCGAGGAACGCGTCAGACACTTTGATCGCCTGGTTGAGCAGGCCACCCGGGTTGTTGCGCAGGTCGAGCACAATCCCTGAGACCTCATCCCGGCCACCGGCCTCTTCGATTTGTTCGTTCAAACCGTTTTCCAGGTTGCGGTAGGTTTGATCATTAAATGTGGTCACCCGCAGGACGACAGCATCCCGTTCGGTGCGGGCGCGCACGGCGGTGAGTTTGATCGTGTCGCGGATGATCGAGATGTCGAACGGCTCCGCTTCGCCTTCGCGCACAACGGTGATCACAATCTCGGACCCGACAGGCCCGCGCATCATATCAACCGCCTCATTGAGGGTCAGACCCAGCACGCTTTCGCCATCGACATGGGTGATGAAATCGCCCGCCTCGACACCCGCCTCATCGGCCGGTGTGCCATCCATAGGCGTCACAACCTGCACAAAGCCTTCTTCCTGCGTGACTTCGATCCCGAGACCGCCAAATTCGCCGCGCGTCTGCACGCGCATATCGGCAGCATCGTCAGGGGACAAGTAGCTGGAATGCGGGTCAAGCGAGGTGAGCATGCCATTGATGGCGGCATCAATCAGATCGCCTTCATCCACCTCTTCCACGTACTGAGACCGGATGCGTTCAAAAATATCACCAAACAGGTCGAGCTGCTCATAGACATTCGTGCTTTTCTCGGCTTCTTGCGCCAAAAGCGGTGCGGCCACTTGGGTTGTCACAACAACGCTCGTCAGAGTGCCGGCCACGGCAGCCATCAGAAACTTTTTCATACCTCAAATCATCCTCTATCCGTCTTGAACCAGAGCGCCGGATCGACCGGCTCGTTCTGTTCTCTTATTTCTATGTAGAGCGACTCGGAGTTTGCAACACCTGCGCCCTCTTCACTGCGGGGCACAAGCCCGTCATCTCCTGTATCCGGTCCCGCCATAAGGCCCACCGGGCTGCCACCGGGCAGCACTTCTCCCGCCTCACCATAGACCACATCGAGCCCCGCGATCACAAGTAAAATACCGGCCTCGGGTTCCAGAATGATCACGTTCCCGTAATCAAGCAGCGGCCCGCGATAGCGGATCGTGGCCGGGGCGGGCGTGGTGACAAGGGCGCGGGGCCGGGTGGCCATGACAATACCGGGCCGGGTGATGCCCGCCGCGTCCGCCTCCCCGGCGCGGCGCAGGATGGTGCCCGCCACCGGCAGGGGCAGGGTGCCCTTACGGTCCGTGATGCCGGGCAGGGTGGTTGTAACCTCGTTCACGGCAATCTCACTGAGGCCGCTGGCAAACCCTTCAAGCGTCTCGGTCGAGGCGATGAGAAGCGCGGTTTTCACCGGATCTTCGGTGAAGCGGCGGGGCAGGTCCGTGCGGTCGGCCACGGCTTGGCTGAGCGCGGCGCGGGCGGATTGGACACCTTGGAGGCCTTCCTCCAGCTTGTTGGCCGCGCTGAGTTGCAGGGCGCGCAGGACCGAGATTTCACGCAGATCGGCGCGCAGTCGATTGGCCTCAGCCTCAAGGGCGGGCGTGACATCGGCGAGGATCATACCCGAGCGCGCCGTGCCCACCGGGCCGGACGGATGCAACAGCAACACGGGCGAGGGATTAGAGCCGATGCTTTGCAGCACACCCAAGAGCTGCGAAATTTCCGTTTCGCGGGAGGCCAAATCGCGGGCGAGCACGTCTTCGCGGATTGACGCCCGGCGCATGCCATCGCGCATCGCCTCAAGCCCGTCTTCAAAGGCGCGGATGGTCTCGGTCAGGGCGCG
>ERZ1740070.2025-NODE-2025-length-12011-cov-15.184510_pt1 | contig 12011 bp, 9 predicted proteins | sample MGYA00581734_ERZ1740070 | MGnify/ENA primary metagenome ERZ1740070 (study PRJEB43018, sample SAMN04849744) | marine metagenome | isolation source: floating plastic debris | place: Pacific Ocean | collected 2008-09-01 | study: EMG produced TPA metagenomics... | reverse complement strand
GATGTTAAAGACTTAACTGTTTTTAACGATGACGTAAATACCTTCGATCATGTGATCAACACGTTAATGAAAGTATGTAAGCATACCGCTGAGCAAGCCGAGCAATGTGCTATGATCGTTCACTATAAAGGTAAGTGTTCTGTAAAGAAGGGCGAGTTTAGGGTGCTAAAACCTATGCAGGAGGCCATCTGCGATGCGGGAATTGATGCTCGCGTTTTGTAATCACATCCTCTCACTGGAATTCGCTCTTAGTACATTATTCCCGGCCGGAATACCAAGACATCAATTTTCTCCACTTTCCATAGTTGTAAAATCCATAGTGTTGGTAAGGCGTACAACAGGCCGTTAATTATCTTTGATGCTTATGGAATATCCTTCAAAACTGGTAGAAAATGCAGTAAATGAGATTGCCCGCTTACCTGGAATCGGTAAGAAAACAGCCCTTAGGCTCGTACTACATTTGTTGAAGGAAAGGGATACTACCACTTTTGCGCTTACTTCCGCCTTAGATCAGCTAAGGAAGGAAATTAAATACTGTCAGCAATGTCAGAATATTTCAGATGATACGGTTTGTAGAATATGTAGCTCCGTCAGGAGAGACCGGGGTTTGCTATGCGTTGTTGAAGATACCAGAGATGTACTGGCCATTGAAAATACCGCACAGTATCAAGGCTTATATCATGTTCTGGGAGGTGTAATTTCCCCCCTCAATGGCGTAGGACCTGATGAATTGAATATTGAACTATTGGTCAGGCGTTTGCAAAGCCCTGATAGTGAAGTAAAGGAGGTCATCTTTGCACTGAGCGCTACTATGGAGGGCGATACCACTGCTTTCTATCTTACCAAAAAACTTAAAGAGTTTGATTTAAAAATCAGTACCATAGCGCGCGGCGTTCCCATTGGAGGCGAGTTAGAGTACGCTGATGAGATCACACTGGGGAGGAGTATAGTTAGTCGTACAACTTATAGTGGTGAGTAAAACTGCTGGTAGTCCTAAATTAGGAACTAAAAGCTTAAGATTTTTGATGGTTTGTGATAGATAGAATGCATAATTTTGCCCGTTTTGTATTTCTAACTAAAATCGAAAATGACCTTACCACTTTCCAATCGTGTCGCCAGCATGGCCGAATCTGCGACACTGGCTATGGCAGCCAAAGCACGTGAATTCAAGGCGCGTGGCATCGACGTAATAAGCTTAAGCCTGGGGGAGCCTGATTTCAAAACTCCAAAACACATTCAGCAGGGCGCTAAAGATGCTATAGAGGAAGGAAAGTATTTTGCCTATCCCCCAGTAGCCGGATACCAGGATTTTCGTGAAGCAATTGCCAATAAATTGCAAAGTGAAAATAATATACCTTGTTCATCAAGCAATATCGTGGTTTCAAATGGCGCCAAGCAGTCGATTGCTAATGTTATGTATGCCCTGGTTGATCCTGGGGATGAGGTAATAGTATTTTCCCCTTATTGGGTAAGCTATACGGCTCTCATTGAATTGGCAGAAGGAGTTCCCGTATTCGTTAAGGGTTCTATAGAAAATGATTTTAAAGCTACGGCAGATCAACTGAGGAAAGCGATAAGCGCAAAGACTAAGGCTATTATATTTTCATCGCCATGTAATCCAACAGGTTCTGTTTTCTCAAAGGCCGAATTAGAAGCTATTGCAGAGGTTGTTAAAGCCAATGAAAACATCTTCGTTATTGCTGATGAAATTTATGAGCACATTAACTATACGGAGGAAAAAGTTAGTTTAGCCTCCTTACCGGGAATGTTCCAAAGAACCATCACAGTAAACGGTTTTGCTAAAGGTTTTGCCATGACAGGCTGGAGAGTAGGCTATATTTGTGCCCCCGAATGGATCGCTAAAGGCAGCGCTAAAATACAGGGTCAGATCACCTCAGCTAACTGTTCTATTTCCCAGCGCGCTGCTCTGACAGCTATCAAGTCGGATCTAAGTCCAACGTTTGACATGGCGCGACAGTACTTAGAGCGTAGAAATATGGTTTATGAGCTTTTAAAAGCTATACCTGGGATAAAAGCCAATCTTCCGGACGGCGCGTTTTATTTTTTTCCTGATGTGAGCAGCTATTTTGGAAAATCAGATGGTGAGCATACCATCCAGGATGCTAACGACTTTTGCATTTATATCCTAGAAAAGGCGCACGTATCACTCGTTTCTGGAGCGGCATTCGGTAATCCTGATTGTGTACGGCTGTCATATGCGGCTTCTGAAGAAAACCTGAAAGTAGCGATTAAAAGAATTTCTGAGGTGTTGGCTAAATTTCGTTAAGTGGAAGTCACACAGATCTTTAAAAAGTTCGAGGACCTAAAGGTTCTTATCATTGGAGATGTAATGGTTGACGCTTACATCTGGGGAGCTGTAGAAAGAGTATCCCCGGAAGCTCCGGTGCCAGTGGTTCGCGTAACCAAAAGGGATTATAGACTCGGAGGCGCCGCAAATGTGGCTCTGAATGTTCAGGCTCTTGGAGCTACCCCTGTTTTATGTTCAGTGATTGGAAAAGATGAGGCTGCCGAAAAGTTTGAGCATCGAATGGTAGAAAGAAAACTTTCAAGGGAAGGGATAATTAATAGTAAAGATCGACCTACTACGATAAAAACAAGGGTAATCAGCGGCCATCAGCATGTAGTTCGGGTCGATGAAGAGACTGACAAACCACTGAATAAATACGAAGAGAAGGAGCTTCTGGATAGAATTTTAGAGATAGTAGCTACCTGTAATGTCGTAATTTTTGAGGATTACGATAAAGGGGTAATAACCGAAACCATTATCCGGGAAACCATTTCAAGGGCGAATGAATTGGGTATTCCAACTTTAGTTGATCCTAAAAAGCGAAATTTCTTAAGTTATGAGGGGGCCTACCTATTTAAACCCAATTTGAAAGAGCTTCGTGAGGGTTTAAAAATAGAAGTAGATCCTTCAAAAGCAGAAGACGTTGAAGCTGCTGTTCTGGAACTCAAAGAAATACTCCAAGTCAATGGGGCTCTGATTACCTTATCCGAGTATGGGGTTTTTATTAATTATCAAAATGAAAAACACCACATTCCAGCGCATATCAGGGAGGTTTCTGATGTTTCCGGAGCTGGCGACACCGTCATTAGCATAGCGGGTTTATGCGTGGCTTCCGGTTTATCTCCAAAAGAAACTGCCATGCTCTCAAATCTGGGAGGGGGTTTAGTATGTGAGCATGTTGGTGTAGTTCCTATTGAAAAAGAAACGCTAGTACAAGAAGCCATGAAACTCAACACCAAATAAAAAAACATCCCCGAAACAACCTGGGCTTCGGGGATATCTTCTTGTCTATAGTTGGCTTTATGATGTAAAAGTAAAGAGGCCCGACCTTTTAGAGAAATTAGAACCCTCTATTAGCTTTATTTCCGGATAAGTAGCATCAAGAGCCGATAAGCTAGTTTTCAAACTGTTCTTCCAGTTTCCCAAGCGCTTCTAAATCAGCTACAATTTTTTCATTTAGCGGAGTGTCTTTTATGACATTGTAGTTAAGCCAAAACTCCGGGTTATAATCTTCATCTTGATATTGCAGTCCGTATCGTTTCATTTTTCTCGTGCTGCTTATGCGATCTTTGGTATCAGGATAAATTTTATTGATCAATAACTCTTGCTGCATTTCTGTTTGGAAATTCAAACTGTCGGTTTTCGCATTGTACCAATTAAATTTAGAAATAACTTTGATGTAATTTAGATAGTATTTCCCCTGATGCTGTTTAAAAACAATACTCTTTGTATCGGATACATATTTACTGACAGATTTCACTTTTTTTCGAATGACATTTTCCGGGTACCTTCTTTCATAGTCCATTTTTATGATCGCATAAGAGTTTCTGTCAACGAACATCTTGAGTTTATATAAGTCGGAGTTAAGAGATACTACAAACACTTGGTGTCCGCTGTAAAAACTGTTTTTCATTCGTTCGAACCCATTAAAGAAAAGGTCTTCCTCTGGAAATGTTCTGTACTTAACGTGATTATGCAATAGAAGATCTTCCAGTAAATTGTGCTGTTCGAAATATCTGCTAAACTTATGTGTTTCGTAGCTCAAACTTTTTCTAACCTCCATCAGCGCCACTTTTTCTCGAAGGCGACCTTTATTTCTAGGCTCTCCATAGTCGTCGTCATATATTTTAACAGCCGCCTCCAACAACGAGAAATATTTACCGCCCAATTTTTTAAGATCACGATAAAACCCATCCATCAAATAAGGATCACTAGGATAGTTCTCACCTATTCTGTTCAATGCTATACGCACGACATCGCCACCCGAAAGTGAATCATGAATAACTACCTCGTCTAAAAGTTGTGAGGCCTTTGTCATATTTATAATGACTGTATCACGACCTATAAAAGAGCTTATGGCGGCCTCATAGTTTTGATAGCCTAACATGCTTACAATAAGCCGCCCACTTTCTAACCGGGTAGGGATGTGAAAGTCAAATTCGCCCAATGTATTTGAAACAGTTCCTATTGGTTCATTCACAATACTAATGGAGGCAAATACCAGAGGTTCCTGTGTTTCTGAGTCTTGTAACTTCCCGGAAATCGTAATATGTGTCTGAGCCATTGACGAAAGAGCCACAAAAAATAATATCGTCAATGTGCTAAGCCGCATATAGTTGGTTTTTAGATGTTTACGCTTAATACCGTAATTATCAAATATGTGAACCAATTTCTGTTTTATCAACTTGTGGGCCTTAATAACATTAGTGATGCAAGTTTTTTGCAGTATTTGCACCTTATTTATCTTCTGCTCGCTTATTGATCCGATAAAACAGGCCTAGATTAGGTTTAAATAAATTAGTCTTGAATTCTTTATTTTAGTAAACGATGAGAATTCTGGAAGGCATACCAAAGATCTGGAAAACTGCATATTTTATTATTTGCGGGTGGTATGCTCTTAACTATTTACTTAGCGCGATTATAGAATACAGCGTAGATCAGCCTTTTACCTTTGTTCTCTGGAATGGCTTTTATATGCTAGAGGCAGTTTGCATATTAATACTGCTGACATTCGTTTATGCTAACTGGCTTTTCAAACTCAACATAGCATACCAAATTATGGGTCATGTTGTTGGGCTTTTCATATATTTCTTATCATTAAGTTACTTAAGATACTATTTTTATTACTACCTGGATGGCTTGGTTTTCTTCGATGATTGGAAGGAGTTTATGCTAGATCTTTTAAGCTGGGATGCCATGCGATTTTATGATCAATACATAATCACTGTAGCGGTGTACTATATTATTCGGTATTTTCAATATGTACAAAAGGAGGAGCAAGAGCGGAGCTATTTGGAGATCAAAAATAAGGAAATGCAAATTTCTCTGCTTAAATCACAGATCAATCCACATTTTCTGTTTAATACACTAAACTCAATTAGTATGCTTGTTGGCAGCAACAAAGCAGGGGCCAGGAAAGTGATTTCTCAATTATCTGATGTGTTCAGATATGCATTAGACTCACATGAAGGTACAAAAGTGAAGCTACTGAACGAGCTTAATTTCATTGAGAATTATATTAAAATTCAACAGGTCCGTTTTGGAGATCGACTCACCTACGAGGTAGACGCAGATCCAAAATGCATGAGTTTTGAGATTCCCCCTATGATACTTCAACCATTGATCGAAAATTCAATAAAATACGGTATAGGACCGAAAGACGATGGAGGTACAATTTGGTTAATTATTAAGAAGACACAATCCGGTGTTTATTTCGAAGTAACAGATGATGGATTAGGCTTAAATGCTAAAAAGGTGCTGGATGGTAAGTTAAAGGGAACCGGCGTTGGTCTTAAAAATTCGGATAAGCGGTTAAGAAGTATTTATGGTCCCTCTGCACGGTTACATATACAAGCCAAATTGGATGGATATACGGTGAGTTTTATTATACCAACTGAACAAACACTAAAACTAAATGATGGGCTAGAAGATTCTATCCAAATGAAATTGGAAGCTTCTTAGCACGTTGTAATACTATACACTAATAACATAGCACATGAAATTTAACTGCATCATTGTAGATGATGAAAAGTTGGCCAGGGAATTATTGATGGAGTTTTTAGAGCCATACCCGGAAATAAAGGTATTGGCTGAATGTTCTAAGGGAATTGAGGCCGTTGAAAAAATCGAAGAGCTGAAACCCAATCTGATTTTTCTGGATGTACAGATGCCCGGAATGGATGGGTTTGATGTATTGGAGGCTCTGGAGCATAAACCTTATGTTATATTCACAACGGCATACGATCAATATGCCCTTAAAGCGTTTGATAGCAATGCAATAGACTACTTACTTAAGCCACTTGATGAAGATCGTTTTAAACGGGCTGTAGAACGTGCTTCCGAAAGGATCAAAAGCGAAGATTCTAACTTCGATGAGCTTATCGAGAGCTTGAAAACTGGTGAAGGCGAGAGCAAAAAGTATTCCACACACTTGTTTGTTCAGAAGTCTGAAAAGCTACTGAATATTGAGGTTAATGATATTTTGCATCTGGAGGCGTCTGGTGATTATACTGTTCTAACCACAAAAAATGATCAGTTCTTGAGCTCTTCAGGTATTGGAAAGCTGGAAAGTAAGCTCGATCCTGAAAAATTCATTCGAATACACCGGTCTACCATTATAAATCTGAGCTATCTCAAGGAAATAGAGAAGCACTTCAACGGTGGATTGATAGTGAAAATGGAAAATGCTAAAAGCTTCCCTGTAAGCCGTACGTATGCTAAGCAAATTAGGAAAAAAGTTGTCTAAACTTTGAAACCTGATAAGCAGGTTATTTCTTCTTAGAAAACTTACAACCGTCCTCTATTGATTTGCTGCAACGTGCCTACGGTTTGATTATAGGCATCTTCATATTTCTTAGCGAGTTCATCGTGTCCGTTGGAATTTAGGCTTCTTTGGAGCTCCCCAAGAATGAAGAGGTTCATTTGAAGATTGATTCCTATGTCACCGTTCTTGCGGACGAGATAACTTAACATTTCTATGGCCCTGTCCCCCATTAACTCAGCTATTTCAAGTGCTTTTTGGTCCTCATCAACGCGAAATAGTAACGACACCATTGTGCTGTTAGTTAGGTCATAACGTATCGCTGTATCTGGGATTTTCTCTAGGTTTTCAAGCAAGACTTTTCGCGCACGTTCCTTGTCTCCCTTATCTAATAGGGCTGTTGCTAATGTGTTCATACTACTTCGATGGTTCTGAGCAAAATTTCTATAATCCTGGGTGTAATAAACGTTAGGGTCATCCAGGTTCCTAAATTGGAATTTGTTCATCACGTTCTCATACATAGTATTGGTATTGACAAAATCCTCCCTAGGGTTTGGGTTTCGGATGGGAAGTATTCTAAACGCATTACCTTCTTGTATAGCATAGGGACTGAGGTCGTAGCTTATTTGCTGCATAGAAGTATTATTTATATAGATTGGACGTTCCCAGTCTGCTGTAGCAAGGTTATCTAGGATGGCCAGATCTTTTTTCTCGAGGCCGTTTCTTCCTGATTTCATCTTTAGAACCATTTGATCTACTACCAGGCTATCCATTCCTTTTGGTATAATTCCAAGGCTTCTTACTTTATTCACGTTTACATTCAAGGTCAATGTTTTGCTTGGCAGAACGTTGGCCGATGGATATAGTCGAAGTCTTTTATCATCATTTTTCAGCAACTGTAAATACTGCTTTACATCAATACTTTTAAGGCCCAGATCTTCAAATGGTAAATAATCGTTAGGACCGCCTTGTCGGTAATTTTCGAGCGTTAATGTATATGGAAGCTCTTTAGATTCGTAAACGTCTCTCATCATTTGCTCAATGTACCAATCGGTATTGTAGTAACTCAATACGATAACACGCATATCGGTTCTGAAGCCTTCAACGTCCTGCGCGTACCAAAGAGGGAAGGTATCATTATCTCCGCCGGTGTAGAGTACTGCATTATCTTCACAAGAGGCCAGGAAGTTTTTGGCTGAATCAACTGAAAAGAACCGATCAGACCGATCATGGTCGTCCCAATTCTGTTGAGCCATGATGACCGGCGCAAGCAAACAAATGGAAGAAGCTACAAGAGAAGTGGTTTTTCTATTTGAAATAACCTTTCCTAAACCTTCAGCTACTGCCATCACAGAAAATCCTATCCAAATAGCAAAGGCGTAGTAAGAGCCTGCATAGATGTAATCACGTTCCCTGGGTTCAATTGGAGGTGAATTCAAATACAGAATTAGCGCTAATCCGGTGAGGAAGAAGAGCATAGCGACGACAGCAAAATTCTTCCTATCTTTTTTAAACTGATAGAACATGCCTATTAATCCGAGAATTACAGGTATCATGAAGTAGTTATTCCTTGCCTTATTCTCGGCCAATGCCTCAGGCACATCTTCAAACGCTTCAAGGGGACCCATCCAATTCGCATCTTGTATATCACTTTGTCTTCCGGCAAAATTGAAGAGGAAATAGCGCATATACATCCAGCCCATCTGATGCTTGACCATAAAGGAAATGTTATCGCCAAAGGAGGGTTTTTCACCTTCGCTCAGACCGACCACTTCTCTGTAACGATTTATATGCCTGGGGTCACTGCTATACATCCTTGGCAATATAGTAGTATGAGTAGGGTCATAGACATAGGAAAGTTTTCGATCCGATATCTCATATTCTTTTTCACCCTTTATGTATTCCGGCGCCCCTTCTTGCGTATCTACCGGTCTGGCGGTAAAGTACTGTCCATGTAAAAGCGGTCTACTTCCATATTGCTCTCTCTTAAGATACTTCACAAAGGACATGATGTCCTCTGGGTTATTTTGGTCAATTGGGGGGTTATACTGTGATCGAATGAGAACTAGTGTGTAAGAACTATAACCTATAAGAATGAAGGCAATGCCCAGCAGAAGAGTATTTAATATTTCCTTTTGTCTTTTGTTAGAATACGAAATACCCGAAACTAATGAACCTACAATTAAAAGGCCGAAAAAAGCAGCTCCTGAGCCAAACGGAAGACCAAGAGTGTTGACAAAAAATATTTCAAAATGGCCTGCAATACTTGGAAACCCTGGGATTACTAGATTATTGACAAAAATGATCATTAGACCGCTTATTCCAAGGGCGGCAATAATTCCCCATTGGTTTGGTTTGTACTTTTTAAAATAATAGATCAGGCCAAGGGCGGGAATCGTCACCAAATTCAATAAGTGCACACCGATAGAAAGTCCCATCATATAAGCAATAAGTATAAGCCATCGATTGGCACGACTTTCGTCTCCCATTAGATCCCATTTTAGAATAGCCCACACTACGAATGCTGTGAAGAAAGAAGACATCGCATATACTTCACCTTCTACCGCCGAAAACCAGAATGATTCACTGAACGTGTAGACCAATGAACCGATAACGCTAGCCCCTATGATCATCCATTTCTGTTCGGAAGTTATCTCGCTCGTATTACTGATATTGAGAATTTTTCTGGCGAACATGGAAATGGTCCAGAACAAGAAGAGTATGGTGAATCCACTGGCAAGTACACTTATCATGTTGATCCAAAATGCTACTTGAGTTACGTCGCCAAAAGCAAGGAACGAGAAAATTCTTCCAAGAAGAAGGAAAAATGGTGCGCCTGGAGGGTGTGGCACCATTAGCTTATATGACACGGCGATAAATTCACCACAGTCCCAATAGCTGGCTGTTTCCTCTACGGTAAGTATGTACACCAACGTAGATAGAACGAAGACTGCCCACCCCCCAATATTATTTATCTTTTTAAAATCCATTGCTTACTACTAGGCTCAGTTTAAATGAACGGCGAAAATAGCAAATAATCATAAGTTAGTTTTACTTAATAATGCTTTCCTGACCAACGGTAATACTCTTTAGCTATTGTTATTTGTAAATGATTAGATAGTAACTGAGCCATATAATGAAAAAAAGAATATAACTGCACGCCACTATGAGTTTGGCCGTACTTCTTTTCTTCTGAGCTTTATAGTCAATGCCATTTATGAGTAGTATCCAGTAAATAATCTCAAACACGTTAAGCGCCTTTAATGGATAGATCCACCGGGGATCTATCGTTTGTCTGTCAAAGAAATTCATCAAAGACACAGGATAAAAAGCCCTAATGTCATAAATGGTATGCTCCGGAGCGAAAAACATAAACCAACTGATTTTCATTAATTCAGCGACTAAAAAAATGCTCTCCGATACGGCTGCTACATGCCAGGCTTCGCCATAGGTTACTTTATAGCCAAATAAAAAACATCCTACCCAAAGTACGAAACCTGTAATAGTGAATTTGTAAGCATAAACTACGGGAATTGAAGCGTATTGAAGGCCGCTTAGCATATTGAAAAACCCCATTTGACCTCGCTCTTCCAAAATTTCGAAGGCCATGGTTTCGTTTTCCACAAAGGTTTTCTTAATCAATAATAAAGCAAAAGTGGCCAGGCACAGCAACAAGAAGTACAGCCACTTATTAAGATCATAAAAACCGGATGAGTCCTCTTGGATTCTTTTCATGGCTCGAATTTAGCGAAATCGTTAAGTTGAGCATTAGAACTTCAGGTGAATGGTTAATGTTAACCGTGTTTAGTGAACAACATATATCTTTGAGCTTCTAAATGAGAAAAGAGATACTCACTTTTGTAATTGTTCTGAAGGCCGTATTTTGTTCTAGCGGGCAGGCGGTAACTGGGGCTTCCCAGAACGATGGAGATGACCAGGTGATTTTGATAGCAGATATGCAGCTGCAAATTGAAATTAACCAGGCCATGAACGATCTATACAACTTTAAGTTTGATAAGGCGGAACAGCAATTTCGCTGGCTTAAGCAAAAATATTCGTGGCACCCGCTTCCTTATTTCCTTGAGGGGTTGAGTGAGTGGTGGAAAATTATGCCGAACATGAATAACCGCAGTCATGATGAGAAGTTTATGGCGCACATGGATACGGTGATCTTGATTTCTGAAAATCTTTTTAATAAGAAGGAACATAAAATTGAGGCCAGTTTTTTTCTAGCCGCCGCATATGGTTTTAAGGGTAGACTTTTAAGCAGCGAAGAGCGTAGGAATTGGAGAAAGTCTGCCACAGCGGGTAAAAATGCTTTAAAGTATATGGAATATAGCAAGGAGCGTCATGAACTAAGTCCCGAGTTACTATTCGGTGATGGGCTGTATAATTATTTTAGAGAATGGGTGCCGGAAAATTATCCCTTGTTAAAACCAATTATGCTCTTTTTCCCAAAAGGAGACAAAAAATTAGGTATTGAGCAGCTTAAAAAGGTTTCGTATAATGCTTTCTATACCAGAACAGAGGCACAGGTTTTCCTAATGAGGATCCTAAATAGCTATGAAAACGATAGACAAAGGGCACTCCAGATAGGCGAGTACCTACACCAAACCTACCCTGATAATCCATACTTTCACAGATATTATGCGAGGTTACTGTATTCATCTGGAAAGTTTAGTAAAGCTATGCCGGTAGCTAAAACTATTCTGGCTCAAATTGATGGTGGGAAATTAGGTTATGAAGATACCAGCGGTAGATATGCATCATTTTTTCTGGGTCAGATCAATCAAACTAGAAAAAATTATGATGAAGCAAAATTATATTATAACAGAGCTGTGGAGTTCTCCGAAAGATCTGAGGCGTTTTCAACGGGTTATTACCATTATTCGCTACTAGAATTAGGAGAGCTCGCATTGAAAGAAGGAGATAAAAAAGTGGCAAAAGACTTCTTTAAGAAGGTCAAAAAGCATGCCGATAGGGGGGATCGAGTACATAAAGAGGCGAGGGAGAAATTGAGGCAGTTGTAGTTACAGCTAAGAAGTTCGGGAGCTACTCCATTCGTCCTTTTTGTCGTTTATGTCTTGGCTTACCTGATAAGACCAAAAATCACAGATATCATCTCGAAGGTATTTTCTGCCGACTTTAAAAATAAAGATTACAGATGCCTCCCGTTTTCCGCGCCACCGCAAGTGGCGAACTCCAACAGTCTGAAAAACAGCT
>ERZ1740070.2022-NODE-2022-length-12021-cov-8.438158_pt1 | contig 12021 bp, 7 predicted proteins | sample MGYA00581734_ERZ1740070 | MGnify/ENA primary metagenome ERZ1740070 (study PRJEB43018, sample SAMN04849744) | marine metagenome | isolation source: floating plastic debris | place: Pacific Ocean | collected 2008-09-01 | study: EMG produced TPA metagenomics... | reverse complement strand
CGTTTCGCCGTCGGCGGGTGCGTCGCGAAGAGCTTTGCCGCGGTGTCCGCGTTAAAGGGCTCGATGATGAACAGGTTGTTCTGCGCGGGGTTCGGCTGCTCGAGCGGGATGCGCTTCGAGTAGCCCTCGAGCTTGCGCAGCGCGCTGATGAGCCCCTCGGGCGAGCCGACGATCGCCGCCGCATCGGCGTCCGCCACAAACTCGCGGCTCCGGCTGATCGCCGCCTTGATCAGCGCAGCGCCGACCGCCGCGACCATGAAGACCACGATCATCACCAGCGGGTTTGCGCCCTGCCGGCGGTCGCCCATCATCAGCAGGAACCCCCAGTGCGAGAGCATCGCGAGCACACCCGCGATCGTCGCCGCGATACAACTCGTCAGCGTGTCGCGGTTCTTGATGTGCGCCAGCTCGTGGGCCACGACGCCCGCGATCTCGTCGCGGTCCATCAGTTCCATTGCGCCCTGTGTGAAGGCGACCGCCGCCTTCCGCGGGCTTCGGCCCGTCGCAAAGGCATTCGGTGCCGCGTGCGGGCACAGGTACACCTTGGGCATCGGGAGGCCCGCCCGCTGGCTCAGCTCCTGGACGGTGCGGTAGAGGTCGCCGCCCGTGCTCGCGTCGAGCTCGCGACCGCGCATCGCCTTGATCGCGATAGTGTCGGAGAAGAACCACGCCCCGATGTTCATCACAAGGCCCACCACCAGCATCGGCACGATGTAGCCCGGCCCCATCGCCGCGCCGACCGCCGCCATCAGCCCGATGAGCCCGCCCATCAGGAGCGCGGTCTTGACGTTGTTCACGAACGTGTGCATGACCAGATACTCCGTTGGCCCGGCATTCGAACCCGTGCCCGCCGCAGCATTGTTGGACTCGTGGGCCGGCCCCGCTAAAACAGCCCCGCCAGCTTCGCCGCGGATACCAGGAGCACCGCCGAGATCGCCAGCCGCACCGTCCCAATGGGCAGCTTGTGCGTGAGCCCCGCCCCGACCGGGGCGAGCAGGATCGCCGGCACGCCCATCGCCGCCGCTAGAACGAGGGCTTCTGTCCAGACCTGCCCGTGCTGATCGAGCGTGACGAGCTTGATCGAGGCGCCAACCGCGCTCGTCGGCACCATCGCGATCGCGCTCGACGCCACCGCCCGACGCAACGGCACGCGTGAGAGGATCTGCAAGCCCGGCACCATGATCACGCCGCCGCCCAGCCCGAGCATGCCGCCCAGCCCGCCCGCCGCGACGCCCGTCGCCACCGCCGCGCCGACGCGTGCTTTGGGCAAGGGCTCCACATCGGGCTGCCCGCGCACCGCGAGGATGATGTTCCAAAGGCAATACGCCGCGATCGCGCCGGCGAGCATGTGCCGGAGCACGCGCCCCTCGACCGCGTTGCTCGCCAGCACCCCGAGCACGAGCGCGCCGCCCAAGCTCGGCAGCAACCACCGCACCACGCCCCAGTCCACCGCCTTGCGTTTCAGATGCAGCCGACTCGCGCTCGCGGCGACCAGCACGTTCACGCACATCGCCGCCGCGATGTAGAGGTGTTGCTCGGCCTCGGCTGCGCCGGTGTACCCAAGCGCAAGCGCGAGCCCTGGCAGCATGACCAGCGAGCCGCCGATGCCAGCCAGGCCGCCAATCAGCCCCGCCGCAGCCCCGATAACTCCTGCCGCCAGAATCGCATCAGCACCCAACTGCATCCCGGCAAGGCCTCTTTCCAATCAGTGCGGCGTGATCGCGAGAGGCGCGACCGCCGCTATGAGGGGCGTTTGGGTGGTCGTAACGCCCACCCGCGCTTCGCCAGCCTGTCGGTTGACGCCGACCTACCATACCTTTCCCCGGGGACACCGCACGGAGTCGCGACGTCCCCTCGGAACGACCGGATCGACGAGCCGCCCAAAGCTGTCGGTCACGGTCATCGGCCGAAAGACATCGGCCAACCCAGACTGGTACCCACGCACGGACGCGTCTTTCGGAGTCCACGCGTGCAGACCAGCTATTCGGCATCCAGAGCGATCACTTGGCCCCCCGCGTCGGCGGTCTGGGCACGCCGTGCGGTCATCGCGATCGCAGCGATCGTGGTCCTCGCGATGACCGTCGCCACCGCGATCCTCGCCAAAGAGCAGGTCGGCGCCCCGGCACTCGTGCAGCTCGAGCGCACGCCGACCCGTGCTGCACCGACCGCTGCACCGACTGTTGCGATGCCCGTCGTCGCAGACGTCGCGGCGAATGCCGACGTAGCCGACGAGACGCCCCAAGCCGTCGCCGCGGGACCCACCGCGGATCAACCCAAGGTCTACCCACCCGGCACCCGCTTCTTCAACGGCAGGCCCATCCGCCCCGCGCGGGTGATCCACATGACCGTCACCGGCTACTCCCCCGACGAGCGATCCTGCGGCATTTACGCCGACGGCCAGACCGCCACGCTCCATTCTGTGTTCACCAACGACATGCGCTTAGTCGCAGCCGACACCCGCATCCTGCCCTTCGGCTCGCTCGTCTCCGTGCCCGGCTACGACGCCGACCGCGTCGTGCCCGTGCTCGACCGCGGCGGCGCGATCAAGGGCAAAAAGCTCGACCTGCTGTTCGCCACGCACGAGCGGGCACGCAAATGGGGTGTGCAACAGGTGTCCGTGACCGTCTGGGAATACGCCGACGGCAAGCCCGCGACCAACCCGCGGGCCGTGCGCTAGCGCCGCCCGATCGCCACGCGAGGCCGCTACGCTGACCCCATGCTCGTCGCCGGCTCGCATCCTGCCCCAACCTCGATGGACGACCTGCTCGGGCGCGACCTCATCGCCCGGTTGGACCGTCTGGATGTCGTCAGCCGACGCGTCTTCGCGGGCAAGCTGCCGGGCGAGCGTCGCAGCAAGCGGCGAGGCCGATCCATCGAGTTCGACGACCACCGCCCCTACACCGCAGGCGACGACCCCCGCCACCTCGACTGGAACCTGCTCGCCCGGCTCGATCGGCTCGTGATCAAGCTCTTCCGCGAGGACGAGGACCTCGCGCTGGTGCTGCTGATCGACGCGAGCCCGTCGATGCACGCGGGCGCACCGGGCGAGATCACGAAGCTCACCGCCGCCTGCCGGCTCGCGATGGCGCTGGGTTACGTCGGGCTTGTCAACAACAACCGCGTGTCGGCGGCGGTGTTCCACACGCAAGCCGCCGGCTCGCCCGCGTTGCGCTGCCTGCCCGCGATGCGGGGGCGGCGCCGCCTCGCGCGCCTCGCTCAGTTTGTGCTCGACGCGGCCGCGCCCCCGCTCGCGCCGCCCGGCGTCGATCCGACGCCCATGAGCGACGCGACGCGTGCGCTCGCGCGGACATCATCGGGTGCCGGTGTGCTCATCGTGCTGTCGGACTTTCTCTCAGAGCCGGACTACGCGCCCGCGCTGAACTACGCGGTCGGCCCAACCGCAGCCGGCCCCGCGTTCGACGTGCACGCCATGCAGGTGGTCGACCCGGGCGAGCTCGACCCTTCGGTGCACGCCGAGCGTGGACTGTCGGGTGATCTTCGACTGATCGATGCCGAGACAGGCCAGGCGCACGAGGTGAGCATCTCGCCGGCGCTGCTCCGCCGATACCGCCAAAGGCTCGACGCCCATCAGGCAAAGCTCGCCCGCGACTGCGCGGCCCGGGGCATCGGTCGAACGCTCTGCACCACTGCGGACGACCCGACACAGATCATCCTGAGCGACCTCACCGCATCGGGCGTGCTCGGCGCGTAACTGCGTTCGCACCTCTGGCTGATCAGTCAGCCAGATCATGAGCAACAAAAACGCGAGCCGGCGAGGGGTACCCCGCCGGCTCCGCCTACATCTCTCTCCCCGGCTAGCGTTGCGGGTGGCTCGACACGCCGCGGCTCTCTCTGGTCGCGGCATGGAACCGCCCCACAACAGCGGGGGTCGCCCTCAAATCTAGGGAAAACCGGCCCCCGATCAACCCCTTTCGTGGCAATCGAGGGGCTGGCGAGCCTGATTCGCGCAGCGGTAGCGCACCGCGAGAGTTCGCTTGTCGTTTGTGCTAGGGAGAACTCGGGGTTTGCGGCCTGCGGCTACGCCTTCGCGGTCAGTTCCGCGAGCAGGGCGTCGTCGATGCCCAGGTACTCGCGCATATGCCGGTCGTAGGTCGCCTCGTCCTCATCGCGCGAGAGGTCCAGCCGGAGCTCGTTGATGACCTTGGTCCCCTGCCCGATCCAGTCGTCGAAGGTCTCGCGGGTGATGTGCTCGTGGATCCACTCGCCGACGGGCCCTCGGAACGGCGGCTTGGCCATCTTGTTGCCGACGCGCCCGGTCTGCGAGCAGACCATCTCGCCCGCAGCAAGCTCGACCGCCCGGGCCTTTTCCTCGACCTCGGGCACGGGCTTGTCGAGCTGTTGCAGCAGCTCGCCCATCGCCTTCTTGGGCATCAGATCGCCCCGCTCGGCGGCTTGCACGTACCCCTTGGAGAGCACGTCGGCCGCCTTCTCGGTGTCGCCAGCAGCCATCAGGGCCGCGCCGCCAAGCTGGTAGGCCTTGCTCATCGCGCCGTTGAGCGTGAAGCATTTCTCGTAGGCCTCGGCCGCCTCGGCGTAGCGGGCCGCCTGGTTGTACGCCCCACCCAGGCTGAACCATGCCATGTCGTTCTCCGCGTCCTCGCGGCACATGTGCTCAAACTGGGCGATCCGTTGCTCAAGGTCCATCGGGCGTCTCCGGGTGCGGTTCAACAGAATGCGAGCCGGCGGCATGCCGCGCTCGACTCGCCGATCGTAGACCGAACCGGCCCTATCAGACCGCGGCCCACCCGCCCGGTACAACAGTGGGTTTTCACCCGCCAGGTATGAAAACACTTCCTTTCTCGACGTGGTGGAAATAGAGTGATGCCGCTCCGGCGTGTCTGCTGGGGTGTGTCCGCACCCGCGATCGCGGGTTGAACGTAACCCGGTGCGAGTGACGCTTTTCGTCGCGCACCACAACGAGAGAGCCCCCACGCAGCGTGTCCGCGCCCGCCGGGGGACCAGGGAGACAAGACATGAATCGTACGTCACTTATCGCATGCGCAGCTATCGCTGCATCCGCAGGTGCCGCGTCCGCGACCCTCAGCGGAGCCGCCACCGACGAGGCGAGCTTCCAGTCGCTCCTCGCGAGCTTCCAAACCGAGGATTTCAATGGCCTCGCCGCGGGCGACCTGCCGTACAACACGCCCGTCAACCTCGGCCTGCTCAGCGGCCAGTCCAACGGCACGAGCAGCTTCGGTGGCGACTTCAGGCTCGTAGACGACCTCGGCAACATCGAGCTCGAGATGTTCATCGATGGCGGCAGTAACATTCCGAGCTTCACAATCAACTTCCCCTCGCCGGTCGACGCCTTCGGTGCCCGCTATGAAGCCGTCAACGCTCCCCCCGCCCTGTCGGCGGAGATCGATGGTGAGACCGTCGACATCTCCGCGCTGATCAACGCGCAGGGCTACGTCGGCATCACGTCGAACACCGCCTTCTCGTCCGTCACGTTCTTTCACGCCAACCCCAACGGGCTCGAGAGCTTCCGCATGGACGACGTGACCTTCGGCGTCCGCATCCCGACCCCCGCTTCGGCGGCCCTGCTCGGCCTCGGCGGCCTCGCTGCCGCACGTCGCCGTCGCTAACCCTCGCCCGCCAACCCGACTTCCCATCCAGCGGGCCCGAGCACACGCGCGGGCCCGCTGTTCATGCGCGGCACGTCGTGCCGCTACCGTAAAGACGTGCGGCCCAAAGACCAGCCCATCCTCGCCACCGACCTCGCCGGCCTCGCGCTGCAACGCCCGCTCATCGCCGCCGCCGGCACCGCGGGCACCCTCGACGAGCTCGCCGACGTGCTCGACCTCCGTGAACTCGGCGCGATCACGACCAAGTCGATCACGCGCGAGCCCCGCGAGGGCAATCAGCCCTGGCGCATCACGGGTCTGCCCGCGGGCATGCTCAACGCGATCGGGCTGGCCAACCCGGGCGTCGACGCTTTCGTTGCAGGGCACGCCCCGCGCATCGCCGCGATGCCATGCCGGGTGATCTGCTCGGTCGCCGGCAACGCGATCGATGACTATGCCCACGTCGCCGATCGGCTGGACACGCTCGAAGCCGTTGCGGGCGTCGAGCTCAATGTCTCGTGCCCCAACGTCCACGGCGGGTCGGACTTCGCGACCGACACAGCCGCACTGGCCGACCTCGTCCGCGCGGTCCGCCCGCTCCTGCCTTCGAAGCGGTTGATCGTGAAGCTCGCGCCGCTGGTGATGGGCACGCCGAGCATCGCCGATGCCGCACGCGCCGCGATCGAGCCGCCCGGCTCATCACCCTCCGGGCCCAACAGCCGACCCGGCGCCGACGCGCTGACTATCGCCAACACCGTCCCCGCGATGGCGATCGACGTGCACACGCGCAAGCCCATCCTCACGAATACCACCGGCGGCTTGTCGGGCCCCGCGATCCACCCGATCACCCTCAAGCTCGTGCGCGATGCCTACACCACGATCTGCCGCGACTCGCAGACGCCCGTCATCGCGGCCGGCGGCACAAGCAATTGGCAGAGCGCCGCGGCGTACATCCTTGCCGGCGCGACAGCCTTACAACTCGGCACGTCACTCTTCGCCGATCCGCGCACGCCGCGCCGCATCGCGAAGGGGCTGGCCGATTGGGTCCGCACGCAAGGCGAGTCATCGCTCGCGGCCTTGACCGGTGCGCTGCAGGTCTAATCCGCGAGCTAGCTGCTCACTTTTACCGCACCCTCGTCTTGTTGTTCTCGCATGGACGCGAGCGCCGCGCGCAGGCCTCCCGAAGGCTTGGGCGTCTCCGGTGCCGGGGTGGTTTCAACTGCATCGTTCGCAGCCGCGTCGTGATCGATCGCGCCATCCGCGCCGACCTGGTCGAACTTCACGGTCACGCGCGTGCTCACGCCGCGCTCTTGCATCGTCACGCCGAAGAGGCGATCAGTCGCCTGCATCGTGCGCTTGTTGTGGGTGATGACGATGAAGTGCGACGAGTCGGTGAACTGCCTGACGACATTGCAGAATCGGCCGACGTTGCCCTCGTCGAGCGCCGCATCGACCTCGTCGAGGATGCAGAAGCACGACGGCTTCGAGCGGAAGATCGAGAGCAGCAGCGCGACGGCGGTGAGCGTCTTCTCGCCGCCCGAGAGCTGGCTGATCGACCGCGGCTGCTTGCCCGGCGGCTTGGCGATGATCTCGATGCCGCTCTCGAGCACGTCGATCTCGTCGGTCTCGACCTTTCGGCCGTCGACTTCCTTGACCAAGCCCATGAGGCGCACCTCGGCCCGCCCTCCGCCGAAGAGCTTGCGGAACATGCCACCGTCGCCGCCGAACTCTTCTTGGATGCGCACGAAAGCTTCGCCGAACCGCTCCCGGCTGACGTCATTCAGTTTTTCGATCAGCTCGCGAAGCTGCCCGCTCGCCTCGTCGAGGTCCGCGACTTGCGCGATGAGGTCTTCGTTGCGCTCGGCAAGTGTTTCTTCTTCCTCGATCGCGTCGAGGTTCACGTTACCAAGCTTCTTGATGTCGGCACGCAGAGCGGCCACGAGCTTCTCGGTTTCGCGCGGATCGATCTGGGCGACATCGCCGGGTGCCATTGTCGCGCGGTAGTCCAGGTACTCCGCGGCGAGGTCGACCATGAGGTCTTCGTGAGCCCGCTCCTCGGCCGTCTCACGCTTGACCTCGACCTCGCGGCGGGAGATTTCGAGCGAGTTCCAATCACGCTCGACGCGCGACATCGCGGTGCGCGCCGACGCGACCTGCCCGGCAAGGGCCGCGACCGCGTCGCGCTTCTCGCGTGCCGCCTCGCGTGCCTTGCCAAGCGTCGCCTCGACCCGCCCGACGACCTCGCCAGCCTCGCGTGCTTCGTGCTCGGCCGTCTCGATCGTCGCCTCAAGATCGGTCAGTCGATCGCGTGCCCCCTCGAGCTGGCGCGAGAGCTCTTCCCGCTCGCGATCGGTCTGGTCGCCCGACGCTTCGAGCCTGCTGTGCTCACGCCGAGCCGACGCGAGCTGCTCGGCGCAGGTCGTCGTTGCGACGCGTGCAGCCGAGACCTGCTCGCCCGCCGCGTCGACCCGCGTCTGCACGCGCGAAAGCTCGCGCTCGGCCTGCTCGGCCGCTTCGACCTGCTCAGCCAGCAGCCGTGCAAGCCGCTCGGCACGCTCGGCGAGCCCGGCCCGGTCACGCTCGATCGTCGCGAGCCGATCGCTCGCCTGCGTGAGGTCCTCGTCGGCCGAGCTGCGCTCACGCTGCAAGCGCTCGGTGTCCGACGCGATCCGGTCGCGAGCCGATTGAACGTGGACGAGCTCGCGCTGCGTCTTCGCAAGCGACTGCTCGAGCTTCGCCCGCTCGGCGCTGACAGCCGCGGCATCGGCGTCGACTTGCTCGAGCGACGACCGCTCGTTGGTGAGCGCTGCACGCAACGTTTCAAGCTCTGCTTCGAGCGACCGCAGCTCGGTCTGCCGCGCGAGCAGGCCCGCGCCCTCGCCCTCGGCATCCATCGGCCCGGCAATAACCCGGCCATCGGCGTGCACGACTGCGCCATCACGTGTGACGACCCTCGCCCCGCGCACACCCGCAAGCGGCCCGGCGAGAATCATCATTGCCGTGTCGGCGTTCTCTGCGATCCATACGCGCCCGAGCAGGCGATCGAGCAGCGCATCCACAAGTGGCGCCACCGCGTCATCGCCCCCTCGTGCACGCACGGCCGATCGCAACGGCGTCAACGGGACGCCCGCGTGGTCCGGCAGCACGCCGTCCTCCGTCGAGTCCGCTCCGCCAAGCCCACGCATCGCCAGCAGCGTCACCCGGCCCGGCAGCGTCGCAAGCTCGTCGGCCGAGGGCATCGCGACGAGCGACTCGACGACCACGCCGCGAAGCTCGCCGCCAAGGGCCGCTTCCACGCACGCGGCGTTCTCCGCGTCGGTCTCCACCAGATCGGCCAGCGGCGCAATCACGCCCGCAAAGCCATCACCCGCTTCGCGGCGCTCGAGCACCGCGCGGGCCGCGTCGCCCAGGCCCACGCGATCGGCCGCCATTTCTGCAAGCGTCGCGCGGCGACTTTCCTGGCGCACCACACGCTGATCCAGCTCGGAAACGCGCTCGGCGAGTGCAGCCCGATCCGCACCGAGCGACTCGGCCGACTCCCGCACGCGCTCGAGCTCGCGCTGTGTTCGTTCGTTCTGGGCCTCGACCTGCTCGACGCGTTCGGCCGCTGCGGTGCTCTGCGTCTCGAGCGAGGTCAGTTCTTCGCTCGCTGCGGCGACGCGACCCTCGATCTTCTCGATCTGCTCCCGCATCGAATCGATCCGCCGCTGATCGGCGTCGATCGACGCGACCAGCTGCGTCCGCTCGCGCTCGATGTCCGATGCCCGGCCGCGACGCTCGCTCGACTGGGCACGCGCCTGCGCGAGCGCTTCGAGATCGCCCGCGCGGCGGTCCTGGGCCTCGGCAAGCTCGCGCTCGGCTGTTGCGAGCGATTCGGCGAGCGACCCGATGGCAGCCGCTTTGCCCTCGATCTCGTCGGCGAGCCGGGCGAGCCGGTCGTCCAAGTCCTTGAGCCGTTTCTCATCCGCCTCGCTCCGCCGGTGCGCATCTTCGAGCGCACGCTTCGACATGCTGATGCGTTGTTCAGCGCTCTGCCGCGTGTGCTCGGCCGCGGTGCGCTGGTCCTCGAGCGCTCGCACGCCGCCCTCGGCCTCGACCGCCTCGCCCTCTGCGGCGAGCTTGGCATCTTCTGCGTCGCGAAGCCGAGCCTCGGTCTCGCGGCGCTGGCCCGACATTGCCGAGAGTTGGCTGGTCAATCCGTCGAGCCGTTGCCGAAGCTCGTCGTATTGGTGGAACACGAGCGCGAGGCGGTTGGCGGCCAGCTCATCGTCGAGCAGCTTGAACTGGCGAGCCTTCTCAGCCTGCCCTCGCACGATTCGCAGGCGTCGCTCGGTGTTGTCCAGCTGCGTGCGCGTGCCCTCGAGGTTGCGCTCGGTCCGCTCGAGCTTGCGCTCGGCTTCAACGCGGCGCTGGCGGTATTTGGCGATGCCCGCCGCCTCTTCGAAGATGATCCGTCGTTCCTGCGGCGAGGCGAGCAGCATGCGGTCGACCTTGCCCTGCTCGATGATCGAGTACGCATCGGCGCCGATGCCCGTGTCCATGAACAGCTCGCGGATATCGCGCATCCGCGCACGCTTGCCGTTGATGAGGTACGCGCTCTTGCCGTCGCGGTAGAGCTGCCGCTCGACCTCGACCTCGTCGGCCTCGATCGGAAGCATCCGGCGTCGACGCGCCGGACGCGTGCGCTTCGTCGCGGTGTCGGTCACGAGCCCGGAGTCATGTTCGGGCTCGTCTCCATCATCGAGTTCGATCTCAACGGCCTCGGCGTCCGCGTCGATGACCGGGTTCTCGAAACCCAGCGCCACGCGTGCCATGCCGGCCGGCGATCGTCCGGCCGAGCCCGCGAAGATCACGTCGATCATTTCTTTGCCGCGGAGGCTCTTGCTCGAGCGCTCGCCGAGCACCCACTTGATCGCATCGACGACGTTGCTCTTGCCGCAGCCGTTGGGCCCGACGATGCCGGTCACAGCGTCGTCGAAGTGGAACTCCGTCCGATCGGCAAACGACTTGAATCCCTGCACCGTGAGCTTCGCAAGCCGCATCGAGTCCCAGACCTTCCTGTCCGTGCCCAGCCAAACAACGCCGGGCCGGCGCATCCTGCACCGAACGACGCGGAGCATATCACCACATTCTTGCTGCGCCAGTCAGCGCCAACGCAATCCCAACCGTGAAACACAGGCTCAACTGATGTCCGTGCGCGATGATCGCCAACCCCGCACCGAACAGCAGGCTTACTCCGGCCGATCGTTTGACGTGTCGATGGGGGTGTCGATGGGTGTGCTGCCCGTGCTGCCGGTGCCCTGCTGCGGCGCAGCGGCTCCGCCATTGAGCGGCACCACCAAGGACCGTCGCTCGATCTCGCCGCTCGGGCTCTGAAGCTGCGGCACGTCGCCGCCGGTTGGATCGAAGAGCACGAGCTCTTCTTCGTCGGCCGTCTCAGGCCGTTCTTCGACGACCGTGGCACGCCCCGCGTCCATGAGCTCGGCGAGCAGGCGATCCCGCTCGGTCGCGAACGCCGCCTGCACGCCGCCCTGCTCGTAAATCGCGTAGAGCGCACCGACGATCTCCGAATAGGTCAGCCCAAGACCCCCGCCGAGCCCTCGGCCCGCGGTCGGCCGCTCTGGCGTGGGGTCGTGCGCGAGCAGCCGGATCAGGCGTGCGACCTCGTCGGGGGCTTCGCCCGTTGAGACGCGGTCGGTCCGGAAGTCGCGGTAGTACATGCGGATCGGGTCGCGAAGCCCATCGCTGGCAAGCATCAGGCGATCCGACCACGCCGAAACGAACGTCGGCCGCTCGAGATTCAGATCCGCGCCGAACAGCACGATCCTGGGCGTGCCCTGCTGGGTGATGTAGATCAGCGGGTCGCCGATCGGCACAACATCCATGATGAACTTGCCCTCGACCACCTGCCGCTGCACCCCTTGGATGCTGCCCGCCGGCAGGAACGCCCGCGTCCGCGCCTTGAGCGAGGCGTAGCTCACCGCGTCGCCCGCGCCGCGCCTGCGATCGAGCTCGCTGCCAAGCAGCCGGCGCAGCTCCGCACGCTCGGCCCGCTCTGCTAAGGCCTCGTAGGCCGCGATGCGAACCGTCAGCTCGCGCTCGCCCAGCAGCTCGCGCAGTGCCAGGTCCACGCTCGGCCCGCCCGGGGCCGAGCCCATCAGCCGGATCGCCTCGACACGCCGGATCGTCGGGCCGTCCTTTGCGATGTCGACAAGATACGACGCCGATCGAGCATCGCCCAGCTTCGCGCCCGCACGCAGCGCCGCGAGTCTCGGCACGTACTCGGGGTGGTCGTACAGCTCGCGCACGAACGGCACCGCCGGCTCGCCGAGCGCCTCGAGCGCCCAGCTCAGTGCGCCGCCAAGACCCGGCTCTTCGACGAGTGCCCGCGTGTATCGACGGGCGTATTCCTCAGGGAATCGCTGGTCGACCTGCA
>ERZ1740070.2020-NODE-2020-length-12026-cov-7.903266_pt1 | contig 12026 bp, 13 predicted proteins | sample MGYA00581734_ERZ1740070 | MGnify/ENA primary metagenome ERZ1740070 (study PRJEB43018, sample SAMN04849744) | marine metagenome | isolation source: floating plastic debris | place: Pacific Ocean | collected 2008-09-01 | study: EMG produced TPA metagenomics... | reverse complement strand
CGTCGTTGATGTCGACCTTTGCACCGGACACTTCCACGATCTCGCGGATGACCTTACCGCCCGAGCCGATCACTTCACGGATCTTGTCAGTCGGGATTTGCATCGTTTCAATACGTGGTGCGTGGATCGAGAATTCCGCAGCACCTGTTAGCGCCTTGTTCATCTCACCAAGGATATGCATCCGCCCTTCTTTCGCCTGCGCGAGGGCCTTCTTCATGATCTCGGGTGTGATACCCGCGACCTTGATGTCCATCTGTAGCGACGTGATGCCGTTTTCGGTACCTGCGACTTTGAAGTCCATGTCGCCCAGGTGGTCTTCGTCACCCAGGATGTCGGTCAGGACCGCGTAAGACCCGTCTTCTTCCAGAATCAGACCCATCGCGACACCCGCAACAGCGGATTTAAGCGGCACACCTGCGTCCATCATGGACAGCGAACCACCACAGACAGAAGCCATGGAAGACGAGCCGTTAGATTCCGTGATCTCAGACACAACACGCACGGTGTACGGGAAGTCTGTCGCCGCTGGCAGAACCGCCTGAAGCGCGCGCCAAGCGAGTTTACCGTGGCCGATCTCACGACGTCCGGGAGGGCCCACGCGGCCTGCTTCACCGACCGAGTATGGCGGGAAGTTGTAGTGCAGCAGGAAGTTGGAGCGGTAGTTGCCGTGCAGCGCATCGATGATCTGCTCATCGTCGCCTGTACCGAGCGTGGTCACCACAAGACCCTGCGTTTCACCACGGGTGAAGAGGGCAGAGCCGTGTGTGCGTGGCAAAAGACCGGTTTCGCAGACGATGTCACGCACCTTGTCCAGGGCACGACCGTCGATCCGCTTGCCAGTTTTGACAACGTCACCGCGCAGAACAGAGGCTTCGAGCTTTTTGAGTGCGGACCCGAGGTTTGCATCTTCAAGCTGCTCTTCTGTCAGAGCTTCCTGAATAGCGGCTTTCGCCTCGGAAACCGCAGACGTGCGTTCCTGCTTGTCGGTGATCGCGTAAGCCGCGCGGATCTTGTCCTCTCCGGCTGCTTTCACTGCTTCGTACAGGTCCGAGTAATCCGGCGGCTGGAAGTCGAACGGCTCTTTCGCCGCTTCCTCTGCCAGATCAATGATCAGGTCGATGACCGGCTGGATTTGTTCGTGCGCGAATGTCACAGCGCCGAGCATCTCGTCTTCCGTCAGCTCGTAGGCTTCGGATTCGACCATCATCACAGCGTCTTTGGTGCCCGCGACAACCAGATCGAGGCGTTGCTCGGGGTTGTTGCGCAGCTGGTCCATATCCTCGACTTCGGGGTTGAGGATGTATTCGCCATCCACAAAGCCCACACGTGCACCGGCAATCGGGCCCATGAAAGGCGCGCCAGAGATGGTCAGCGCAGCGGAGGCTGCGATCATTGCGACGATGTCCGGATCATTGACCAGGTCGTGCGACAGCACGGTGCACATCACCAGAACTTCGTTCTTGAAACCCGGCACAAAGAGCGGACGGATCGGACGGTCGATCAAACGGGCGGTCAGCGTCTCTTTCTCGGTCGGACGCGCTTCGCGCTTGAAGAAGCCACCGGGGACTTTACCGGCGGCGTAGTATTTCTCTTGGTAGTGGACGGTCAGGGGAAAGAAATCCTGACCGGGTTTCGGCTGCTTGGCGAAGGTTACGTTGGCCATGACCGATGTTTCACCGAGGGTCGCGATCACGCTGCCATCGGCCTGACGGGCAACCTTGCCCGTTTCCAGTGTAAGCGTCTCCTCGCCCCACTGCATGCTTTTCGTTGTTGTGTTAAACATCATCGTTTCCTGTAAGGGAGCACTCCCGGCCCTCCGGGTCTCCCGTTTGAATGGCGGCCCCATTGCCGCCGACCCCTTTATCCATGTCATGCGCCGGGGTCAGAGCGTCACGTCTCAGATGGGTGCGCCTTACAGCAGATTTTGCGACTTTGAAAGCGATTATCCACAGGATGCGAAGTAGCTGGCCATGACCGATTGAAAGCGCTCCGATAGACCGCGTTGCTCAGCTTTTCTGATGTCTGGACGTGTCATGATCGTGCCAACATAGGCGGCATATTCAACCTGCGCGGCAAAGCGGGCGTCCTTTGCGCCAATTCCATAGCTTTTTTCATAAAGTTCAGACAAAAAAGCCATACGCCGTTCATCTGCCTGAGAGACCAAATTAGACAAATCTGCGTTTCGGCGAGACAGTTCGCGAATTCCCAACTCTAGGTGATAGTCTAAACCAATGGCGATCTCGGTCAGGGCACTGCCTTTTTCAAGAGCCGTTGCATCCTCTGGTAATGCCTGGATCACGGCATCAGTGTGCAATTCAATCCAGCGCACCACGAGGGAAGTCAAAAAAACGCTGTGGTCTCTGAAGTGATGGTAAAATGATCCTTTCGTGCGCCCCGCACTTGCACATATCGCATCAAGTTTCAGCGCCTCCGGACCGTAGCCGCCGAGTTGCTTGAGACCGTGATCAAGCCAGTCGGATTTTGCAAATCGCTGTCGTGTCATGTTGCGGCGATGCCGATCACCCCCAAAACCGTCACCGGCACAAACAGCCATCCCTGAGGCAACCGCAGGTGGCTTTGCCCGATGTAAGCGACAAGGCCAATTCCCGTGATTGCGAAGGATGCCGCCAAAGCCGTTGCAGGCCATGCAAGGACTGCATTGTTCTGCCAGACAGCCGCAGCAAAACTCGCAGCCATGATCGCAATGCCGCAGCTTGTGAAATGCCAGCACAGGTATTGGGTGTCTCTTACATTTCGCGAGAGCTCAGTCGATTGCCGAAGCGGAGTCGCGATCTCTTTTCCGCCCATGACAAGATGAACGACACACCACAGAGCGGATAAAAGCGAGGCGCAAACAAACCAGATCATTATTGTCTCCTTTTTAACATACCTTTTTGTATGTTTTGTCTCACCCATCAATACCTTTTGGTATGTTTAATCTGGAGCGACGTTCGAAAACAAAAAAGGGCCCGCATTGCGAGCCCTTCGAAACAGGTATTGGAAAAGCTTAGCGGCGAATGCCAAGACGCTTGATCAGGTCCTGATAGCGTGCTTCGTCCTTGCCCTTGGTGTAGTCCAAAAGCTTACGACGCTGCGCAACAAGCTTGAGCAGACCACGACGGGAGTGGTTGTCTTTCTTGTGCGTCTTGAAGTGTTCAGTCAGCGTCGAAATCCGGCTGGTCAGGATCGCAACCTGGACTTCTGGCGAACCTGTGTCGCCTTCCTTGGTTGCGAATTCTTTGATCAAGCGGTTCTTTTCTTCAACAGTGATCGACATCGGGGTCTCCTTTCAGAAAGGTTTGAGTGAATGGCACAAGCCGGGATGTCGTCCAGCAGGGCCCATGGAGAATCTCTGCCGTGGGGCAGATGCGGGCGTATAGGCGATAATTTTCACGTTGAAAAGAGCCGTTTCGAAAGGCCGAGGACACTTAGTGCGCGTGGGTTCCACCACTGGTCAATGCTTCGGTCCTCACATGCGCGACAACCTGACTGTCAAACACAACATCGGTCCATTCGGGTCCATCATTCACCGAAAGCTGCAAACCGATGGTCGGGGTTTTACCTTTCCAGGTATCCACCAAGCCAATGACATAGGCTTGCGTGTCATCAAAGCTTTGGAAGCGTTTGGGCCTGTCTAGTTTGGGCATTGGCGTGTTGATGCGACCCGTCGGTTGAAAAAGCGACAGAGCATCGACCGGAACATCGGGCCAGTCTTTTGGCGGTACCGCGTATTTTGACTGGACCGATGTCGGCTTTTTGCGCGGTTCAGCGAAAGTCATGAGAGAGATGCCGAGCAGCACAAGAAGACAGATCGAAAAGAGCACCATAGCTAAAACCATCGTGAGCAGATGCCGTAAGAGCTAACCGTCAGAGGTAAACAGAGCCTTTGCGCGGAGAAAAAGCTCTTACAAAATCTCGACTCAATTTATCTTGAATGCGGAATATCGGTCGGCTCTCGGCCATATGTCAGGAGCTTTCGAAAAAGCCACGTAAAGCGGGTGCCTTGGGTGACCGTACTTTGTCAAACCCAAGTGATGCGTTGTGTCCGGTAGGTTTTTGGCCAGTTCCAAGCCCCGGTCGCGATGCCCCCCATGAACACCCCATGCGGCAATGACCATGTCCGCATTTTGCGCCCAAATGCCCAAAACAGCATCATTTGTAGGACCTACCGGATGCACTGCTTTTTTCAGATCGACAGGCTGGGTCGCGCGATAAGCAAAAATGTTGGCAATCATCACGGCGCCATATCCCATGTGACGTGCCCGAGTTTCACATCTGGCCACAGTTGGGTCATTGCGGAATTCGTCGGCTGTCGACGGATTTAACATCAGAAAGAGCACGGACGACAAAGCCGTGTCCCACGTTCGGGATAATCCGTAACGATAAGCTTCGCAGGGCGAATACCACACACGGGACAGACAATCATCGGCCTGATGTGATCGAAAAATCAGCCCGTTCTCTACGGCATCAGGCAGTGTGCTCACGACGGAACGAACACCCGCGACGGATGCACTTCACCAGCTTTGTAGCGTCCGACAGCGACGGGCTCTCCGTCCAACGAAACCCAGCATTCGGTCCCGTATTCAACGTCAGACGCCAAAACCAGCGCTGCGTTGCCATTACGCAGACGCGCGGCGGATTCCAAGGAGCACGACAGCTCTGGCAGGTCTGTCAAACCAACCGACACTGGTTGAAGATATGCGTCAAGTTCTGGAGTACGGGCCATCTTATCAATGCTATCCAAGCTGAGGCCATCTTTAGCGTCAAACGGGCCTGACCACGTACGGCGCAACCATAATACATGACCAAGGCATCCCAGACGTTGCCCCAGATCACGCGCTATAGAGCGGACATATCCGCCCTTTCCGCAGACCGTCGACAACAACGCATGGTCGGCGTCAGGGCGATCAAGCAATGTCAGTTCGTCGACCCAAAGCGGGCGCGGGGCAATCTCCATCGTCTCGCCATCACGTGCACGTTTGTAAGCCCGTTCTCCATCGATCTTAACGGCGGAAAACTGTGGTGGCACTTGCTCAATCTCACCGATAAATCCGTGCAAAGCTTCTTTAATCTCATCGTCCGTTGGCCGTGTGTCGGAGGACGCAAGCGGTTCACCTTCGGCGTCATCGGTGTTTGTTGATTGACCAAACCGCACCATGAATTCGTACGCTTTCAACGCATCGGTGATGTAGGGAACGGTCTTTGTCGCCTCGCCCAATGCTACGGCCAAAACACCAGTCGCAGCCGGATCCAGCGTACCGGCGTGACCCGCCTTTTTGGCGTCAAACGCCCAGCGCACTTTATTAACGACAGATGTCGACGTGATGCCCGCTGGCTTGTCTACGACCAGCCACCCTGAAATGTCCCGTCCTTTACGCTTGCGTCCCATGTTCACCCTACTGGATCAGAAGTCCGGCGAGGTAACTTAGCGCATCCGACCTGTCAATTCGATGTGGGTGCGTCAGTCCATATCACGAGCTTCGCCAATCAGCATAACGGGGATCCCGTCACGGATTGGAAACGCCAGGTGTGCGGCATGGCTGATCAGTTCTTGATGGGCCGCATCATATTCCAACCGCCCCTGAGTCTGCGGGCAAACCAATGCTTCCAACATGCGACGATCAAAGCTTTGATCGTCTGTCACTGCAGAATGTCCTCGGCCTGCCCCCCGCGAAGCGCATATTCAATAAGCGTTACAAGGGTTTCACGACGCGTCGTCAACGAGGGTGCCTCAAGTAAGGCCTGTTTCTCTTCGGGTTCGAAATCCAAGAGCATCGACAGTGAGTTGATCAGAAGCTCATCATCGGCATCTTTAAGCGTCGACCAATCTGCCGACAGATCGCGCGCCGAAAAGTACCGGTCCAAAAGCTCCATAAAGTCGTCACGGACAAATCCGCGATCATGTTCAGGACCGCCCTGATCCCGGTCAAACCCATCCCATGCAACGTCAAACTTCCGATATGGCGTGAACCCGTCGACTTCGTTGCCAAGTCGAAAACGCGAGATGCCGGACAAGGTAATCATATATCGGCCATCTTCGGTTTCCGAAAACTGGGTGATCCGACCGGCGCATCCGATCCGATGCAAGCTATCCTTGTTGCCATTGGGGCGCGCATTGGGCTGCACCATTCCGATGAGCCGCGACTGTGTTTTCATCGCATCTTCAAGCATTTGAAGGTAGCGCGGTTCGAACAAATGAAGCGGGAGCCGCGAGCGAGGCAGCAAGAGCGCCCCGGGCAACGGAAACACAGGGATGGACCCCGGCAATTCGGAAACTCTTGTCATGAGGTGTGACTTAGCCCCGGTCGGCTGTCAGGCAAATATCAAAGAGCTCAGTTTTCGACGGCCATTCAACGCAACCGGATCATTCGGCTTCAACGCGTCGAACACTGTCATAAGCTGCGCCTTTGCGGCACCGTCGTTCCATTCACGATCCCGACGGAAGAGCTCGAGCAAATGATCCACGGCTGCCTGACCATCACCCGCCGCATAAAGCGCCTGAGCAAGATCGAACCGAGCTTGATGATTGTTAGGATCAGACTCGACCTGTGCTTCGAGTTCAGCGACCGGGCCGGAATTCGCAGCTTGCTTGGCCAACTCGAGTTGTGCGTGTGCGGCCTCAAGTTCCGGGCTTTCAGAAATCTCTGCCGGGGCGCCGTTCAGGATTGCTTCGGCCTGATCAAGCTCATCCAGGGCGATATGCGCTCGTACCAGACCACCATAGGCCGCAGCATGGTTGGCGTCTTCCGAAAGGATGGCCGCAAATGTTTGCGCGGCATCAACCGCGGCACCGGATTCCAGCATCTCTTCTGCTGCAGCAACTGCATCGTCCAAACCGCCGCTGGCATCGCCTCCCGCCGCTTTCACGACGCGTTCCACAAACGCTTTAATCTCGGACGCGGGTTGTGCACCCTGAAACATGTCGACTGGACGCCCTTGGACAAATCCAACCACGGTTGGAATGGATTGCAACGGCAAACCCTGTTGTGCGAGGGCCTGCACCAAGCCTTGCGCCTCATCAACATTGACCTTGGCCATCGTGACTGCGCCGCGCGCGTCTTTCACCGCTTGTTCGAGCTGCGGCCCAAGGGTCTTGCACGGCCCACACCATGGCGCCCAAAAGTCGACGATGACGGGGGTTTGCATGCTGGCTTCAACGACCTCAGCCATAAACGCCTGTTCAGGGACATCTTTGATCAGGTCAGCCTCTGCCGGTGCTTGTCCTAGTTCGATCATTTCGGTCTCCTTTGATTGCGGGCGGTGGTCGATGTGTAGATGGCGCAGCGCATCGCGCGTTGCAAGGGATAGAACGGTCAGTCCACGTGCAACACGTGCCTGACATGGTCTGCGACTGCTTTGGGGTGGGTGATCGGTACCATGTGGGACGCATTTGGTACGACCTTGTCAGCTGCGGTAGGAATGCGCCTGGCCAAGGTTTTGTGGATGGCAGCCATCACTGGATTGCTATGGCCGCCACGGATCAACACAACCGGGCATGCAATAGCCTCAAGTCGACCAGGCACCAAAAGACCCGCAGTGTCTTCGAACAATGCGCCTAGGGATGCGGCAATGAAGGGCATTTGCCCAGACATTTTGGATTGCTCGACTTCGGAAAGCTGATCCCAACTCGAACTGTCGCCCCACATTTTGGTAAAGTGCTGTGCTGCGGTTGGCCAATCCCCTGCCGACATCGGATCTGCGAAAGACTGCGCTTCGGTCAGATAGGTTTGCAGCGCTTGCGGATCGCTGGCGCGCGCCGCTGCGAAGAATACAGGTTCGATCAACGTCAGGCTCTTGACCATATCTGGCAGTTCCATGGCCAGACGCAGCGCAATCGTTGCACCAAAACTGTGCCCTATCACGTGCGATGGTTCGGTGAGAAACGCGGCACTGGTGGCGAACAGCTGATCGTCAAAGTGTTGAGACAAATCAGGCTGTTCGCTGCGACCATGGCCAAGCATGTCTGGCGCAACCATCGATATATCTTCAGCCAGTTGATCTGCGAAACGCCCCCACACTTTCGAATGCGCCAACGCGCAGTGCAATAAGAGCGCCCTGTCAGGCCCGTCACCAAACTCGCGCCAAAAGACAGAGAACCCTGCCCTGCTGTCTTTCGGCATTAAAGCTTCCCGGCCAGATGCAGGTCCAAATCCTCTATCCTGTCCTGCCCCCAGAACCGCTGGTCCTTATCGGTAATGTAAAACGGAGAGCCAAACACACCTCGTGACACGGCTTCTTCAAGATTGGCGGCAAAGGTTTCAGCCCCTGCCAGAAGCCCGCTGTCGGCAAGGGATGGATCAAACCCGGCTGCGGACAGCTTGTCTTTCACAACCTCGTCCTGAGCGATGTCTTTTTCTTCCGCCCAGACAGCCGACATGAAACTGTGCACCAGCTTGCCGACATCTCCTCCACCCGCGCTCTGTGCCGCTATGATGGCATAAGAGGCAAGTGCTGCGTTGGTGGGCCAAAAGGCCGGCTGCAGGTTGAGCGGCAGACCAAGCTTTTTCGATTGCCGCGTGAGTTCTTGCGCGCGCAGTTCCTGCCGGTTTGGGTGGCGTTCTTTCGGGGGCGTGCCGCCGGTCCGACCGAACAGACCCATGACGTCCACCGGCTTGTATGTGACGGTCGCGCCGTGCTTGGCCGCCACATCTTCCATACGGGTCCCCGCCAAGTAGGCATATGGCGACAGTGTTGAGAAAAAGTAATCAATGTGAGCCATCTGGCATCCTCACCGCGTCTGCTTCTTTGCGGGACGGTAGGCCCATGCTAAGGCGAGCGCAACGTCACGAATCTGTCATATCCGACTGCCACGGAGCCTCCTCAATGCCATCCATCGACGAACCGAAACTGATTTCGGGCAATGCAAACATGCCGCTTGCCACGGGGATCGCCCGACGCATGACGCTTTATCGTGGCGACAAGGTTGGCCTCGTCGACGCGCGGGTCGAACGCTTCAACGACCAAGAAGTGTTTGTTGAGGTGTTCGAGAATGTCCGCGGTGAGGATATGTTCATCATCCAGCCCACCTCGAACCCGGCAAACGACAATCTGATGGAACTTCTCATTATGTCGGATGCATTGCGACGGTCTTCGGCTGCGCGCATCACCGCTGTGATCCCGTATTTCGGCTACGCCCGTCAGGACCGCCGCACCAAAGCCCGTACGCCGATCACGGCAAAGCTGGTTGCGAATATGATCGCGGAAGCCGGGATCGAACGCGTCCTGACGATGGACCTGCATGCCGCGCAGATTCAGGGCTTTTTCGACATGCCGGTCGACAACCTTTATGCGTCACCGATCTTTGCGCTGGATATCATGAACCAGTTCAAGAACGACATGACCGACATGATGGTTGTGTCCCCGGATGTCGGCGGTGTGGCCCGCGCGCGGGAATTGGCCAAGCGGATCAATGCCCCCCTGTCCATCGTCGACAAACGCCGCGAGAAACCGGGCGAAGTGGCCGAGATGACAGTGATCGGTGACGTTACAGGCAAGAAATGCCTCATCGTTGACGACATCTGCGATACGGCTGGCACGCTGTGCAAAGCCGCCGAAGTTCTGATCGAACACGGTGCCACCGAGGTACATTCTTACATCACGCACGGTGTGTTGTCCGGCCCCGCTGTCGAACGTGTAACCAAATCTGTGATGAAGTCGCTTGTGATCACTGACAGCATTCAACCCACCGAAGCGGTCGCAAATGCTAGCAACATTCGGATCGTGCCAACCGCTCCGATGTTCGCACAAGCGATCCTGAACATCTGGAACGGCACCTCGGTTTCTTCCTTGTTCGAGACCGATACGTTGGGTCCGATCTACGAAGGCATCATCTAAACCAGCGCGCGTTTCTGAAAATGCTTGATCCGATCGATTGTCCGGAGGACGGTTCCTAAACGCCAAACGGCGAAAGGACAGGCCAGCATGCCCATTGAAAACGCGCCGTTCAGCCAGGCCGAATACGATCGCCGTGTAACACTCACGCGGCAGGCGATGTCAGACGCGGGTCTGGACGCACTGTTTGTGACGGACCCGTCAAACCAAGCTTGGCTGACAGGGTATGACGGATGGTCCTTTTACGTCCATCAAGGTGTTCTGATACAAGGCGAGGGAGAGCCAATCTGGTGGGGTCGCTACATGGATATGCTGGGCGGTCGGCGCACCTGCTGGATGTCGCATGACAGTATTCTGGGCTATGGCGATCACTACGTGCAGTCCACCGAACATCACCCGATGCAAGACCTCGCAGCGCACATGCGTGCACTTGGCTTCGACAGATCGCGGATCGGGGTGGAGATGGAGAACTATTACTATTCCGCCAAGGCCCATGCCGTGCTGTCGACCGAACTCCCGAATGCGACTTTGATCGACGCCACCGCGCTGGTGAATTGGCAACGCCTGATCAAATCAGACGAAGAGATCGCGTTCATCCGCAAAGCGGCGCGCATTTCTGAAAAGGTTGTGACAACAGCAATCGACCGCGCATCACCTGGCGTTCGCAAGAACGATCTTGTTGCCGATATCTTTCATGCGGGGATCACCGGAGTAGAGGACGATTGGGGCGACTACCCTGCCATCGTGCCACTGACACCGTCTGGTCTGGATGCCGCGGCTGCGCATTTGACGTGGAACGGCGATGAAATGCGCGAAGGCGAAGCGACTTTCTTTGAACTCTCGGGCTGCTACCGCCGCTACCACGCGCCGCTGTGCCGAACGGTGTTTCTTGGCACACCCCCGCAAGAGATGCGGGATGCCGAACAGGCGCAATTGGAAGGGATCGAAGCGGGCCTGAACGCCGCGCGCGCGGGCAACCGCACATGTGATGTCGCCAACGCGTTTATCGGTGTTCTCAAAGATCACGGCATCCACCGAGAAGGGAGATGCGGGTATCCGATTGGCCTAAGCTATCCGCCGGACTGGGGCGAACGCTCGGCGTCGATCCGACCTGAAGATAATACCGTGCTGCAACCGGGAATGACCTTTCACTTCATGCCTGCGCTCTGGATGGACACCTGGGGCCTCGAGACAACCGAGACGATCTTGATTACGGACGCGGGCAGCGCCGAACCGCTTTGCAAGGTTGACCGCAAGCTCTTTGTGAAGAACTGAACCTACCGGATGCTGGATCGCACAATAGACATTCTGCGAGATCTCATCGCGTTTCCGACTGTTTCCGCAGACAGCAACCTCGACATGATCGATTACATTGCCAATTTGCTCGATGACGTTGGCGCGAAAGTGGACATGATGCACGCGCCGGATGGGCGGAAGGCCAATCTTTTCGCGACGCTGGGTTCTCTGAGAGACGGTGGAATCGTTCTGTCCGGCCACACTGACGTTGTGCCTGTGACGGATCAGGATTGGTCCAGCGATCCATTTGTGATGGTCGAGCGGGATAGCCGCCTGTACGGGCGCGGCACGTGTGACATGAAGGGGTTCATCGCGGCAACGCTGGCACATGCACCGTTGTTTGCCAAATCAGTGCGCAACCGGCCTTTGCATTTCGCCTTCACCTATGACGAGGAGATCGGTTGCTTTGGCGCACAACACCTCGCAGAGGCATTGCGCGAGAAAGGCATTTCTCCGTCGGTCGCCATCATCGGCGAACCCACTGAGATGCGCATCATCGAAGGTCACAAAGGTTGCTACGAATACACAACGCGCTTCACCGGTCTGCCGGGCCATGGTTCGCTGCCGGATGACGGGGTAAACGCAGTTGAATTCGCGGCACGCTATGTCGGCCATCTGCTCTATCTCAAAAACCAACTCCGCCACCGCGCCCCGACGAACAGCCGCTTTGACCCACCATGGACCACGATAAACGTCGGAGCCGTGCATGGAGGCGTGGCGCATAACGTGATCGCCCCGACAGCAGAGGTAGATTGGGAAATGCGCCCAGTTCAAACAAGCGACGCTGCATATGTGAAGGACAGCTTGCAAGCCTATTGCGAAACAGAGTTGTTGCCGGACATGCAGGCCGAGATCGGAAGACACACGTCTGAACTCCAGTCACCCGTCCCGATCTCGTA
>ERZ1740070.2019-NODE-2019-length-12029-cov-18.768665_pt1 | contig 12029 bp, 16 predicted proteins | sample MGYA00581734_ERZ1740070 | MGnify/ENA primary metagenome ERZ1740070 (study PRJEB43018, sample SAMN04849744) | marine metagenome | isolation source: floating plastic debris | place: Pacific Ocean | collected 2008-09-01 | study: EMG produced TPA metagenomics... | reverse complement strand
GAAGAGGTTTCAGCGATCATGTGGCGGCTGGTGACAGCTTCGCTAGTTTTACCCCGTCTATGCAGAGATAACGGGCGTGTGGGTCGATGACCGGACACGGGCAGATGGACGCTATCTAATTTTGGATGCAGTGGGTAATGAGTTTGTTGTTACTGATGGTCAGGGTGTTTACCAAACGGGTAAGCAGCTGCTGGTGGAGAAGCTGACCACGGCGACCGGTGCGGCGATGACGCGGACGACGCAGACGCTTATGTTGAATGATGAGGATGTAGTATCTCGGCTGCAGGCGTTGCGGATGGCGAATCCGATGGCGCGGATTTATCTATCAGGGTCTCTGACGGTAGATTTTCCAGAGGATGTGCGACCTGCGCCCCTACCTCGGCAGCTGCCAGCGGTGACGGTGGTGGGTGAGTCGGTGGAGTTGCAGTATTGCGATTTGGAGGTTGCGATCGCGTTGTTGGCCGATCAGTGGGCGACGGGTGTGGTGACAGCGTTGATTCTCGCTCAAACTGGATAATATGTGAAAGGTACTGGATTAACTTCTATGTCTGATGCACTAATTTCACTTGTCTCAGGTGTGGCTGGCGGTTTAATTGTTGCGGTAGGAACGATTCTCACTTCCTTGCTCAAAGCTCATAATGAGAGAAATAGAGAACTTCTTCAACAGGCATGCAATACAGCATTAGCAGACTTTTCAGCTGACACAAAGAATGCTGAGCCTACTGAACATATTTTGCCGTTGAGTACGTACATATACTTTCATTTTCATTTCTTCAAGCTGCTGGAATCTGACAAAATATCTGAAGAGAGAATCTTGCAACTCAAAGCTCAAGATGAGAAGTTGTCCAATATTTTAGAAGGATCTATATGGCGGGATTATGTGACTAAAAACAACAAAAAAATTATGTTGTAGGAATCTAAAAACCTTCTACAACCAATTGAATATAGGGAATTCTGGCGTTAGATGTGCTTTGATCTGACCTTCTATATGGTTATAAGATCTGTGGTTCCTTATGCGATCGCAACGATAACCGTGGCTGGCGTAGCCATCGCCCAACAGCCCAGCTTCGTCACGCCCACCCCACTCCCAGAACAACCTACCCAATCTAACGAAGTTCCTCGTCGCCTCACTATCAGCATTTCCGTCACCGACCCCGACGACCTCAAAGTCACCGAAGGAGATCGCATCTCCGTAGGCCAACTCATCGCCGACCGCACGCGAGATCGCAACCGCCTCGAAGCCCAGGCCCGACAGCTAGACCTAACGCTGCAACGCCTGGAGCATTCCACCATCACCCCACCGCTGCCACCGGCTACGCCTCTACCGATTGCAACGCCCACCTACCTCGAAGAAATCGCTGCCATCGACCGCGCTAAGGCCGACGTGGACCAAGCCGAAGCGTTGATATCAGCCAAGCATCAGGAACTAGACTACCTAGCCCAGCTGCCTAACCTGGACCCGCTGGTGATGGAGCATGAGCAGGCAAAGCTAGCAGAGCTGCAGCGTCACCACACCGCAGCCGTTCGGGACTATCAGCTAGCCCTAGGTAAACGCTCAACGACGGAGTATGAGCACTCGCGAGCCATGGCTATTGATGTGAGTAGTCGCAGCCATGCCCAGCTGAGTTACCAACGGCAGTGGGCAGACTTTGAACAGCGTTTACGGGACCGAGACTTTCAACTCGCCCAAACGCAGCTCAGGGTAGATGAGATGGAAAATGCGTTGGCACAGCCTCTCCAGCGGAGATTCGCAAATTTGGCCGTGGTCAGCAGTCTCTAGGAAGTATGGGCCATTTAGCGATTAGCGAAGCTGCTCCACCAGTTCTACGGCCCGCGCCGGATATGAAACAAAGGTGTGGTCGCTCTGGGCTTCCTGAGCTTTGATGTCTTGAAACAGTGCCTGCAGGTCATAGTCAAAGGTGGCCGCATAGGTCTCTCGCACCTGGCGTACCTCCGCGACGATGGGGTCTTCCCACACAGAAAACGAGTCAGAGCTGGTCTGGGGTGCAGATGATGGTGGGTTCATAACCTTGCTGACGGCATAGCCGCTCGATTTGGTTTCGCATATTCGCATTAGCAATATGCTTACAGTTCCACGTTAGCAAGTACTCCACTCCGTTGGTGACGGCAGTGGCAATGTGTAATGCATCGATGTTGGCTTTTTGGGGCAGCGGACCCCGGTTGACGAATGTCTCAGCCAGAGAAATGGCCGCTTCGTTAATGCTCAGCAGAGGGATCTCTCTTAGTGCCTGTAATCGATTCTGAGCATAGGTTACGTTACCCTGACGAGCTTCTTGTATTACGAGCTGTGAGGCGACTAAATCAAAGGCTGGCCGCCTGGTTTCCCACCAGTCACGCGTAGTCTGCTGATGACCGGCCACGACTAAATCTCGGTTAGGCAGTGCGGTCAAATAGCTAATCACCGATGTTTCTATGTAGACCCTGGGTATGGTCACGGTTGAGTATGAAAACAGCGTGTTTATCCTAGCGGACTGCGTAGGTCGCGTCGTTATACGAGCTGTAATAACTTTCGTACTTGCTTTTCCAGGGCTGTGAGTCGCCGTGCCATTGAAACCGCACTGTCTGGATCTGTTTTCTCCAGATAAAGACCAATGGCTTCTTTGGCGATATCGCTGGGCGTTTGGCCGGTTTCGGTTGCGATCGCACGTATCTGCTCATCCCAACTATGAGGAATGCGGCATCGTTGCCAGGTTCCTAGATGAGCTGCGTTAGCTTCTTATATTGCGTCTCCAGCTTATTCAGTCGGCGGTTCATCGCAGCGACGGATTCCGTATCCGTTTTTTCTAAGTACTGCCCGATTGCTTCTTTAACGACCTCACTCTGAGTCTTACCAGTCTCTTCCTGGATTTTGAGTAACTGAGCGTGCCAAGTGGGTGGGATACGTCCGGCGACGAGTGGTTTGGTCATGGTGTTAACCGTGTTATCAGCGTTAACGCTGACGGAGTAAAGAACAGCTGGTTTGGTTATGGCCTAAAGGTGTTAACAACGTTAACCGTGTAAACACCTGCGAACATTGAGCTAGACCGTGTGTGACAGTAGATTTTTGGCTATGGTGATTCTCAATAAGAAATGATGGTTTTTGGTCGTTTCAGCCAATGCATTGAAAAACGGGTATTCTAAAGTTGCTAATTGATACAAATTAGCAACTATGCCCAAGTGCGATCGCAATGGCAAATCTGAGCTGTGGACCGACGCTCAATTTGAGCAAGTCGCCGCCGAATTGAATCCTAATATGAGAGCGATATTCTCAATTTGCTACTACACCGGGTGTCGAGTCAGTGAATCGCGGCAGCTGAGAGCGGAAAGTTTGGTGGGAGATACCATCGTATTTAAAAAGGTCACCACGAAGACAAAACGCACTCGGGCAGTGCCGATGCATTCAAAGCTGAAGGTGATTTTGGCAGAGTCGAACTTACCGACAACAGGATATCTGTTTCCTGGTCGGAAGACGGATAGGCCAGTCTCTCGGCAGGCCTGCGATAAGGCGTTACGAAAAGCCTGTGACTATCTTGGGTTTGAGGGATTTAGTACCCACAGCAATCGCCGCACCTGGGCAACTCGGTTGGACCGGGCCGGGGTGCGGATGAAGGCAATTAAGGAGCTTGGCGGGTGGTCATCGATGGCAGCGTTACAGCGCTACCTTGATGTATCGGATGCTGAAATGGCAGCGGCGATTGAGGTGTTGGGTTGAATACTATCTGTCACGTCTTATGAGATTTTATCCACTCTTTTATAGAAGCCGCATTAAGACTGATGATTGATAATGCCTTGGCATGTCTCTAAGATGCATGCTGTTAAAGCGTTAGACCAAGAAGAAAAGATTTTTTGAATATCAATCATTCATGCCTTTGGGTATGACGGTTTCTGCATGGTTGGCATATGGATAAGTTAAGGAACCCATGAAAAAAAACACCTCTTCTCTTTGGCAGATTACTTTCCCCTTATGTGTTTTGGGTCTTGCTGCTCTTGGATTGTTGACTGCTATGTATCTTACTAATGGTAGCTATGTGTTTCGCTTAAACGCGACCAAAGATGGTTTGAAGATTGAAACAGAGGTAGATAAGCGAGATATTACGAGTGATATCCATTTGCCTGAATAAGACCAGCGGGGGCATTACGGAATTTTCCTTCGGAGCGCATCACCGCCGTCAGACTGACGCCCCAATTAGCGGGGAATGTACCCGAACGAGATTCAAAACCGTCGGTTTTCTTCGCACAAATACCCCTACTGGTCTTCTTAGAGCGAGATCGGTTTTTGTTGGAGACGAGTATGCCAAGGATTTTGCGGTGGGAGATGCCCACCTATGAATTGGTGAAGCGGGTAGCTTCTGGTGTAGGTGAGAGCTCGATTTGTGTGCAGGTTTAATCATCTAACATCTGACTGGTTCATGATCGAAGATGTTGAATTAGTCGCAAATATAAATCATCTGGATTTTCATCAATATCTTGTTGATGAATAACATCGACAACGCCGGGAAGTGACCTCAATTTATAGGTTTGATGTCTAAATGATTGACTATCTCCTTTACTTTTCAGTTGTGGTGTCGATGTGACGACAATGAATTTTATATCTGGCCTTAAAGGACCCAGCTCTCGAATAACTCCAGATCCTTGCCATCTCTGTAATTGTCGATATGCTGAATCTACAGGAATTGGCGGAACAAAGAGTACTTCATCTATAAGAGCAAACTTGACAGAAGAATCAACTTTAGCAATGTCAATTGCCTCTTCTGCAAATTGAGTCGAATGACATCTAAAACCAGCCTCTTGAAGTCGCCGTTCGTGACGAGCCAGCCACATTTCATTGTCTTCTAAAATAAGAACAGTAGGAACATCAGGCTTTAGACTGACAAGAACAGGTGTTGAGTCTTCAAGAATATTATTGAGCTGGATAGCATTTTGCCCAAATAAAAAGGCTGTTTCATAGCTTTCCCCGGCACTGAGTGCATCATAAAAACCGATAGAAAACTGAGTAGTTGCTTCATGACTTATGTGTTGATTCATACCTATTACATAGGGAATATGTTTGCCAATCGCTTGTGCCTGTGTTTCTGAATAGCAAGCACTCAATACCACACACTCAACTTGATCAGCAAAAAGCTTGAAGAGGCTTGACAGAGCATCACCGCTAACTAGGTGTATTCCCTCACTTTCATGCTCTAATGCTATTCCCTGGGATGAATGCCCGTACCCACAAAAGTGAACAATTTGTGGATTGAAAGCCAGCATTGCTCTACGTAGATCACCAGGAGTACTAGCAAGTTCTTGTTCAATATGGAAGAACTTACAGTCTTCCCCTCGCACTATTCCATCTTTAATTTCTCTTACTTCCACATCTAGGCGACGTTGTGAGTCGTGTCTAGGATCAACTGTTAAAAGCAGAATCGTTTTAACCCCATTTCCCCGAGGCCTCCGTTCGAATGAATTGTCACAAAGATTTTTGGCAGAGCTTGTGTGTGGATTTGTTTGGTCAATAGCATAGTTGTGTTGTGCTGAATTGAATTGCCAGTGATTACCCCAGGCTTGTTTTGGATAGAGTTCAGCATCATAGTCTTGTCCTGGTAGGACAGTTTCGGGTTCAATCTGACGACGGGCTTCTTCTAGCTGTATTTCGCAGCTATCTTGGGATATTTCTATCCCTAATTTCTGACAGGTCAATTCATCCACCCTATTAATTAGCTCAGAGAATTGGCTATCTTCTTCTGCTAAAGCAAGTAGTTCGCTAAATTTATTGATTTCTTCTTCTTCTATTAATTCTGACTGTATAGAAAGTCGATAGTATTCAAGAGTTGCATCTTTGTAAGCGAACTCTAAGTGATCTAGCTCTTTGAATATCTCAGCTTCCTTAAGATGACAGTAAAGCATCTCCTGTGAATTTTTTTGTTCTTCTGTGGATGTTTTTATGTCAACAGAAATCTCATTTTTATTCAACTCTTCATTAATTAAGTCTATGGCTCTTAAAAGATGAAAATTATAATTCTCCTCTATTGGTTTAATCTTTAATTTTTGACAGGCTAATTTATCGACTCTACTAATTAACTCAGCAAAGCTTTCATTTTCTATTGCTAAATCAAGAAGCTGTCTGAATCTATCAGCTTCTTGGTCGGATAACTCTGGTTTTACAGAAAGACAATAGTACTCAGTGACTAATTCCTGATGTTCTAATTTTTTAAGGCTAAGCCCTTCCAAGATAGAAAGACTTATTTTTAGAACAGGTAAATTATCATGCCTTGTCATGTTTCCCCCTATCCTAAGCTCTTGATTTCATAGATAGAGAAGAATTTCTCACGTAATCTGTCTAATGCTCTTTGCCCCCTTTTTCTTGCCGTTGAATTATTAATTTTATGAATTTGGCTGATTTCTTTCCAACTTAGATCCTGAAGAATTCTTAGATTTAAAATATTTTTATCGTTATCGGATAGAGAGTCCCAAACCTTTGCAAGAGCTTTGCGTTTAGCAGGGTCTATATATTCATTTTCAAACGTTGATTCACTTGATGATTCGTCACAGCAGTGCCCATTTTCTATTAGCTTGAAAATTTGGTTTTCTATTCTAGTTTCCTTTTTTCTGGAATCACGTATGACGTTCAAGGCGATGCTTCTAAGCCAGGGTCCCAAGTTCTTTACTTCCTCTCCATTAATAATTTTCTTCCTTGCAATCAGATATGTATCGCGTAAGACATCACTTGCTTGGTAACGTGATGCCAAATTGAATTGCCATAAGCGGGCTTCAATAAAGCCAATGAAATTGCACGATTGAGCATGAAGGATTTTGGTGTTCCTACCAAACAGCACAGTTTGTAGTTGCTGCAGCTGTGCTTGTGTCTTGGGTGTTAGGGGACTGTCACTCATCGGCAACTATCCTAGCGGCATGATCCATGGTGGTTTAACCCAAAAATAATGTGACACCCTGTAAGTTGGTCGCAATGCTAACGACATAATCTATAGTGGTTGCGGCTAAAGAAAACGTGACACCTTGAAAAAATGGATGAGGTTAGCGTTGATTTAGCTTGATGATTTCTAGAGTTGCGATCGCAACTCCACCCCATCAGCAAACTACATTCAAAAAAACACCCATATATCAACGTTGTCTGCTATTGTTCCATTGACTAATCGCTTAAGCAGCTAATCAGATAAGCAGATGATCATAACCATTGCTGGATTTAAGGGAGGGGTGGGAAAAACCACCACTGCCGTTCATCTAGCCTGTTACTTTGCTCAGATGTCGCCAAATACCTTACTCGTTGATGGCGATCCCAACCGCTCAAGTCTTAACTGGAGCAAGCGAGGAAATCTACCGTTTGCGGTTTGTGATTTGATGGGAGCCGCTAAAGCATCCCGTAAGAAAGACCACATCCTTATTGATACTGAAGCTCACCCGGACCATAACCAGCTTGAGGAGTTAGCCTCTGGCTGCGACCTGCTGCTATTGCCTACCACTCCGGATGCCCTGGCCCTTGAAGCTTTGCTAGGAACCGTTAAAATGCTTAAGCAGTTAAGCGATTATGCAGTACTGCTCACCATGGTAGACAGCCGCAAAAAGGCTACAGCGGATGCGGCTAGGGCTACGCTTGAGCGTTTACAGGTACCTGTGGCTAAGCAGCAAATCAGGCGGTTAACGGCCTATGAAAAAGCTGCTCTACAAGGGGTGCCTGTCTATGAATCGGGTGATCGATTTGGTCGCATCGCCTGGGGTGAATATCAATCACTAGGTAAGGAGCTGGAGGAAGGTTATGGCGAAGACTAAGAAGAAAACAGCAGCCGATATGTTTAGCAATCTGGCTGACATGCATGAGCAGCAGTCAGAACCCCAAAAAGTAGCTGAACCGACCGCCCAGCGGAAACGTAAAAAGACGGGTAAGCGATCAGACCCTAATTACATTCAGGTAGGGGCCTATATTCCTAAAACATTGAATGAGGACGTCAAGATCAAGCTGGTCAGACACGAGGGCGACTTCAGCGATTTGATTACTGAGTTATTAGAAAAGTGGGTAAATGATTAATTGCTTAACCGATTAATCAGATGGTTGATTCCTAAGTAGTCATTGTAGTGACCATAGGGTTTTGATTTGAGTATTCGCTTAACTGCTTAAGCAGCAAGAGTCTATAGAGTGTGTGACAGGCTCGTTCAGGCAGTTGCGCATTTGAGTAGGGAAATCGTGCATGAGATCGCACATCCCGCTCAAGCTACTGAGCCATTATTCCAACTAGACGCTTAAGTGATTAACTGCTTAAGCGAAAATATTTCCAAATCTAATAAACTGGAAAAGTTCTGAAAATAAAGGGATTTGCTTTGTGGTTAATCGCTTAATCACTTAAGTGGTAAATTGATTAAGCAATATTGTTGTACTATTTGTGCGTGAGCCGCACACCTATTCGCACGGTCAAGCACAGTAGGCGTGCAGTTGGCTCACGTTCTGAAACCCTTGTAAATAAAGGATTCAACATATGAATAGCACAGATTCGCGCACCCTAGCGGACATGCAGGCGCACGCTACCGCACGCTATACCGCACAGGAAATCGCACAAACGCACAATGTAGCTGAATCCACTGTGCGGACGCGTTGGTTTGAATGGTTGGTTAAGGTGGCTCCGGCTGAATTGCTAAAGGATGATCGGGGATATTCTGAGCTGGCTCGGACTCTATTTAATGAGTTTGCTGATGTGAAACTTTGCGATCGCAAATCCTGGGTAACCGATGCTAAAGCCCGTTACTCCCACGAATGGGCCAGCGCTGGCGTCATCGAAGGTGAGCTAGTCCCTGAGGAAGTTGGTAGTGTTCTCGCTCTACGCCAAACCCAGACCACCGCATTAGAACTATCCGTTGCTGAGCAGATGGCTAACCTGGAAGCCATGATCGACCAGGTGAATATGGCAGAGGTCAATCTATCTGAGACCGAGTTACGAGCAGCGACAGCCCGAGGGCAGAATCGGGCGATTGTGCTGCATCAGGCAGAGCTACAGGCAGAATTGCAGACTACCAATATGCTCAGAGAACGACGCATGGGAGGGAATCAGTGAGGCTATGCCTCAAATCCAGCGACTCAGGCTATGGAGGGTGAGGTAATCTATGGGTAGCACCACAGCATCGATCACGATGAAACTGCCAGAGCTAAAAAAGCGGGTCAGACGTACCTGGAATATTCTCAACGAGTGGAATGGCGTTGTCCTTCTACCTGAGCAGTTTGACCAGGAAATGAAGACCTTTGGCGATCGCAGGTATAAGAAAACCTGGATCAAGGCTCTGTGTAAGTTTCAAGCCATGTTTGCCTATGCAGGCTGCTTAGATTCTTGGATGTTAGTTACCAAGACCTTCGCCTTTCGGCCTGAGCGTTGGGATTATGAATATCGTCATCAAATATTTGATGAGTTCCTAATGTATCCCGAGGCTGTTGAGATTATCAAAACTGGCCTGGAAGACATATTCAATAAGGACTTTGACGTTCAAGAGAGAGCAGGTGCGGATGGGTTTTTTAGACTTCTGGAAGAACGAGAAGGAGCGGATCGAACCATCGGAATCACAACTAGATTTGTGGGAGCAATCCCAGAAGCTAGCGCCGCAGCGTAAACGAGTTGATGGAGCGACGGTTTTTAGACGATTTACCGACACCATCCAAGCAAACGGGGGCGATGAGGAAGCCTACGTGCGGGCTGTGGTAACGGAGACCAATGAGCTGTTTGGCTGTACTGTTGGTGAGCTTTACAAGGAGACTGGTGGCAAGCCAAATCGGCGAGAAACGCTGCCCCATGAGGTTCAGCAGGCATACATGGTGAATGAAACGTTATCGGCATATGAGCTGGAGCGGATGGAAGGCAGCATCGGCGGTGAGTCTCAGGATGAGGTGAATGATCAGATTAATGCGGTGGTGCGAGAGCAGTCTAAGCAGACCCGCAGGTGGTTGCCTTGGTAAGGCGCTTAACCGATTAATCGGTTAGCTGATTAATCGGTTAAGCGAAACAGTGAGATAGCTGCTGTGTAGGCGTTTCAGAGCTGCGATCGCAACTTATCTATCGAAGTATCTGCTTATCTGCATCATTGCTGACGCTACCCTAGGCTTATGAACGGTACTACCATCTGTAGAGCTTTATGTCTGTTATTTCCAGGCTCAGCATTATCAACTCTCTCTTGTGAGCCTCCACTCTTGGTCAGGGTGAGAGACACATTCCCACACATTGGGTAAACCGCCATTTTCAGTTTGGCCATCTTGTAGATTTAAACATTTTCCCCATGCCTTGTTCCGAATCTTGACAAAGCCATTACCTATGCTTTCGAGCCTCCACTCCTGGTCAGGGTGAGAGACACATTCCCATACATTGGGTAGACCGCCATCTCTAGCTTGGTGGTCTTGTAAATTGAGGCATTTTCCCCATGCCTTATTCCGAATTTTGACAAAGCCATTACCTGCATCTTCGATTATCCACTCTTGATCGGGGTATGGCCCCGACTCTTGCAAAATCCAGCCATAAGGCTAAAAGCATTGTGATAGTTGAGTTACAGCCTCTAGGATCTCAACATCACCGAAAAGTACTAACTGACGGACAATCTTGAATGTCTTAATAGTACATTTATTCTTTCTCATAGTTTGCTGGAGCAGAGTACCCCTGATACTCCGCGTATCCTGAAAAAGTAAACGATAAAGCTCGGACACTACGAAAGCTAATTAGCTAGCTTTTTAAGAGCACTCTGCGCGACTGTTTCAGCGCGTGCTGAGGTGACCTTTTGATATCTCAGCGTGGTCAGAATGGACTCATGACCCATCAAAGCCCTCAGCTCCTCAATGCCCATTAATCCGACCCGTTCAGTGGCAAACGTATGGCGCAGGTCGTGCAGCCTCGTCCTTTCTAGTTCGGGAACATCTGCAATCAACCGCCGCCAGTTTTGATGAACCGTGCGGTAGCTGAGGCGACCGACACTGCCCGCTATCGGCTGCTGTGCGGTGAACAGAGCAGGGCAACGATGATGCCGATAGTGCTTCAGATACTGGATTAGCAACTGAGCAGCAGCATCGCTGAAAAAGCACCACCGCTGCTTGTTGCCTTTGCCGATGACTTGGAACTTCTGTTGTTTGAGATCAACTTGTTCAAGATCGAGAGCCAAAATCTCTGAAATTCGTGCTCCACTACGATGCAGCAATCTAACAATCGTATGAGTACGACAATCGGTTTCAACAGCTTGGTACATTAGCCTTATCTGGTCTGGTGTGAGATAGTGAATGGCTTCATCAGAGCCATGCTCACCCTTGTCAGCATTGGGCTTACGCCGCTTCAGTTTGGTAATCGGATTCGCTTTAATATGTTGTTGTTCTACCGCGTAATTGAACAAGGCTTGAATCGTTGCCTGATGCCGATGATGAGTTGTGTAGGCTAAATGTGAGAGACTATCAAGGTACTCAGTGAGAAGAGTACGATCGCAAATTTCAATCGGCCAGCTGCCGTACTGAGCCAGCAAGGGCATCAACGTGTGCTCATAAGATTTCACCGTTTTCTGGGCGAGACCCGGTCGATCTAAAAACTGCGTCGCTACCATCGCTAGAGAAATCGGCATGGCCCTGAAATAAACGTAAACGCCAGCAGCAAACGCTAGTCTTTACTCTATCGTTTAGACAGATAGTTTTTACGATAGTTTATTAAAGCTTTGAAATCCTCAAACGTCCCAAAGCCTGGAGAATCGCTAGCTGATTACGTCCACCGGCTACGCTCAGCTCTCGGTATGAGTCAGCAGGCTGTAGCCGAAAAGTCCGGCATTCACGCCCAGAGTATTGGCAAAATTGAGCGCGGCCACACGACGGTGCTCAAAGCCAAGACCAAACGCGGGCTAGCCTATGCCCTAGATGTCCCCGAAGCCCACTTGGAGGCAGCCGCAAAAGGGATCGCCGTCGAGGAAACCGGCGCACTGAAGTTTTGTCCGCAGTGCTGGAAACCAGGCAATGCGCCTGACCCGATGTGGCTGCATATTCATGCCCACTACTGCTTTCGCTGTGGTAGCGGCCTACGCCATCGCTGCGTTCA
>ERZ1740070.2018-NODE-2018-length-12031-cov-16.481463_pt1 | contig 12031 bp, 11 predicted proteins | sample MGYA00581734_ERZ1740070 | MGnify/ENA primary metagenome ERZ1740070 (study PRJEB43018, sample SAMN04849744) | marine metagenome | isolation source: floating plastic debris | place: Pacific Ocean | collected 2008-09-01 | study: EMG produced TPA metagenomics... | reverse complement strand
CGGCCATCATCCCCGACGATTAAACGCCTTTCTTAACATCCTCAGAATAGAGGTACCTCTAATATCCGGGCTTGAGTAGCTAAGCAACATCAATGATGACTTTGCCGATCAGCTTGCCACTGTCCACCGCATCATGGGCAGCGGCGGTTTCACTTAAGGGATAGTGGGCCGCAATGAGATGCTGCAGTGCACCATCGGTAATTGCCTGATTAATATCTCGTGCGGCAGCTGTATGGGCATCGTCGTCCATGGCATACACCAGTACGGTGCGTAGGGCCGCATTTTTATAGAGTAAGTCATAGAAGGGAATCTCTACGGTGGGGGCATTACCTGACTCATAGGTGGCAATCACACCGTTGCGGGCAACAAGTTTAGCGTTGCTGTCAATGTTGGCAGCTAGGGCGACATCGACAATCCGGTTACACCCTTTCTTCCCTACCCGTTCTCTCACCCGTGCCACCACATCTTCTTGACGATAATTGATTACACAGTCGGCCCCCATCTGTTTAGCAACAGCTGCCTTTTCATCACTGCTCACCGTTGCTAAAACAGTTGTTGCACCGCCCCATTTAGCTAGCTGAATAGCATATATACCCACTGCCCCAGCACCGCCATGGACAAGCACTGTTTTATCGGTAATGGGACCGTCACTAAAGATCGAGAAGTGGGCCGTCATTGCCGGTACCCCCAGACTCGCCCCCGCTGCAAAATCTAGAGACTCTGGCATGATCACGGCCTTATGGGCGGGCACCACCCCATAGTCTGCTGCTGTGCCAAAAGCAGAGCCACGCTGGGCTTCATAGATCCACACGCGCTCTCCAACACGTCCAGGGGAGACGCCTTCACCGACGGCATCGATCACACCGGCACCATCGTTGTGGGGAATCGTTTTTGGGTAGGGTTGTTTGAGCCCCATCCAGCCGCTGCGGAACTTTGTATCGGAGGGGTTGATGCCCGAAGCATATATTTTGACTCGCACCTCCCCCGCCCCTGGTTCTGGCTGGTCCATATCGCCATATTTCAAAACGTCTGACGCATGGCCCGGTTGTTCATACCAAATAGCTTTCATGTTATTTTCTCTTTTGGCACATCAGCACAGCTGTCTAGACCTGGCATTATGGATTAACACAGTTAGCTGGTCAATGGGTTGCGTCGCTAATGTGCTTAGACGTAAGGCTCATATAGTCATAAAAACCGGTCACTCAAAAAGCTTAACCCCGACTTTTTGGGTGACCGGGAATTGAGTTAGAACGTGTGGGCGTGTAGGACCTCCATCACGTCACAGAGATAGGCGATACCGGAATAATCGTCAAAGAACTGCGCGGCCACCTCGTCCGAAATCGTTACGGCCATTTCTCGATTGGGGGTAAGCACCTCAAATTTTATGTTTGAGTAGGTGTCAGAAACGGTGGGTCGTCCCGACGAGCGCACGTTGCGACTGCCTCTACCGCCAGCTTCCACCACCGTATAACCGGTTGCTCCGGCTGCATCGATGATTTTGGCGATCTTGTTCAACAATAACTTTTCTGTAACGATGACGAGCTTGCTGGCTTGTTGAGTCATGGGGGTTACCTCTCGATGTGTGTGTTTATTAATTGATGAGACAGTTAGAAAAACAGCAATGGGCTGTTCTGGCTGTCGGGAGCAGGTAAGCGATCAGCCGCCCATGAGCGCCTGGGCAAGACCGATATAGAGGGGGATGCCGATGGCAAGCGCAACCGGTGTACCAACGGCTGTGGACGAGCCAATGTAGGCGGAGGGATTGGCCGACGGGATACCGGCTCGTAGCGTGGGTGGTCCGGAGATATCTGAACTGGAGGCGGCGATGACGGCCAGGATCACGACACCGCCAGGGCTAAATCCTGTCGCAAAGTGGGCAATCATCCCAAACCCGAAGGCGATCAGTCCGTGGAACAGCGGGGCCACTGCTGCATATAGGGCATACCACTGGCCCACCTTACGCAGCTCACCAATCCTTGCTGTAGCCTCCATCCCCATTACTAGCATCAGTATTGAAAGCAGACCGCGAAAGAGAGGATTGAAGAAACTCTCATAGACACTTTCTGGCCGGGTTAATATGCCTAGGGCAAGGCCAAGCAGGAGCGCCGATAGGGCCGACCCCTGAAGACTTTCCTGGACAATGGGCCATATCTTAACCCGCTCGGGCTGCTTCCTGGGATAGCCGCCTGCGGTAACGCCTTGATCGCGAGGAGAGTCGCTTGTATTACCACGCTGTTCCCTGGCATAAACGCCTGCGGTGACGCGCTGCTTGCTAAGTTCCTCCTCTTTGTTGCTGTAGTTGTCGCGCTGCTTACTGATATAAATACTGGCCAAGACAATTGCAGTCACGAGCGCTGGGATATCCATAAAGGGATAAAGTGCAGCGGCCCAGGGTTCGTAACCGATGCCTTCCCCTTCCATTAACGTCAGGGCGGCGGCGAGTGTAGAGCCACTCACGGCACCAAATAAACCTGCGGTGGCAACGGCATCCACAACTTTGACGTTTGGCAGTTTGGCCAACGTGTAGCGCCCAATAAACACGATAAGAATTCCCACTGCCATGGCGAATACCGCGGGCAACAGCATCTCCACCAGATTGGCATTGCGGATGGCAATGCCGCCGCTCAGACCGACTTTTAGCAGCAGCATGAAAACGATGAACTTATAGATTGCATCTGGAATCTGCAGTCGGCTATTGAAGGCGGCAACAGCCATGCCACCAATGAGAAAACCGAGTGTCGGAGACTGCAACTTATCCAGGAAGAGCGTCAAGAAATCGGACAAAAAATCCACAGTGTAATGCCTCCTTGATCAGGTCTTGTAATAAACGAGCTTTAAAGAATTGAAGAAAGCAGGGGTAAAGCGCTTCGCCCCTAAAACACAGGTGTTATGCAAAAAACTGTCGATAAGTTTTTTAGAGATGGCCGTTCTCTGAACGGGGCAAAGAAACAGATTAGATTTAATTTTTCATAGATATATATCTATGAAAAATTAAATCTTTATATACTCAAGTCTATCTCTAACACCAGGCTTTTTGTGCCCTATCAATACGGATTTGAAACACAATGTTAAATCCGAACCATAAGTTTTTCTTTTGTTTGATGATTTTCGGTATATTGCTGGCTAATGTAAGGCGCAAACCGATAGGGAGGTGCGATCGCACCTCCCTGTCGGTTGTTAAAGAGCTTGCACCAGGCAACAATCCCATCAAAAAGCTATGGTCACTTGAAAGCCTGTTGTACGCTTAAGAGAAATCTTGTTCTTTACCACACCCTAATCCACCTGCAATGCAGGAGCTTCTGTTGGAGCGATGGGTTCAGCCGGAGAGCTATAACGAGCTGCATTAAACCAAATCACTGATAACAACAGGCCCATGCAACAGCCAGCTAGAAAAATCCAACCGTGGGAAGGTTCTAAGACGCAGAGCAGGCGGCGGTTGCTGCCATATACCTGTACAATCCAGCCTTCATCACTATCCAATGTGGGTTGCGACTGTTTAGAATGATTCATGATTTCCACTCCATGCCTATTATCATGTGTGTCGCTGCCTGTATCGCGCAGAACACCTGATCAAAATTTATCTGTGGGCAGCGTAGTCAAGGACTACGGCGTTAAATTAGCCAAGATTAATTCATAGCTAAAACTATATGGTTTTAGCTAGAACCATATAGTTTAGTTTATGCAATCATTTTGCATATGGGTGTTTTTTGGCCGAACGACTGCCTCAAATTTGCAGACCTATCCCATAACCAAGTCTTATGTATGACGGTTTACCCCTGCTTTGACAAACGTCGATACAGAATATAGGCAACGGTGATCAAGCTAAAGGAAAACAGGGTGGTTAAGGTTCCCAATGCATAGAGCGCCGGCGAGGTCACATTGGTTGTCATACCAAAGATCTCTAGGGGTAGGGTGTTGTACTGTCCTGACACCAGCGATGTTCGGGTAAATTCATCGTAGGACAGGGTAAATGTCAGCAAACTCACACCCACCAAACTCGGTGCGATCAGCGGCAGCACAATCTCCCAAAATGTCTTGGTGTCACTGGCCCCTAAATCCCTGGCAGCTTCTTCATAGGACGGGTTAAACCGATTAAAAATACCCAGCATGATCAAAAATGCGATGGGTAGTGTCCAAGTGAGATGGGCCCCCAAACCAGAGCTATACCACCTGGTGGGCCATTTCATTACCTGGAACATTACCCCTAACCCCAGGGAAATCAAAATACTCGGTACAATCAGGCTGGCAATACTCAAATAAAACAGCACCGTTGATCCTTTGAAGCGCTGACGAAAGGCCATGGCGGCGGAGACTGACATGGTGGCCACTAGGACAGTGACGATGCCCCCCAGCACTAGCGATCGCAAAAATGGCTCCACAAAGTTACCCACCCGCTGTTCCTGAAATACCTGCCCCAGCCAGTACACCCCAAAGCCCCGCACCGGAAAGGTAAGGGTGCCCTCAGGACCCTGGAGAGACAGAATAAAAATAGTGATCATCGGGCCATAGAGAAAAATGACAAACAGCCCAAAAAATGCAGCGAGAAGATAAAAGGAGAGGGAGCGCTTTTTCATAGTTCTTTCCGAATATCCACTAACCGCAAAATTGAAATCACCACCAGCAGCGTCACGGTTAACAACACCATGGCATTGGCCGCCGCCAAGGGATATTGCAAACTACCGATCTGGGTTTGAATAAGCTTGCCAATGGACGCCGCCTGACCGCCGCCCATCAGCCGAACAGTGACAAACTCACCCATTACCAAAGTGACAATAAAAATAGAGCCAATGGCAATGCCAGGGGCCGATAGCGGAAAAATGACTTCTTTAAATACGCCAAAGCCCGAGGCACCCATGTCCTCTGCTGCGGTTACCAACGTGCGGTCAATACGCATGAGGCTATTAAATATGGGCGCAATCATAAAAATTATATACAGGTGCACCATACCCAGCACCACTGCAAAGTCTGAATAAAGGAAAAACTCCAGCGGCTGCTGCACCAAGCCTGACCCCATCAGCAACTGATTAACCAACCCCTCTCTCCCCAATAATGGCAGCCACGAAATCATCCGAATGATGTTAGAGGTCCAAAATGGGATGGTACACACCAGAAATAACAGCACCTGCCAGCGCAGTTTGGGTATGTGAAACGCCAGAAAATAGGCGACTGGGTAACCAATGAGGAGGGTAAACAGCCAGGTCAGCCCAACAAACTTGAACGTGTTGAGATAGGTCTTGAGGGTAACGTCCGAGGTGAAAACACCAATGTAGTTATCCAGGGTAAAGGCGGGAGTCATGGAATAGCCATTGAATTCCCAAAAGCTAACTACACCAATGAGGATGATGGGAAAAATCAGAAACAGCCCCAGGGCAATTGCTTGGGGTGTTGCCAGAAGATAAGGCTTTAGATGGGTCCAGGCTTTAGCCATAAAAAAAGTGATGTTTATCTAGGCCTAGAAATACCAGTATTTGAAAGCACTTTTTGTGAGACAAAAACTATCTAAGCCCCCAACCCCCAATTCTGGGGGCTTCAGAAATTTCTTATCTGAGAACTGTCGATAAGCAAAAAATCAAAGTCCCCCAGAATTGGGGGATTTAGGGGGCTTGCAGAAGCTTTAGTGAATTACAAAAGCTTCTGCTCGTAATCTCTTGCCTACGAGGCAATAAACTCGTTCCACTTTTGAACGAGATAGGTGTTCTCAGCCATGGTGGAGTTCCAGCAAACAATGTTGCCAAAACGTTCCTTAAAGGCACCCCCATCACGCACAGCACCCGCCTTGGCCAGGGTCTTTTCAAAGGGATCTACAATATCGGTGGCAGCGGGCTTGCCTTCGTACCAGAAGTCCCACTCTTCGGTGCTCATATACTTCTTAGAGTTTTCTGGAGCCGCACTATAGTAACCTTGGCGCCCGAGGAAGGCACCGACCCAGCCCTCTAACATCCAGTTGAGATACTCATAGGCAGCATCCAGCTCAATGCCCTTGAGGTTTTTGGAGAGACCCACACCGCCGCCCCAGCCGCGGTAGCCTTCTTTGAGGGGGGCATAGATGCACTCAATACCTTTAGACTGGACGGCCGTGACCGCCGGAGACCACATGGACTGCAGAACAACCTCACCAGAGGTCATCAGGTTTACCGACTCATCAAATGTTTTCCAAAAGGCACGGAACTGGCCCTTGGCCTTTTGTTCTTTGAGGATATCGGTAATTTGATCAATTTCCGCCTTGGTCATGTTGCCCTTGTCGCCAAAGCTCATAAGCCCTAGAGCTTCGGCTACCATAGCAGCGTCCATAATCCCAATCTGGGGAATATCGAGAATAGAGGTTTTACCCTTAAACTCTTCGTTAAACAGCTCCCCCCAGCTTTCGATGTTACGACCAACCAAATCGGGACGATAGCCCAGGGTATCGGCGTTGTACTGGAAGGGAATCAGGGTGGCAAAGTCCGTGGGAGTATCAGAAAACTCGGTGGAGTCAGCCCCCTTGAGATACATCACTTTATAGGGAGCTGTTCCCTGGGATGCTTCCACAGGCAGTCCTTCAAATTTGCCGGTGGTAAAGAAGGGGACAATTTTATCCCAGTCTTTGATTTTAGAAACATCTAGGGGTTGCAAATTGCCCGAGGGAACCACCAGCGGCAGACTAAAGTACTCACCATCAAAGATGTCGTACTGGTCAGGTTGGGTAATGGCAATCTGGTTGTTCTCTTCGGTGCTCAAGGCCCGCATCTCTAGATTGAAGCCGAGATCTTCTTGGGCCTTATCGCGGATTTCATTAATTTGAGAAACACCGGTACCAATCAGGCGCAGGGTGATGTCCTTAGTTTGGTTGGTGTTGACCTCAGGCCCCGGAGCCGGATTGTTGGGGGTACCCTCAGGGGAGGCACAGCGGGTTGTGGCGACGGCAGCCCCGGCAGCCAGACCGGTATAGAGTAGCTTACGACGAGTAATTTTAGGCATAGGTAATTCCTAGAAGCACGATCAAGTAATCTGTGTGAATCTGAATTAGACAGTGAGCGTTGTCATTGTCTAATGGGCCAGAAAAACACAGTCGTTGGCCGACCATTTCAGGGAAACGGTCTGGCCCTCTTGCAGGGCAAGCTTTTCAAAATCTACTGTACGTAGCGTGTGCAGTAGAGGCTGTCCGGTGGCGGTTGTGATTAGGGCCACACGGGTAACAAAGCCGGTCAGTTCTACCTGGGTGATGCGGGCGGTGAGGGTGTTGGCGGCAGGAGACGACGACGGGAGACTGGAGTCAGCGGAAGACTTTTCTAACGTAAGGAGATCGGGGCGAACGCAGCAGGCCGCATCTGTTCCGGGCTGGGTACTGTTGCCAACGGCGTAGAGTGAGCCGATGCCGTCTACATCTAGGCGAATGAGATCGTTACCGTCACCATGGGGGGTAGAGCTGAGTACTTTGCCAGAAAAGATATTGTTGTCGCCGATAAATTTGGCAACAAACTGGGAGGCGGGCTGACTAAAAAGCTGACTGGGAGTGGCAACCTGGTCAATGTGCCCATGGTTCATCACCACAATTTGGTCCGATAGGGAAAAGGCTTCTTCCACATGGTGGGTGACTTGGATAAAGGTGAGACCAAACTGTTTTTGAATTTTGCGGAGCTCCCCCCGCATGCGCACCCGTAGATTTTCATCCAGCGCGCTGAGGGGTTCATCTAACATCAGCACCTGGGGCCGCGTGACCAACGCCCTGGCCAGGGCCACCCGCTGCTGCTGCCCACCGCTAAGCTGGTGAGGCTTGCGCTCAGCCGTGTGGCTAAGACCGACTAGCTCGAGAATCTCGGCGACCCGGTCACGACGCTCACCGTTGGCCACCCGCTGCATCTTTAGGCCAAATTCGATATTTTGCCAGATCGTTTTATGGGGAAACAGGGCGTAGTTTTGAAACATCATGGCGGTGTTCCGTTTGGCCGCTGGCAAGTCATTGACACAGCGATCGCCAATCAGCACCTGACCACTGGTGACGGCTTCATGACCAGAAATCATCCGCAGTGCCGTAGTCTTACCGCAGCCGCTGGGGCCCAGCAAACAGCAGTAGATACCCGCTGGAATATCCAGGGTCATGTTCTCAATGGCGGTGACGGTGCCGTATTTTTTGGTTACGGACCGGAGGGCAACGCCTGCCGCGGCGGCTGGCACCGAATTGGGTGATGGAGAAGGCTGCTTTTGAGAGGCTAACGGGGAAGACCGCTCAGCACTAACCGCCATGGGGGTGTCTCCTGTAGGGACTACTTGGATGTGGTCTAACTATGGGCGGTGTCGGTTAGTAATATCTGTTACCAGTGAACATGGAAAGCCAATGTGACCTAGAAAACAACTGGGTAAACGGTACCAATGGCTGTCTGCTCAACTGGGAAAGTTCCATTAAACTTTAGATTTTTTCTTTAGGGCTGTAACCTCCTCAGGACAGCGATAGTGCTGGTCGAGTTTGAGTAGGGTGTGGAGCAAAATGTTTGCGCCCTGAATGCAGTGCTCAGGGGTGGTGTATTCGGTTTCCGAGTGGCTGATGCCGTCTTGGCTAGGGACAAAAATCATTCCCATGTCGGTGATGCTGGCGATAATTTGGGCATCGTGGCTGGCACGGCTGGGAAGTGGCTGAACCGGCAGCTGTAGCTGATCGCAGACTTGGGCAATGGCATTGTAGATGTGGGAATTGACGGGGACAGGCTCGTTGCGAAGCTGGGGTTTAAGGGAGATCTGTGTGTGTGTTTGGGTTGCGATCGCACCCATCACTGCCTCCAGTTCGCTGATCATGGCGTCTAACCGCTGGTTTGACAGGTCCCGAATATCTAAGGTCATCTCCACGCGACCCGGGATCGTATTAGCCACATTGGGCGACAGCTTCATGGCACCCACCGTCGCCACCTGGTCCCCATAGCCATCACCGCTTTTGTTACCAATGCGGTTAACTGCCAAAATAATCTCAGAGGCAGCCACCAGGGCATCCTGACGCATGGGCATCGGCGTTGTCCCCGCATGGCTAGCGCTACCGTCGATGGTAATCAGGTAGCGCCGCTGCCCCACAATGCCGGTAACCAGCCCCATGGGATTGTCCGCCGCCTCTAGCACCGGACCTTGCTCCACATGCAGTTCGACAAATGCCGCCAATCCGTCAGTGTCCCGCCGAGCAGAGGGCAGCTGAGACCAGTTTCCCCCAATAAAACTCAGCCCCATTTCAATCGGTTCATAGTGGGGATGGTCGTAGAAATTAGGTTCCAGGCTCGCCTTTCCCGCCATGGCCTTACTGCCAATCATGGTGCGCTCTTCGTCAGCAAAGACAATCACCTCAATCGGGTGGTCGGGGCGAATGCCCTGTTCATAAAGCGTGCGAGCCACTTCCACCCCCGCCAATACCCCATAGGTCCCGTCATAAATGCCAGCATTGGGCACTGTATCTAAGTGGGAGCCCGTAGCCAGGGCAGGGGCATGGGGAAAGCGCCCTTCATAACGACCAATAATATTAGCCGCGGCATCAATGGTCACCGTCATGCCAGCGGTTTCCATCCAGCTCTGCACCAGCTGCCGTGCCTGTCGATCTTCTGGGCTAAACGCTAATCGACGCACCCCGCCATTGGGTAAGGCCCCAATCGCCCCGACATCAGTCATCATCTGCATAAGACGATCGCCGTTAATGGCCAGCGTATTAGCTATAGAACCGGTAGCGGCAGAAGCAGCGGTGCGCAACATAAGCAGTGTGTCCAGGTGATATTAAAAAGCTGAGTGAGCAGTCACTCAAATCTTAAAAATGTTTAACCCCCATTGTATAAACGCCCCTGTTAGAGATCTGTAACGACAGCTACGTCGGGTTTAGCGGTGCAGTTACCGATGCATGGGTCTTGCAGCAACAGCCGCCCTTGACGGATGGCGATGGCGAGTCAGGTTAGCGGTTGTAATTTAAGACTTTCCAGGATATCTATGGTCTTAATCAATTGCCCTAACTAACCTGACAGATGCAATAGTATGTCTGCTGTCATTACACATTGAGGAGAGACTAGCCATGGTTGATGCCGGTACCAAGGTTGTATTTATCTGTGGTTCAGCGCTGCGGGGACAGCCGGACCATGGGAATCTGCAGTCCGCTACCTTTTTAAAAGCCGCAAAAACAACCGCCAGCTATCGTCTGCATTCTGTTCAAGATGGCTGGCACCCCGGTATTTATGGCGTAGAGTCTGGAGGGATTTCTATTCCCGGTGAGCTATACGAACTGACGGCTGAGCAGTATGACTATCTGGTTTCTACCGAGCCCCCCCACATGTATCCAGCCGAGGTGACATTGGAGGGCGGCGGCGTTGCGATCGCAATGCTCTACCCCAAAAATCTGATCGACGAAAACAACTGGCCCGACATTTCTCACCTCGGTGGCTGGGCCGCCTATAAGCTTGCTGAAGGTTAGGACTCATAGCATCTGTCAGGTTAGTCAATACAACGGTTGTCCCTAAAAGCCTTTAGTTTCAACGGCTAACCTGACGCGCAAATGTCCTAATACATCAGGACATTTGCGATACCAAGCAATCATTTCATGTTAGGAGCACTCAGTACGGTGCGTTGTAGGATCGGCAGTCTTGAGCCTCAACTATGAACAAAACGCTCACCAAAGGGGCCTCGTTGTACCCGTCATCTGATAGGTGAGCAAAAGCACATGGACCAGACAGATCGCAGATGTCGGCGCGTCAGCCTCTTGAGTGCTTGGGACCTTTAGGGGGTTGCACAAAAATAAAGGCCCAGTTAATGAAGCCGGTAGGGGCATTGCATGCAATGCCCCTACCGGCTGTCATGGTGTGTTATTTGGATGCAAACGCCTTAGCGCCAATTAATCTTCCTGTAATACTACTGAGATTGGGAAATGATCACTAAAGCCATGGGCATTAATATTCTCTTCAGCGTCCCCTCTAGGCAGTCCAAACCGAATCGGTCCCTGGCCTACGCGATGATCGATCATTTCTGAAAATAATTCAACTTTAGCCGTTTCTTCGCGCACTCGAAGTGGACTGTCATCTATCAAAAGACCTTTAGAAACAAGAATTTGATCAAATACGTTCCCGTTGCCTCTAAAATACAGCGTTCCGTCTAACAACCTTAGTTTGCCGTTTTGGTCTTCCGCCTGCTGCTGTAAATAACGCCAGGCCAGATTATAAAACCGAGATGTCCGCGCCCGTTCAACATCACCACGTTCTCGGGTTGCTCTCGCGTGAACCTGCAGCGATTCATCGAATGGATCATCATTGAAATCACCCAGGGCAATAATGGGAATGGTGTTCCCTTTTTTATCAAGAATCCGTTCATGCCAATAGGCTAGGGTTTCACCGGCAGTCATACGAAACCCCCGACTTTCGAACGCACTGCCCCTCCGGGATGGCCAATGGTTACACAGAGCAATCAGCTCATTTCCTTGCTCAGTCGTAAACGTAACCTGTGTAATGTCGCGAGTTCCGGTGCGTCGCATTACAAAGTGGGAGAAGATGGTCTCCGGATCAACTGTGTAGCGAGCATTATCGTATATGAAGGCTGTATCAATGCCTCGATGATCGCGGGTGGCATCGGCATGGACAACAGAATAAGTACGATTATTAAGCTGTTCGTTCAAACGCTCTGCCAATGTCTCCAACACAAAAGCATTTTCTACTTCACAGACACCAAGGATATCAGGGCCTTGAGCCCTATTCATCTGCTGGATAATGGAGACTAGCTGGTCAATTTTTGTGTTGAATAAGGTAACAGTCCAGCCAGCCAGATCCTTTTTCATCCGCCTTGCCAGCCAAGGCTCACGGTCAGAATGATTCTCTGGAGCAAATAGGTTTTCCAGATTCCAAAAAGCAATGAAATGCGCCGACATCGGAAGTACTCCTCTGCTGCAGTGCGTAGATACTTACTTATACAGCAAACAAGCTAGCAGTATGCGCATTTCATTGAGCCATAGGCCGTTGCTGATTTAGAGGATGAACCGATCGGTGAGATATGCCATAGGACAGTATCTCGCAGAGAAAATCATACCGAGGATCAGCAACGCCAGCCATAG
>ERZ1740070.2017-NODE-2017-length-12037-cov-11.566600_pt1 | contig 12037 bp, 2 predicted proteins | sample MGYA00581734_ERZ1740070 | MGnify/ENA primary metagenome ERZ1740070 (study PRJEB43018, sample SAMN04849744) | marine metagenome | isolation source: floating plastic debris | place: Pacific Ocean | collected 2008-09-01 | study: EMG produced TPA metagenomics... | reverse complement strand
AAGTCAGTCTAAGCAAAGCCAATTTAGGATGGTTGCTTTTGGCTTTCCTTGCTATTAATGCTATCCTTATTTGTTTAGTTTTCTTAATAGTCGCTGAATATTCTTACCTTACCGGAGGCCCATTTAAGTGTCAGTAATGACAAACTAGCAATTATTGCATAGAGAAGGCTATTAGAGAATTCCAGTAAAATCAAACTCCCGGTTAAGAACAGCAGGGAATAAGCCATAACAATTGCGCTGAGCCAGCAAAGCACAATCTTTAAAACCCTTGTGCCATTGTATTCTTCTCTAAAAGGTTTCCAGTTTCCGTCCGGCTTGATCAATTCAAAAAACGCCTTAAGCTTACTTTGTTCTGTTGGGCTTCCTGTGTAGGTTGCTATTAACCAGGCTACAGTAGTAAAGCCTACTGTGAAAAAGAATCCCTTTGGGTCAACTAAGACACCTGCGCCCCATGATGGGTCGTACAGCGCAAATACATATCTCGTCAGGCCATACCCGATAAAGGGAGCAACGGTGGCTACTATTTCACTCCATGCATTTATTCTCCACCAGTACCAACGGAGGACCAGCACTAAGCCTAAACCGGCGCCGCACTCTATCAAAAAGGCCCAGACACCCGAAACTGTTTCCATTAGCGAAGTAGCAATAAGCGCTATAATCATAAGCAGCAAAGTACCTGCCCGTGACGCAGCAACCAATGCCTTTTGGCCGGCTTCAGGTTGTACAAAGCGCTTATAAAAGTCATTGATAAGATAACTTGTACCCCAGTTTAATTGTGTTGAAATGGTGCTCATATAAGCCGCAAAAAAAGCGACAAGCAACAGCCCTTTTAAACCCGTAGGCAGAAACTCTTTCATGGCCATAACATAGCCAAGTTTACTATCTGTAGCGTCAAGATCAGGATAGAGCGCTGCCGCACAAAGGGCTACAATGATCCATGGCCAGGGCCGGATGCAATAATGTGCTATTTGAAAAAATAGGGTAGCATAGATGGCATCCTTCTCTGATTTGGTACTCATCATTCGCTGCGCGATATACCCGCCTCCGCCAGGCTCATTTCCCGGGTACCAGCTGGCCCACCATTGCACGCCAATGAAGGCAAGAAAGCTACCAATTCCCAGTGCAAGTGCGCCAGAATTTGTATTTCCAATACTCGGGAAGAAATTTAAGGTATCTTCAGGCAAATTCTGCTTTAGGTTACTGATACCGCCAATACGATCAGAATTGAGTACAATAACAGCAAGAATAATACTTCCTGACATCGCAATTACAAATTGAATTATATCGGTAAATACTACGCCTAATAAACCTGACAAGGCTGAATAAACCACAACAATCAACATGGCTACCCCAACGTACCAAAGTAGCTGCGCTTCAGGAATATTAAAAAACACCTGAAGCAATGACATAAGGGCAACATTTACCCAGCCGATTACCAATACATTCATAAAAACACCGAAGTAGAGGGCGCGAAACGCCCTCAAAAACGAAGCTGCTTTTCCCGAATACCGGAGTTCTATGAGTTCGATATCCGTAAGCACATTGGCTCTTCGCCAGTAGCGTGCAAAGAAAAAGGTGGTAAGCATGCCACCCGCTAGCATATTCCACCAGAGCCAGTTCCCAGCGATACCGTTTTGAGCTACAAGCTCCGTAACCGCCAGTGGAGTGTCAGCGGCAAACGTGGTGGCCACCATGGAAATACCGGCTATATACCAGGGCAAATTACGGCCTCCTAAAAAGAAGCTGGACAAGTCTTTGCCTCCCTGCTTTCTGAATTTTAAGCCGATGCCCAGGCTAATAAGAAAAAAGATAACGATGATAGAATAGTCGAGTGGCGTTAGCTCCATAAAGTATAGTTTGCCCTGAAAATAAGACTTTCAGAAAAACGCTGCTATATATTTTGCATGTAATTGCTCTGGAAAGATTAGGCCATTGATTCGACTCAGTATCGTGATGTAGACACTTCCATCAGGTTTTTAGATAAAGGAGTAGATGGGTTTAGGGCGGATTAAATTAGAGCGCTTATTAGCATTGGTTTGGGCTAATTATTTGGCTTATGCAGCATTCTGCTATCCATTCGTTTTGCGGCTGCTTATCCTATATTAATAAATCTTTAAATTCTATTCTAATCTTAGTATCTATCCTATTCTTTTTGTTAGGCTTGCTGCGTTTTTTTAAAAATGTCAATAGTTGTTAAAAGAGAAGAATGTTTATAGCAACCCATGCGACTTTAGTCGGACTCTATTTTTTGTTGTTGGTAAATGCCACTGCCCAAACGGTAAGCCCACCGTTTACCACTCCTCCAGAAATACCCCCATCACCCAATGCCGCGTCCCTTGGGAAATACGGTAATATGCCGGTGAGCCACTATGCCGGTATTCCTACGATTAACATACCACTCTATGAGCTAAAGCACAAAGATATAACGCTTCCTGTTAGTCTTTCCTATCATGCTTCGGGGATAAAAGTAAGTGAGATCGCCTCATGGGTGGGTTTAGGGTGGTCGTTAAATGGAGGGGGAACAATCACCAGGTACGTGCGAGGCCTTCCTGATGAGATTGCCATCAGGGGGTACTTAGATAAAAGCGCCTATTTGGGAGACGTAGCGGCAATCATTCCGGACACCGATGGCTTCGACGAGCGATTACAAAACCTGACCCTTGGTTATGACGACATGGAGCCTGATGTTTTCAGCTTTAATTTTGCGGGATATTCGGGGCAATTTGTTTTCAACCGCGACCGTCAAATTGTGCTTAAGCCCCACTCCAACCTTAAAGTCATCCCCCCTGCCAGCAATAACAGAGAATCTTTTCAATCGGAGGAATGGATCATAATGGACGACAAGGGCTATTCCTTTCACTTTGGCGGATTGAACGCCATTGACTATACTAATACCCTGGACATTGAGATTAACCCCTCATACTCCAGTGCATGGCATTTGACCAAAATAGTGAGCCCCAGTGGCAATGAAATAAACCTTACGTATCAGCCTGACTGGATATCGCACGATATCACCTCTTCCTATACCGACTACCACAAAATAACAAAGAGCGGTTGCCCGAACCCTCCTCCGTCTTCCGTTCAGTACAGCAGCATTACCTTTGACGCCAATGTCCTGTCCGAAATTAAGAGTGATTTGGTTACCATTCAATTTGTGCTAGGTTCTCGGTCAGATATAAGTGATGGTTCCCGCCTTACCCAAGTAAATGTTATAGATAACGGTACTGACACAATAAAAAAATCTTTTCTTCTTAATACCAGCTATTTCCTGACCGGCAGTGGAACGGATTTTAAACAGAAAAGACTGAGGCTGGATTCATTTGAAGAACTGCCTGAAGCGGGCTCCCCTTTGCCAAATAAGACCCACGAGTTTGTCTATGAGACTGGCGTGAACCTGCCGTCAAGAGATTCCTATGCGGTTGATCACTGGGGATACTACAACGGAAAAACCTCGAATACCACTTTTATGCCAACCATCGATCTGGCGAATGGCGAATTCTACGAGGGAGCGAACAAAGAAGCTGATTTTAACTACGCGAAAGCTAACATTCTAAAAAGAATAATTTATCCGACCAAAGGGTATACGGATTTTAATTATTCAGAAAAATCCTACGAAGTTGAACAAAGAGTTTATGAATCCCAGAGTCGTAATCCCATATTGAATGACTCAGAAATCTTTGTTGACTACACGGTTGTTTCCACCTTCCCGATTACCCACGATCAATGGGTTTCATTGGATTATGAAATTACTAATCCAGCCACCAATGGAGAGGGGACTACCGGCGGGCAGATTGCGGTATTGGATGCCGGTGATAATGTCGTATTCAGTTCCTTTCTAGAAGGCCCCCAGGAGGAATCGTTATCACTGTCCACGGGTTCGTATTAGCTTGCCTACAGAAACCTAGATGCTGTATGGACTGTTTTTTACATGTACCTGTCCTTTATGCAAGATATGGGGTTGCAGATGGTTACAAAGCCGGTAGGAGGTGTGAGAATTGCATCCATATACGACCATGACAACCACTCATCACAGCCCTTTGTACGATCTTACCTCTATGAAGACATCAAAATAATCGACCCCATACAGGAAAGCGACTATGCCTACTTCCACCGCTATCAACCCGATCCGTGGTCTGACGACTGTACCTATATGATCATCAATTCCTCCCGAAGAAATACAGCCGGGGGCAACACCCTTGGTTACGGCCGGGTTACCGAATACCAGGGGCTTCACCAGGAAAATGGGAAGACAGTCAGCACATTTAGTCATGCCACCGATGAGGGCGGCTACAACATGCCCAACTTAAGTCGTGAATACCGCAGGGGGCTCCTGATTGACAAAACTCTCTTCAATGCTGCGGGCGATACGGTACAGTACACCTATAACGATTATGAATTTGAGCAAATCGCCTCATCTCAGGTGCTAAAAATAAGAAGAGAAGATATCCCCTTCCCTGTACCAGGCCCCAATGGCACGGACATAGGATTCTACCATGAATACCATCTTGACTGGAGGCATGAAAGGTCTGAATATGTCAAATTAAACTATACCTTGACAAAAACTTATGAGGGGGACGTCGCCATCACGCAACAGGTCGATAACCACTATGACCAGTTTGTAAGCGGCACAAAAACCTATAACCTGCTGACCTCTCAAACCACCCAAAACAGTAAAAACCAGGAGCTGAAAACCATCATTAAATATGCGCCGCAGTATAACCTTACCGGTGTCATAACAGAAATGATGGACAACAATATGGTCAATGTACCCATAGAAGTGTACACCATTCTTGACAACCAATACCTAACCCAAGGGAGCTTTTCCAACATGGAAGTTATTAATACCGGCATAGTGGCTCCGATCACTTCCTATACCTTGGAACCCGGCCGCCTGGTATCTGACTTCAACGCGTCCACATACGATGGTGAATTTACTATAGACAGCAGCTATGATCTTGCGTCCCGCCTCTTTTATTCCTACGCTAATAACCCTATACAGCATATCCCGAGAAACGGTATAGCTACCACCTACATATGGGGCTACGACCAATCCAAAGTCATCGCCGTCGCCAGTAATGCCAGCCGTCATGATGTGGCTTACCACAATTTTGAAAGTAGCGATTTCGGCAATTGGAACACAGCGCCAACTCCTGATTTTAGCGATAGCTACCTTGGGAGAGGCTCGTTCATAGGTATTCTCAACAAAAGCAATTTAAGCGAAGGACAGTTTGTGATATCTCTGTATGCCAAGGGATCAGGGAATATCACTGTAAACGGCATTTCAAAGCCAGTTACCTCCGATTGGTCTGAGCTCACCTGGCAGCTGGATAATCCGGGAACGGTTGAAATCAATTCAAATGGCAATAGACTAGACGAAGTTCGTTTACTACCACACCAAGCAAAGCTCACCACCTATAGCTACGAGCCTATTTATGGGATCATATCGAAGACAGATGCAAACGGTGTGACCACCCATTTTAATTACGATGACTTTGGCCGGCTGAGTGAAGTCGTAGACAAAGATCACAACCTAATAGAACAGTATCGCTACCGCTATATTTCTGAATAAAGGCAATGGACTTAACCAAAACACTACTCTATACACTCTGCTTTCTTAGTATCCCGCATTTTGGCTTAAGCGACAAGCCGGCGGGTATGGCAGCAACCATTTCGTTGAGTGACTATACAATCTGCTCCAGCCAGGGCATTACCATAACCGTTTCAGGTTTGAACCCCTTCGCCGCTGGAACAGTAAAGTTTTACAAGGCTACCGGACAATTGTTTTCGGAATTTGAGGAAAAAGCCTTTGAGCAGACCACCACCGTTTCGGCGATTGAAGTTGTCAGTGAAAGCACCAGTTTTTATGCCGTGGTTGACTACGACATTGGAACAGATGAAACCACCTCCGTGGCTACAGTAAATCAAAATACTTCCGGTGCGGGGACGTTAGTAGTTGTCAACGGCTCCTCGGGTACGCACGAACTATGTGTAGGGAGTCAAGTATCCTTGCAAAATGAAAATGCCAGTGGAGGCTCTCCATTGTGGTATTATTCCGAAGAACCGGACTGGGCTTCGGATAGCTGGCAGTCCCTGGGGCCCCTTGGAGCGACCGCCTCTTTTCAGTCCACGATTAACACCAAATATAAAGTGGGTTTACTAAGTGTGCCCGGAACCTGTGTCCAAAACCCTGAATCCAATATTATCACCGTTGTTTTGACCCAACCCACCGTAGCGGGGAACATTTCAGCAGGGAGCTCTTTTTGCGGCACGAGTACAGAGAATTTTGACCTTTGCTGTTACACCGGCACGATACTGAGATGGGAGTCGAGGTTCAAAAACGGATCGGACCCTTGGCAAGATTGGGATTTAATAACGGTTGATGATACCACCGCCGTCACAAAAACTCTGTCCTCCTGGTCCGGAGGGCCGCGTACCTATGAAATAAAGGCGACCGTTCAGAGCGGTACATGTGCAAGCCAGTCCGTAGTAAAATCGGCTGTGGTTTACCCTGAACCCAATGCCGGCAACATCACTTCCGGCGATAGCTTTTGTGGTACCTCTACGGAGACCTTTAACTTAATCGGTGCTATTGGGGACATCACCCGTTGGGAATGGAGATACCAAAATCAAGGCGAGGGTTGGTCGACCTGGGACCCCATTACAACATCAAATACCACTAGTATCACCCGCACCTTGACCGCTTCGCCTGACAAGCCTCGCACCTATCAGATAAGCGCTATCGTAGAAAGTGGTTCCTGCGATGACGTACCCCCTGCAATTAAATCGGTAGTGGTGTACCCCGAATTGTCGACGGGTACATTGACAGGTGACGCGGAGTACTTCGGAAAGGGTTTCGGTAGGCTGGAACTGCAAAACTATGTGGGCGCCATTGAAAGATGGGAAATTAATTCAAGTGGTAGCTGGTTTTCAGTACCTGGAACAGATGATTTTTATGATTATGCAAATTTACAACAGCCCACCTCGTATCAAGTGCTGGTGTCAAGCGGGCCATGTGGAGAGGATTTTTCAAATGAGGTTCTTGTTAATGTCCTAAGCGAGCCGAGTATTGACTTAGGTTCCAGTCAGAGTTTACGGCCGGGTCAATCAACCACACTTTCCACTGACCCGTCACATGCCCAGTACCAGTGGTTCAGAAATGATACCGAAGTGCTAAATGAAGCGGACCCTACGTTATTGGTAGAAAAACCAGGAGCGTACTACCTGGTAGTAACCTCGCAAGGAGGCGCCACCTTCACAACCGGCGAAGCAATCGTATCGGATCAGTTAGCAGTAAACCAAAACGCGGTTCTAAGGATTACCCCGACTATAGCTGTAAACGCCAGTAATTTTGATCCATTCGATTATTCTATGGATCAAATGGATATAACATGTGAATTATATAATGGTTTGGGTATGCCAAGTCAAAGCATAAACCTGGAGCAATCTCATGCTTCGAATGACGTCATTGTACCCTATGAATATGACGAAGTAGGGAGAAATCGCACGAAATATTTGCCCTATACCGAAGCGGATAAAACCTTGCTGGTACGGCCTGCAGCCGTTGCGGATCAGCTGGATTACTATGCGAACGGTTCCCTGCAAGAGAGTAACCCGTATTCCGTCACTCGCTTTGAGCCCTCCCCATTGAACCGTCCCATGAAACAAGGCGCTCCTGGTTCCGCATGGCAACCCGACCCTGATCCGAACATCACCACTGACAATGTCATCCACTACAGCTATGAAGTAAACAGGCTATCAGACCACGTCTACATTTGGGACGTAGACCTTATGACCGCCGACCTGACAGCAGCAGGGCACTACCCCAACGGCCAGCTGAGCAAAACCGTCACCACCGACGAAGCAGGCCATGCAGTAATAGAATTTGTCGACAAGCAGGGCCAAACCGTCTTAAAACGGGTTCAGGCCGTCCAGGCCCCCAACATGACCACCTACACACCTGGCGAGTGGGCTGATACCTACTATGTCTATGATGACTTCGGGGATTTGAGGTATGTGCTCCCTCCAGAAGCCGTCAAAGCCATAGGAAGCCCAGGCGCTTTCCCCTATGCCCCAAGCCCCACGCTCTTAGCCACTTGGACCTTCCAATACGAGTACGATGGCCGTAGGCGGATGACCGAAAAGAAAGTCCCAGGCGCAGACTGGGTCTACATGGTTTACGATGACCGGGACCGATTGGTACTCACCCAGGACGGCAACCAGAGGAATACGAATGAGTGGCTCTTCACCAAATACGACGGCTTGAACCGGCCGATCGTCACCGGTAAGTATGCGGATGATTCGGACCGCCCTGCTATGCAACAGAAAGTGAATGACTTTTATGCCTTTGATGTCACCTGGTCCTCTAGCAGTGGAGTTTCAGAAAGTAGTGGCTTGTTCACCAAAACCGCCGGAAATGGCTGGGGTAGTGGGGGAGCAGCGTCAAGCACACTCATCCCTTCAGGGGAAGATGGTTTTATAGGAATAGAAGCCACAGAAACAGATAAAGGCAGAATGTTTGGATTATCCACATCAAGCCCGGACGACCATTACAACACCATAGACTATGCGATTTACTTAAATGCTAACGGCACCTTTTCCGTATATGAGTCCGGAACCTCGAGAGGTCAATTTGGCGCCTATTCGGGAGGCGATGTCTTTGTGGTGAGACGTGAGGGTAGTACCATCATTTATGAGAAAAACGGACAGCAGTTTCGGGAAGTCACCGGAGTTTCTACGAATTCCATGGTGGCGGACCTGGCCTTTTTAACCTCCGGGGCCACCTTAAAAATTTGGTATCCGCCTTTCTATGAAACCAAAAGTGATATCGCCTTTGATTATACCTCCCAATCGTTTCCCTACACCGTGACTGAACAAGACTACCTGACGGTCACCTACTATGACGACTATACCTTCCACCATGCGGCGTTACCGGGATACCACTACCAGCCTACTACTGAAAACCCGACCTATTTTGATAGAATAAAGGGTCAGGTCACCGGTACCCTGACCAAAGTACTGGGCGCCGACCAATGGCTGAGAACCGTAAACTACTATGATGATCGTTATCGTGTGGTTCAGACAGTAACCGACACCCATAAAAGAGGCACGGAGCGCATCACCAATGCCTACGACTTTGTAGGTAAGGTATTAAAAACCGAAACCTCCCATTATACCCCGGAACCCTTGCTCTGGCGGAACCAAAAGAATGTAAAACAAGAACAAGACATCCTCCATTCCTTGCAGCCGTCGGGTTGGGCGGGAATCTCTTCCGTAAACACCTTACCGGAAACCCAGGACGGCTGGTTCGAAACCATCATTACCACCACCACCGGCACACGGTACATCGGCTTCAATGATAAAGACGAACTAACCGGCGCTAACGAAATGGAATACAACCTACACCTGAGCAATGACAACCTCACCCCTCGCATGCTCAACACGCCTTATCCGTCCTTGGGCAAAGTCGCTGTGGGTGATCGGTTACGCCTTGCTCGCGAACAAGGCATTGTTAAAGTCTACCTGAATGATGAATGGCTGTACGACTACCCTGGTACAAGCGCCGAGGAACTGGTCGTAGACCTGTCTTTAGGTGTCAACACCTCTTTAGGATATATCCGAAGCTCCTTTGGCGTCCCCCGTCAGCAGCAGGCTCCTTACTCTATGTTATGGACAGGTGTTCAATACATGACAGTTAGTGAGAATAGTCTTACAAAAACTACAAGTAATGGATGGATTGGGAATGCCTCCTCAGTAAACAAACTGGAAAAAGGGCATGACGGTTGGTTGGAATTTGAAGCGGCTACCACCGGTCAACGCCTATTTGTTTCATTGAGTGACAAAGACATCAACACAGGGTACAATCAACTCGACTATGCTATATACCTTAGAGACGATGGTAAGGTACAGGTATGGGAAAATAACATACCTGTAATGACGCAAGGCACCTATCAGTTAGGAGATGCGTTTAAAATAGAGCGGATGGCTGGAGAGGTTTTTTACTTTCAAAACGGACAGCTCATCCATACGTCTACGACTCTATCTCACACCGATTTGATTGTGGACGTGTCCTTTTCCACGATAGGAGGTTCCATCACCAACATAAAATCCTCCTTCTTCTTCTCTCATCCGGAAGAGCAACACATCGACATCACCCGTGAATTCGATTACGACCATGCCGGAAGATTGGTGGATACGTGGCATGAGGCCCAGACCAGTTTTCAAATGGAAAATACGAACAACATTGAACAACAGGCGGGCCAACTTCAGTTGATTGATGACCAGCTCATCGGTGAGGGCAGTACGGCCGTAGTACTAGGTCCAAATGAAGATGGTGCCATTACTTACCGGGCTGAAGACATGTACAACGGTAAACGGATCGGGTTCGAATTTGATGGCACCTCGATCAGATACCATATGCAGTTTTATACCAGTCATAATATTATAGCCACACGAAAAGGAGGTCCTTTGCATTCAAGTTTTCACTATGCAGTGGGGGACAAACTCCGTATCGAACGAAAGGGCTCCGATATGATTTTCTATCAAAATGGGATCCCGAAAGATACCATAGCTAATTCTCCAACAGGCGCCATGAGAATATGGGTAGAACTTCATGAAGCTGAAAGTGTGATCAATGGACTGAAATTTGGAAAGAAAGTCCTCCTAGCCCATAACGAATACAACGAACTGGGCGAACTCATTGAAAAAAACCTACATCAGGAGCAAAGTGCACAAGGCTTTGCACAAAGCGTTGATTACCGCTACAACATCCGGGGCTGGTTGACTTCAATTAACAATGCCCAATTAATAGCTACCATTGAGAATAATGATACCGACCAAGCCACCGACTACTGGGGCATGGAACTAGGCTATAACAATGCCCTGACCGGCGTAACGGCCACTCCAGCCTACAACGGCAACATTAGCGCTGTGAAGTGGAGTGATAAGCTTGGACAAGACCAGCGGGCCTATGCCTACCAATACGACCCCATGAACCGCCTGGTAGACGCTGACCACAGCACCCTTGGGCAAGCCAATGCCAACGCCTTTGATGTGACCATTGGTACGGTTGCAGCGCCTGGCTATGACCTCAACGGAAACATCGAGACCCTCAACCGGTATGGAAAAGCAGGTATCATCGACCAACTCAGCTACACCTATGGCGACCAGGGCAACCAACTGCAATATGTAGAGGATCCCACCGCAGAAGCAGAAGGCTTTATCAATGGGCATAGCGGCACTACCGCCAACCCCGATTATGCCTATGATGACAATGGCAACCTAACCAAAGACCTGAATAAAGGAATCGTTGGTATTACCTACAACCACCTCAACCTCCCTGAAACCGTAGAAAAAAATGATCGGCAACTGATACAGTATACCTATGATGCTGCGGGCCTTAAATTGGCACAGCAGGTATATGAAACCGAGGTGATCGAACGCGCTTCCACCTTATCTACACAATGGTCCAATAACTATGCCAATAGGAGCTTCGTTGCAGGTCCTGTGGGTGGAGAAAATGATATGTTAAGAGTCTATGCTACTTCACAAAATAACTTGCATCGTATTGTGCAAAATTTCTCTGAAATAGCAGGGAAAAGCGTTCATGTAAAAGCCAGGATCTACCTGCCTTCGGGCAACACCAATGTAAACGGCATTCAATTGGCCGTTGGAAACTATGTTCAAAATCAGATATATACCACGACCGATCAATGGATAAATGTGGCGTACATTTTGGAAGGAGAAAACAATAACAACGGCTCGGTTTTCTTTAGCCTTCTGTCCGACGGAGTTACCCACTATGTAGGGGCCAACTCTGCCACAGATGATGTTTTTTATGTAAAGGACATTGAAGTATCTACTATTTCACCAACAAAGTCGACCGACTATGTAGGTGAGTTCATTTATGAAAACGATGAGGTAGCGTTGATCCAGCATGAAGAAGGCAGGATCGTACCGAATGCCATTACAGGTGAATGGGATTACGAGTATAGAATTGCTGATCATTTAGGCAATACCAGGGTCATGTTTACCACAAAGC
>ERZ1740070.2013-NODE-2013-length-12055-cov-8.215583_pt1 | contig 12055 bp, 14 predicted proteins | sample MGYA00581734_ERZ1740070 | MGnify/ENA primary metagenome ERZ1740070 (study PRJEB43018, sample SAMN04849744) | marine metagenome | isolation source: floating plastic debris | place: Pacific Ocean | collected 2008-09-01 | study: EMG produced TPA metagenomics... | reverse complement strand
AAGCCCCGCCAGGTTACTGACGGGGCTTTGAGAATTCGCTTTGAAAGACTTACGCAGCCAGAGCGCCTTTGGCCTGATCCACAATCGCGTTGAACGCGTCTGGTTCGTGCACGGCCAAATCTGCCAGCACTTTACGATCCACTTCAATGCCAGCCAAAGTGAGGCCGTTGATAAAGCGGGAATATGTCAGGCTTTCATCATGGCTGCGCACGGCTGCATTGATCCGCTGGATCCACAGCGCGCGGAAATTGCGCTTGCGGTTCTTGCGGTCGCGCGTGGCGTATTGGTTGGCTTTATCAACCGCCTGACGGGCGACTTTGAAGGTGCTCTTGCGACGGCCGTAATAGCCTTTTGCCGCCTTGATGACCTTTTTGTGACGGGCGTGGGTTGTGGTTCCGCCTTTTACTCGGGACATGTCAATTCCTCCTTAGCGCGCGTAGGGCATCATTGGCTTGATGATACCTTCATCAGCCTTCGACAGCGTGGTTGTTCCGCGCGCATCGCGGATGAACTTGTTGGTGCGCTTGATCATGCCGTGGCGTTTGCCAGCCTGACCCGCTTTGATGCGGCCCTTGGCCGTCACCTTGAACCGCTTTTTGCAGCTCGACTTCGTCTTCATCTTCGGCATTTCCGTCTCCTATCGTCTACGGTGAACGCGCGACTCGGTATGCCATATTGACCGGCCGCACGAGATAGAGCGCGCCGTATAGGCGCACTCCAACCTTGATGCAAGGGCTTTGGACCTGCTTAGATCATGGAGTTGACGACACTCGACACAACTGCCGGAATGTCTTCGATCGCATAGCCACTGGGTTTCTCTGAAATCGCATACAGCACCATGGCACCGGCAATGATCAGCACAACGCTTGCAACCCGCGGCGCCCGCCCATCCGAGATCGCGGATACAACCGCAGGAATGGACAGAACACCTAAAACCAATCCGAATACAAAAACCGTGTCAGGATCCATATGTCACGCTCCCTACTCACAATATGCGAGTGAAAGCTTATTCTGGATCGGTGTTGTAGATCAAACGTTCGTCACACGGGGCGACGCGCAAAATGTTGGTTGTGCCTGGTGTGTTGAACGGAACACCCGCAGTTACCAGAATTTGATCGTTTGCATCAGCGTAGCCACCTGCTTGCGCCGCACGCGCAGCGTTAACGACCGCTTGTTTGAACCTCTCAAGTTCGCCGGTAATGACGCACTCTGTGCCCCAGGTCAGCGCCAGGCGGCGTGCGGTGTTCACAAAATTCGTCATGGCAATGATCGGCACGCGCGGACGTTCGCGGGCGGTCAAATACGCCGTTGTGCCAGACGACGTGTAGCAACAGATCGCCTTGATGTCGGTTGTCTCGGCAATCTCGCGCGCGGCGGCGACGATACCATCAGCGATGGTTTCCCGCTTGGCCGCACGCGACGCTTCGATAATGCCCGTATAGGTCGGATCACGCTCAACTTCTTCGGCTACGTTGTTCATCGTCGTGACAGCTTCAATCGGGTAATAACCAGCCGCTGATTCCGCCGACAGCATGATCGCATCTGATCCTTCGTAGATCGCGGTCGCCACATCCGACACCTCTGCGCGGGTCGGCATCGGGCTTTCAATCATCGACTCCAGCATCTGGGTCGCAACAATCACCGGTTTAGCTTCGGCGCGGCAGCGGCGGATCAAGCGCTTTTGGATAGGTGGCACGTTCTGAACCGGAAGTTCCACGCCTAAGTCACCCCGCGCCACCATGATCCCGTCAGACACGTCAAGAATGTCATTAAACGCAGTCACCGCAGCAGGTTTTTCGATCTTCGACAAGATCGCAGCACGCCCGTTGCATAGCTCACGTGCTTCGGTCACGTCCTCGGGGCGTTGGACAAAGCTCAAGGCCAACCAGTCGACGCCAAGTTCACATACAAACTCAAGGTCTTTGCGGTCTTTGGCAGAGAGCGCCGCCAAAGGCAGCACCACGTCGGGAACGTTCACCCCCTTGCGGTTGGAAATCGTGCCCCCCGCAATCACCGAGCAATCGGCGAAGTCCTCACTGCATTTTTCGACTTTCAAACGGATCTTGCCATCGTTCACCAGCAAATGTGCGCCTTCCTCAAGCGCCGCGAAGATCTCAGGGTGCGGAAGCGTGACGCGATTTACATCGCCCTCTTTATCCGCCAGGTCGAGCCGGAAAGAAGCGCCCTCTTCAAGCTCTTCCTCACCATTGGCAAACACGCCAACGCGCAGTTTTGGCCCCTGAAGGTCGGCCAGAATGCCAATTGTGCTGTTCAGATCTTCTTCGACTTTGCGAATGATCGCGTGCCGTTCCGCAATCTCTTCATGGCTGCCGTGGCTCATGTTCAGGCGGAACACGTCTGCGCCAGCTTCGTGCAAAGCACGTATCATCTCGTAGGTGCTGGAGGCCGGGCCAAGGGTGGCTACAATTTTCACACTGCGCAAACGTCTCATTCAGGTTCTGTCCTTCGTTTTCTGCCTTTGAAAGACAGGTCATGCGATACCAACCTAGCGCAGCACTTCCGATCATTCACGCGATTGATGCCCGACCGCTCACTTTTTGTGTTACCGCTAACGGTTTCGCCGCGTTATTGCGCAATTCCCTTTCCCGCGCAACTCAACTATCCCATGCGCCTGAGAGATCACACACCTATGACATTTGCCCCTTTTCACATCCACGGATCCCACAGGTCATCGCGCTGGCTGATCACGTGCGACCACGCCACGAATACCGTTCCGCCTGACTTGGGCGGTACGCTTGGTCTGCCGGATGCTGACATGGCGCGACATATCGCGTTCGATCCTGGCGCCGCAGGTGTCAGCCTTGCTTTGGCCGATGCGTTGGGCGGGCCCGCACTTTTGTCAAACTTTTCAAGGCTGGTCATTGACCCGAACCGGGGCGAAGACGATCCGACCCTGCTGATGCGGCTGTATGACGGATCGGTCATTCCAAAGAACCGGGATGCGGGACCGGAAGAAAAAGAACGGCGCTTGAATGCGTATTATCGCCCGTACCACGATGCACTAGAGCAGCTTGCCGCGCGAAGAGAGGACACCGTGATCGTGGCCATTCATTCCTTCACGCGACAACTGAAGTCGCGCCCCAGCCGCCCTTGGCATGTGGGTATTCTGCATGCCTATGACCGCCGCCTGTCTGACCCGTTGATTGCCTTGCTTGAAGCAGAGCCTGATGTTGTCGTGGGCCGCAACGAACCGTACCCCGGTCACCTGCCCGGCGACGCAATTGACCGGCACGCCTTGCATCACGGACGGCACAACACACTTATCGAATTACGCAACGATTTAATCGAAACGGACGCCGCCCAAAAAGCTTGGGGAGAACGGCTTGCCCCCCTTCTTGAAGCGGCACTGGCCGAAACGACAGAGTGAAAGGACACATCATGGACGACCAAACGCGGCTAGAGATCGAAGCGGCAGCCTTTCGGCGCTTGCGGCATCACCTGTTGGTTGATCGGCCAGATGCCCAAAACATCGACATGATGAACCTTGCCGGGTTCTGCAGGAACTGCCTGAGCCGCTGGTATCAGGAAGCCGCAGCGAAACATGGCGTGGAAATGGACAAGGGCGAGGCGCGCGAAGTGTTCTACGGCATGCCATTCGACGAATGGAAAGCCAAACACCAGACCGAGGCAAGCGCCGAACAGAAAGCGGCGTTTGATGTATCATTCAAGGAAAACGTAACCGACAAAGAGGGCTAAACGAACCTGCCGCCTACCGGTTTGCGCCAGGCACCCAAAGAACGTCCGCTTTGCCATCATCATTGGCGATGCGGGCGGCAACAAAAAACCAGTCACTCAGCCGGTTCAAGTATTTCACAGCGGCCGGATTCACGCTTTCCATGGTCGCAAGCTCGACAGTCAGACGCTCCGCCCGCCGCGCAACGGTGCGGCAATGGTGCAAATGCGCTGACAACGCGGACCCACCCGGCAGGATAAAGCTGCGCAATGGCTGGAGTTTCGCATTCATGTCGTCAATCTCTGACTCCAAGCGATCCACCTGCGCCGGTGCCATACGCAACGGTGGATATTCGGCTTCTGCATCTTGTTCCATATCCGGTCGGCACAAATCCGCGCCCAAATCGAACAGGTCATTTTGGATCAGAGACAACAGCTTATCCATATCGTCCGGCGCATGAAGGCGCGCCAATCCTACGACCGAATTCAACTCATCCGTAGTGCCATAGGCAGTGACCCGCATAGAGTGCTTGGCCACGCGCGCCCCGTTGCCCAGCGCCGTCTCACCAGCATCGCCGGTTTTAGTGTAAATCTTGTTCAGAACGACCATCGTTATTCCCCCCGGAGCCAGACAAAGAGCAGGATCAGAACCACTGCCGCGAACTGCGCAATGATCCGCCAGCGCATGGCTTTGTTGGCGTATTTCTTGTTGAATTCACCGCCTTTGGCAAAGCTGCCAATCCCGAACAGCAGCACCCCAACAACCGCCAGACAGGCGATGGCCGCAACGATAAATAGCGGGTCGTTCAACATAGAAGGGATGCCCTTTTCAACTTTATGTTTCCGGGCATGTAGCCGTATTGCGCCACAAGGCCAATGAAAAGTCAGCCTTTGGATAAAACCCAGTCCAATGCACGCGTCGGCAAAAGCCGCCGGGCAAGTGCCATAACATGGGTCGGGGCTGTTACGCCGTACCTGGCTTTGGGCCGTTTAGCTGTTAGCGCTTTGATGACCGCGTGTGTGACCGCCGAAGCAGGCCATTGCACACCACTGCTGCCACCTTTGTGTAAGAGATCGAGCAAGCTGTCTTCGTATTGCGCCCGTCTTGCAGATGACTTCCAATCCACCCAGCGTTCAAACTGCTGAATGGCGTTTTTGCGGAAGTCGGTTTCAATGGGGCCCGGTTCGATAAGAACGACTTTGATACCGGTATCTGCCATCTCCATCCGCAAGACGTCGCAGTAGCCTTCGACCGCGAATTTGGTAGCGACGTAGGCACCGCGATACTTCATCCCAACAAGACCCAGCACCGAAGAGTTGAACAGGATACGCCCCTCACCACGTGTTCGCATCGCGGGGATCAGGTGACGGTTTAGATCGTGCCAACCAAGAAAATTTGCCTCAAATTGTGCACGCATACCGTTGGCTGGAATGTCCTCCAGTGGCCCTGGCAGAGCGTATGCGCCGTTATGAAAAACGGCGTCCAACGACCCGCCGGTTTTCTCCAGCACACGGCTTGCGCAATGTGCAATGCTGTCGGGGTCTTGGTAATCCAAACGCGGAGCATCGAAACCTTCGGCCTCGCGCTGTTCGCAGTCTTGCAAAGCCCGGCATGACGCGAAAACCGTCCATCCGTCAGCTTTCAGCGTCCGCGCTGCATCAAGGCCAATCCCGGTAGAACAGCCGGTGATGAGAATAGACTTTCCCGACACGACGTCAGTTCGATGCGGTCACAAGCCAATCTGCCATCCAGCCTTCCTGACCAGATGCAGTATCGCGAAGGTGCAACCAGCCGTTGCCCTCATCCTTTAGGATCTCGACCATGTCATCGCGCACCAAACGCCCGACCACTTCGTAATCCGTGCCCGGGCCGCCGCGCATGTTCACACGGTCGCCATCCACAAACCGCAAATCGCGGACTGGAAGTGCGACTTCGGGTTCAGGTGTCTCCGTGATAACATCCGTAATAACAATGGGATCGGGTTCAACTACCGGCTCTGGCTGAACGACAGGCGCTTCAAGCGTCACAAGAGTTAGACCCTCGGTTGCGTCGGATTGCACGGGTTCAGGCGCTTCGGCGCGTGTTGGCACAACGTCTGTTAGGACAGGCGACGTGTCCGCGCGCGCGACAAGATCGACAGAGGGCGCATCACGCGGTGAAAAGGGCTTCGGCTCAACAAACACAACGAGGCCATTTTCACCCGGTTCGAAATCAGCACCGCCCGACGCCTCATAGAACCAGACGCCCAAAAACGCGAACGCAATCACGATGTATCTGTTCATGGTCATCCCCCGAATGCGGCCTGGCTCCCCGCAGAGTTTCTACATACAGCGATTCTTTGATGTCTCCGAAGGGGAAAGGACAAAAATATTCCCGCAATTGCTTTACGGCCTCAAAGCGGCTGACTATCACATCATCTATGGCTGATGACGTCGATGACCCCAAGATGACCCCCCGTGACGTGGCAGAACCTCTGCGCCGCGCCATCGGCGAGCGGTATCTGACGTATGCATTATCCACAATTATGCATCGCGCCCTGCCTGACGCGCGCGACGGGCTAAAGCCAGTACACCGACGCATCTTGTTTGCAATGCGCGAACTGCGGTTAAGTTCCACCGGCGGATTCAGGAAGTCCGCCAAAATCAGCGGCGATGTGATGGGGAACTATCACCCGCACGGCGATGCCGCGATCTATGACGCGATGGCGCGGCTGGCGCAGGATTTTGCGGTGCGCTATCCGCTGGTTGACGGTCAGGGCAATTTCGGCAACATCGACGGCGATAACCCCGCCGCTGCGCGCTATACAGAGGCGCGGCTGACTGCAGTCGCCGAGGCACTGCTTGACGGGCTGAATGAAAACGCGGTTGATTTCCGCGAAAACTATGATGGCACGCTTGAAGAACCGGTTGTTCTACCAGCGCAATTCCCAAATTTGCTCGCCAATGGAGCGTCAGGCATTGCCGTCGGGATGGCCACAAACATTCCGCCGCACAACATAAGTGAGTTGATCGATGCTTGCCTGCATCTCATCAAGGTGCCAGACGCGCGGGACGACACGCTGCTGAACTACGTCCCGGGTCCCGACTTCCCGACCGGTGGCGTAATTGTCGAACCGCGCGAGAGCATTGCGCAGGCCTATCGTACAGGGCGCGGGTCAATGCGCCTGCGCTGCAAGTGGGAGGTCGAGGATCTGGGCCGTGGGCAATGGCAAATCGTCGTGACCGAGATCCCGTATCAGGTTCAGAAATCCAAGCTGGTCGAACGGCTGGCTGAAGTCATCCAGACCAAAAAGGTGCCGATCCTCGCCGACATCCGTGATGAAAGCGCCGATGACATTCGGATGGTGCTCGAACCACGATCAAAGAACGTGGACCCGGATGTTCTGATGAACATGCTCTTCCGCAACTCGGACCTTGAGGTGCGGTTCTCTCTGAACATGAACGTTCTCATTGACGGGCTGACACCCAAGGTCTGTTCGATGAAAGAAGTGCTGCGCGCCTTCCTCGACTTCCGCCGCGACGTGCTGGTCCGGCGCAGTCAACACCGGATGGATAAGATCGACCATCGGCTTGAGGTGCTTGAAGGGCTGATCGTCGCCTTCCTCAACCTCGACCGTGTGATCGACATCATCCGTTATGATGAAGACCCAAAAGCTGCGTTAATGCGCGAAGACTGGGGCAAAGACCACGTCCGCGCAATGGACGAAGCAGATTACGTCTCACCGCCCGTGGTGTCTGGCGATGACGAACTGGGCCTGACCGAGGTTCAGACCGAAGCCATCCTCAACATGCGTCTGCGCTCTTTGCGCAAACTCGAAGAGATGGAACTGGTCGCTGAACGTGATCGCCTGATGGAGGAACGCGCGGGCCTCGAAGACTTGCTGGAAAGCGGTGATCTTCAATGGACCGCGATTTCAGAGCAGTTGAAAGAGGTCAAAAAGACCTTCGGCAAAGGCTACGACGGCGGTGCGCGTCGGACGCAATTTGCCGAAGCAGGCGAGGTTGAAGACGTCCCGCTTGAGGCCATGATCGAACGCGAACCGATTACCGTTGTCTGCAGCCAAATGGGCTGGATACGCGCTATGACAGGCCACATCGATCTTTCCCGAGACTTGAAATTCAAAGATGGGGACGGCCCACGGTTTATCTTCCACGCCGAAACGACAGATCGGTTGCTTGTTTTTGGATCAAACGGTCGCTTCTACACCTTGAGCGCATCAAACCTGCCGGGTGGGCGCGGCATGGGCGAACCATTACGCCTGATGGTCGACCTTCCAAACGAAGCCGCTATCGTGGACCTATTTATTCATCAGCCAGATCGCAAACTGCTGGTCGCATCCAGCGCGGGCGACGGGTTCATCGTGCCGGAAACCGAAGTGGTCGCACAAACACGCGCAGGCAAACAGGTGCTGAACGTCAAGGGTGACGTCAAAGCCAAGGTGTGCAAGCCTGTGACCGGAGACGCAGTTGCCGTGGTGGGCGAAAATCGCAAAGTGCTGGTCTTTGCGCTGGACGAGCTACCTGAAATGGGGCGCGGCAAAGGCGTGCGGCTGCAAAAGTACAAGGACGGGGGCCTGTCGGATGCAACCACCTTCACCCTGGGAGAAGGCCTCTCCTGGCGCGATCCAGCCGGACGCACCCGCACCGAAACCGACCTTGCCGAATGGCCCGGAACGCGCGCCACAGCAGGCCGTATGGCCCCCCGCGGCTTCCCCCGAGACAACACCTTCACCTGATACCCTGACCACTGACGTTGTTGGCAAACGCAGCACGTTGTTCGGGCTCGCCATCAAAACAGGTCTGCTGACGGTCCTCACGATAGGGTTCTACCGCTTTTGGATGAAAACCCGACTGCGCCGCTGGTACTGGTCAGCGATCCGCCCCGGTGGACACCCGCTTGAATATGTTGGCGATCCTATTGAGAAACTGCTCGGGTTTCTGTTCGCGGTTGTTGTGCTGGCTTTCTATATCGGGATCGTCAATCTGATCCTCATGTTCGCAAGCTTCTCGCTATTTCAAGGAAATTTCGCTGCATATGCTGTCAGCTTCGTGGGCGTGATTCCGCTTTGGTTCTTCGCGCAATACCGCGCCCGGCGGTACATCTTGGCGCGCACCCGGTGGCGTGGATTGCGGTTCGGGTTGGAGCCTGGCGCATGGGGCTATGCGGGGCGGGCTTTGGTGCATTGGTTGCTCACCATCCTGAGCGCGGGTCTGCTCTGGCCGCGCATGACTTTTTGGCTCGAAAAATACAAAACAGACCGCACCTTCTTTGGCTCTGCCCGCATGCATCAAGGCGGCACTTGGACGATGCTTTACCCTGCTGCGGCCCCGATGCTGATTGCGCTTTTGATTGGCGGCGGCGGGGTTGGTGTCATCTTTGAAGGAAACGAAGCCGCCGGCGCCGGGCTGTGTGTGATTGGCGCATTCGTCGCCATTTACGGCGTCGTGCATTACCGGGTGACGACGCTTCGCATGTTAACCGAAACAAAGACAATAAATGGGGTGTCCCTTGCGATGGACCCCAATCCGTTTCGGGTGCTCATGATTTACGTTTTGGGCACGCTGCTCGCGGTTGCGGCAGTCTTCATTCCGCTTGTATTTCTTGGCGTGCTGCTTTTGGCCGTGCAAACAGCCGACGTGTTGGCCGAGATGGGACTGGAAGACGTGGTCGCCCCAATCGCAGGTGTCAGCCAATACGTGGTCATTGCGGTCAGTGTAGTGATCTACTTCACGATCTTCCTGCTCTGGTCAGCGTTAACAAACGTCTTTGTCACCTTCCCGGTCGTAAAACACTATTTCAGCTCTCTCACCTTAACGCCGCCAGACGGTGTAGCCACGATCCGGCAGCGGCCGCGTGACGAATTTGCCGAAGCTGAAGGGTTTGCGGACGCTCTGGATGTCGGAGCCTCGTTATGACGGTCCTTCGCGTTGGGCGTACGCTGGCAACCTATCTGGCCGACGCCACTTTCTTTGATGGCACTTCGGCTACCCCAATGGATGTCAGAGTGACCGTTGACGAAGACGACAGGTCCCTTGTTGGCAACGCAGGTACTGTTTTTCGCTGGCCACTTGCCGATATCCGCGAGGTGCTCGATCAGGCAGGACGCGACCAGATGGTTGTTCACCTTGCGACCGACCCCGTGCAGCGCCTCATTCTTCCCGACCGAGACCTGGCGCCGCGCCTGCCAAACCGAACGAAGCGCGCGAAGGTGACAAAGCGCCTGCCGTTGATCGGATGGGCGATGGCCGCGGTCGCATCTGTGGCTCTTATCATCTTTGTGCTGGTGCCGACGATGGCGAACCAATTGGCGCGGTTCATCCCCCCCGAAGGCGAACGCGCACTCGGAGAGGTCACGTTCAACCAAATACGTTCTGCGCTTGATCAAACCGGACTCAACCCCGTGCCCGTCTGCACCAATCGGGCAGGTGTTGCCGCGCTTGAAAAAATGGAGGCCCGACTGCAGGCGGCCTTGCCAGACGACATTGATCTCAACGTGTCGGTCCTGAAACACGACATGATCAACGCGTTCGCATTGCCCGGAAACTATGTCGTGTTCTTTGAAGGCCTGATCGAAAAGGCGCAAACACCAGAGGAAATCGCTTCTGTTTTTGCACATGAAATCGGCCATGTGGTCAGTCGCGACCCGACACGCCACGCCCTTCGGTCTGCAGGTTCTTTGGGCGTACTTGGCCTACTTTTGGGAGACTTCGCGGGCGGCGCAGTCGTTCTGCTTTTGGCGGAACGATTGATCGACGCCAACTACAGCCAAGACGCTGAAACAGAAGCTGACGCATTTGCGCACCGGCTACTACAAGACGCCGAAATCAAACCTTCTGCGCTGGCCACCATGTTTGAGCGGTTTCAAGAGTTGGGCGGAGACACCGACCCAATTGTCGCGCATTTCCTGAGCCATCCCGAGATGGGAGACCGCATTCAGGCCGCGCGCGACGCAACGCCTTCAGGGTTTCAGGCGTCGCCAATCCTGACCCCAGCAGAGTGGCGTGCTCTACAGGCGATTTGCGAATAAGGTTCAGGCGTTTCGTAAACTGACCGAAATTTGGAAAACGCGACGTCGGTTGGCGCTAACGTGACGATTTTGCCCTGTTTCCTCGGTTCGGTGTTGGGTATCACCTGTGCGATGTGTATGAAAATTTGAGTCGTTTTTTCAGCGACGCATTCTAGAGAGGAACGCGCATATGAAGGTGTTGGTGCCTGTCAAACGCGTGATCGACTACAACGTGAAAGTCCGCGTCAAAGCGGATGGATCGGGTGTTGATCTCGCCAATGTCAAAATGTCGATGAACCCGTTCGACGAGATTGCCGTGGAAGAGGCGATCCGTCTGAAAGAAGCGGGCAAAGCAGACGAAATCGTCGCCGTGTCCATCGGTGTCAAACAGAGCCAGGAAACCTTGCGCACAGCCCTCGCGATGGGCGCAGACCGAGCCATCCTCGTGACCGCGGCGGATGATGTGCACACCGATATCGAACCGCTGGCGGTGGCCAAGATACTCGCAGCGATCGTCAAAGAAGAAGAGCCGGGACTGGTCCTTTGTGGCAAACAGGCCATCGACAATGACATGAACGCAACCGGGCAAATGCTCTCCGCGCTCTTGGGATGGTCACAGGCGATGTATGCCAACAATGTCGATATCGACGGTGACAGCGCTGTTGTGACACGTGAAGTGGACGGCGGCTTGCAGACTGTAAAGGTCAAGATGCCGACGATCATTTCCACCGACCTGCGTTTGAACGAACCGCGCTATGCGTCGCTGCCGAACATCATGAAGGCCAAGAAAAAGCCTATGGATGAAAAGACAGCTGCCGATTACGGCGTCGACGTGACACCGCGCTTGTCGATTGTGAAGACATCGGAACCGGAAGAACGTGCAGCGGGCATCAAAGTCGGGTCCGTTGACGAACTGGTAGAGAAACTCAAAGAAGCGGGAGCAGTGTAAATGGCTGTACTTCTGATTGCTGAGATTACTGACGGCGCTTTGGCGATGGACGCCACGGCAAAAACCGTCACGGCCGCAAAAGCGCTTGGTGATGTGGTTGTTCTGGCCGCAGGTGCCACCGCGAAAGCCGCCGCCGATGAAGCGGCAACCATTGATGGTGTGTCTAAAGTTCTTCTGGCAGAAGATGACCTTTACGGTCACCGTCTTGCAGAACCTGTATCGGCTCTGATCGCGTCTATGGCTGGTGACTACACCCATATCGTGGCTCCGGCGACAACAGATGCCAAAAACATCCTGCCGCGCGTCGCTGCCCTTTTGGATGTGATGGTGCTGACGGACGTAACGGCTGTGGTTGATGCCGACACGTTCGAGCGCCCGATCTACGCCGGCAATGCGATCCAGACCG
>ERZ1740070.2012-NODE-2012-length-12067-cov-6.082501_pt1 | contig 12067 bp, 10 predicted proteins | sample MGYA00581734_ERZ1740070 | MGnify/ENA primary metagenome ERZ1740070 (study PRJEB43018, sample SAMN04849744) | marine metagenome | isolation source: floating plastic debris | place: Pacific Ocean | collected 2008-09-01 | study: EMG produced TPA metagenomics... | reverse complement strand
CTGCTGCCGCTGTAGCGAGCAACTGCTGCCGCTGTAGCGAGCAACTGCTGCCGCTGTAGCGAGCAACTGCTGCCGCTATGGCGCGATAGCCACCGGTTGGTCTAATACACAGGGGCTCGATGCTAGCCAAAACCGTTCTGTCTCTACCACTGTGCAGGCGTTAACGTTGGTTTGTAGCACACTTATCTGGATTGGTTGCTCAACAACTGTCTGGGTTAATGATGGGTAGTTGTTGGCCCAGTAATCATGGTGCTCTAAATAGCTAGGTACAAAGGCCGCTTTATTGATCAGCCAAAAATCTACTCCATAGGTGTCACTAAAGGACTGGAGTGTTGCTTTGTCACTGGTGTAGTGAGCCTTGAGTAAATCTGCTGCCCGCTGTCGAATCTGTCGATAGTAGCCCAGGTGAAACGGCGTCGCATATTCAGGTGCAACCAGTGTGGAGCGCTTGGCAAAGACCGGAATGTTATCTACTTCGTAATCGATAGAGGCCACTAAAGTATCTTTGGGCTGAGTCTTCAGATAGTCGTAAATCGGGGCTTCATGCCCGGTCATGTAGAGAGTTTTTGGGAAATTTCTAAGCAGTAGCGGATAGTAGAAAAACATGGGTACCACAATCAACAGTACCGCTATGGGCGTGACTGCTTTTCTGCGGCGCTGACAGATAGCGGCTAGAAGCAATGTCCAAGCAATGGCGGCTAGAATTGGCACCGCCAGCATGATGCAGTGACTGGTATAGCGACCGGGCATATGTAGCCTAAAGGCTTGGGCATAGGCGGCACTAAACCAGACCAGACCCACCAGAGTCAGTTTGGTAAAAACGTGAATCGTTGGGCGCACGGCCTCTAACCCTGAGAAGAGCTTATACCGCCGCATGGGTATCAAAAACAAGGCACCCGCCAAGGTGACCGGGGTAAAAATGGTGCGTTTAAGAATTGCACCATGCCCACCAAATAAAACGAGCCAATAGCGAGATAGGCCTTCTCTAAAAAAAGAATGTCTGCCAGTGGGCTGAAATTCAGGTATGACATGCGCTTGGGCCATGGTGACGACGGGGCCAAACTGGCGAGCCAATAAATAGGTGGGTAAGATGCACACAATCGCCAGAAAGATGGCTGCGATCGCAATCTTAAATCGCCCCTGATAAATGGTTGCCCACGGTCGATACCATTTTGCGGGTAACGCTGACCAATCGACTGCATGGGCTATATACAGCGTTGCTGCCACCATAGCCAACGGCGGATAAAACAGAGCCAGTAACCCTAGAAATAGTAGACTCCGACCCCACTGCTGCCGGACAAAATAAAATAGCAGCGGGATTAAAAGCGGATAGATAAATGCCCGTGGCGATGCTGACACCACATCGTCGTTGCACCAGAGATGCTGGCTCAGCATGACCGACGCCATTACACCAGCGGCGGGAACTGGAAAAAGATTGAGCGTTAAAGCGTAGTAGTAGCCAGCCGCAATCATCCCTAGCACCATCGGCATTACCTTAGCGAGCCAATCTGGCTGCAGCTGACAATAGCTAGCAATGCGATACAGCAGCTTATAGCCCACGGGCGCAATAGACTGTAAATAGTCAGCAATCAAATCGTTGGGAAAGGCACCAGCATCTTGAAAACGCTCCATCCAAAACAGGTAGTGCCGGGCATCATCTTGAATCACATAGTCGGATGAAAATCCCTTTTGCATGGCTAGATAGCCATAGATAAAGGCAAAAAAAAGACTAATCCCAAGCCCTACACTCCACTGGCGGCGAGTGATCTGCTGAGCACTAAATAATTTAGCCAGCATAAGGCAATCGAGTTAAAAAGAAATGAAACATCGCGTTCGGACAAAAAAGTGCAGGCTCTGTGAACAGGCTTCAGAGGTGCTGTACAGAGTTAAGTATCAGCAGACAGACTGGTCGTTTGTATGCGCCATCTGTTGGAAAACCCTCAGCAAAGAGACCGGCCAGTACGTCTATGGCGGTACATGGAAAGCCAAAAAGCAGAAGTGAGCGTAGCCTGATGATTTGGCCAGACCCAGCTGCGATTTCGAGAAGTCACACCCATCTTTCATACGGGGCAGTGTCAAATCCTTATAGTTTGCGGCGAATACCGACTAAGAACCAATGCGAACCAGATGGGTTTTTTTAATCTGGCCAAGAGAGTCATAGGGGTGAGACAACATCGGTAGCTCAGTATCTTCAACCCACAGATAGTCATTGGGAGTAACATCCTCCAACGTTGTCAGTTTTTCGCCTGGGTTAGGCGTATAAAACCTGAGCAAGGTACTCCGTTTGCTATTTAGACCAGGGGAAAAATCAACCGCTTCTCTTTGCAAAATCGGTTGAATATCATCACGAATAAGCAGGGCCTTCATTTCAGGATTGATATTTCCCAGCTCAGCTGTTCCCCAAGCAACGATTAGACTGCTCCAATGCCCTAAAAGCAGTAACCCCAACCAGCCCAGCAGTACGCTACGTTTTTTCGGAGTCTTAAACCAAAGCCAGCCAGCACCTAACCACGCTATCCCCAACCCTAGAGTGATAGGGACATAGGGCCGAATATCAGCCGTGCCAGGCAACAGTTCTGTGGCTACGACTAAAGCAATACCAACAATCAAGACACTGCCCAAAAAAATAAATAAGCTATTAGCAACATGCAGCAATCGTTTGACTGCACCGTTCAATGGCTCATGCAGTAAACGCTCCATAGCGTAACCACTCAATAGAGCAAGAAAGGGATACGTTGGTATGGCGTAGTGGGGGAGTTTAGTCGACGCAGTGCTAATCAACCCTAGGTACATCAGTGGATAGAGCAGTAGTAGAGAAAATCGTGGCTGCTGCAGAGCGGTCAGCTTAGCGTTTGATTGCAAAAATGTTACGACTAAGAATACAACGGCTCCCAACGCAAAAAAGATCCACAAAAAATCATTGGCTAGCAGATTCACCAGATAGAACAGGGGTGATTTTGTTCGATCTGTGGTTAACCCCTGACGTACCGGAAAGTTAATTAGAGAGTCGATCACCGCCATGCCATAGCGCTGCCAACACAGCCACAGCCAGATTGCTGTGGGCAATAGACCGATAAGGCATCCTACGTAGAGACTCCATTTTTTCAAATGGTGCCGTCCCGACATCAGGAAATAAGGCAGCAAGCAAGCAATGGGGACAGCGGCTAAGGCACTGCGAATCAGGACGGTTAGACCCAGAGCAGTGCCTGCACCAAGGTAAAGCCAGTGTGGCTGCTCGTCAGCTTTAAGCAATAGCCAGATGGCTAACAAAATAAGGCCCGTAAAGATGACATCTGGGGTGGCTAATCGGCTGTACTGCAGCCATAGCGGCGCGACTCCTAACGAAAGTGCGCCCAGTAGACCAGCGGTTGGAGACAGCAGACGACGGCCAATGGCATAGGTCAGCCAGATACAGCCCATGCTGGCGAGTACGCTAGGCAGTCGTACCGCGACTTCATGTCGTCCAATCAGTTGGATAAACACTGCGACCACCCAGTATGGACCTGGCGTTTTATGGTGTGGTGTGGCCCAGGGATGTACCCAGTCTCCGCTATCGACAATGACCCTAGCGCGACGGGCATAGAGTCCTTCATCATGGGCCATCAGGCTCTGCTGGTCCAGGTTAAAAAAACCGACTAGCAGTAAAGGCACCATCCACAGCAGTAAAACAATCCAATGCCATCGCTTTGCTTGGATAACAGTTTGGACGCTTTGATTTAACCAGCCACGTCCCAATTGCCAGCGGGTCATGGTCAGAGGAATATGATAGGGCGTAGCTATTGTGCCATTGTCTTGGTTGAATTGCCGTGGTGGATCAAGTAAACGACTCGTTTCGATCGGACCCAGTAACTGTCCCCATCAAAACATCCCAAACAGCTGTTTTAGATGGGATATATCTAATGCTGGCTGCGTGGTGTTTATATCTCTGGCGATTAGGTACGTTGCCCCTGCGTGACTGGGATGAGGGCACAATCGCATCGGTTGCCCGAGGGATGGTAGCCAGTGGTGATTGGATTTATCCCACCATCTATGGGGGGCCTTATCTAAATAAGCCGCCCCTGGTGGAGTGGTTAATGGCAACAGGCTACCTGGGCGGTATTTCAGAGTGGACCTCGCGACTACTGCCTGCTGTGGTGAGTGCTCTGGCGGTGCCACTGCTGTACTGGCTGGGGCGAGAAATATTTGCGGCCCGCCGACCGGCATTGCTATCGGCGGGAGTATTCTTAACGCTGCTGCCTGTCTTGCGTCACGGTCGTTTAGCCATGCGCGACGGTGTGGCTGTGACCCTATTTTTGCTGCTGCTGCTATGGGGATTAAAAGCTAAAAGCCGACCTGGTTATGCCCTCGGTGTCGGGATTTGCCTGGGGCTGATTGCTCTAACCAAAGGAATCTTAGTGCTCTTGTTGGGGACGATTGCTCTGGTGTTTTTTGCAGTGCGGGCAATAGCGAGTAAAGAAGCTAGGGCCAGTCAGGGTTTATTCTGTAATCGATATCTCTGGCTTGGCCTGATTTTAGGCAGTTTGCCAGTCGGACTCTGGTATGGCGCGCAGATGATGCGCTATGGCGATGTTTATTGGCAGGGGCATTTTGTTTCCCAGTCTTTTGAACGGGTAACGTCTGCTATTGAAGACCACCAGCAGCCATTTTGGTACTACCTGCTGGAGCTGTTGAAATATAGCTGGCCCTGGCTGATGTTTTGGCCGGGAGGTGTGTGGCTAGCCTGGCGACAGCGCCGTCACCCCTGGGGGCAGCTAGTGTTGGTGGGGACTGGCATTTACCTGGGAGCGATATCTCTGATGGGAACTAAGCTGCCGTGGTACATCATGCCGCTATATCCGTTTGTGGCTCTGGCGATAGGGGGCTATCTGCATCACCGCTGGCACAGTCCTCCGCGTTGGGCGACGGTGCTGCTGGGTTTAATTGCTATGGTTGCATTGATCGGTGGCCCCTATTTGGGGTTGGCCGATCAGCAACCGACTCTGATCGCGATTGGCATTGTTTTAGGAGTGAGTGCTGGTTGGGCTGGCTGGCAGCTATGGCAATGCCGACCGCGATGGTGTTTAACATTGACGACCGGACTCTATGCAACGCTGCTGCTCTTAATGGGGTCTGATTTTTGGCTATGGGAGCTGAATGAAGCGTATGCGGTCAAACCGGTTGCAGCGATGGTGCTGCTGCATGTGCCAGCAGAGGCTGAGGTGATAACTACGTTTAGCTATGGGCGACCGAGCCTGAATTTCTATTGCGATCACAACATTCCCGCTCTTTCTGGTCAGCGACTACTCGAGCACTGGTCAGAAAATCCGTATGTTTTGGCAGAAGCCCATCATCTCGACACATTGCCACCCCACCGAGAAATTAGCCGTGTCGATACCATGGTTTTAATTCAAGCGATTGCTCAATAGGGCCTGCACAGTTTATGGCTGTAGCTGAGCACCTCTAAGACAGAAGACATTGCTATGATCATAGATAGCGACGTCTGGGCATTTATTAAAGCATCCACCTTTTACCTGAGGATTGACCATTGGCTGACGACCTCCAAAAGCAAAGAGACGGTTTCATCATGCCCCGTGCTCGCTACCAGGGTGAGTTTACGCCTGAGCGCATGGTGTTTAATGCTAACTTGCAAGAATTTGCCAATCGAATTTCCCTAATTTGCAACCTAGAAACCGGTGGCAAAATTACCTCTGAAGAAGCCTACGGTGAGATTAAAAAGCTTTGGAAAGAGCTAAAAGCCTCCAAAAAAGTATTGCTGGATGAAAGCGCCCGAGAGTCTTAATGCTGCTAACGGTTACCGAAAATAGTTCTCTACAGCTTTGACAATACGTTCAGAGGCCTTCCCATCTCCAAATGGGTTAATGGCCCTAGCCATCGCTTCATAAGCGGCTAAATCACCCAAAAGTTTGGCCGCTTCTGTAGTGATTACCGTTGGGTCAGTGCCCACTAGTTTTGCCGTACCCGCTTCTGTGGCCTCTGGTCGCTCCGTTGTTTCTCGCAGTACCAACACTGGTTTACCTAACCCTGGTGCTTCTTCCTGCAGGCCGCCCGAGTCGGTCAGTAACAGATAACAGCGCCGCATAGCGCCCACCAGCTGACCATAGTCCAAGGGTTCTACCAAAAAAGTACGGGGATGATCTCCTAGAGCCGCCTTGAGCGGTTCCCTAACAGTGGGGTTGCGATGCAGTGGCAGTAGCAGGGCGACATCCTCAAATTTGTCCAGTATTTGCAAAAAACCTTTGGCAATATTTTGTAAGGGTTCACCCCAGTTTTCTCGACGGTGGACCGTCGACAAGATTACTCGATGAGCCTCCCAATCTAGACCCGGCACATCGCAGGCCGGAGCCTTTGATGCCATAGTTTGTAATGCATCGATTACTGTATTCCCCGTTTTTAAGACGGTGCCGCACACACCCGAAGCGGTCAGATTAGCCACAGATTTATCCGTTGGTGGAAAATGGAGCGTTGTAATCTGCGAGATTAGCCGCCGATTTGCTTCTTCGGGAAAAGGATTCAAAATATTGTCGGTGCGTAGTCCAGCCTCAACATGCCCGACTGGAATTTTTTGATAAAACGCGGCTAGAGCGGCTGCAAATGCTGTTGTGGTATCACCCTGCACCAGCACAATGTGGGGCTGCAGCTTAATAAACAGGTCCTGTAAACCTTGTAGACTGCGACAGGTAATGTCTGACAATGTTTGTTTGGGTTGCATGATATTCAAATCATGATCCGCCTGAATATCAAATAGCTGCATCACCTGATCGACCATCTCCCGATGTTGGCCTGTGAGCACCACCTGAGTATCAAATCCTGGCGTTTGCTGGAATTGTTTAATGACCGGAGCCAGCTTAATGGCTTCCGGACGAGTTCCCAGGGTGATACAGACGCGAATAGAGGATGGGCTCATAAGAAATAAAACGTTGACTATTGTGAACTATGGCTTTGGTGGCTGAACTGGGTTAGTCCCTAGTAAAGTCTTCCACAGCAAGGCACACTGTTAGTCGTCTCATCTGCCCCACTGTTTAATCTGCTCCATATGTCTTCTCCATCCATTGTTGTTGATGTTGCACAGCTCCAGGCCCTAGACCTGTCGATAGCTCACACCACCTTAAGCAAGGTTGATTGGAAAACGGATCTAAAGCTAAGTTTTGCCGTTGACTATCCTCGAGATGCGAATGACCCCCGTGAGCTATCTGAGGTACCTGAGGTGCGGCTATGGTTTATCCGTCTCGACAGTCACTATCCCTGGCTACCGTTGTTTCTAGATGTTGAATCTGGCGAGCTAGGTCGCTATGCAGCTATGTTAGTGCCCCATCAGTTTAGTCCGCTAGATGGTATTCGCTATAACCCAGAAGCCTTGGAAATCTTTGTAATGGGTAAAGTTTTTACGATTGCCCGGTGGCTTAAGGAGAACCAGATTGACGGTATTGAAAACCTCAAGCTGATGGTACGCACATTGGGCTATGAACTAGACGATGGCCTTTTTGAACTGTTGAGGTAATGCGCGATCGCAGCGGCTGGAGAATCAGAGTAGCTTAGTAAGAATTTCTAGAAGATTGAGATTTTCACCCCAGCAAACTTGTTTGGCGATTGCCTCAGATCCAAGAGTACGATACAAATCTTACGGATCGGTGGATAAACATTGTCCACAGGTCGCTCATTCATACCGAAGAGGAGCAACCCTTTGATGGCAGGGATTTTGGGAACGCTGGTGGTGTTATTGATACTGCTGGTCCTGGTGATATGGCTACTGATTGAATGGCAATTTCAACGCCGTCCCGGTAACCAATTAGCACTAGAAGCAGGCAAATGGACCATTACGACTCAAACACCCCAGCACTATGTCGTTGAAGGTGAAGCAGTCCTGGTCAATTTAACCCGCACTCTAGAAATTATGGTGCCGGAAATCTTTGTTGATGCTGAGCTGCTCTCAGGGGCCAGCTTGGACGGCATCACAGTCAAAACCCAGCTAGTCTCAAACCACGAAGATGCGATCGCTAGACCCGATAACTACTGGTTTGCCTACATTGTCAAAACAGCAAAATCTACCGGGTTAAAAATTAAAGTTGAAATTCAAGGACCGGACCTATCCAAACTCAAGGCGGTCTGGGTCAAGATTCACTACTTAACCTACGGCCCTGAGGGGCGTATTCCTAAGATGGGAAATGTTGTGGTGCCGCTCAAATACCCTGACCCTAATGCGCCGCAAAACTGGAAATCCACACAACGTGCAGACGTATTACCGATTCCGACACATTTACTTGGTCCCCTCGATAGCCCTATTGAGACGGTCAAACGCTATGTAGAGCCCTACGCTAAACCTGGCGATATTGTCACTATTGGTGAGACGCCTGTCGCGATTATGCAGGGGCGCTGGCGGCACCCTAGTGAGGTTAAGCCTGGTTGGGTCGCCAGACGAATCTGCTATTTCTTTATGCCCACATCCAGTCTGGCCACCGCCTGTGGCATGCAGACTTTGGTGGATTTGGTTGGGCCAGAGCGGGTGGTCTATGCCTTTGTAGTGGGTGCGATCGCAAAGAAATTTTTTGGCCGGCCCGGTATGTTTTACGAGCTAGCGGGCGATCAGGCTCGTCTCATTGACGATGTTACCGGCACCCTGCCACCCTATGATCAATTCATTGTGCTGGGGCCTGATAATCCCACCAAAATTGTTCAAGATATTTACAACGCTACTGGTCTGAAAGCGGCCATAGTCGACGTTAATGATTTGAAAGCGGTTAAAATACTAGCAGTCACACCTGACACTGACGTAGACTTAATAACAAGTGCTCTGCTTGATAATCCGGCTGGTAACGCCGATGAACAGACACCCGTGGTTCTGATTCATCCAAAATCCTAAGGATTTTACACATTTCGGCCCTATGACACCCGTTAACCCCTCTGAATCTATCGCGATTCGTTCCGTACATTTTCGTGACTCCGATAAGCTGATACCCGACGGTGGTTCAGAGGTGGTAACCTGTGGCGCATTTACCAAGCATCAGCCTTTGACAGAGGCTGGCCACATCTTTGGCCAAGCGTCACTACAGCGGTTGTCTCGCTTAGTTAATCCGCTTCAGCCCAAAGACATTACCTTCGCGGCAGAGTGTAAGCACAAAACCCACGGTGTAATTCAAGTTTCACCCTTTAACTCCACCCGCAGCACCTGGCGCATCGATCAGGTGATGGTGAAAGCGGTCGCTGATGAAACGCTAACCCTCAATCTGGATCTGGCGAGTCTGCTGCTGCGCCACTGCTTTGAAACAATTGTCGAAGCCCATACGTGGATTAGTGAAACCAGTATCCACGATAAATTTGGTCTGGCTCTGTACCGTCAAAATGGGTTCCAACCCCTGGCCTATGTAACCTACTGGTCTATCGATGCTGAGCAAATTGCCAGTCTGGCTGAGAATGAGCCAGATTTGACCAATCTTTTACCGGTGAGCAACGCAGATGCACAGCTCATCTATCAGCTAGAAACAGCATCTATGCCACCCCAGCTGCGTCAGGTTTTTGACCACCAAATTCAAGATTTCCGTACGCGCTCCATCGCCGGTCTTAGAGCCCAAATGCGCCGCTGGTTAGGGCAGTCTGAGTCAGTCTCGGCCTATGTCTTTGAGCCTCAACGTAAGGCGGCCATTGGCTACTTTAGTCTGCGGCTTTCCCAGACGGCAGACCAGCCAAATCGAGCAAAGCTGACGGTGCATCCTGCCTATACCTGGCTCTATCCAGAGCTGATGGCTCAAATGGCTCAGGTTTTACAAGGATCTTCCAATCAAACCCTGCAGCTCGCTTCTTTGGACTACCAGCCCGAACGAGAAAGCTATCTGCGAGACATCAGTGCTGTCGAAGTCGGACATACGGTAATGATGTCTCGCTCTGTCTGGCACAAAGTTCGTGAATCTAAGGCTGTCTCGATTGAGGGGCTGCAGGATGTTTTACAAGGGCTGCAACCCTCAGGTAAAGCAATCCCTAGTCGATTTTTTTGGGACGCGGCTAACTCCGGGTTAAGACGCTCCGCCGGGGACGACTCCTCTGGTGGAACTGCCAGGTAGTGCCGCTAGCTATGATTTCGGTTTTAGGGTTAGACATCGGTAGTAAACGCATTGGCGTAGCAGGATGCGATCGCACGGGTCTAATCGCAACTGGGCTGACCACCATCGACAATAAGTCCTTAGTCTACGTAACAGAGCAGCTCAGTCAAATTGTGCGACAGCGAGAAGCCACATTGCTGGTGGTAGGATTGCCCTACACGCTGGATGGCTCTGTGGGTGCTCAAGCTCGTCGAGTACGGAAATTTACCAAACGCTTGGCAAATGCCTTAGAGCTGCCGGTTACCTATGTAGACGAACGTCTGACCTCGGTCGAAGCTGAGCAACAGCTCCAGGCTGAGCGTCGCCCAACGGCTAAAAACAAAGGGCTCATTGACCGGCGAGCGGCTGCTATTATTTTGCAGCAGTGGCTAGACCGCTTACAAACCGAACCCTGCTCTGAGTGAATTCTTACAGTGCTTGTTTACTTCCCAATTTTTAGGGCACTTGCCCAATGATGTACATCCCAAATACCAAATTTGAACCCTAACCCTAACTACAATTCTGACCAGTCTCCAGATTTTCAGCAGGGGCAATCGATTGTCACACTTGCCGACGACGATGGCTATACCTTGGCTTGCTATGTTGAAAAAGCCATAACCCTCAGCGACTCAGGGCAAGAATATCTACTGCTGCTACCGGTGTCTGCTCCAATTGAAATTTTTAGCTGGCAAGGGGACGATGATACCCTAGCCGACATTGAAGATGACGAAATTGATTTGCTGTTTCCCAGTGCCCGTGCGGTTTTGGCCGAGCTAGACTTGACCTTGCAGCGCAGTGCTTATACGCTTACAGCCGTAGGTAATATTCCTGAGGCTGACGACGAGAGTTGCTTTGCCTTGGAAGTTGATGACGATGGGGCAACGGATAATTTTCAGATGCTGGCGCAGTTTTACCACAGCGATCAGCGCTATGTGGCCTGTACACCCCTAGAGCCTTTACTGTTTTTTGCCTATCGCACTACTGATACGGATACGGTAATGCTGCTATCGCCTGAGGAGTTTCAGCGACTCCAGCCCCAAATTGAAGACCAGCTGTTTGAAGGCTTAGAATAGCCTCTGGTTATTGCTTAAAAGATTACAGCGTCTATGGCAGAACCAGCAACAGGGGCCAAATTCTCCAGTTAAACGCACCGATCAATTCTGAAACTGACCAATGGTTTGTCTAAAGGAATTATGGGTTGTTTGAAGCGCGTATTTTACATTGGCATTGTCCCGCTCACGTTAGGAATAGCGGCCTGGCAAGGATGGTCTTGGTGGAGCTGGGCAACCAGCTCTGTGGCGGTAAGTGAGGTTGAGCAGCCGGTCCAGATTCAAATTCCGTCTGGGACAGCGGCTCAGCAAATTGGCCAAGATTTAGAATCGGCTGGCCTAATCCGGTCAGCTACTGCATGGAAAGTCTGGAATCGTTTACAGGGATTTAAGCAACGAGAAGGTGGGTTGCAAGCCGGGACCTATGCCCTAGCTCCGACGCAATCCATGTCAGATATTGCTGACCAAATCTGGAATGGCGATGTAATTCAAAGTAGCTTTACGATTCCAGAAGGATGGAACCGCAATCAAATGGCGGAGGCGCTAGAAGCTCAGGGTCTGGTGAGCGCCGATGAGTTTTTACAGTCTACCGAAGAAATTCCCTACGCTCAGTTTCCCTGGTTACCTGATGGACTCCCCCATTTAGAAGGGTTTCTTTACCCAGATACCTATCAGCTGCCCAGCGAACAGATTGATGTTGATAGCATTGTCGATCTGATGTTGTTACGCTTTGAGCAGGTGGCCCTGCCTGTTTACCAGCAAACGTCCAGCCCCTATTCCCTGGCAGAGTGGGTAAACTTGGCTAGCATTGTCGAAAAAGAGTCGGTGGTACCTGAGGAGCGCGATACAATCGCAGGAGTATTTGCTCGGCGTCTTCGAGAAGGCATTAGTCTCGGGTCAGATCCGACGGTGGAGTATGGTTTGGGGATTACTCAAACTCCTGAAAAT
>ERZ1740070.2011-NODE-2011-length-12068-cov-27.654707_pt1 | contig 12068 bp, 8 predicted proteins | sample MGYA00581734_ERZ1740070 | MGnify/ENA primary metagenome ERZ1740070 (study PRJEB43018, sample SAMN04849744) | marine metagenome | isolation source: floating plastic debris | place: Pacific Ocean | collected 2008-09-01 | study: EMG produced TPA metagenomics... | reverse complement strand
TGATTCTTTATAAAGAGAGTAAAAAATTGTGCACAAATCTAGTGAAATACTGCTTCTTTGAGAGTTTTGGACAGTTTTGGACAGTTTTGGACAATTGAGAGGTTTTGGACAGGACGGTTTAAACCTGTCCAAAAGGGGCGGTTTTTACCACTTTGTCCAAAACCTGCCAACCCTGCTACCACGCTAGAAGTACCTCATTGAGGTTGCATACATTTGGCCAATTTCAAGATTTTATTGTGGAAAGCCTTACCCTGATGCAAGCCCCTTTTTGACCCAGTGCTTGATTATTTCAAAACTGAACCTTTAAAATTCCCGATGCCATAACATGTGTATGCCTATGGCTCCAATGGATCATAGCACCAGGGAAACTTTGGTGTCCCGCACACAAAACTTGAAGCCCTTGCAAATGATTGTACTTGTAGCTTGACCAGCTCTGATTGTGCTGTAAATGGTTAAATAAATGCAGAAATCCCCCTATAAATGCTGAATTATGCAAACTATACTAAACAATACTGGTAAGCTGTGTTTTCATGTTCTGAGACCTGTAGCTGTGTCATATAGACGGACAGCTCATGTTCATTCATTATATTTTGAAGGTCAATTTGGCTGAAAACAAGAATTGGTGAATTGAATACACTGCTAGCAGAAGTACCTCTTATCAGCATATCAGATTTGAGACACATAGTCTTGGGATTGGCAACATATTATTGAAGTGAGTATCAGTAATTTATTGTATGATGCATCATTGTATTCAGTGGTAAAGTTAACTACTGAATAGAACTGGTCCATTAGCATCTGACTCATTGTATAGGTGTCATTATTTTGATGAATGTCCACAGCTGCAGGCAAACTTCTTCATGAGCCCATTTCAAATTGACTGAGAAGTCGTAGCATGTTACAAAACAAAATAGATTTGATGGGCGAGCAGTAACACTATAGGCAACCATGCTAGATGTAGATAGCATTGGACAGGCTCTCTTTGGAAGACATAGATCAATGAATGTTCACGCAGGCATTTTGTCGAGCTCCTGAACTCTCTGTGGAACTGCCCCAGATCCCAATACCCCCTTCCAGTTCCAGCCACCCAGTGCTGTTGTTGAAGGAATAACGCTAGCACAAGATTTTTTGTAACACCTAAAATCCCTGTCAGCCTCATATATGGGGGCATGTCTTTCACATTTTAGTTTTGTGGGTTAGCATTTTATGATTATTCATAGATTGTAATTTTATATCAATTTTGATTGCCAGTGGTACCCATCAAGGAAGACACTCTTTTTAGTGTCACAATTGGCAATAGTGGTGACTCTTTTCTCCTTAAAAACCAAATTTACTGTTATGTAACAGCTTGTAAAAAAGGTTAACAAATTTAATGCGTCTCTTGTTATGTAGAGGACAAAAGACGTCGCATCCAATAACAACATTGTGAACAAACCAGAGAACACGCAGATCCACCCTCACATGCAATATCTGCGGTTTAAATTACAGTCTGAACGCAGCAGCAGTCTGTTGAGACCATAATGGTCAACTTGAGAACCACACGTGAGAATTTAACAAAGTTTTTGCCATTCTTTTCCTCATAGCAAGTGTGGTATAGGAAGAAAATTGAAATTTTTGCTGCCTGCTTAGGCAAGTAAAACTAATACCGGTATATAAGATCTGTGTCAGAGGAAGCCTTTTTTAGCCATGAGGCTGGGAGGCATTTTTTTTAAATTTTAGAATTTATTGCTCATTTGATCATGTTGAGGCAGGTATTTTCAAATGTTTTTGTTTTATTTGGAAATTGTGAATAAGATGAGGCAGGTATCAGTTACAATTTCTGAATTTACCCACATCATCCAGCAACAATGAGGGAGGTGCGATATTAAGTTTATACAACAGTTTACAGCCCTCAGTTGCCGAATTTTGCTAAATTTATATAGAAAAATATGAAAAACTGTAGTCTAAGCATGCAAGCTGTTGAAATCACTCTCTCAGAAGCCTTGAGGCGGCTCAAAAGAAATTTTCTTAATTTATTATTTCTCCACCTGATGAGGGAGATGAGAATAACATTTATCAGTTTCTCAGTTTTTCAGTATATTTTTCAAAATTTTGACTGAGACAGGAAGGTTTATCACTTTGTGGATTTCAGAAGGGGGAGGGGGTGAGGGAGCTGACGCAGATCCAATTTTTCAGTTTTGCTTGCTTTGGGGATATTCGAGGGCGACTCAGGGATAAAAATTGCCACGAGGAACAATGGACAGTTTTTGGTGTGTGCATGACACAATAATAGTTTAAATGCTCTTAGATGTGAATACTGTACAGAAAAAGCACTAAAATAACAAGTGAGTGAATCTCAGTGTTTTGTGTGTCGCTTAACTTCAAGCCGAAGAAGAACAAAGAAAAACGCTTGGGTGTCTCTAAGTGGTGTTTAATATTAATTTTTGGTCTTTTATGGCTTTTATGGAGAGATTGACAATTTGAAGATTGCATCATACAGTCATTTACCTCAGTCCATTGTTCTACGATTCAGGAATAAACTGCCAAAAAATCTGCAAAAACTGCAACTTTTAGCTTGAAATGAAAGCTACCGCGCTATGTTGTCCATGGAAATGGCTCAAATATGACAATGAATAGTCCTAGAAATGATCGATGGCAACTGAGCTCCAAAATAAGCGAGATGTCACGATGTTCTGCCAAACTGATGAGATGCTGCTAATACACACTGCAAAGTAATTGGATCAATGGCTCTCTTGGCATGGTGTTTTTAAGCTCCTACCTATAAGATTTGACCTACTATCCATTGTGAAAGTATTTGGGTCTCATTGTGTGAAAGTGAACAGAGAAAAATGAATTTACTAAAGATATATACACATTTTATTAAACTTCTTGCAAGCTCAAGCCAACATCTTGCAACCGCAGTTGATTTTTTTGCAAAAAAATTTAAATAGATGTAAATGTATGAACTTTGACAAAAAATTTTAGTCTTTCCAATCCTACTAAAGGTACCTTAACAATCCATTACTTGATTTTCCTCTGCCAATAATGTCAAATGAGCTAACATTGTACCTTGTCTGTGGCTTTAGTGCCAACACATCGGCTACTTAGCCTTCCTTACCTCACTTCTGTATCAGGATCAGTCTGAAACTGCTGCGGAATGCACCCTACAGCTTTTCTGGCGTGGCAGTGCAGTCTGCACTCTCGGTGAGCCGTGGGTGTGCTTGCTTGAGACGGCCTATTACCATTGACATCCTCATGGGTGACATACACAGCTCTACCCTATGTCTACTCCAAGCCTTGTGATCATGATATTAAAAGCAATGAACCATTAGATGAGACTTTTCTTTGCAGTACCTGATGGCTAAGGCAGATGTAGGAGTGGTTACCATGTACTGTGGGTATTGTGGCAGTAAGTTGGAAAACGTGGGAACTCGTGTGGCATTCAACCATGTACATTCATGTGCGAGAAAAGCTGGTGATCCTGTTACTGAGGTAAAAACCTTATTGCAAATGATGATAATGACACCCATTTATATAAAATGTACATACTGGTTCTCTTTGATGGACAGTCTTTTTAATTCGGAAATAGTGATGTTAGCAAAAATTCAAAAGTCAGTTTGCACAGCAACCAACCAATCAACCCTCTATGTTTTTCCTAAGATTCATCAGCAGGCCAAGTTCCAGGTCAAGTTTCAGCATATCACTGGTGATATTGGGACAATTCTGATGAAATGGCTTTGAATTTGGATTTGAAAACCCAACCTGACAGTCTGGGCATAGTGGACTTATATTTTTTGTATTCATAAGTGAATCATTATACCTCCAGCACTGATGCAAGAAAAAAACTTTATCAAAAACGCATAATGGCACAATTTGTACAGGTTACAGAAACCAACAGGTTAGGCCCAGCTACATTTTATCTATTAATTTTTATTTGTGAGGCATATCTTGATTGTGAGGAAGTGTCCGTTGCAAATTGTTGTTCGAAAAAAAGGAAATTACCCTAACCATACCTGTCATCTGCAAAAGCTGTCCAAATACCATTTACACAAAAACATTGAGAAATTGTCTTTTTGCACCCATAAGCAGGTGATTTTTAAAATTTAACAGCTATCATGTGCAATAAATTTAAATTAAAATTATTTGCATGTCTTTGGTGGGTTTTATTGGCATAACATAACAATGGCTGAATTTGCCGAACTTTTTTTAAAAAAAAAATTCGAGCCAGTTGAGGTGCAAATCTACCCAAATATTTTGTCAACATGATTCCTGCTGTATTTGATATACCGGTAACTTGATTGTTATAACACGGTACGGAACAACAGACATTTAGTTTTATGATATTTTTTGATATTGAGTAATGTTGATACACTACCATGTACACTATTTCTGTTGCCATGTTTTTTTCTAGGCTTTGCTAAAGGATTTTTTTCCAAAAATCATTTTCATTAATAGCAATTTACCGGTACTGTATCTATATACGTAGTCTTTAACATAATGTTCCACGAAGCAAAAAAGCTTATTCTTAATTCCATTACACTAAGCTCGTACCGTAACTCCGTTGCAGGTGGTATTTTGTGATTTTTTCTGGAAATAACCTGGAATAAATTTTGGTCTGTCTGGGAGGTTATATGATCCAGTAATACATCAAACATTTTTTTCCTCTCCGCCACTTCTTGGAATTTCGATAAGGTAGATCATATTTCAAGTTTTTGTAAACTGTGGAATAATTCAGATACGCCTTTAAGAACAGGTTTTGACCAGGTATCAATTTAGTTGGGGGCTGTTATTGACTGATGTGTTAGGTATAGTGCATAAAGCACCCAAAAAGAAATAAGTGAATTGAAACCAGTAGCAGCGGCCTATCAAAACATCTTAGAAAACCAGTGAAAACTTTTTCCATTTTTTTGAATCATGTATGCCCGTTGAAAGTATGACCTCTCTGATTGTGGTCGACTGTTAGACCAATATATTGGCGTCTTCCTCCCACCCAAAACAAAACACGGCCAATTGGTCTAGTCTTGTGTGTTGGTGTAGTAGTACTTTGCGTTTGATGCTCTGTGGGTCACTATCTTTTTAATTGGTCATAGAGGGAAGGTGAGATTGGAAAGATCAGGGAGGGTGGGACAAAGCGCTGTATTCAATATTGAGTCATTTATGGACTACAATAATGGTATTACCGGATTGCTTTATAGGAAAGCTTTTGATAATCTAAATGTGTTTTAACTCGCTTGTTGTAGCTTAAGTGTGGTTGCGGACATTTGATGGCAAGTACAAACAGCAGCATGCTCAAAAGACAGTTCTCCTATCACGTACAGAATCAACATCAGGTTTCTAAGCCAGGTATGGATTTATCCTACCTCATAAACTGCTTATGGAGGTGAAAATAAGATTTCTCAGTTTCTCTATATACCGGTATCAGTTTATTTTTGGAGACTTAGTCTGAGGCAGGGAGATTTATAATTTTATAGGGTCTGAAACGACAACGGAGCCATGTGTTGGTGCTAAGTCTGGGCAGATATGTCACCCATATATGCCATAGGGCCTATATCTATCTAATGACAGATAATAAATTGAAAGTGAAAAATGATTGCTGTTTTCCTGTACAAAAAAGGCCAGCAGAGCTGCAAAAGTTGACATTGGTTTTGTGCCTATATGACATCCTGTGTGAGCTATGGTGAATATGACTTTTCAAGGTATCCCAGGTATCATTTATAACCATCCCTAACTTTGGTTTCACGATTGTTGATCAAAGGTCGGATAGAAAGGCAGGTAGTTTTTGATGCTTTTTCTCTGTTTGAAAATTGTGCCCATGGTGGGCTTGCTGCAATATTAGTTGATGAATATCTGCACCATAAATGTTATCTCTTTCGCTCATTAGCCTGACAACGGGGAATAATTGCCTCAGAAATAGGCTATATGGACCAGTCTTTCTAGCCAAATTCAGATTATTCTATAGGTGAAAATTGGTTGCAGCATGCAGCAGGTATTACCGAGGACTTGAGGAAAACGTTTTTGTCAAAGAGATTTGTCCAAGTTGATTTTGATAGGATAAAATAAAGCTGATTTTGCATGGTGATGAGTGTGATTTCTTTAGGCAAAATCCAGTAGGCCTGAGCATGAATGCATAACCAGTAAATAGTTCTCACCAATTTCCAATAGAGACTTTATTCTAGGATTTGATACAAGCTTTTTTGGTTATCACAACCAGAAGCAGAATACGAAGTCATCGAAGCAGAGCTCTGTTGTGATGCCCGGCTAAATTTTGCCCCTGTTTTTGCCTACTCTTCAATGCTGTGCAGTTTGTACCGCAAAATTTATATGGACTCTGTTATTGCGCTTTTGCACAACCAAATTTCCAGGCAGCTTGCGGTTGCTGCCTCCACAAATTAAGCCCCTAACATAAACCCATTGAAATCAGACCTCGTACTCACTGACCAAAACTATCAAAATTCTCAAAGCTGTGTCTAACAAATTTCTCAATTTTTTTTTGAATTTAAAAATTGCCCTGGTAGATCTTGAGATACAAGAAAAATGATATAGACTATCACCTTAAAACATTGGTGTGGGAATTCAATAACATCAAAAATCGGAACCCCTGAATTTAGGTATCAACTTCAAAATCACTTTAAAAGTTGCAATGATGGGCCTACTATTGGTCTGAAATTTATGTTGTTCTGATTATATTCTCCTGAGCTGTACAAATCTAACTCCTAACATTAAACCATTAAAACCAGATCTCATGCCCACTGACCAAATTGTATAAATATCAAAAACTTCAACTTCAATATCAGTTTAAAAATTTTATTACCAGTCTGAAAATTGCGTTATTCCGATTATATTCTTGTAGGGGAAATTTGTACTCGACCAAAAGGCTAAGCATAAAAAGACGATTATATCCGTGAAACTAATATGAAGTCGGTTTCCAAATAAAAATATTGTTTCTGTGTTCAAATCAAAATTTTGTATCGCCTTTTGAAATTGGATCAGCTTTCATCTCCCAGCAATGAATTATATTATTTCATTGCTACCAGTCCTAATATAATGGTACCGTTAATAAATCAATTATGAAAGGCTTACTCAGTTTTGGGTACCATCATATCAGGTGTTATCCCCCCTCTGGAGGATATATCACTAGATTTTTGCCGATTTTCTTTTCTATTGGTAGGGTTTTTATTAGATAAGTAAACTTTATCAATCAGCATCTCAATTTTGGTCTGTCAAGGATAGTTTGGCCTGCTGGATTATAGGTAAGGTAAAATATTATTGATTGCACACTGTGGGAAACCAACTACGAGCAACATCAATATCCCCTCAGCACGTTGTTGTGGCATGGCTGGAGATGCTCTGCAGAATCGTGACTATTATTTGGAGCCTGCATAATATATGCAGTGCTGATAGAACTAATTAATCACTGATATAAGGCCAGCAAATCTTTGAAGTTAGATTGGTTTGACTCTTTCATCCCTTAGATGCAACATCAGATTCATCACAGCAGTTATCGCAGCCATTGGCACTATAATTTTATCAAAATTTTAACACATGGGCAACGCTACGCAGTTTTAGTTGTAGTCTGTAAGGGCCCTTTTGCCGATGATATGATTGTCCTGGAGTGCCCGTAATCCTGTTTTCAACATTCTCAGAAATTGACACGGAGTGATGTAAATATAACACAAACGCAGCTGCTTTTGTTTATTCCAATTTGATCAAGAGAGTTGAGCCTTTACTGGAAGCACTATCATAGTTTTGTGGTAGATAGAGCCTTGTTTGTCATGGAGTGCTAACTAACAAAACTCCACCACTGCTCTTACTCTCAGTTGCTGAGCGCACTGCAACAGATGATTCCAACAAATATTGGCACCACTAAAATGTTTCTCCATATAAATTTATACCTACATGTACAGTGCATATTTTATAGTTCTGTGTTCCTCAATGTGTAGGAAAATTACCTTCATTGTTGCAGTTTATTCAGTGTTTCAGGATCGGAGAGTAATAGCTTCAGGTGCCATGGTGGAGGAAAATCCTCCCTTAGCTAATCCATTTATGGACACTCTTGATGCCGGTGTTACTGGGAATGTAGAGGATGTGCAGGCAGAGAATGAACCTGAACATACTCATGGTGAATTACTCGCCAAAGAACATGATGAGAGAGTTCTTGACCCATTTTACAGGTGAGATTTTACAAAGCAGGTGGCTGTAAAATATAAGATACTTGCGCTTCAATATAATGAGCTTTTGTGAAAGAGAAGTTAAAAATGCAAATTAAATGTTATGAATGTTTTGACTATGATCAGTTTTGCTGCCAAAGTGGAAATAATTATTGTGATAGTATGCTGCAACCAAAATTATAATCCAAGGTTTCCTTCCAGATAGATGCTCTCTAGAAAATTTGCCAGGAAAAATAATCATATTTATTATTATTATTATTATTTATTATTATTTATTATTACAATTATTCGTCACCTCTTCTTTTATATGCGCCCTCCTAAAATACTGTAGGGCCCATCCTCATAGTGGGAGAACATGTGAAACATCCAGAAATAGACCTGATGCCACTTGATTTGCCGCTTTTTACGACCTAGATCAAAACATTTTTGTTGTTGTTGTTTTGGCAATGTTGCTTAGTTATAAATAACAATTGCAATTAGTTTATCTTATTGCAATTGGACCATGCGGACTAGGTGAAAAATCAGTTTATCTTGTCATGTTTTAGATTTGTGATCAAGCTCCACGCAAACCCCCGAGTAAATATGACTGTAGCGCAAGATGTGGTAGATGGTGTGACTAATCTGCTCTCCGAACTAAGGACATTTGACCATGATATGGTAAACAGAACTGCTGAAGCTGCTAAAAGGCTCGACACAGAGCACAAACGCCTGTCAAAATTCAGGGAGGACGGATACATTTGCTCAAAAACAAAGAAAATTGGGCAGCGGGAAGAGTCGACCGTTGTAGACAACTCTGTTCAAGTGCAGATGATGGATTGTGAGGTGCAGTTTGTCTCTATTATAGAAACTTTAAAGTTTATTCTTAGCAAATCTGACTTCAGGAGAGACGTTAGAACTCGAGGTACTTGCAGTCAGATGCTAGAAAGTGTATGGGATGGCAGCAGATCAAAAAACATGCCGCTTTGGAGTACTGAAGGGTTGCCAATTCTATTGAGACTCTACCAAGATGACATTGAAGTTGCCAATCCACTTGGAGCTAACAGTGGTGTGTATAAATTGACTATGTATTACTTTAGTATCCTAAACCTACCCCCGGCATACCACGCCCTGTTATGCCATCAACATCTTGTTTGTGTAGCAATGGCCACAGACATCAAAGCTCTGAGCCATAATCCTGTCTGTGAGTTGGTAACCAAGGATGTAAGGGAGCTTGAAGATGGATTCAACCTAGGAACCATTCGTGTGTATGGAACATTGGTAGCTTTGTCAGGTGATAATTTAGGGCTCAATGGAATCATAGGACTTGTTGAGTCGTTTTCTGCTAATCATTACTGCCGGTTCTGCATGATGTCCAAAGATCACTGCCAAAAAAACCACAGTTGCTCTGAAGCCAACAGGATGAGCAGGAACCATGCAGAGCACAAAGCTCACACTTCCCAGAAATCTCCGGACACCCGTAACACTGGAGTTGTCCGTCCGTGCTCATTAGATGACATCAGGTATTTCAAGGCTATAGAGAGCTTCACCCCAGATATAATGCATGATCTGTTGGAAGGTGTGATGAAACTTGAGGTTGCGCTGGTTTTGGAGTCTCTCATTTCAAAGGCTGTTATAACACTAAAACAACTGAATCATCTGATAAACACTTTCAATTATGGGTACACAGATGTTGGTAATCAACCGCGGCTGCTGAGAAAATCTACTGCTGCAAAGAAAGAGCGACCAAATATGATCAACATGAAACAGTCAGCATCTGGAATGTGGTGTTTATTCCGAACATTGCCAGTAATGATCGGCGATTATGTTCCTTCCGGCAGCAAGGAGTGGGAACTTTACAGATTGTTATCTGAGATTACTGCCTTTGCGTTCCGCCCCTATCATAGCGATGAGTCAACTCACTATCTGGATTACATTGTGGAGGAGCATCACATGCTCTTTTTGAGACTGTTTCCTGGTACACCGCTTACCCCTAAGCAGCACAACCTTTGCCATTATGGAGAAGCCATTCGACGCAATGGACCTCTTCCCCAGTTTTCCGCCATGAGGTCAGAGTCAAAGCATCAGATAGCCAAGATTACAGGTGCGCTGACGTGCAACTTTAGAAACATTCCCGTAACAGTTGCAAGAAAATATCAACTAAAGAATTTTGGTGACTGGTGTTCGGACAATATTTACCCGGAAAACAGAGTGAGTTATAGTAAAGCTGGTCATGTATCCTCGGTAACTTTGAATGGTTGTAAGATCGCTCCAGGATGCCTCCTCATCATAGATGACTCTGCCTTTAAGGTCAGCAATCTGGCTGTGAACGCCCAAGGACAGCCATTGGTTAAAGGACACCATGTCAATGCACAGTGGTCAGCTGATCTTATAGCTTACATTATCAAAGAAGATGAACAGCAGAACCCTATTATCTGTAGCAGGAACTTGAACTCTGAGCTTCTGTCCAAGTACCCTTATCCAATATCAGTTTGGAGATCCAGCTCTGGGACAAAGTGCTTTGTCACCAAATACAAGATCAGCCTCTCGGGTAAAACTCATGATTTTGTATAAAACCTTTACTCTATCATACCTTCTGTTAGCTGGCCCATGAGGTTGTTTATGTGCAGGGTTGCCACGTTTTACATGCTTTCCTGGCAAATATCTATGCAAGGCAAAAGAACAAAATAGACATTCCTTACGTTTTGGTCCGAGTGTGAAAATGCTATGGGTTTATACTGTGAAGGGGTTATCAACTTCTTTTAAGATGACTCCTAGCCTCAATGTGATAGCGAAAACAGTATTATTTATCCGGCCACATGCTAAATCAGGTATCTCAAACATGTGCACAGAGTCTGTAATACCAGTGCATAGATTTTGAGTGGCCTGAAATTGCAATTTCAAATTTCATGCTTCAAAACAATACTGTGAAGTTAAAGGTGAATTGAATTTTTTATTATACAGGAGTACAGGATGCCAACTAAAGTCGCCCATTTCTCAGCTGCCAGTCATGCCGTAGTAGTGATATTGATTATATAATGACTATCATGACAGATGAATGTTAGACCTGTTCGCTTTGTCTTCCACAGTACCTCATGGTAGCTGGTATCATCAACCATACATGCTGTACAAGACAACGTACAGCTCAGACTATCATAATGCTACAGAAAACAACATATCGGATTGTAAGTAAATGTGTAATTATAGATAAATTGGATTTGCAACTCACGTTTTTGCATGTTTGTGAATAGCTATGGTGTAGCGATAATCTTGGGCAGGTTGTGGGATCAAAAAGAAATCAAATCAGTGAAACTGCAAAGTTGATTAATGGTATATTTTATTTTGGAACAGGATAAAAACTAAAATATAAAATTCTATTTTTAAAACAATCACAGGAGTTGTGTCCCCCTTGATGTTAGACTGAATAATCCCGAAAAACAACCATTTCAATAACTTTCTCATTGCATAAACAGACCCGTTAATACTACGAATTTTCTCCTTTGCAGAGGCACCTGGTGGGTGCACAATACATGAAACTTTGATATTCAGATGACACTTTTGGTTCATTTGATAGATTTACGAGATTTGTCACTCAATTATCAGCTCAGCACACCGTGTAGAGTCTCAGCATCTTAGAAATAAAGTGAGTACCTTCACCTTACTCAGCTAATACCAATTGGTCGAGCGACTTCTCAATTTTTATCCATTTAGATTGAGTATCTATAAAAGTAGATGTACAGTTGAAACCAGTTAATTTTCAGATGGATGATGTGTAGAAATTATTGGAGAGCTTTGATGAGTATTTTGACTTTTTTGTTAAATGTATATACTTTAATATCCTGTCAGTACTCGTGAAAGCAAATTAGACAGTGATTACAAAAATGGTAAAACGTGTACCCTACATCCAGAAAAGTTAGCTAGCAAAAAGTTTGGCTATTTGGCCTGTGA
>ERZ1740070.2009-NODE-2009-length-12085-cov-4.419451_pt1 | contig 12085 bp, 8 predicted proteins | sample MGYA00581734_ERZ1740070 | MGnify/ENA primary metagenome ERZ1740070 (study PRJEB43018, sample SAMN04849744) | marine metagenome | isolation source: floating plastic debris | place: Pacific Ocean | collected 2008-09-01 | study: EMG produced TPA metagenomics... | reverse complement strand
CTAGAAACAAAGCTCATAAAGCCAGGACAGACACGCCATGACAGATCTCACCAAAATCATGCAACAGGCCCAGCAAATGCAGGCCAAGATGCAAGAGGCACAGGCCCAGATTGAAGAGACGGAAGCGGAAGGCCCCGCCGGGGCCCGCCCGGCCTCGGCTACCCTGAAAGGCAAGGGCGAACTGGCAGCGAGCAAGATCGATCCGCCGCTGACGCAGGACGAGGCTGAGATCATCGTAGATTTTGGAAAGGGAGACCACCGAGAGGCGCGCAAGAATCTCGATCAGGCGATGGAAAAAGCCATGAAAGATGTCACTGCCGGCATGGGCGGGATGCTGCCCGGCTTCAAGATGCCGTTCTAATCCGCTGTTTCCTCGGCATTTTCATTCGCCATCAAATATTCGGTCTCACGCGCTGACGCGATCAGCGTGCGCACCGATTCATTGTCATAGCCAATTTCCTCCAGTGCTCGCGCGGACATTTGCAGACCCGCTTCGATCGCGTCGGGTATGACGAATGTGGCGCCCGCCTTGTACAGAAGCTGCGCATGATCAGCGTCCCGGGCGCGGGCCAGGATGGGGACATCCGGGCGGCTGATGCGGGCAGTCTTGACCATGGCCTCGGCGCTGACCTGATTGTCGAGTGTGACCACGACCAGACCAGCATGCGCGAGTCCCGCCTTTTGCAGGACCTCATCGCGCCCGCCATCGCCGAAATAGACGCGGCGGCCCGTAGCGCGTTGCTTGGCGACCGTGGATGGATTGGTGTCGAGCCCGACAATATCGGCCTGTTCTTTCTCTAGGATATGCGCCACCGCCCGACCGACGCGACCGAAGCCGGCCACGATGACATGTCCCTCGCTATCGCTGGCATCGGGCTGGACCAGGAAATTGACTTTGCGGGTCTGAACCTGTTTGGCGAGCCAGCGTCCGGTGCGCCAGCTCCCGGCAATGACGAGCATTGATAAAGCGACAATGGCGGAAACGATGGTGGAATTACCCGCCGCGACTGAGCCCGCCGCGACGCCGGCCCCCAGGATCACAAACGCAAACTCCCCCGCAGGCGCCAGGAGCGACGCGGTTTCGATTGAGACTTCACCATTGCCGGCGAAAATGCGAATGGCGACAAAGGCGATCAACGCTTTCAGGAACAGAAGAGCAGCGAGTCCGCCGAGCACGATCTGCCAATTGTCAATCACCACAGACAGATCAATGGCGAGGCCTACGGTCAGGAAGAACAGGCCAAGTAGCAGGCCCTTGAAGGGTTCAAGGTCGATTTCGGTCTGGTGCTTGAATTCAGTCTCACCCAGGAGCAAGCCCGCCAGGAACGCCCCGAGGGCAAGGGACAGGCCGGCATTATAGGTGATGACCGAGGCGCCCACGACCGTCAGCAATGTGATTGCCATCAGGAAGTCGCGCCCGCCGGCATTGATGGCGAGCCGGAATAGATGGCGTAGCAGGAAGCGGCCAATCACGAAGATAATCGCGAGCGCGAGAAAGCCATTGAAGGAGGCCTGCAAGAGCACCGTCGCCAGATCAGACTCGCCGCGACTGGCGGTAAAGCCAACAAAAATCAGGATTGGCGCGACAAGAATATCCTGAAATAGCAACACCCCCAGCGCGCTGCGCCCGACCGGGCTGGCCGCGCGCTTCTGCTCGACCAGAATCTGCATGACGATCGCGGTCGAGGACAGGGCCAAGGCCAGGCCAATAATGACGGCCTCGGTCGGGGGCAGGCCGATCAGAGTCAGGCCGTATCCGATCACCAGCGCGCTGAGCACGGCCTGCATGGTCCCAGCCCCAAACACAGTGCGCTTCAGCGCCCAAAGCTTCTGGAAAGATAATTCAAGGCCCAGCAGGAAGAGCAGGAAGAGAACGCCGAGTTCGGCAAAGGGCGCCGCTGCCGCGGGATCTGAAATGGTGACATATTCAAGGATGGGAACGCGGTCGCTGAACGCACTGAACCCGCTCGGGCCAAGGGCAAGACCGGCCAGGATGAACCCGACGACGGCCGGCAGCTTCAGCGCGCGCAATAGAGGCACGACCAGACCCGCCGCCAGCAGAAAAACCAGCGCATCCTTGATCAGCAATTCCTGACCTTCATGACCCATGGTGTCGCCCTCGTACACGAACTGTCATGCACCACTCTGCGCCGCTTTGGTGCGGTGTGGAAGGGGGGAAGACGTCGCGATATGCGCGGGCGGCGCTAAGCCGTTGCGAACGACTGATCGAGGGCTTGCTGAAGGGCCACTCTGGCGGTGGCTGTCATGGCCGTTTCGAAGAGGGTCAGATGCTGGCGAATCGCGCTCTGAACGGCGCCGGATCCAATATCGCTGTCCTCGCCCCGTTCACGCAAATATTCCAGCTGATAGCGCAGGATGAGCACGCAATTCGTGGTCAGGTCCGGCAAGCGTTCAACTGGCAGGTTGAGATGACCGGCTTTGACCATGCCATGCAGAAAAGCCTGAAACTGCGTGTGCGTATCCCGATAGATGCCAGGCAGGCGCTGGAGGAGCCGCTCCGTATGCTCACCATAATCCGCCTGGTCCCGATACAGGAAGCGATATTGTCGCTGTTCTTCCATCAAGGCCGTCAGCATCGCGGCATAATCGACCAGAAGCGTCTCGGGCGCGCTTGGCAGCATGGCCAGGCGCCCTTCGACATCTTCCAGGAATTGCTCCGTCAGCGCGTCGAGCAATGCCCGCTTATTCTTGAAATGCTACCAGAGATTGCCTTCCGCGATGCCGCATTCACGCGCCAGGTCTGCCGTGGTGACATTGCCGAACCGGTGGGCGTTGAACAGCGCGCGCGCTGTCTTCAGAATGCGATCACGGGTCTTCATCAAGCCTTGGCGTGTACCATGACGGGCACGTCTGTATAGCCCATGACGAAATTGGACAGGACGCGGGTCGGCTCACCGACCAGTTCAATTCGGTCGAACCGGTTCAGAATCTCTTCCCAGAGGATGCGCAATTGCATTTCGCCGACGCGATTGCCCATGCAGCGATGGACGCCAAATCCGAAGGACAGATGGCGCCTGGCATTCGGCCGATCGATCCAGAACCGGTCCGGATCTTCAATCACGGTTTCGTCGCGATTGCCGGAGACATACCACATGATCACCTTGTCGCCTTTTTTGATCTGTTTGCCACTGAGTTCGATGTCCTCAAGCGCGGTGCGCCTCATATGGCCGAGTGGTGTCTGGTAGCGAATGATCTCCGAGACCATGTTCGGGATCAGGGACGGGTCAGCTTTGAGCTTGGCGAACTCGTCCGGATGGCGGTTGAGTTCAACCACGCCGGCGCTGATCGAATTGCGCGTTGTGTCATTGCCGCCGACGATAAGCAGCATCAGATTGCCGAGCAGCTCCATCGGATCATTGACCATATCCTTGGTGTTTGGATTGTGCGCCATCAGCGAAATGAAATCGAATTTTTTCGGCTGCGCCGCGCGCTCATGCCAAAGCCGTGTGAAATATGCCAGGCACTCATGCAGCACACGTTCGCGTTCTTTCATGTCGACTTCAATGCCGACGGTTTCGGACGTGGTGGTCACGTCGGACCAATAGGGCAGGAGGTGGCGATCTTCGAACGGAAAATCGAACAGCGTGGCCAGCATTTGCGTCGTCAGCTCTTTTGAGACGTGTTCGACCCAGTTAATTCGCTCGCTGATCGGCAGATCATCAAGAATATTGCACACCCGTTGCCGGATCAGCGCCTCAATGTCGGACAGTTGCGAAGGCGCCACCGCGGGCGAGGCGGCCTTGCGTTGATCGACATGTCTCTGGCCGTCCATGGCTATGAACATGGGGGTGTTGAAATCGGCTGGCGCATCTCCGATTACGATGTCTCGGTGCGATGAAAAGACCTTGTGATTGGAGTCGACGGCGACAATGTCGTCATACTTGGTCACCGACCAGTACGGCCCGAACTGGCTGTCGGGGCAGAAATGCACAGGATCTTCGTTGCGCAGACGGCGGAAATATTCGCCGTGCACATTCGCTTCAAACAATTCCGCCAGGGATACGTCCAGCGTTTCCAGGGGCAGCGTGCTTGGGTCCGGTATGTCTGAGCTTTCCAGTTGGTGCGCTGTATCTGCCATAGTCTCCTCCAATTTTATTTTTCTAGGGTAATAACCCTAATTTTGGATTCTGCAAAGCTGAATCCTCGCTCTTGCTTCCCGCCCCGAGTCCCGCACATTAGCGCCTATGAGCAAATCGTCCGCAGGTCCTGAAATTCAGCGCATGATCGATCTGATCGCGCGCCTGCCCGGATTAGGGCCGCGCTCGGCTCGTCGGGCAGCCTTGTTTCTGTTGAAACGGCAGGAGTCCCTGCTGCGGCCTATGGCTGAGGCCTTGGCCGAGGCGGCGGACAAGATCGAGCAATGCAAGGTCTGCGGCAATTATGACACGCTTCAGCCCTGCGCTGTGTGTCAGGCGCCTGGCCGCGATGATGGCCTGATCTGTGTGGTCGAGGATGTTCCGGACCTATGGGCGCTGGAACGGGCGGCAGCGTTTCGTGGTCGTTATCACGTCCTGGGCGGCGTTATGAGCGCGCTGGACGGCGTTGGGCCGGATGACCTCACCATTGGCATGCTGATCGACCGCGTCAAACAGGGCGGCGTGCGAGAGGTCATTCTGGCGCTTAATGCCACGGTCGATGGTCAGACCACCGCGCATTATGTTGCCGAACGACTGGATGGGCTTGGCGTTGAAGTGACGCGCCTGGCGCATGGCGTGCCTGTGGGCGGCGAGCTTGACCATCTCGATGATGGGACGCTCGCCACAGCTTTGCGCTCACGGCGCGGCGTCTAGCTCGCCTTTTCGACCCGATAGACGATCCCATCCAGCAGATTGGTTGCGACATAGATCGCATCCGGGGTCGAAATCACATCGCGAAAGCCGGTTTGCAGATCGTCCAGCAAGTCTTCAGTCTCGCCAATTGAGCCATCCGCAGCGATGTCCACACGCACCAGTTTCTGCCCGCTTGGGCCATACATGTCGCCACTCAGCATCTCGCATGACCAGTCTTCGAAGCCGGCGGTTTCGACAATCGCCATGCCGGACGGGGCGATGGAGGGCACCCATTTTACATCCGGTTGTTCCATGCCGGGCGCTTCGGTCTCATCGGTGATGATGGTGCCATCATAATTGATGCCATAAGTGATGGTCGGCCAGCCATAATTATTGCCGGGCTCGATTACATTCAGCTCGTCGCCGCCCTTTGGACCATGTTCATGCGCGATTAGCAGGTTGCTTTCGGCATGATAGACCAGCCCCTGAACATTGCGGTGGCCATAGGACCAGACCGCCGGGTTGCCGCCGCCATTGGCGAAGGGATTGTCCGCCGGTAGAGAACCGTCCGGCATGATCCGGGCAATCTTGCCGTGCAGCAGGGCCGGGTCCTGGGCGTCCTGCATGTAGCGATAGCCGTCGCCAAGCGTGACGATCATCGACCCGTCCGGCAGGAAGGCCATGCGCGACCCATAATGGAATGTGGTCTCCCGCGTCTCGCCAAGGAAGATCTCAGTGACATCGCTAAGCCCGGACGCATCATCGGCCAGCTTCGCTGAAACCACCGCGGTCGTATTGGCGCCGTCCATGTCCTTTGAATAGCTGAGATAGAGTTTGCGATTGGTCGCAAACGCCGGGTCGAGCAGGATCCCGAGCAGGCCGCCCTGACCCGCGACGAGGATGTCGTCAGGCAGACCGGTTAAAGGCGCCTCAACCAGATCTCCGCCCTGGATCAGGCGCAAGCGTCCTTCACGCTCTGTGACCAACAGATCGCCATTGGGTAATGCCGCCATGCCCCAGGGAAATTCCAGGCCTTCTGCGACCGGTACGAGTTTCAGACCCGTCGCCGATACAATTGAGCCGTCAGCTTCGGGCTCGGGCGCGGCGGCTTGACCGGCGCAAGCTGTCAAAGTGGCAAGGGCGAAAACGGATAGGCTTGAACGCAGCACGGCGAATCTCCTGAGATGGAATTTGCCCTGAACATAGTGGTTTCAGATACAAAAGAAAGAAGGGCGACCCGAATGGATCGCCCTTCTCCTCTCTCCCCCTGCTCATCGCAAGGGCCCCTTGTGACTTACCAGCGTTTTGCGACGCGGAAGCCGAACTGACGCGGCTCGAGCAGGAACACGTTCGTGAACAGGCCCGATGACGCATCGGTTAGATATTGATTGGTCAGCTGATCTTCTTCGAGCAGGTTTTTCACGAATAGTTCGACCTCGAGGTTCGAGTCCTCATTGGTCAACTGGATCGCAGCATTCGCATTCTGGAAGCTGTCCAGACGATCGGCTTCGAGATTGTAGATCCGCGTGAACACTTCGCCGCGATGGTAGAAATCACCACGAACGGATAGGTCCCAGCTCTCATTCACGTTGAACACGTATTCTGCGCCCAGCGAGAACGTGATCTCGGGTGCAAGCGGCAGGCTATTGCCTGAAACATCGACCGGGATACCGTCCAGAGGTGTGACCCCGAACGGGACCGCGGCGCCTGAACAAATTCCCGCAGCTGCGGCGGCTGCGGGACTGGCCAGCAAAGCGTTTACTTCAGACAGAAGCGCAATACAGTTTTGCGTTGTGGCCGCATCCTTGACCACGACATAGTTCGGATCGCCGCCCGTCTGATCATAAGTGTCCAGCAAGGGATCCTGATCTGCCAATTCAGAGTTCAGCAAACCAATCGTCGAGTCGATGCGGAAATTGTCGGTGATTTGATAATAAAATTCACCTTCAAAACCAAGCACCGTGGCGTCGACATTCTGGTTGACGGAGGTCCGATTGATGATTGAGGAGATCTGATATCCCTCATAATCATAATAGAATGCCGCCAGGTTCAATATGCCTGCGCCGCCAAACAGCGTGCTTTTGGAGCCAACTTCGAACGCATTAATGAATTCTGGGTCGAATGTGTTGCTAACCTCGGTCAAGCCGGCCGATTGCGGTGGATTGATGCCGCCGCCTTTGTAGCCCCGTGCGATATTGGCATAGAGCAAAGTATCGTCGGTCGGGCCGAATGCACCAGCTTGATAATCGAAGCCGAAACGGCCAGTGATTTCTTCAAACTCGGCTTCCTGCGCGGGTCCGCCTTGCGCAAACCCGTTTTGCTCCCCTGGGAACACAGTCGCATCTGCAAGCAACAGGCTTGGCGTATTCTCCTGGCGTTTTTGGTCATTCGTGTACCGAAGGCCCAAGGTCCAGGTGAGATCGTCCGTGGCGTCCCAATAGGCTTCACCAAACACGCCGAGCGCATCCAGTTTGTAAGGAGAACGGCTCAGGAAGTAGGTGCGATCGCCGGGTAGTCCCGTCGCCGCGCCGAGGGCTTCAGCGGTGTTGAAGAAGACGAAATAATTGGTTTCGCCAATTGAATCGAGCTTCAAGGCTCCAAGCGTGAAGTTGAAGGCGCCATCAAAATCAGACTGTATACGGGCCTCCAGCGAGGTGGTTTCAAAGTCCGAGCTTGAATTATCGGTTGCCAGCAATGTGTCGGCTGGCGCGCGCAGGCGCGTGTCGACGGGTATGTCGAGTCCAAGCGCTGGTCCGCCGGGGAAATCACCATCCCCGTCGCCATCAAGATCGGGCGTCAATGCCGTGATCTCAAACTTCGTTGTCCCGATGCCCTTATTATAGTCATCGGTGAACAGCCGGAAATTGTCATTGTGGCTGGCCAGGAATGTGAAGGTCAGGTCATTGTCAAACTCATACTGAATTTGTGCCTGAACCGTATTCGATTCCGCTTCGAAGGTCGGCACCAGATTGGTTTCAAACTCACGCAGATTGCTGGACGTGGTGGCCCCCGCATTGCTGTCCGTGCCGAAGGCGGGGAACAAGCCCAGATTCGCCGCGAGGACACCGCCAAGCGTGCCTGACGTGTCGACCGTGCCTAAGCCAGGGCGAACCTGGATTGGATTTCCGTTCGCGTCGCGCGCATAGCCCAGCCCCTCAACCTGATAAGGCACACACCCCTGGTTGAACGGGAACGGACGCGTGTCCTTGGTACACAGCTGTTTGGTTGCACGGGTGCGCGTCGAATCTTCTTCGTAATGCTCACCCATGATCCAGAAGGACAGCTTGTCGGTGATGTCACCCGCAAGCGTGCCGCGAATAGCCCAGAGATCGCGGCCATCGACGTCCTGCGTGCTGCCATCCGGCAGAATGGCATCAGAATAGCCATCACGCTTCAAATAGGTGCCCGCAACTCGCGCCGCCAGACGCTCGCCCAGCGGAACGTTGATATGACCGGTCAGCTTTTGATTGTTAAACTCGCCATAGGTTAGTTCCGCGCTGGCATTGAATTCTTCCAGAACCGGTTTCGCGGTAATCGCGTTGACCACGCCGCCGGTCGCGTTGCGTCCATACAGCGTGCCCTGCGGACCGCGCAGGATCTCAATTCGCTCAACATCGTAGAATTCCGTCTCAAGCAAGGTCGAGCCAGAGGATGAAACGCCATTGGTGTGCGTTCCCACAGCGGCATCTGACGAGGCGCCGACTGCTGCATTGATAATGCCGCGAATACTGATACCTCCTGCAGAGAAGTTCCCTTGCGGGGATCCGATGTTCGGAATGTTGAACTGAAGATCCGATCCAGTATCAATATTGAGACGTTCCAGGGCATCCGGGTCAAACGCCGAAACGGCGATTGGGACGTCCTGAATGGATTCATCACGCTTCTGCGTGGTCACCACAACCGTGCTTAGGGTTCTGGCGTCTGCGTCTTCATTATCGTCTTGCGCGATCGCGACGGGCGCGGCAGCAGACATGGCAAGCGCCGAGGCCCCTGCCAACAAGACGTAATTCGAGCGTCGTGTGACTTTCATGTAGTAACTCCTCCCTCAGTGCCTGTTTTTATTATCTGGCACGAGTTTTTTTGCGTTTCCTCATGGGCTTCCCGTGTTGTCCGGGAATGCCGCACAGTCATGACAGGGTGAGCCGCGACATTTTGTCAATGATTTACGTTGGGTGAGGGGCTGTGATCTTTCGCACGGCGCGACGATCATCTCACACCCGATTCGACCCTGTTTTTTTCGAATTCGAACATAAAAAAAGGCGCCTCAACGTGTGAGGCGCCTTTGTTTGGTCGGGCTCGTTCGTCCGAACGCTCGGATTTACCAGCGTTTGGAAACGGTCACGCCATACGTGCGAGGCTCGTTCAGGAAGACATTGGTGAACAGGCCTGAACTGTCATCGGTGAGATAAGCGCCGGTGACGACTTCCTCATCTGTGATGTTCTTGCCGAACACTTCGATAGACCAGTCATTCTCCGTGTTCATCAATTGCAGCGACAGGTTCAGGTTGTCCCAGCTTTCAAGCTGATCGCGCTGGGTGTTCCAGATTCGGCTGAAAGCGTCGGCCTGATAGTAATAGTCACCGCGAACCCGTACATCGAAATTCCCGTCAAACACACCTTCCCAGGTATATTCGGCTCCGAAATTGAAGGTTGTTTCCGGCGTACCAGGCAGGGCGTTTCCGTCCAGGTCGACGGCGTCGCCATCGAACGGTTCGAACGCAGTCGCGGTCTGAAGATTGCCTTCGGTATCTGTGTAGGTGACGGTGACCCCATCCAGTCCGAACAGACCTTCCGCGCCTTGCAAGGCACCCGAGCACAGTCCGAGCGTATCGCCAGGATTCGCCAATCCTCCGTCAATCGCGCCTAACAGGGTCGCATAGCCTTGCGCTGAGACGACACAGTTTGAAGCGGTTGAGAAATTCTTCAATACGATCAGGTCGCTGCGACCATTGGTGCGGTCCAGAACATCAACGCCGAACGTATCGACAACCTGGGCATCAAGCAGACCAAGATTGGCGTTCAGGACCAAGGTCGATGCAGGGTTCCAGACGGTCTCGATCTCGAGCCCGGTAATCTCGGCGTCGACATTGAAATTGGCCGATGTCCGATTCACAATCGCGCTAATCTGATAACCTTCATAATCGTAGTAAAAACCGGTTGCATTCAACTGCATCGCACCACCCGCGAGGGTGTTTTTGGTACCGATCTCGTACGAGTTGATGAATTCGGGATCAAAGGTCTGTGGCACGCCGGACGTATTATCCGCTGGCTGCGGTGGATTGATGCCGCCGCCCTTATATCCGCGCGAATAGAAGGCGTAGATCAGTGTGTCTTCAGACCAGCTGAAATCTGGTGACCAGTCGAATCCGAACCGGCCCGTCACTTCCTCGAACTGGGCGTTCAATGTGCCGTCGCCGCCATTGTCCGGTGTTGCGCCTGCGTTTGGAACGAAGACAAGTGGATCCGGACGACCGGCATCGGGCGTGGCCAGGAAGGTCGGAATATTGCCGACTTCCTTCTTATCATCGGTATAGCGCAGACCGAGCGTGAACTGGAGCTCATCTGTTACGTCATAATAGGCTTCACCGAAGACCGCGAAACTGTCGAGCTTATACGGTGTGATCGACCGGAAATAGTTGCGATCGGTACCGTTTCCAAGATTATCGAGCGCCGTAGCCCCGGCATTTGCGGGATTGGCGATCGAGAATGCTTCATCGCCACCAACCGCGACGGCGGCGGCATTATTCGCCTGGATGAACGCTGTCCCGGTATTGAAGAACACATAATAGCTCTCAACCGGATCCGGGCCTTGATTAACCTCGAAGTCGAGTTTGATGGCGCCGAGGTTGAAGTTTAACGGTCCATCAAAATCCGACTGCAAGCGAAGTTCATGAGACGACTGTTCGGCGTCCAGACCGGACAAGTCAGCTTGTTCTAGGAAATTCGCCTGGCCAAGTTGAGGATCGCTCACCACACCGCCCGGGAACAGGGTCGGGAATGCGGCCGCAATCAATGGCGCCGACGCGCCGTTCAGCGCAACAAAAGGCGATGGTGCGGTGTTAAACAAGGAGACCGGGGCGGCTTCGTTATAGTCTTCCTGTGAGGCCAGGAAGTTCTCATTATAGCTGCCGAGATAGGTGGCCGTCAGTGAGTCAGTCACGTCATACTCGCCGCGCCACATGATAAAGGTCTGCTCGGCTTCAAATGTCGGATCGAACGAACTCGCAATTGTGCGATTGTCTGCGATATAGGCACCCGGTTCAAACCCGGTAATGTTCCCGTCGGCACCAATGCCCCCAGTCACACCTGCCAGCACGCCGAACACACCTGTGCCCAGAGTCGAGGAGCCATTGATCCCGCCGAGCGAGGCTGGATCATCGACGGCAGCATCAACACAGCCTTGCGAGGTAATCAATTGGTCAAACGGACTGATGCCAATGCCATTGAACGAGGTCAGTGTCGGATCTGTGGCACAGAATTGCTTGCCCGAGCGCAGACGCGAATCTTCTTCTTCGAAATGCTCGACCATCAAGAGTGTTCTCAATTTGACGGTCGGCTCCCAGGCGAAGCTGCCGCGACTGCTGAACAGATCGCGATCATCAATATCATTGCCTGTCGTCACATTCTCGGCGAAGCCATCACGGCTGAGATACGATCCGGCAAGGCGCAGGGCCGCCGTCTCACCAAAGGGGATATTGATCATGCCCTTGGTTTTGATCGTGTTGAAATTGCCATAGGTGACCCGAGCATCGGCCTGAAATTCTTCCAGCACAGGTTTGGCTGTGATCGTGTTGACCACGCCGCCTGTTGCGTTTCGACCGTACAATGTCCCCTGTGGCCCCCGCAACGTCTCGACCCGCTCGACATCAAAGAACTCTGCTTCGAAGAGATTGTTGGCCGTTAGGGGGACATCGTTGAGGTGCACACCAACGCCGGCATCCGCAGCGGTTGAAACGGCGTCGACACCAATCCCCCTGATTCGAAAGTTGAACCCGGTAAAGTTGCCACGCGTGAAGTTGACGTTCGGGATGGATTTTACCAGGTCAGGGCCGCCCGCGAGCTGAAGTTTATCCAGCGATTCTTCATCAAACGCCGAGACAGCGATTGGAACATCCTGGATAGATTCCTCAGTTTTCTGAGTGGTGACGACCACCGTACTGAGCGTGCGTTGTTCTGCGTCTTCATTATCAGCTTGCGCCGACGCGACCGATGCGGTGCCGCTAAGTGCGAGTGCGGAAGCGCCCGCCAATAGAATATAAATCGAGCGTCGAGAGACATTCATAAGCAAACTCCTC
>ERZ1740070.2006-NODE-2006-length-12091-cov-4.875457_pt1 | contig 12091 bp, 13 predicted proteins | sample MGYA00581734_ERZ1740070 | MGnify/ENA primary metagenome ERZ1740070 (study PRJEB43018, sample SAMN04849744) | marine metagenome | isolation source: floating plastic debris | place: Pacific Ocean | collected 2008-09-01 | study: EMG produced TPA metagenomics... | reverse complement strand
GTTGGTCCCGCCTGGCGGCGCGCTTTGATCCTTGCACCCCCACTCCTCGCCAGAGCGTCAGAGGTTGCATGCGCAACCTTTATCCAAAGAAGAGGAATAATTTGATGACGATGTTTTACGCACAGCCCTACGACCTATCCGCCTCAGGCTTTTACTTTGAAGATTTCGAGAGCTTTGAGGCCAAGCTGTCAACTGCCAGAAACGACTACGGTCAGCCCGTCGAAGAGTTTGAAATTCAATTCATTGAGGGAGAGGCCATTGATGCGGCGCTTTGCCAGGCAATCGGAATTTATCAAAACACCGTGGAACGCGTGTTTGACTTGATTGATACGCTGGACGACCAGGACAAACAGTGTCTGATCGTCGCTTGCGGGGAATGTGGCTACACATTTGATCCTGAAAGCGGCGACGTCAGAGATTTCGATTTGGATGTATATGACTGTGAGACGCTGAATGAGTTAGCGGAGTACTTTGTCAACGAAGGGCTCTACGGCGACATTCCAGACAGCTTGGCCTTCTACATTGACTATGACGCGATCGCCCGCGATTTATCCTTTGATTTCACCGAAACCGAGATCGCAGGTCAACGTCTTGTCTATGCGTGCCGCTAAATCATGGCATTGTCCCGAGCGCGTTTTTTGCAATTGTTTCAGCCAACGGATCACTATTGCGCCCCCGCAGCCAAGCAAATCCATGGAACACGTCCAAAGCGATTGTTGAACCACCGGGTCTCTGCGATTATAAAATTTGTATGGTGATAGAAGCCACAAAAACGGTTGATCTGTTTGAATGGGCAGATTGCTCGGACCTAATTGGTCGAACTGACGAAAACTCGTTTAGCAACGAGAAACGACAACGTGTGAGGAAAAAGTATTCTAGCGTTAGAACACATCAACTTTCTATGCGGTTTTCTTATAGGCTTGTAAACTTGGTAACCCAAGACAGGCATCATCTGCTAGACAAGCTTGTTGCGAACCTTTTCACGCAAGGCTGCCCAAGATTCAGTTTGGTTAATCAAAAGCTTCGAGCTGACGGCATTCTTCAACTTGGTGACTTATTGCAAATGAGCGAGGAGGACTTCCGCAGTTATACCTCCAGCGAGAAAATTGTAAGTCACGTAAAAGCAAGACTAGAGGAACTCGGATTTAAATTTCAGTCCGCTGTTTCTAATTGGCAGCCGAGTTTATCAGACTGGTAACCTAAACAATCTCGGAGAGGTTTGCTTCCTTCACCTTTTTCCCTTTGGTTGGCAACTCGTAGACGATGCCTTGAACCGAGAGCTCAAGTTTGTCAGCTGACTTATCATCTATGAAGCCTTTAAGCGTCTTCGCGGTCCTGTAAGTAACAGGGCTACCAGCAGCAAGCTCATCCAAGAACTTCGGGCTGTCCTGCCTGGTGAGCTTAACGGCCTGACTGTCAAAATCTGGGAAGCTAGCCCGCAAACTTGCCAACTTGTCTGGGTTGAACTCTCTGATGAGGTAAACAGCGGGTCGAATGCGCAAATACTCGTACGGCCAGTAAGGAGACAAGTCGGGAATTTCCTCACGGATTGCTATCTCTAAAGCAACAAAGATCGTTACGGCCAAATGAAAAGGTATTGCTGCTCCAGCATGCGATTCACCAACGCGCGTTGGCGAAAGTTGACCAGACAAAACAACCCCGGACTGTCTATTGAAAATGCCGCCATCTTTTAACAGGCTAGTTTCCGCTGCCTGGTCAATGTAATCTCGCACCTTCAAAAAGCGCATAGAAGATACCGAAAACAAGGACATAGCTCGCGGCAAGTCCTCAAGATAGAAGAACTTGTCTCCTTTGGTCGCAAAGTAAACGTGCCAACCTGGGCGAAGAAATCGACTTTCAACCAGAATCTCTGTCAGCGCCTTCGGTCGAGACTTCAAGCTCACAGTATCATTTCGAGCGTCAAGTTCTTGGCTAAGCCGACGAGGGTTTTCGTCTAGCTGTTCTTCTTCAGTTGAGAGTACTCGGTTTTGAAGCATCGTCGCAATGGGCAGCTGCGGCGCGATCTAAGACTGGTCTAAATCAGCGAATTCTAACTGCTTCTCCTTGGCTGTAGTTCTTTCAGGCTAACTCAACTTAATTTCACTTGACGTCAGGTATGTTCAGGTAACCTGAACCAAACGGGCTTGACAAGGCTTTTATTTCTCTTGATGAGACGCGCCCTCTACTCATTCAACCAAATGGTTGCACATCTCAGCGCCCAAAAGTTAACTCTAAAAAACAAATACTTAAGTGTTTTTCCTCGCAGTATATGACCTTAAATTCACTCTTGAGCGCCCGACCCGCTTGGGCAAATGGAGAGAGGAAAAAGTTATGGGAACGAATGGCTTTATTGCCGTGATACTCGCAGTGGGCGGTATTCTTCTCGCAGTACCCGTTGTTTTCTCGATTTTAGGGACAAAAGCTGACGTAAATGTCTACACCGCAATTGTCGGCGTAACTTTGGTACTCGTCGCCTGTGTGTTCCGGGCAAGCAACATCCTCGTAAAGTTCGAGAAAGTTCTCGATGACCAGATAATCTCAGGCAAACTGTCCCTAAACAAACCGAGAGATCAAAAAGAGTGAAATTGACCATTGGCGCAATAAGCCTGAGCCAAACCTAACGTTTGTTGTCCTCAACTACTACGGGCTACTTCAATCTCCGCAAGTCGACGCCGCAGTGTATTTCTATCAGCTCCTAAACGCCGCGCAGCTTCAGAAACCGACAAACCGTTCTGTGCGATGGCGCGGTGAGCTTCTATCGCGGCATCGATATCCAGCACGCGAGGCCTACCCAAGCGTGATCCACGTTTACGGGCGGCTTCCATTCCAAGTGCGGTGTTCTCCGCGATGATATCGCGCTGGAATTCCGCAAAGGCGCTGAAGAGGTGATAAACAAGTTTGCCGCCGGGCGTCGTCGTGTTGATGCCCTCAGAGAGCGAGCAAAAGTGAATGCCCGAGCGTTGAAAGCGCACCAGTAGATCAGCCAAGTGCAAGACCGACCGACCAAGGCGATCAAGTTTAAATACGACAACCGTATCGCCTTTCTCAAGCTCAGTCAGCATGGCGTCGAGACCCGCGCGGCTGGATTTTGTGCCGGAGACGCCGTGATCTTTGAAGATCGGCGCGCAGCCCACCGCGCTCAATCCATCAAGCTGCATGCGCAGTTTCTGGTCTTTGGTGGAGACCCGTGCATATCCGATGCGCCGCCCGGGCGCGTCTATCAGTGGCCAAATGCTCATGGGGAAAAGTGCCTTTCGTGATCAAAAAGGAACCTTTCTGAGCAGTCGGGCTGCGCCATAGTTTCGATGTGGTTTGATGGCGCAAAAACCTTTGTTTCACGGCCTATAGAATACGCAATTTCCATAAATTCTTCAATCTGCTAAGTGATCAAAATCCTTCGATAATGATCACTCAAAATCGCGTCCTCGCAAAGCTCGCGTTCGTTACACTTGCATTCTATCCACAGATCATTTCGGCGCAGAGCTCAACCGGTGTCGCCTCCAATTCCCTTATCGCAGAGAGACAGATTGCGACCATGGGCCAAGCGCCGGATGCGCGCGCGCGAGTTATCTGCAAAGGGTTGGAAGGTAGTGCGCTGTGTCAGAATCTTCTTGGAAGCCCAAGCTACCGGGACACATGGCTGGACACAGCAGATACGCTCACACGTGCCGAGTGGCTGATTGCGGAGCGTTTGGTGGAGCTCCGAGGGCAGATTGATCGCTCAAACCAAACCCTGCAGTACATGATAAAGAGAGCGCCCAAGCTGCCGGACGGACGGGTTGTGTTTCGAGCGAAGGATGGTCGTTTCTTCGATTTGAATGGACAGCAAATTTCAGGAGAACTGGCCGCAACGGCCCGCTGAGTTACGGCTGGAACGTGTCTGTGATCGCTGGTTCCGTTGGCCCTGCCGGGCTTTGAGATGGTGATTTAGTAGGTGCAGCCGATATCGCACTTAAATTGCTTTCCAGACCGCTCAGAATTTCATCTGCATGCGCCTGCATGTCTTCCATTTCTTCCGGTGAGGGCGGATTGTCTGCATCTTGCAGCCTGTCCTGCATTTCGCCGATCTCTTGTTGAGCGGCTTCCACCTCGCGTTCCTTCTCTTCGAGACGCTCAAGGCGCTCATTCGCGGCTTTCCAATCCTCATAGCTTGGTTCATCCCCGCGCCATAAGACCGTATCGGCCAGGGTTTGATCCACAATCGACCCATCTTCGCGCCGCACAGCCCCGTTCTTGTCGCGAAAGACCGCAGCCCCATCCGGCAGACGCGCGGCGCGGGCTTTCATGTCTTCAAGCTCGGTTTCCGTCTCTTGCCGCATCGACGCGAAGCGGTCTCGGGCCTGATCCAGACGATTTTGCGCATGCGCGAGCGCTTGCGATGTGCGGTGATGCATGTCCCGATAGATCGGGTCACTGATCATGAGCTGGTCGAGGATGGAGACTGAACTCGCGCGGTGCCGATTGTTGGGAGAGGACGGATCATCAGCAGACGTGGCTCCCAGGTAGCGCTTGATGCGACCTGTCTCGCGCCCGGCCAGCTCATCATTGAGGTCTTTCAGGTCCTGTATTCTCTTCCGTTCAGAGGCCTCTTGGCTCAATTGTTCAAAGTCTTCTGTCATAACGTCCTGATAAGGCTACCAAATGCGCGTTAAGGATTGGTTAACTCTCCTTCCCAGACTTGCATGAGTGTCGCATTTAATGCTACACTTGAAGGAAAGGAGATACTCATGGCCCGCAATCCCAGCATTTCATTCACAGAACAACAGTTGGAGTTCGTCCAGGCGCTTGTTGCCAGTGGCCGGTATCGCGGCGTCTCGGAAGTCGTACGGGCGGGCCTGCGGCTTCTTGAAGATGAAGAGGCGCGCATGGAAGCCGCGCGTCAGAGCCTGAGAGCAGAGATAGAAGCCGGTCTATCGGATGTGGCCAATGACCGGGTGAGAGATTTCGATCCGGCGCGTATTGTTGAACACGGGGAGGCGTTGCGATCTCAAAACGGCGCCTCAGAATAGCAGAGCGAGCAGAAAGCGATCTTGCCGAGATATGGGCCTATATCGCGGCAGATGCGCCGGAGCGCGCCACCGACTTCATTTCAAAGATCACCGACAGGTTTAAGCCCCTTCTAGTTAATCCCGAGATTGGTCCTGCAAGGGACGCATTAGCAACAGGCTTACGCGTCCAATTTCACGGCAACTATGCGATTTACTACACCTTCACCGGGACTGAATTGATCATCGTTCGTGTGCTGCACGGGGCAAGAGATGCAGCGGCATTGCTCTAGAGCTATTGTGAGCCGACCTTACATCTCACGTTCCGGCCCGGGTAGTGTCAAATATCTTTCGCACTTTTGATTTTCACGCGACTACGGCTCCTTGGTTTTGGTCCGCGGGTAGCGGGTTCGTATTCATGTACTTTTGTGTGGACCATTTGGTTCCAGAGATGTGGCGCAAACGAGCCGCTACAAGGTTCAGGCAGGACTTTCCGTCTGGAAATCCGCAGGCCGCGTGCCTATTCCACGTGATCTTCTTCCAAATCACGTATACGGCGCGTCAGCAACTCTGACATCCGATGTTCGACTTAACCGAATATGATCAATCTACGAGGGCGATGAAGCTGAGCGCGTTCGTGGGCCCAACTCCGCCGCCGCGCAGAGTGTCGCGTGCGCGGCGATGAAACCATCCGAATTGGCGCGCGAGCTGTGCCCGAAAGTTGGTGATGAATAGGGTTTGGCAAATCAACCAATCCATTCGTTTACTTCAAGCAGGAGGTCAGAGAACTCTCTGATTGATCGAACGGCTGCTTCACGACCGCTACTTGCTATCAAAAGGTTCTCGTTACCGACGTTTTCTGGAACAGTGGGCGAGGCCGCCAGCGTGTAGTCGATTGTTAATTCCTCACCTTCACCAATGTCTTGAAGTGCAACAAGGAAACCAAAAAAGTATAACAAATTCGGATTAGGTGAGTGATTAATTTTTTCGTAATCATATATTCCTGTTGAGGAAACAACGAAGTAGTTTCCAAAAAGGCGGCTAATCGAATCTACCATTTTAGCGTCTTTCGAGACTAACGTTGGCAGTTGTTCCTCTCGTACTATTTCGTGCCGATCTGTTACTGGCCAAAAAACGACTAATGAGCCCTTTGCGATCTCTTGTTTCGCAAACAGGCCGACGCCATGGAGTTTCGATTTCTTCAATTCACAGTGTTTAAATAGCATGATGCAACTCCTACTCCGTAAGGTTTACAATGTACTGAAAACAGTTCTCCGTACATCAAACGGTAGATTGCGAAGGTCGCATGTACAGCCACCAAATCCGATCGTTTTGAAGTGCCCCAAGAAATGTATACGCTTTGCTTGGCGCCCACAAAGTAGTGAATGCGACACCAATCGACTTCCAAAACGACTGGTGAAAGAGAAGTTTTTATGTTTGCGCTTCTTCCTTTCATACAATTGCGTCGTGGCTTAAGAGAGGAAGTACTATCGTTTTGTTCGAAATATGTACGAATCTCCTTCGGAAATTCATCAGTTTTATCCTCCCTTTCCCAAACACAGCGGTGCACCAGTTCAGTGAGGTTGAGTTAAATTGCTTAATCAATAAAAGTAGACCTGGGCGGTGCGTGGCAGTAACTCATAATTTTGTAGAGCAACTTTGCGGAGACAAAATCTGATGCATCGAAACCCGACAAAGGGGAATGCTCGACTAGATCTATTCCGACTATTTTGCTGTTACAACATACCTTTCGAAGCAATCGCAAAGCACAATGCCAGCTCAATCCACCGGGCTCGGGTGTGCCAGTTGCGGGCATTATGCTGCAATCCAAGCTATCTACATCAAACGTTAGATAAACGTTCTTGTCCTCCACCAAACTGAGTAACGACAGTTCAGTGTGATTATCTTCAGCCTGCGAACTTGTGAACACTGAAACGGCACCCGAAGTTTTGATGAAATCGAACTCTTCTTGCGCAAGGTTTCTAATTCCGATGGAAACAAGCTTGACATTGTTGCCCTCAATGCACCTTCGCATTGCGCACGCATGAGACAGCTTTGTGCCATCATACGTATCTCGAAGATCGCAATGAGCATCGAACTGTACAATTACGAGGTCACTGGGATATCGATCTACGAGTGGTTTAATAGCTCCAACGGTTAGAGAATGTTCTCCCCCAAGCACTACAGGTATACGGTTGAGCTGAAGTGCTGTTTCAACGATCTGAGCCAATTGAGCGAGCGCACCCTCGTGCGTAGGCGCAATGGTTTCTTCCCGGAGCGTTTCTAGCCCGTATTCCTTATATACTTCACTCAAGTACTCTAAATCAAAAAGCTCGACCTCTTGGCTCGCTTTCAGAACCGCGTTCGGTCCAAACTCCGTTCCACTTCCGTAGGAGACTGTCTTTTCTAGACCGAACGGTATTACGCGATACCTTGGCGACTTTTGATGGAACTCCGTCGAATTTATTCCGAGAAAATCCATACTAAGCCCCTTAGGCTTCTAAAACGTACTGAAATACAAGAGGCGCAACTATGGTTGCGTCACTGTGTATAACAAACTTCGGAGCGTCTGGAGCGATCTTACCCCAAGTTATCTTCTCATTTGGAAGAGCGCCCGAGTATCCTCCGTAGCTCTCTTGCGCATCAGTGATCTGACAAAAGTATGACCAAAGTTGTGTTTTTTCACCCAAGTCTTGTTCGATAAGAGGCACGACACATATCGGAAAGTCGCCAGCGATCCCCCCACCAATTTGAAAAAACCCCACCTTTCCTTCGTTCTCGGCCGCTTTGAACCAGTCAACCAACTTGATCATATAGCTAAGGCCAGACCTGACAGTATTTATCGTTACTTGTTCCTTTAAAACCTTTGACACAAAGAAGTTGCCGAGTGTCGAGTCTTCCCATCCCGGGACGAAAAGGGGAACATTGTTTTTTGCCGCAGCTAGCACCCAAGATGCGTCAGGATCAGTTTCAAATTCACGCTGAAACTCATTCGACAAAACCATCTCGAATACGAATTCATGAGGCAGCTTACTCAACCCGTTGCGAGAAGCGTCTTTCCACAATTCAGGAATGTAACTGTCAACTTTTGCCATAGCCTCGACCTCAGGAATGCAGGTATCTGTTACCCTGTTCATTCCGCTATTCAAAAGAGCCAACTCGTCGCTAGGTGTTAAGTCCCTATAATTTTCGATGATCTTGTATTTGGAAGAAGCAACCGCATTAAAAAGGTCCTCTTCAAGGTTGGCGCCTGTACAACTGATGCCGGAAACAAATCCCCTGCGTATCATTTCGGAAAGGCTCAAACCCAACTCAGCGGTGCTCATGGCGCCAGCCAGAGTTACAAACATTTTGCCTCCAGAGTTCACATGGTCTCGATATGCCCTTGCTGCATTAGCCAACGCACGTGCATTGAAGTGTTTATAGTTTTCGTCCACAAACCTTTTAATCGACACCCTAAGCATCCTCCATTTTGAACGCTGGTCCAACCAAGTACTTTTGGCGAGGAACAAGCCCGTTAAAATTGTTTGTTAAATTGCCGCCATAAGCACCGGTCTTGTGGATTACCAAGACGTCATTTTCTTTTGTGTCACATGGCAATGAGTACTCTCCTGGCAAAACATCAAGTGAGTCACAAGTCGGCCCGAAAATCTTGAATTTTTTTGACTTGCTGCCGAAGGGGCGATCGCGGTGCGATATGGGGTAACGCACTTTGGAAAGTGCACAGTCCAACAAACCACCATAAATTCCATCGTCAATGAAAAGACGACGACCTTCGACACAAGTAACCGTTACTTCAGACCTAACAGCGTCGGCAATAAGGCACCTACCTGGCTCCACAATCATTTGTGAGCCTTGAAAAATCGTGAAGTTTGATCTGATGCGATCAACATTTGGAAAAACTTCAGACAAATCCGTAAGGGACGTTGTTTCATATGAAACTGGAAACCCGCCGCCAAGGCTGAGACTGTTAATTGAAAAAGATGAATTTGAAAGCGAATTTGCCAAGTACTTCGCCGCTTCGAAGTGTGCGTCAGGAAGTGTTTGTTGGGATCCGACGTGGAAGCTTACGCTGGTTTTGCACCCTGATGCCTGCAGGTGCTCTAGCATTCGAATACCAGTTGCTGTGTCTGTCCCGAACTTACTGTCTAGTTCGTGCGCGTCTGTGTTTTTTGGAGTACCAGTTTTAAAACGAACACTGATTTCGAGGTGTTTTGGGTTGCAGACTTTGAAAATGCGTTCGATTTCCTCGAAACCGTCAACTACAAAGTAGCGCAAACCAATTTCGCGGTAAGCGTGTAGGATTTCGCTTAGCTTTTTAACTGGATGGGTGTACAAAAGATCGGCATCGGGTGCAATCCGCTTAACAAGGTTAATTTCCTTTTTTGATGCAACGTCAAAATCTTTCAGCCCAAAGGATCTGATCATGCGGACTACTAAAGGATGAGGGTTCGCTTTTACAGCGTAGCAAACCCTCCCGTCAAAAGAAGAAAGCGCTTTTGATACACTGTTTCGCAACACACCGGGATCTATTATGGACCGCATTGGATAGAGCTTTCATCAAATCAGAGGTTACTATTTGCTCCGACTGAGAGTTCGTTGTTTCACAATTTTAAGGGTTTTTGATGTTCTACTTTAAACTTTAGCGTGTTATTTTCTTTAGTCTACGATTAAGTGAAATCTTAGATTTAAGGCGGTTTTTCGCTTGCTTAATCCCATGCCTGCATTTTTAAGCTAATAACCCGTTGAGATAGGTGATGCAGCCTCACGTTGTGCGCTTGGAGACTACCCTATATGTCTTGCGGGTGGCTGTTGTCGAGGCCGCTCCAAAGGGATCTCTACAGCACAGATCAACCAAAGCCTTTTCGAGAGAGAGTTGATGATCGTTGTCTTGTAAAACGGACAGTTCGAACTCGCGTCCGCACGTCGTTCAACGGCCTGAGACACATCGAACAAGCGCTAGCCAACCGCCCAGATGGCGCTCGCGCTATTCTCTAGAGTTGTATTTTTTCATATTGATCGCGTATTTGGCGTATGTAATAATCTATAAGCAAGGCTTTCGCTAACAATCAATTCAAGGGTGGTTCAGATGGCACCTCGGAAGGTTATTGGGGCTGTAAAATTCAACGAAAAAGACTATCAAAGTACTCTCGATAGGGTGATTTGCTTCGCGCGTGACTTCAACGCTGCTGAGGCCGAACTGTCAGGTGGTTTTAAAAGCGCACCAATGGCGGTTTGGGACATAGCCCGCGCTCACAACATTCCTCAGATGGTGACTGCGTCTGCCGATGGTCCTGCTCCTCTGGCAGGGGTGCTCGAAGCGATGGAGGCCATCGGTACGCAGACCGGGGATTTGGGCTTTTGTCTGGCGCTCGTGGCGCATGCCTTCGGATGCGCATTCCCCATCCACTTGGCGACGACTGCGGAACTGCGCGTTGGTCCGCTCGCGGCGCTGCACACCGGAGTTTCAATCGGTGCCGGTGCGATGACTGAGGAGTGCTCTGGCTCCGACGCTTTTGCGATGCAGACTACGGCCACTTTGAACGGAGATTGTTATCTACTCAACGGCGAGAAGCGATTCATTACCAACGGCGAGATCGCTGATACCTTCCTGGTTTACGCAAAAACGTCGCCTGGATGCCTGCCCTTTTGCATTTCGGCCTTTCTTGTGGACCGAAAGACGCCCGGGCTCTCCATTCGGTCAGAGCCGGAGAAGATCGGTACGCGCACCGCTAGCTGGGTACGCATGTCGCTCAACGAATGCAGCGTTCCATTGTCCTCTAGGGTTGGAAGTGAAGGTGTTGGTGGATCACTCTTCATGGAGACTATGCGCTGGGAGCGCATGGCTTTGGCGGCGGCGCAGATCGGCGCAATGCAAGCGTCCCTTGACAGGTGCGTCGCTATCGCGAAGTCGCGGCATCGGTTTGGAGCGCCGCTGGAGGCGGAGAGCGCGAATTCCCACCAGATCGCAGATATGCGCGTGCGTCTCGAGGCGGCACGGTCACTGCTCGGTAACGTCGCTGACACAGTAGGTAAAGGGGCCAGCTTGCAGGACGACCATGTTGCGATTGTTAAGCTAGCTGTTAGCACGGCGAGCTTCGAGAATGGATGCGCCGAGGCGCGCTTGCACGGGGCAATAGGAGTCACCGAGTTGTCTGGCGCGACGAACCTATTGTGCGACTCGATGGCCCTACAGAATGCCGCGGGAACCTTAGACATTCAACGAGAATTGGTTGCTCGCGGGCTGGGCTTGACGACATGATTCTGGATGCGTTGACTGAGGCACGCGAAAGTATTCCGGATGCTCCTGCACTTAAGGACGTCCGAACGGAATTAACTTACGACGAGTTTGCGCGAGAGGTCGACGCGCTGGCTGCGCGGCTTATTGAGCTCGGCGTGAGCATCGAAGACCGCATCGCCATCAAGACCTCGAAATCCGTTTGGACTGTTGTTGCAATTCTTGCCGTAGTGCGGGCTGCAGGTTGCTACGTGCCAATTTCGCATCTGAACCCCGCGCGGCGCCAGGCGCAACAGCTTGAAGACACTGGCGCAACATTCTTATTGGCTCCAGTTAATGCGTCCTCGGACAACGGTGTCGGGTATTGCCGTGTAATCCGTCTTTCTTCTGACGATGAGATACATCATCCCTGGCGCAAGTGTTCCTACCGAAGCACGCTTCCGGAATGGCCCGAATGCACACCGGAAGGGTCAGTCTACGTAATCTTCACTTCCGGCACGACTGGACGTCCTAAAGGCATCGTCCATTCGAAACGGGGCATTGAGATTGACTGCGCCTGGACAGTAGAACTGCTTGAAATGGGACAGTCCGACCGGGTGCTTAACCTCACGCCTTTCGATTGGGATGTGTCGGTTTTTGACATGTTTGCCTCAATAAAAGCCAATGCAGCACTGTACGTTAGCGACGAACTCCTCGCGCGGTCACCGCAACAATTGCTGGAAACGATAGAGCGCGAGCGTATTTCCGTCATGATGGTTGTGCCGCGTACTTTAATTCTGCTGGTGGAGAGCGGAGAGGATCTTGCAGCCTCCTGCAGTTCTCTTCGTGCAGTAGTCTTTACCGGGGAGGTGTTTCCAATCGAGCAACT
>ERZ1740070.2004-NODE-2004-length-12091-cov-14.997258_pt1 | contig 12091 bp, 11 predicted proteins | sample MGYA00581734_ERZ1740070 | MGnify/ENA primary metagenome ERZ1740070 (study PRJEB43018, sample SAMN04849744) | marine metagenome | isolation source: floating plastic debris | place: Pacific Ocean | collected 2008-09-01 | study: EMG produced TPA metagenomics... | reverse complement strand
GGCCTTTTTTATTGCTTTATTTGGCAGATAATTTTTATGTGTTCAAATAAGAGAGCCACCGTGAGTTGCGGCTTTTGCTGTGACTCTTTTGCTCAAGGGTAAATCCATGATGCTAAATCCATATCCGTAGGAATCTTGGTGAGGTGGTGGCCACACATCTTCAGGTACTTCTGAAGGCAATGAATGTGGTATAAATGCGAGCTCCCATATTTCTTTTGAAAGCAGCTTTTCTGAGCCAAGGGCGGCCATGAACTTATGCATGTCATCTAGCGTGGAGAATTCAATTCGGTCACCTTCCGTACCATTTGATGAAGGCTCGGCGATGCTTCTATCCATTCGAAAATAGTCAATCAATTTGCTAAAGTCGAGCTCAGATGTCAATAGGGTCTTGTTCATTTCAAGAGGTGTGAGTAGTCTTTCTCTTAATACATCATCGAAGTCCTTTCCTCTGTATTTTTCCACGATCAGGCTCAATAAAACGTAGCCCGTATTGCTGTAGTTAAACATGGTCCCCGGTTCGAACTTTAGATCCAAATTGGCAATCTCAGTAGGCATTTCATCCTTACTAAGATCAAATGGCAGTTTCCATCAAGTTGTAACAAGAAATAATCCCTAATTCCTGACCGGTGCGATAGCAAATCGTGAAGTGTGATCTCAGCGCTTCGGAGGTGTTTGAAATCTTTAAGCAGTTCGTTGAGATTGCCATTCAAGGAAATGATTTCTTCGTCTACCAACTGCAAGGTGAGAATTGCGGTAAACATTTTGTCCATACTGTTGATGGAAAACACTTCGCTACCATCAAGCGCCATGTTTGGTGGACTTCTTCGCTATGCCCCAGCCGTCTTTGTATAAGATATTATTGCCTTCAGCTACCAGTATGCCGCCATGAATCTTTCCTTCGGCATATAGTTTACCAATGAAATCTGAGAGATTATTCGATTTTAATTCCTGACCTGAAGTGAAATGAGTGATCGTGGCTGATAATACGATGCAAATTATATATTTCATTTAAATGTGGTTTTAAGCATTATTCGGGATTGAGTGGGTTTTGGTTCAATGATCTGTGAAATACAGCTACTGCTTCTATTTCATCCTTACCTTTATTATCGTCACTCTAGCTGTTATTCATCCTCTAAACGTTTCTGAACTTTTCCTCTTTTGAATACCGTTTCTATACTCAAGGTGTTCTTGATATCGATCAGCGGATTTTTTTTCAATAGCACCATATCGGCAACCTTGCCTTTTTCGATCGATCCATAATCATCATCCACTTTGAGCATCTTTGCGGCGTTCAGTGTGGCGCATTGTATGATTTGTTCTCCTGAGAAACCACTCAACTCAAACAGCTGCATTTCCTCATGAAAACTGTAGCCTGGCATGATGTAGGGACGACCACCCAAGTCGGTACCCACTACAATATTGACACCCATATCGTAGAGTTTTTTAATGTCCTCCATCATAGGTTTTAACATCGCCTCCGGAGGAATCTCGGCGCCGCCAAACATGTTTTCGAGAACAGCGGTAGAAGTTGCTTTCATCGATCCATCTTCATCATTGAAGTATCGTTTCTGTTCCTGGCTAAAAACTTCATAATGCTCATTTTCCAACCATTCTTGATTAAGTGGATGAAAAAAGGATTTACCAATCATCGCTGTAGAAACCCAGGAAATGTTTTGATCTACAATCTGTTGCATCACTTCCAAATCATTCTCCCAATCGATTTGTACGCCCATAAAATGCATCAGAGCATCCGCTTGATTATTGACTGCTGCTCTCACCTCATACATGTCACTGACATGGGCAAAAAAATCTAAGCCTACAATGTGCGCCTGCGCTGAAAGTAAGGAAACATATTTTTCAGGAATACGCGTTACAAAAGGCGGTTGCGGACCATCTTCAATCATGACTTTAATGGCAATTGCCTCATCTTTCACCGCCTGACTTACAATGGGTTCGATGCTAGTTTCATCCTTCACATAGTGGACGTTAACTCCATCTACGTAGTGGTCTCCATACGTTTTTGCTGGGTGTTTCCCTTCCATTGAGATCATTAAGCTGGTATGGTAAAGGTGAGGGGCGATCAAATTCTCTTCCTTTATTCTCTCCTTGAATTGAAGGAATTTCTGGTTGTTGGTACCTGGGATTAGGACAGAGGTAATGCCAAAGTGGATAAACTGAGACATGACCAGTGGCCATCTGAATTCAGGTCCAATATGGACATGATTGTCAAACAGGCCGGGTATGACGTATTTTCCGGCGCCATCTACGAAAGACCGGGCTTTACATTTCTCTTTGGCATCTATGATATCTAGAAAGCGTCCTTCTTTAATCAGAATAGTTTTGCTTTCTTGAACGACTTTCCCGGTACCGTCAATAAGTGTGATATTGGTTATGGCAAGGTCTGCTAGTTGTACCCGGAGGTCTGAGTAAAAAAAGCAATTTGTGAAGATCAATATAAAAAAATACACCCTTGACATGCTTGCTTAATTTCTGGACAACAGCTTTTTCTTGTGTGCTTCAATCTCCTCCTCAGTGAGTTCCAGAAAACGAGCGGCATTGTTATAAAAGATATCGGCCTTTTGATCTAAGGATAGAAAAGGGGCTTCGTTGATAGTCTTTATACCTTCACCAATCAATTGTGGCCAGATCATCTGATCGCTTCCAAACATGATCTTATCACCAAAGCCCGCGTTGATTAACTCCTTCAGGTAAGCATAGAACTCTTCCTTTGGTAAAATCCAGTTTAGTACCGCTACGTCGACATACAGTTGAGAATGCATATACATCAAAGCTTTCACATCATCTACATAGGGCCATCCTCCATGCATAATGTAAAGCTTCATTTTGGGGTATGCGATCATTACTTCCTGGAGCTGCTTGGGGTCGGCATTCTTAGCCCGCATGAGTGGAAACATTCCCGGAAAGCGATTCCATAACCAGTTAGGACCTCCAGGGAAAATATGAATACCTGCAGGAGCGCCTAATTCTTCTGCTAACCCAAAAAGTGGAGTTAACGAAGAATCGCCAGCGACTTTTCCGCTATAAAAAGGTGCGAGCTCACCCAGCACATCGAATTTTTGTTGGGAGTGTGCATCTCGCAGGCTGTCTACGGTCATGTTTCGTCTACCGTAAAGAATGATGTCGTCAAAGGAGCCGTCATCCCACAGAACCCCATCGCTCACAACGGCTTTGACTACATTATGCTCCTTGAAGATAGCTAGTGTTTGTTGTTTCAGTTCTTCAGCTGAGCTGGCACCTGTATAGCTTTCACCCCGCAACGTGGGTGGATGTATTCTAATTCTAAAAAAGGGGTTGCCTTCATGGTAGGCGTGCACATGCATATCGATGATCGGTCCGTTATAGTCCTGGCTCATAGTTTCGATATGTAAGGCTAGCAAAGGAATAATTAGTAATGAGGTTCGCATGGTCTTCTTAGGTTTTAGGGCGTTAAGTTCTCCATCTCCTTGAGGTTATAATTGTAAAAATCCGAACTCTTCATCCGCAGTTTGAGGAAATGAGATGGAGTGATTTGGCCGAAATGCTTAAAGTCTTTTATAAAATGAGCCTGGTCGTAATACCCACAATTTAGGGCCGTGCTAGTCAGCGGGACGTCCGGCTGCTCAAGCAGGGTTTTGGCAGCGTGATTAAAGCGTTTGATTTTCTTGAAATAGGCCGGACTCATACCCACATACTTCTTAAACAGCTTTTGCATCCCTCGATTGGTTAGGCATAAGGCAGCACTTAAATCGTCCATTTTAAGGTTGGGGTCACGATTGATCATCGAAACGCCGAAGGGAAGACGAGGGTCTACTTCGGGAGGCTGTATGGTTTCCAATAAAAAGCATTCTAATTTTCTAAATCGTGCTTCTAAAGATGTAGCGGATTTTAACTGTTCTCGCAATCTTCTGATAGCGCTCTCTTTAAAAAAGTAATGTAGCGGCATCAAATTATCTTGCACCTCATCCACTGGCGTACCGGTAAGGAAGTACATTCCATAACTATTGAACTGCGCACTCATAAAGCTGCTTCCCACCTGAGTATCCATCAGGACTGTGCTGCTGCAGGTGGCGTAGATGGCGTTATCGAGCTGAGATTGATTGAAATCAATGCCATGGTCCAATACAACGGTAAGATTGGTCGTAGCATTCGGGAAAATAGCTGTAGTACCGGCAAAACTATTTTCATTTGTGAATTCGCCGTAGTACAAAAAACGAATGATTTGCCGGAGTTGAGAATTTTTAGGGATGTATACTTCCTGTATCATAAGGATTCACTTTTCAAGTAAGACGGATCATCCATTTAATGGTATGTAGTAATGTCTGATTCATAATGTTCAATATTGAGTTAACCTTTAATCATCGCATCGAAAAAGCTTTGGAGTGCCTTTGATTTACCAAGTGGGGCTACGAAACAGCAAAAGATATTAATGGCAACTGCCAGGTAGGTAGCAGGGTGTTTCACTTTTTTATATATAAAGGCCGCTATCAAAATCATGGCTATGATAACGGCTTGGGTAACATAAGTGGGAAAGATAATATCAATATTGGGCCACTGATCGACTTGCGCAATAATGAAAATGCCCTGAATACCTCTGCCAAGGGCCGGCATCATAATGATGAATACGGTAGAAATCAACCACCAGGCGTGATCATGAACTTGTTTTCGTTTTATGATAGCCATAATTACAGCGAAGCCAAAGGCTAAAATCATAGGGATTTCCAGGGCAATAACACCATAAAAAAAGTAGGGCTTAAAAGGACCAAATCGTTCCGGAAATTCAATTGCGTTTTGAACACTTTGAATATCACGGTACATCATGCTTAATGCCGTAAGACATACGCCGCCTGCCAAAAACATCCCAATGATTCCGTTGGTGCGGTGCTTTTCTAATTGTCCGTGCGTGGCATAGTAGGGCTGCATAATTAAGTAGAGGTACCAAACTGTACCTGTCCAATAATGAATGTGCACAGACCAGGCATTGTCTAATAAATCACCCCAATAGTCCATGGCAATTCCTAATTGCATGAATATCATAGGTATGATCATGAAGAGGTGTAATTTTTTGTATTTATCCATGTTCGGTTAGTTGATTCGAGGCTCTTGTTGTGTTCTACAGTGAATTCCGCCACCATCCCAGTTAATAGCTAGTGCATCGTAGGTGAAGATGTGGCGTTGGGGGAAGTACTTTTCCAGAATAGCTCGCAGTTTTTCGTCTTTCCTTTTCTCTGATTCTGGCATGCCTTCTTTCCAATATTCAGAGGCAATGACTACGCCATTGGTAATGGTGAAATTCGCATACTCCAAGGCGGGTACCATGACAATGGAATCTCCTAACGAAATGCCTTCGCGAGAGGATTCGGTGAGCAACCCGTAATAGAGATCTTCAGTCATCTGATATGGGAATCCAAAGAGTGAATAGTCCGGAGCTTCAATGGTTTCAATGTGATAAGGTTTGCCATTGGGTTGTTTTGCGGCTTTGAGCTGTGCTAAGTTTTTCTGAAATACCTCATAATCGTAAGCCAGCATGCTGTTTTTGTTTCGGTCTTCTTCGGAAATAACAGTAGCCAAAATGGAGGTATCGTTTAAGAAACGAGTGGTCACATCGATGTGGCCGTTTGCTCCTTGCCCAAAGAAGTTATCAATCTTTATTCCCGGTTTGTCAATCAAGGGGAATTCATCGAGCCAAATGATTTGCTCTTTGCCCAGTTTGTCCAGCAAAATTTGCTCTACTTCCTGGATCGTCCGGCCCAGATTACGTTGTGTGGCCAATGCTTTATAAGCGATAGTAGTGTTCGTATTCACTTCAATGGCTCCGCCTTCGAAGAACAGGCCTGTCGAATCTTTTTGATATCCTTTCAGCTCCTGTAGGGTATTAGACAAAAGTCCTCTGAGGTCTTCATCACATCCATAGATACCACCGTAGCAGCTCCATTCAAAGTCCAGGATTTTGTTTTCACTACCATTTGTAATAAACATCAAGGGGTCACGCATCCAGGAAGACCAATAGGGGAGTTTGACCCACTCAATACTATCCATATTGGCAACTCGTTCTTGGAGTTGCTTCATTCCTGCTTGCATCAAGGAATCGTTGTCATAAACCACTTTCGTTTTTACATGCTTTGCTAGTGTAGCAATGAGTGTCAACCTGGCCTCCTCGCTTGGAAATCCCCAGGGCTCAAAATTGAAATCGGTCCAAATGGCTTTATGTGGAGCCCACTCGGGTGGGTAGGAAAATGGAGTCGCTTTTTTCTCCTCAGTGGTTGTGCAGGAGGCGATTAGGAGGGTAAGGATAGGTATTAAGTGTTTCATTTTAGGGTTTAGATTTATTGTGAAGCTAGGTAGCTTGTATGAAAGCCTAGTTCTCTAATCTCCCAAATACTCCTAGATATGTAACATGTCGTTTTTGAACGCTCTGAGTGGTTTTGAACATATCTCTAAGGGTCATTCTAAGGTGATTCGCATCCCGAATTGTTGCTCATCGATCATGAGTCTCTTTTCATTGATCGTGAACGGGATGTCTAACGATTTCAGCTTCTGCTTTGCCTTTTCTATGGAATGAACTTTGGCAATAATCCCAAAATAAGGGTCAGACTCTTCCAGTACTGCAAGCTTGGGACCCTTGCTAAACGTGAGTATTTCATTTTGTGCATCCACTCCGGGCAATTTTCTCAATTCCTGCAGGTAGGCAGTAGGATCTTTCACACCGAGTGTAAGCTGATCCATCTTGATGATGCCTAGTGAACCGCCATTTCGTTTAACTAGTTTTTGTGTACTTTCTTCTCTACCCGATACGACAAACCCTCGATCATGGTAATCACATAGGAACAGGTAAATATGCTCGGGAAGCATATCCATGAGTGTAACAGTGCTCCAAAATGGAAACTTCAATAGCTCGCCATGTGTGATCTTGGCGGAATCTAAAAAAGGAATGATCTTCTCTGCCGTTTGGCTGGGCTCGAGTGCGATCCCAAGAAAGGGAGTTTCAGAGCCTACAAACTCAAGCACTACATTACCAAGCGTTACCCCGCCACTTGCAAAGCCACCATAATCCTTATAATCCCATTCTACTGGGATGTCAAATTCAGATACAAACAAATCAAAGTGGGCTTTAGCCTCTGGTGAAGCAATGTAAAAATGCTCGATTTCATTGATCTGTGCTGGACTTTTCATAAAGCCAGCAAATAGAAGAAGGATGATAAATAGGTTTTTCATGGTTTTGGAAAGTTTAGAAGTGCACTAATTAATTTTAGGAATCTGCATGGTTTGGCAATGAATACCACCTCCAAACCAATTGAGCATCAAAGCCTTTTTGATACCGATGATATCCCTATCAGGAAAGTACTCCTTCAAAATAGCTTTCATCTTTTGGTCATTGGCTTTTTCCGTTTCCGGCAGCCCTTCTCTCCAATATTCTGATACCAGAACGGCCCCATTAGTGATGAGGAAATTGGAGTAGCCCATGATGGGTACATAGGTTATGGTATCACCTGGTTGACTTTCATTGAAAAACTTTTCGTCCCCCTCCCGGAACGGGAATTCATATTGGTAGAGTGAAACGTCCGGATGTGGGATTTCCACAATGTTGAATGGTTTCCCGTCAACGTTGGTTTCTTTTTTTAGACGTTCCAGATTAGCCAAAGAAGCTTTGTAATCTGCGGCCAAGAGAGGAGTTTTGTCTTTTATGGATGGATCGATCGTTGGTATAAGGATGGTGCTGTCATTGACAAATCGTAAGTAAGCATCCATGTGAAAATTAGCCCCTTGGCCGTAGGTATTTCCAAGCTTATGCCAGTTCTTATCCAACAGCATAGGCTCCTTTACCCAGATCACTTTTTCTAGGCCTAAGGCATCCAAAAACCGTTGTTCCATCTCTTTAAGCGTAAGCTCTGGATTTCTCATTTCGGCAAACGCCTCAAAAAGCAAGATCACTTTGCTGGAAGTAATGAAACCGCCGCCTTCGCTGTTGAGATCTATTGGTTTCACAGCATAACCTAATGAATCTGCGAGTAAATTATCGATCTCTGCACGTGCCCAAAAAGAGGAATCAGCGAATGCTGCGCCTGCAAAACCCTCGAATCCAAAATCTGCCATTTGATAGCTCTCGCCATTAGTAAGAAGTACGGGTCCATAGTCCCGGATGGCTGCACCCACCGCATCTGGATGCTGGAAGATGTGGATATCCTCACCGGTGATCTCTGCGTCTGTGAGCATACTGTCCAGGATGTTTCGTATGGAGTCTGAACCCAGGATGACATTGACGGGAACATATTTTACCAGGTTTTCAATGATCTCTATCCTTGCCGGATAGTCCGGTGGTAAGGATCCGCCACCCCATCCGGTCTCATTGGGAAAATCAATCCAGACTGCTTCTTGAGGCGCCCATTGTGGAGGATAGGTGAATTGGATTACTTCTTTCTCCTTCGGGGTTGAACAAGAGATAATTAAAATGATTAAAACAGGTACTAAGTATTTCATCTGATCGTCAGTTAATTTTTATTTAGGTTGCTGTTGCGTTATACAATGGATCCCACCTCCGTGCCAGTTGAGGGTAATGACATCCATTTGAATGATCCTTTTATCCGGGAAAAGCTCCCGTAGTATATCGGCTGCACGTTGGTCGGTTTCTTTAATCTCTTCGGGTAGGCCCGGTTGCCAGTATTCGGCGGCCAACACAGCACCATTGGTAATTAAGAAATTGAGGTAGGAGGAGGAAGGGTATTGTTTGAGCGTATCTCCCACGGAGAACCCTTTCTCAAAGAAGGTTTCCGCCCAGTCGGTTTGTTCCGTGAGTATAACCTCTCTGGATAGTAAGTCCAGGTGGGGCATGGGAATTCTCCGGATATTCCAGGGTCTGCCATTAGGCTGTTTTTGATTTAAAATGTATTGATAATTTTCTTCCAGCGCTTCACGATCCAATCTGCTGAGTGGATTTGCTAAGGCTTCTTCTTCCGATATTTCCCCCAACAAAACTGTGGAGTCGTTTACAAACCGGCAGAATTCATCAATATGACCGTTGGCTCCACCACCGAAATAATTATCGATTTGAGGCCCCTTAATAGATAGATCGGTAAAGATGGAACGCTTCAACCAAAGCATGTTGGTCTTTCCAAAGGTGGCCAGGAAGTCTTTTTCGATTTCTTCCAGGGTCTTACCTGGATTTCTGTCCAGAGCCATTTGCTCGACAGCCATCATGGTCCCGTTTCCATTCACCTCAAGGGCTCCTCCTTCAGCGTATGTAGTGGCTTGATGTGCCAGTTTAATACCTAGTTCTTTAGAAAAGTACTTGCCGTAACCGTCTATGTTAGCTACGATTTGTGGCAATGAATCAACGTTGTTAATTCCTCGGTATACTTTGAACCAGTTGTAGGCCTTCCACTTGAAATCTGCTATAGCTAGAGATCCGTCCGTGCCTTTCAGGAAAAACGGGCCCGGATCGCGCATCCATAATATGGTATCAAAATGTCGGATGAACTTGACGGAGTCTGTGGAGACACCCATTGTGTCCATCCTGAAAGTGAGTAGTTCTTCAATGCTATCATTCAAAACCACCATATTCACCTTGATGTGATTTGTGAGCTCATCGACTACCTCAAATAAGAACTCATTCGCTTCGGGATGATTCGGATCGTCACTCCAGGCTACCCACACCACTTCTTGAGGAACCCATTCCGGGGGGAAGGTGTACCCAGCTTCTTTTTGCTCTATTTTGTTTGCACAAGAAACGGTAATAACTGCCAGAACTGTTACTAGGTATTTCATGTTGGATGTTTTGGTTGTTCTCCTCATTAGTACTGTCAAAAGTTTCAAAACCGTTCTCTTAAAGCGTAGTTTTATCTAGTAGGGCCATTGCTCAAAAGGTGGATGCCAATTCCAACGCTTTTTTGGGATGAATCAACAATACCTTTTCATCTTCCTCTGATTTCGTGGAGGATTTGATTATGATATCAATTACCTCTTGCGGCGTCAGTTGCGGATACACAGCTAAAATTTTGCCTGCTAGATTGGCCACTTTTGGAGAAGATGCGGAAGTACCAGAGAATGCCATTTTTTCTCCGCCCGGCACATAACTTTCTACTTCATACCCATTAGCATAGACATCTACACTTTTACCTTCGGTAGTAAATCTTGCTTTTTTTCCTTCTGTATCAACCGCCCCAACGGTAATCAAATTAGGTAGATTAATGCTTGAGGGATAATCTGCTGAGAAATCAACATCATCGTTTGTGTTTCCGGCAGCGCAGATAAACAAAATCCCTGGTGCAGATTCGAGCGCTTTTTTAAAGCCATTATACACTTTGGTGAAGTACGATTTTGCCAGTGCTTTCCTTTCTGTATCATCTTTACCTATCCCGTTCAGTTCAATGGCAGTAAGGGTGTTTTCGTAGCTATACCCCCAACTCATATTCACCACTCTCACATTGTTCTTTTTGAAATAATCTACAATTTCTGCATATGCCTTTGTCTTTCTTTGAATCCCCTCTTCGGTAGGCGGGTTGGGAATGGCTTTATAATCGGGAGTCATTCTCGCTGACAAAATTTTCGCCATGTCATTACCTGCTTCAGCCACTCCAGCCACATGAGTTCCGTGTAGATAATTTATGAATAAAATCACTTTATCCAGATACGATGCTACATCTTCCGGCTTAATCTCAGACATATATTTTCTCATAGTACTGGCTTCTTCTGATTCTACATTAGCTGTCAAATCCATGTAGCCTTTTGCAAGATTCTGATACAACCCTTTGTCTTCCATAGTATGTGCTATCGGTTCCAAATAGTTGGCATCTTTGAACGCATCTATGTCATAAGCAATACCATAAACATCATCTACAAAGCCGTTACCATCCGTATCTTTCCCATCAAATTTTTCCAACGGGTTTTTCCATTGTTTCTTTTCGGGAAGTACAGGGGTATCCACACCTGAATCCCAAATACCAATTAGTACGGGTGCGTATTTAGCATTTTCAATTATGGTGACTTCTCGCTCTTTCCAAATATTAACCTTCGCTGTATCCTGAATATTTGCCGATAATACAGTTTGATAAGCCGCTTCAAGCGCATCCTTATAGGGGATGTAATATTTCAATACATAGTGGAAGCCAATTAATTGTATGATTAGGTTTCCTGGTATTTTACCTTGGTTATTGTCCAATGCAGGTTGAACATCACCAGATGCTATTCCTAAAAAAAGATTCCTGCTTGCGTATTGACTTCTTCCTTTTAGATATTCAATATGCTCCTGTACTACTTCGAAGTCGGCAGCACTTAATTTGGTAATGAGGAAATTTTTAATCGTTGTATTGCTATGGTCAACTTCCTTTTTACTGGAATTAATTAGCGCATTGAGAAGAGCCTCTGATTCAATTTCAAACATGATTTCTTCCGAAGGTTTGTCTGCAATCAAGCGTCCTTTTTCAATGTATGCCAATGCTTCGGTGTAATTACTTTCAATAATATTGAGCATACATAGCTTGCCATAGTAGTCACGGAGTGTTGCGTTTTCCCTGATATCAAAGTTTTCCAGATCTTCCAACAGATCGTTCTTTACCAACTTAGAAATGTTTAGAATAGCTTCATCGTCTTCAACAAAGCTTTGAGCATCTTTGATTTCAATGGCATAGGAGTGCTTGGGCAAATCTTCGGCCTTAGTTATTATTTCTTTTTCTTGGGCATTTATGATACCTGATGATAATAAAAAGACGAGTGTTAAGTGAATAAAGGGTTTCATGTTCTTACTTACTTAAATGAATAAAGCATTTCAATTTTTGGCTACGAAACCAAGTATGCCACTGAAGTTAGAAAGACAGTTTAAGGATAAGCCGTATTGGTTTCCCAAAAGCTATCACATATGTAACATGTCCTTTTTTAGCGTTTTAAAGTTGATTTTAGCTATCAGATTTAGTAACAAAGCATTCATGGAGTCTTAAAATTTGTTACTCCGTTCTGGATGGTCTTTTATAAACCGATTAAAGCAGGCCTTTTAATACAACGGCCGAAAAACTTAGGAAGGCGACCTGATGATTTGCCGCTCTTTACTTTAACCCAAATTACGCAATAGGATTTTCTAATGCTTAGCAATAGGTTATCTTGA
>ERZ1740070.2003-NODE-2003-length-12097-cov-6.472098_pt1 | contig 12097 bp, 9 predicted proteins | sample MGYA00581734_ERZ1740070 | MGnify/ENA primary metagenome ERZ1740070 (study PRJEB43018, sample SAMN04849744) | marine metagenome | isolation source: floating plastic debris | place: Pacific Ocean | collected 2008-09-01 | study: EMG produced TPA metagenomics... | reverse complement strand
TGGTCGTAGGGTCGGTTCTTGTATTTTCGGCTTTCAATCGCACCACGCAGCGCAACTTGGCGTTGGAACGCTATTCAGAGCAAGCAATCGCTGTATCCGCAGCTGAGGCGGCATTAACCGGCATTCCTAGCACCGGTATTCCTAGCACCGGTATTCCTAGTAAAGTGCAAGCGCAGCTCACGTTGTTGGGTGATACTTTTAGCGGATACAGTACATTTCGCAATGAAGATTTTCAGGCGGTCTTGGAAGAAACTGGAATTAGTCTGGTATATGCCGATGAATTTGACCAAACGCTGCGAGCACAGCAGCTAAACCAGGGAGATGCGGATCTCATGGTGACAACGCTTGACCAGTTTTTGAAGCAACAGCCACAGGGAAAGATTGTTGGTTTGCTGGATAGAACGATAGGGGCAGATGCGGTGGTACTAAATACCAAAAAGTATCCACAGCTGAAGTCTTTGTTGGATTTGCGATCGCTGCTACAGACCTCGCAGGCCAAAGGCGAGAAGCTCAGTATTGCCTATGCTAGCGATACGCCGAGTGAATATTTAGCCCTCGTGCTCGACACTCAGTTTGATACCTTCAATCTATCGGACTTTGAGCTGAAGCCGGTTGCCGATGCGTCTGAAGCTTGGCAGCTGATGCAAAATCCGATAGAGAAAGTTGCGATCGCAGTACTCTGGGAGCCTTATGTCGAACAGGCTCGGCAGGCGGGCTACAATGTTGTGCTCTCTAGCCAAGATGCGCCGAGTGCGATTGTTGATGTGCTAGTAGCATCCGATACGCTGATTGAAACCAAGCCAGAGGTGGTGGCTTCCTTGCTGGAGAAATACTATCGGCGGATTGATAGTAATGCCAGAGATGCCACTCAGCTTCAGACGCAGGTGGCTGAGGACGCGGATCTTTCTGTAGGTGACGCAGCAGCTATTATTAACGGCATCGATTTTTTTAGTGCTGCTGAGGCCAAGAGCTGGTTCGATGATGGCACACTCAAAACTCGGATTGAGGCTACGGCGGCGGTGCTAGCGCTTTCTAACAAGCTGGACACGGTGCCTCGCGACCCAAGTTCTTTGTATGCTGGAAACTTTGTCACAGAAGCGGCCGATAATACTCAAGCGCTGATTAATTTGATTCGAGCTGACAACCCTGCTCTGGCAGATAAGCTGGCTGGGAAGAGCCCTGTGGTCACGGCGTCTACATCTGTTTCCGATGCGCAAATCCAAGCGGCTCCAGATATTGGTAACTTTCAGCTACGAGGGCAGGTTAGCTTTGACAGTGGCTCAGCAGCGCTGACACCAGAAGGAAAACAAACCCTTAGCCAGCTCGCGAGCGAGCTGAAGGAATTTAACCGTGAAACCGTTGCCTTGCGGGTGATTGGCCATACGTCGAAAACGGGTAGCGCGGCTGCAAATTTGGCGTTGAGCCAGCAGCGGGCGACGGTGGTGACCGATCAGCTAAAGCGTGATGGCATTGAGCTGAATGCCGTGGCAGAGGGGAAGGGATTTAGTGAGCCTCTGAGTGCGATCGCGCCTGATGATTCTCGTCAGCAAAGAACAGAAATTCGGCTGGTTCGGGTCAACTAAAAGTAACAAAGCAAGGCTGTTACACTATGGGTATTCTTACCCTATAGACCAGCTCGTCGGAAAACTACTGTGACCAAAGATCAAACTATTTATGACGTTGTTGTAATTGGCGGAGGCGTTTGTGGCACGGCGTTGCTGTATAGCCTCAGCCACTACACCAATGTGACAAAGGTGGCACTGATTGAGAAGAATGAGGCGGTAGCGCTGGTAAATTCTAAACACACAAGTAATAGCCAAACGCTACACTTTGGCGATATTGAAACGAACTATACGCTGGAGAAGGCGCAGAAGGTAAATCGCGGGGCCAGTATGGTAAAGCAGTACTTGCTCAAGCATGATGATGAGCAGTCTATCTATACGAAGTATCACAAGATGGTACTGGCAGTGGGAGAAGCGCAGGCAGATAAGCTGCGTGAGCGATATGAGGTATTTAAAGGACTTTTTCCCGACCTACGATTGATAAAGAGAGAAGAGATTGAGACGCTTGAGCCAAATGTACTGAAGGGGCGAGAGGATACAGAAGAGACTTTGGCGTTGTTTACGCCGGAGGGCTACACGGTGGACTATCAAAAGCTGTCGCGGTCTTTTGTGGAGAATGTAGCAAAAGATAGCAACCAGTCAATTGAGCGAATGATGGGGACGAAGGTCCTCTCTATTAAGCCCGTGATAGATGAAGCAGGGAAGGAGAGTTTTATTGTTGTTACAGATCAGCAAACGATTGAAGCGAAAACGGTGGCGGTGACGAGTGGGGCTCACAGCTTGCTGTTTGCGAAGGAACTGGGCTACGGGCAGGACTACGCGCTGCTGAGTGTGGCCGGGAGTTTTTACTTTGCGCCACAGCTGCTAAATGGAAAGGTATATACGGTACAGCTAGCGAAGCTGCCATTTGCGGCAATTCATGGAGACCCCGAGGTGCACGATGCGAGCCAAACGCGGTTTGGGCCAACGGCAAAAGTAATGCCGCTGTTGGAACGGCACAAGTACGGCACGATGTGGGAGTACTTTAAGACGGCGGGGCTGAGTTTAGATGCGTTTCGGTCTTTCTTTAATATTTTGAGTGACTGGACGATTTTGACCTACATCATCATGAATTTTATTTACGATATTCCGCTGATTGGGAAGCGGCTGTTTATTCGTAAGGTGCGAAAGATTGTGCCTTCGGTGGGCCTGAGCGATTTGTCGTTTGCGAAAGGGTATGGAGGCATTCGGCCGCAGGTGGTGAATTTGAAGACGCGGCAGCTGGAGATGGGGGAAGCGAAAATTACAGGACGCAACATTTTGTTTAATATTACGCCGTCACCGGGAGCGTCGACTTGTTTGAAGACGGCAGCAGATAGCTGCCGGGCGTTGGTTGGATTTTTGGGTAAGGGCTATCAGTTTGATGAGAAACGGATGTTTAGAGATCTCTCTTAGTTTTTGTATCACTGTGTTCGATGTAATTGAGACTGCTAGAATTGTGGTGCTAGCTTGAAGAAGGAGCTTCTAATGCAAACACTCAGTAAGCTGTATACGTTGTCTGAGTACCGCACTCTAGAAGAAACTGCGGCAGAGCGACATGAGTATCACGATGGAAAAATTGTTGCTATAACAGGTGGGACGCTAGAGCATAGTGCGATTTCTGGAAATGTTTATGCTTTGCTGAAGGTAGCCTTTAAACGAAGTCAGTTTAAGCCTTTTAATAGCGATCTTCGAGTTTGGATTCCCTCGTACAGCAAAGGGGTTTATCCAGATGTATCGGTGATTGAATCGCGCGCTGAGTTTAATGATGATAGACGAGATGAGATCTTAAATCCAAAGTTGGTTGTTGAGGTGCTCTCTAGATCTACAGAAGCCTATGACAGAGGAGATAAGTTCATTTACTACCGTTCGATTCCAACGTTTTCAGAATACTTGCTGATTAGCCAATATCGGCCTTGGGTTGACCATTATTGTAAGTCGGACAATGGTGAATGGGTGCTGCGCTCCTATGGCGATATGAAAGCAGCTATTGGGATAGAAACAGGCAATATGACGTTAGCGCTAGAAGATATTTACGAGGATATCAACTTTGCTGAGGCTAATGTGTAGTCTTTTTGATACGATACACGAGCCTTTTCTAGCCGCTACTCACACTCTTAATATATGTCTTCGAATACGCTTCAGCGCACTTTTCAGAAGGTAACTTATCCGGTGACGTCGAGGCTGACGCTCAGCAGATACGACTTTCATCAGTGGCGAGAGGTGAGCTTTTTGCATCGGTTGCTGGCCCCGTTTCGACAATGGCGAACGGGGAGCTGGCTGCTGGCCTGGGGAGATGGTATTGCCTGGGTGTTTGTGGCGGCGTTGATTGCGTTGGCACCATACGTTTCGACAACGATGATTGGGTGGCTGCTGTTGGCCTCAGCGGGCTTTTGGTTTTTACTGACGGTGAGCGATCGCGCTGAAGGCTGGCTCACACCTCTACATATTACGGTGGTTGCCTACTGGGGAGCGATGGTGCTGGCGACGGCGCTTTCACCGGTAAAGGCGGCGGCACTCTCTGGCTTGATTAAACTGACACTGAATGTGCTGCTGTTTATGCTGACGGCCCGAATTTTACGGGTGAAGGAGCTGCGCTCGGGGCTGATTTTGGTATATTTGCTGACAGCGCTAGTGGTGTCGGTGTATGGCTTGCGGCAGTGGTTTTTTGGGGCGGATGCGCTGGCGACTTGGGTAGACCCGGAGTCGGAGTTGGCGGGAGCGACACGGGTGTATAGCTACCTCAGAAACCCCAATTTGCTAGCAGGCTATTTGATGCCGGCGGCGAGCCTAGGGGCGATGGCGGTGCTGGTATGGAAGCGATGGCTGCCGAAGCTGCTGGCGGTGGTGATGACGCTGACGAGTAGCGCTTGCCTAGTGCTAACGCTAAGCCGAGGGGGGTGGCTGGGCTTTTTGGCAATGGGCTTTGTCATGTTGCTGCTACTGGTGTTTTGGTTAATTTCTCGGCTGTCGCCGATGCGGCAAGTACTGGCACTGTTGCTGACCATAATTCTGTTGCTGGGGAGTATGGCCGCTACGGTGGGTGCGGCGATGCTGGCCGTTCCGTCTGTGCGTGAGCGGGTGATGAGTATTTTTGCTGCGCGAGGCGATAGCAGCAACAATTTTCGGCTGAATGTGTACGAGGCGGTGTTTGAGATGATTCGGGCGCGGCCTTGGGTCGGTATTGGACCTGGGAATGAAGCGTTCAACCAAATCTATCCGCTCTATCAGCGGCCAAACTATACGGCGCTGAGTGCCTATTCTATTTATTTTGAGACGCTGGTGGAAGGTGGTGTCGTCGGTGGGCTGTCGTTTTTATGGATGCTGGCGCTGAGCTTTCAGCAGGGATTGGCGCAGCTCGGGCGTTTACGGCAAACGTTAGCAGATGATGGCTACTGGCTTATTGGCACGCTCGGTGGCATTACCGGTTTGCTGGTGCAGGGCACGTTCGATACGGTGTGGTATCGGCCACAGCTGAGCACGCTATGGTGGATGCTGTTGGCGATTGTGGCGAGCTTTTATGCGGATGCGCGGTACAGACAGAGGGCGTTGCCTAGCGCTGAAATGAGCACTGAAATCGGTGAGTTGGAATCTACAGATAAGTGGTGGGACTAGATGCAGTTACCGGTAGAAGCGAAGGGACTGACTGAGGAGACTTCGATTGCGATCGCGCAGCAAATTCAATGGACCAAGGTCGAGCTGCCGACGGGCACGGTGAAGACGAGCTACGTTGTGCAGGGTGAAGAGCATTCAAACGACCCACCGTTACTGTTACTGCATGGATTCGATAGTTCGCTGTTTGAGTTTCGGCGGCTGGTACCTGAGTTGGTGGCGCAGGGTGAGGGGCGGCGGGTGTATGCGGTGGATTTGGCTGGATTTGGGTTCTGCGATCGCACTAGTCCCGTTTTCAAAACGAAGAAACCTACAGATACCGTACATCCTGATCTTGATCGTCAGCATTTAGTCGCTTTTTGTCAGCAGGTCATCGGGGAACCGGTTGTGTTGGTTGGTGCTTCTATGGGTGGCGGCGTTGCGATAGATTTGACGGTGAGCCATCCAGAGCTAGTACAGAAGCTAGTACTGTTAGATGCGGTTGGCTTTGCACCTGCGCCAGTGATTGGCCGCTTTATGTTTTCGCCTTTGGATAAGTGGGCGACGAACTTTTTGCGCAATCCAGGCGTACGCCGCAAGATTAGTGAAAACGCTTATTTTGATAAGTCTTTTGTGACACCAGATGCAGAGCTATGTGCGGCGTTGCATTTGCTGATGCCAAGTTGGCAGGAGGCACTGATTGCATTTACTAAGAGTCGAGGCTATGGCGGGTTGGCGGAGAAGATTGCACAAGTTGAAGTGCCGACGTTAGTACTGTGGGGACGGCAGGATAAAATTTTGAGTGTAAAGGACGCGGCTCGGTTTGAGAAGACTTTGTCAGATGGGAAGCTGGTGTGGATTGAGGATTGTGGGCATGTGCCTCATTTAGAGAACGCTCAGCCAACTGCAAAGCATATTACAGATTTTATAAATTAAACTTATACACAATCCTCAGAACCTAGCTTGTGCTCAAGAGAACAACTTGAAGCTTGTTTAGCGCGATAGATTAGGCGATAACTTGGTGCCAGATTACTTTACGAGGCCAATACGAGGGTGAAACGAGTGAGAGAAATAGACGACGGCATTCTGCAACCAGAAACCTCGCAACAGGACATGCTAGGAGCCAAAACGCTGCAACAGCCGATGGAAGTCAACACTGTCATCAGTACTGCATGGCAGCACTACCGTGCGAACTTCTCTCGCTATTTGCCGATTGCCTTAAGAGGGACCGGTTGGCTGCTCTTTCCGGCAGTTTTTTTACTGAGTGCTTTGCTGTATATGCTCCAGCAAGGTCAGGTACTGAGCGATTTTTCAGGGCTAACAGCACTGATAGTACCGGCCTGGCTGGTGCTATTTTTGTGGTGTGGTGCACAGTCTCTAGGAGAGTTTGCTGGAATTTCTCGCTTAGTGCATCAATCGCTAGTCTTCCAATCGCTAGAAGATCCGGAGGAAACCGATTCTGAAGCACTCTCTATGACGTTGCGATTCACTCACTCTCGGCGATTTTCTTTGCTGGGGTCTGCAATAATAAAGGGCGCAATTCTAGCTGCAATTAACATTCTCTTGCTCTTTGTTTTGGCTGCTGCTGCTGTCATGGTTTTTATCGGACTAGGCATCCTGCCAGGCAGTTCGCCAAACCTTGGTTTGTTCTTTGGCGGAGGGGCCGTTGCGCTAGTTTCACTCATTGTATTTGGCTGGCTATATACTTGGCTGGGGCTAAAGCTACTAATGAATGAACAGTCGCTAGCAATAGAAACTGAGTCAGGTATGCTGCTTTCCATTGGGCAATCGTGGAGGCTGATGCGCAAACATTTGATGCGATCGCTCTGGATTGTTCTTCTTGCCTCTTTAATGACACTGCCGATTTCACTAGTAATGGCGGTTCTGGCCCAGGTTGTTCACCCTTTCTTATTTCAACAGATAGGAATTATAGTCGCCGATCGCAAGGAGATATCAACGGGATTGCTCCCCTATGCGACCTTTTATCTGGTCAGCAGCATTCTCGGATTGGTGGGCGGTATCATTGTCAAACCCTTCTTTAGAACAGTGTTAACAACACTTTATTTTGATATTAAAAACCAACAGTAAAGTTAACATCAAAGCATTGAAGCTTAACGTTTTTTGGCACGATTCTCTGAGTTTCCTCAGTGAAAACACTCAATTATAGAGACATGTTTAATTATTGAATTAAGCCTACCAACAGACAAAAGAATAAAAGCATCACTTTGGAGACTATCTTTTGTATGGCTACCGGTAAAAAGATTGGAATTCTGACCAGTGGAGGAGATTGCGCCGGGCTTAACGCGGTCATTCGCGCAGTTACCCGCTGTGCAATCGAGATTTACGGTTGGGAGGTGCACGGCATTTGCAAGGCGACTCATGGACTCATGAGTCGTCCCCCTGAGTCTATGCGGCTCAGCATTAAGCAGGTGGATCCTTTCTTGACAATGGGCGGCACTTTTTTGGGAACCACCAACAAAGGCGATCCGTTTGCGTTCCCCATGGGAGATGGGTCTTTGCGCAATCGCAGCGAAGAAATCATAGAAGGCTACCACCAGCTAGGGCTCGATGCACTCATTGGCATTGGTGGAGACGGCAGCCTAGCTATTTTGCGTAAGCTAGCGCAGCAGGGCGGCATCAACTTAGTAGGTATTCCTAAAACAATCGACAATGACGTTGGCCTGACTGAGCGCTCTATTGGCTTTGACACAGCGGTCAATATTGCCACAGAAGCTATCGATCGGCTGCACTTTACAGCGGCAAGTCACAGCCGGGTGATGATTGTGGAGGTGATGGGCCGCGATGCTGGGCATATTGCACTCAATGCAGGCATTGCAGGGGGTGCAGATGTAATCTTGATTCCTGAAATCACCTACAACTTGGAAAACATCTGCCGTCACATTCAGCAGCGGCAGGCCAATGGCTACGATTACTCGATTGTGGTGGTTTCTGAAGCGGTATGCACAGAGTCCGGCAGTTTGATTGAGCAAGGACACTTCGCAGACTGTCGCTTGGGCGGTGTTGGCCAGTACCTAGCTGAGAACATTACGGCGATAAGTGGCGCAGAGACTCGAGTAACGGTGCTGGGCCATACGCAGCGAGGAGGCACCTCTTCTCCGCTAGATCGGATTTTGGCGTCAGCCTTTGGCGTTGCCGCAGTGGAGCTAATTGCCAATGAGCAGTACGACCGGATGGTGACTTGGCAAGAGCGCGCTGTGAAGTCTGTGCCGATTGCAGAAGCGATTAAGGACTATCGCACAGTAGAGCCGGAAGGTACGCTGGTAAAAACTGCGCGTGGACTGGGTATTTGCTTGGGCGATCGCTTAATTTCTCAGCAGGAGCATGAGCTACTAGGCACGGCGGCAACTGAGCAAAAGATGCCGGTGATGCCGATGTAGTCCAGAAGCGAAAGAGCGGGGCAATGTTTACCGGCTGCGCTCTTTCTAAAGTTTCATGCCTTCGTAAGCGATTGTTGCTGTGGCAAAACGACGCTGCACTTCATCCTGTAGCTGGTCTAGCACGGTGTCTGTTTGCACAGGGCTATGGTGAACCAGCACGAGGTTTTTGACATTTGCCTTTTTGGCAATATCAATGCTAACTTCCCATGGGCGAGCTGCCTCGGGGAGAGCAGTAGTAGAATGGTACAGGTAGTTTAAGTCGGAATAGGTGCCGTCATAAATTAGCAGATCGGCTTGATCAGCTAGATCTAGGAAGCCTGAAAGCAGGTCAGTATCGAGGTGCTCGTTGGGTGTGTCGGTAGCGTAGACAAGGGTGTAGCCCTGATAGGAAAGACGGTAGCCGAGGGCTTCTGTCTTGGGATTAATTTTGCAGACGTCTACTGAAACATCGCCGATTTGGAAGGTTGCTTGATCCATCAGCGTGTGAAAGGTGAGCCCTGCCAGCATGTTTTGCAGGGGCATGGTGAAGTGGGGTTGAAGCATTTGGTCGGTGAGACAATGCTTAATCGATGCGCCGTTGGGAGCGGTGCCACCATAGACAGTGAAGTGGTTGTCAGGGGTGAAGGCTGGCTGAAAAAAGGGAAAGCCTTGGATGCGGTCCCACTGGGTATGCGTAAAGAGAATGTGGGCCTTGACAGCGGTGTCCTGCTGCTGAAGATGCTGACCTAGACTAACGATGCCAGTGCCACTGTCGAAAATAATGCGCTGGCCGCCGAGCCTGGCTTCTACACAAACGGTATTGCCGCCATACTGCTGATGAGTAGGGGATGGCGTAGGTACACTGCCGCGAACGCCCCAAAATTTTACGGCAACGTCAGTCGGAAGGTCGATAGACGAAGCGCTGCTTGCTTTAGGGCAGGGGGCAATGGGTGAGCGGGCTGTGTTGATCATGGAACGTCAAGCCGTACGGTTAGCCTTGTGTAGTCTCTAGTGAGCCCAAGAATGAGGGGGTAAGCTCTCGGTGTTTCCATTGATTTATGGCCATGCCTGCGGCAGGTTTATACCAACGGCTGCGCTCAGCCACCGGTGCTCAGGTGGGTGTCTGAAAGCTGAAAGCAAGATATGAAAAAACGTTCTAGAAATCAATCTTTCCAGAACGTTTTTTATGGGATGGCAAATTATTGCATTGGGCCTAGCAATGCTGTGTCCCTACGTCGGTAGGTCACCAATGCGTGGTTTTCCTAACCTGCTGCTTTTACACATTCGTCGATGAGGGGTTGAACCTGATCTAGGTTCTTCCAGCCAAGGACTTCACACTCTTTCTTTTCGAGATTTTTATAGGTTTTGAAGAATTCTGCAATCTCGTCTAGACGGTGCTGGTCGAAGTCGTCAAGGGTTTTGACGTTGACATAGCGAGGGTCGTCAGCAGGGACGCATAGAATCTTTTCGTCGCGATCGCCACCGTCAATCATTTCCATCATGCCAATGGGGCGAGCGGGAATGACACAGCCAGGAAAGGTAGGCTGGTCCATAATGACCATGCCGTCAAGTGGATCGCCGTCGTCAGCGAGGGTGTTGGGGATAAAGCCGTAATCGTAGGGATACTGTACGGAGGAAAACAGTACGCGGTCGAGGGCAAATGCGTTGATGTCTTTGTCGAACTCGTATTTGTTTTTGCTACCAGCAGGGATTTCAATCAGCACATTGACGATGCCGGGCTTAGGCTGAGCGGGAATGCGAGATAGATCCATTAAATTCTCCTATTAACTGCGATGCGAAGGCAAGCGTAAGCTGACAGCCGTCAAATATTTTGAACGCGCTCGAAGTGGCTAAGCTCGCACCTTCCATAACGCATTTTACGGGAGTATGGGGTCTATGTTGAATTAATTTGTAACAAAAAGCCTCATCTTCACCTGTGAAAGGCAAAGATGAGGCTTTTCTAGCTTGCTTTTTTCCTACTCTTGTATCCTCATTCTTGTGCCCTCATGAAGAGTGGGGACGGCTGCTGCGGAACATCTATTCCGGCGGTGTTGAAGTTAGAAATCGCATATAGGGGTAAGGTGAGGGTCGTTGTAGCAATGAGCACACCTATAAAGTTTGCGATATGGCCAGGAGGTTGTTCTGATTGGTGCTCGGGACTCGCAGATTCCATGCTGAGAAGAAGAGTAGTTGTATTTGGTTAGCTGAGTTCAGGAAAAGGTCGATAGGAAGAACCAATCGGTGACGGAACGTAAAATCGTAGCATTCGGCAATCGTTAAGCGATACAAACAATCCAAGAAATTTCAAACAGCTGCAAGCTTAAAAAATTGAGACCGAACCTTACAAAGCAAGGTTGTAACCCTGTCCTCTAATAGTAACCAAACGGCTCATCTTCGGCACAGGCGACCTTACTTTTTTCACATTTTCGTTACTTTTATCAGTATATACCGAGGTTATACGGTATATAAAAATACCTTTGCCTTACTTAGCTTGACAATAGCATTCTTACATCTTTGTAAATACAGCAATCTTGCGGATTAGATCCGTTTTTAAGCCAAAAGGACGACTTTTGAGCGAAATCCATAATAAGGTGTTCAATCTTTAGTCTGATTTTGCGCCTCTAGCAGTATTCGAACTGCTTTCAGCTCCTGCAAAACGGCATTCAATAGGCGGTGCGTTTCGGTCTCAGCAGGCTGTGCTACTTCGATGGTGACCTGCTTTATGCCTAAAACGTCTTGAGCGAAGCGCGCGACTTCGTTGGGATGAAACATCAGGGGTGCGTCTTTGTCGTTGCGGATCTCGGCGTTGAGACATTTGGAATCGAAAGCAGGATTGAGATCGCTTGGGTCTGTATTGGCGTAGCGGTAAACAGACGCCCTTGAGCGGTTAAGAATCTTCTGCACAGATTCAATTGGGATGAGCTGCTCGCTGGAATCGATGGTGATGCTATCGGTGGAAACGGTGACGGCAGATCCTTCTTTGGCTTGAGTCATTTTTCTTGTATCAAAATAAGACTGAACTAACGTACAGTAGGTCCGAAAATTATACAAGCGAGTCTTAGGATGATTACTTTTCTGATAAAGAGTAAGAAGGAAAAGACTCATTAGTATCTAAGTAAGACTATTAATGAAGCCATTGAGTCTCAAAACAAGATAAGAAAGAGCATAGTGCATGTAGATTTGGATGTTGAAGTTTGCAGATTGATATGTACAGCTTTTTATCTCACGCAATAAAGTATCAATTCGAGATTTAATCGGATTGACTTGAGACTCATATTAAGTGCAATGAGTCTCACAAAAAGATTTAGATTGTCTCAAATCTTCATGCCCCAAATCACAGTGCAAATGCGTTGGGGAATCATGTGTGTAGGGCTGACTTTTTTGATGGGTCAAGAGCATGATGAAAAATCTCATATCAAATAGTTGGCAATCTTGCGATCGCCTTTTTAAGATTCCTCATATTTTTGTTCTAAAGAGTTTTGAAATTGTTGTATTTGGGGTCGCGCGAGCGTAGCTGTCACCAGGGGCAATTAGCTCAAAATGCTTGAT
>ERZ1740070.2002-NODE-2002-length-12099-cov-5.834856_pt1 | contig 12099 bp, 5 predicted proteins | sample MGYA00581734_ERZ1740070 | MGnify/ENA primary metagenome ERZ1740070 (study PRJEB43018, sample SAMN04849744) | marine metagenome | isolation source: floating plastic debris | place: Pacific Ocean | collected 2008-09-01 | study: EMG produced TPA metagenomics... | reverse complement strand
GCACAACTGGCTGTATGCAGGAGGAGCTGAGAAATCTGTCGCTGGCTGAAACGATTGCCCAGGAAGCTCCCTCAGATCAGGCAGTAGATAGTAACAATGATGGCCTGCTACGGATTACGGTGACAGGCACCCGTACACCCCGCACTGTTCAGTCATCGCCAGCAACGGTGACTGTTATCAATGCAGAGGATGTCAATCGTCTGTTAATTCGGGATATCTCTGACCTGGTGCGCTATGAGCCTGGTGTCTCTGTCAGCAACAATCTGCAGTTTGGTCTCCAGGATTTTAATATTCGCGGTATTGACGGAAATCGGATCTTGATTCAGGTGGATGATATTCGATTGCCTTCTGCCTTTCAGTTTGGTGATCGGGTGACCGCCGGTCAAGGGTTTAACCTGGGGCGAGATTATTTTGATACTGAGATTCTGCGCACGGCTGAGATTTTGCGTGGTCCTGCCTCTACACTCTATGGCAGCGATGCCTTGGGGGGGACGGTTAGCTACTTTACCCTGGACCCCACTGAGCTACTTGATCAAGCCGGGCGCAACTCTGCGACCACCGGCTCCACTAACTTTGATAGTCGTAATACCGGGTTTACCAGTACCCTGGTTCAGGTCAATCGGTTTGACAACATTGATACGCTGCTGGCCTATTCTCGGCGAGACAGTTCTGAAGCTGAGAATTTGAGGGACGATCAGGATGGCGATCGCAACAGTCTGTTGGGTAAGCTGGTCTACAATCTCAGCGACACCAGTGCGTTTGACTTTACGGTGGAGCACTTTGATAACGATGTGGATACCACCACAGCCGATGAGAATCTGCCGCTAATTACCGGCACCACCACCCGATTTGAAGAAGAAATCGACACAACTCGCACCCGGTTGAGTTTGGCCTATAACTATGACAACCCAGAGAGCGGCTCATTTTTAGACTTTGCCAGGGCCAGGCTGTACTTTCAAGACTCTCGTACCCAAGAAGACAACGAGCGGGAACTGCTGGCATTTGACTTTAGAACATTTCAGACATCGCCAGCGCTGCGGGTAAGTGAGAACCGCTTTGTAGATCAGGTGTTTGGCGGTGATGTGCAGCTACGTAGTGACTTTGACTGGGGCAATACGGCCCATCGGTTGACCTATGGTGTGGATGTTTCCAATACGTTTAATGCCCGACCCCGTGACCGGTCTCAGACAAATCTCATTACCGGGGCTACGACCCAATCAGCCATTCCCGATGATTTTCCCACCAGAGACTATCCCAACTCTGACACCTTTAGGATGGGTGTCTATGTGCAAAATGAGATCGCCTTTGGTGAACAATTTAGCCTGATTCCGGGGTTACGCTACGACTATTACGATCTCAATATTGACATTGACGAAGACTTTGAGCGCAATGGGGCCACCGCCACTGATTTTGACGACAGTTCGTTTTCCCCAACGCTGGCTTTGGTATACCAACCCTCGTCTGAGCTGAGTTTTTATGGTCGCTATGCCCGTGGGTTTAGGGCTCCGCAATATGATGAGATTAACAGCGGGTTTACCAACCAAATCTTTGGCTATCGGACAGAGCCCAATCCTGATCTCGAAGCCGAGACCAGCAACAGTTTTGAAGTAGGTATGCGGGGGAATTTCTCTGCGCTTAATTTTAGTGTGGCCGGCTTTTATAACCGTTACAATGACTTTATTGACAACCAGCTGGTAGATACAGAGTTTTTAGATGGACGCCCTCTGCTCGTGTTTCAAAATGTCAATATTGATGATGTGGAAACCTATGGTGTAGAAGCTAAAGCTGAATATCAATTTACACCAGACCAGGGGGGCTTTAGTTTGCTAGGAGCGCTGTCTTGGACAGAGGGTAACAATCTCACCAGTGATGAACCCCTGTCTACGGTGAACCCCATAGAAGCGGTCTTGGGTTTGCGCTATCGCTCACCAAACCAACGCTGGGGCGCTGAGCTGGTGAGCACGCTAGTGGGTGAAGCCCGAGGCGAAGGATTTGAACCTGAAGAGAATCAAGATCCGTTTGTACCTGACGGATTTACCGTATTTGATCTAATTGGCTACTATCAGATTGATCCTAATGTGACCTTTAATTTGGGTCTGTTTAATTTGTTCGATACAGACTACGAGCAATATTCAGACGTGCGATTTTTAGATAGTAACGATGCGCTATTTGACCTGCAGCGGGCTCGGTTTGAGCAGCCGGGATTAAATGTGCAAGCTGGGGTAACCTGGCAGTTTTAATGGCAACACTAATGTATTGGGAGAGAGGTAATGGCGATACGGCATTTAGGGCAGTTTGGGGGTAGTTTGGCCGTGGTGGTTGCGATCGCAGCCTGCAGCCCTAATGCATCTTTAACACCAGAAGAATCTATATCAGATGCTGCCGCTGAAAATACGGCTCAAAAAGTTGTTGCTCTCACCTCTATGAGTGCTGATATCGTTCAAAATCTAGACGATGATGTTCTAGTTGGCATTCCCGGTAGTCGGCTGCTGACAGGTGATCCTCGATATGAGGGCATAGCAACTGTAAGCAGCGGACGAACCGAACCGGATATAGAAAAGAATGAGGCACTAGAACAGGATCATGTGATTGGCGCCGATGGGTTCCATGACAAAACTCTAGAGCGGTTGACCGATTTAGAGTTGGACGTACTATCGGTAGATATTCAAGGTTGGGAAAGCCTTCAAGACATAACCCAATTTCTAGCGACTCGGCTAGATGCTGACCCCACCCCGCTGGTGCAACGCTATGACGCTTGTCTAGCAAAAGCTGGAAACAGCGAACCTACCGCCATCGTGTTAGCCAGCCGAGAGCCGTTGTTATCTCCCAATAAAAACAGCTGGGCAGGGGACTTTTTAGAGAAGTTTAATATTCAAAATCTCACCGCTGATTTGCAAGGACAGAGCGAATTTCAGGGGTATATTACCCTGTCGCCCGAAAAAGTGCTGGAGATGAACCCAGATCAGCTGTTGTTTGTTGACTCCGGTGGTGGTGTTGACGATGAAATTGCTCAGCTCAAGACCGATCCGTTTTGGGGACAGCTGACAGCGGTTCAATCAGACCAGGTTTACGGTTTTAACTACCACGGTCTGATTAACCCAGGCAGCATTCAAAGTATTGAACAAGTCTGTAGCGCATTGGGCTAGAGTCGACTAAAACTGGTGGCGTACCTCTACACCAAAGCTACGCCGGTCGCCGTAGCCAGCCAGGGTGCCACCAAACCCGTCTGGAAACGCCAGGGTGACATATTCGGTATCAAACAGATTATTAGAAAACAAATAAATACCGGTTCTCTCAAATTCATAGCCAATGCGAGCATTGACGATGGTAAACGGATCTTCCTCAATGGTATTGGCTTCATCAAAGAACACGGTCCCCACACCCTGTAGCTCTACCCGACTAAAAAAACCACCCGGACTGCGATATTGGGCAGCCAGATTGTAGGTGTAGTCAGGAGAATACAGCAGCTGGTTACCATCAAAACTCTCGCCGGTAAACCGATTGGCGTTATCGGTAAATTCAGCATCGGTGTATCCAAACCCGCCGATAATATCAAACCCGTCAAACGGAGTTGCCCTAATTTCTAGCTCAGCACCAATCGCCCGAGCTTCCGCATTAAAAATGTCAGCAAATGACAGTGAGTTATCAAAAATCAGCACCTGAGCGTTGCTAATGTCGTTATAAAATGCCGACAGATTAATACCCAGACGATTATCTAACCAGGAGGTTTTCACTCCAATTTCGTAATTCCAAGAGTTTTCAGCATCAACAATCAGGTCATCGTCAGTCAGGGCAAACGGGTTGTGGGTACCTGGCCGATAGCCACGGGCAACACTGCCGTAGACCGCCATATTGGAGTTAAGCCGATAGTTGGCTGCAAATCTGGGTATCCACACATCGCCGTCGATGTCAGATTCGTCAGTGATAGCAATAATTTCACCACTTAAAAAATCAAAGAATTCAGTATCTAGATTAAAATCTTCTTCCCAACGTTCGTACCGCAGCCCAGCTGTCAGCGTCAAATTCTCAATCGGTTTGTAGTCTAGCTGAGCAAAGCCAGCATAGGTAGTTTGATCGTAGTCTGATATATCAAAAGTCGGCGGGGCAAAGAATGATTCGCGATCATTGCCAAGGCGAAAATCTCGGTTTTGAAAATAAGCTCCCACAATCCACTGTAGCTGGTCCGCATCTGTAGGCGACTGTAGTCGCAGCTCTTGGTTAAAAATATCCTGGTCAAAGTCGCTGATTAGCGTTGAACCAAACGCATCGTTAACATCAAAGTAGTCATAGTCTGTATCGCTGCGAGATGTGATGGAGGTAAATCGTAGGCTATCGCCTTCATAACCAACGCGAAGAGACTGAGTATTAATGTCTAAGTCAAACTCGCCGTTATTGCTGCGGCTCACCTCAAACGGATCATCCTGGTCAATGGGGACATAAACACTGGCATCATCCTGTGTTTCAGAAGCCGCAAAATTGAAGCTAATATTCCAGCGGTCCGCCGGCGTCCAAACCAAGTTGGCACGACCCGATAAACCGCTTTGTTCGTCAGCATTGTCATCTAGCAAAATATTATCTGTGAACCCGTTGTGGCTTCGATACAGACCTGCAAGGCGAATGCCTAGCGTGTCGGGCACCAGCATATCGCTCATGGAAAATTGCACCTGACTCTCGCCAAAATCTCCAAACAGGGTGCTTGCTCGCAGCTCTGGTTCTTCACTGGGAGGGCGGCTGATAATGTTAACCACACCTGCCTGGCTGTTGCGACCATAGAGGGTACTCTGAGGACCGCGCAGTACTTCTATGCGCTCCAGGTCAAACAGCTCACCAGGGAAAAACTGGTGAACGTTGTCGTAGGGCACATCATCAATGTAGAAACTCACAGCGTCTCTCACTAAAATGTTGCTGCTGTTGCCTATACCACGCACGCTGTACAAATTAAAAACGCGATCGCCCGGTGTGAAGTAAAAGTTAGGGACATTGGCTGCAACCTCAGCTATCGAGCTAATTTGAGCGTCGCGCAGTTCTTCCTCGGTGAGCACCGTCAGACTGATGGGCACATCTAACGGATCTTCAGGCGTCTTTTCTGCGGTAACTACGATGCGTAGAGTATCGTCTGAGGTAACAACAGTATCGGCTGCAGAAACACTAAAAACAGCGCTGTCTCCCCGCACGCTCACGTTTCCGGCAGGAGCTGTTTCTGTGCCAACCACTAAAATTCTTACCTGCTCAGTCCCCAGCTGACTCACGTTAATGAGCGTAATTCCGGTAGCCAGATTGTCATCCTCAAACGTTTCTATATCGGGTAGAGCCAGACGCGCGTTAGGAACATCAATCACCAGGCTATTGCCGTCCACGGTGGGTGATGGTAGCAATAGCGGTCCATTATCCGTTTCTAAAATGACATCAACCCCAGTCTCTGTGGGCTCAAGCTGAATATTTGTTATCTCAGTCAGGCTAGAAGATTGGGCAATAGGCGATGTTATCGGTTGCGCAACAGAGCTCTCTGGATCAAGTGGTTGCGCACTGGCATGGGCAGACGATAGTAATGAAAACGCTGTCAGACCTGTAGCACAGATCCGTAGAAAAAGTCTTATGTTGCCCACGTTTAACCCCACACACACGCACAATCTTTCAATTATTGAGAAGCTTAATTTTTTTGTCAAAAGACAGGCTGTCACACTTTAGGTTCAAATGGTGACAATAAAAATATTAAATAGTTGGTTATAAAAAAACAACACCGCTGATTTTTATAACTAGCAGTCGCAAAAAAGCTTTACAGGTGTAATGCAGGCTACACCTGTAAAGCTTTTTTACTAAAACAGCCGTTACTGTTTCTCTTTAGCGCCCGTGCAAACAGTCGCTTATGGAGATACTGAGACTAGCCTGCTAACCGTTTGACAAGCGCACGACCTGTCCCCAACATTCCTAGCAAAACCACACTGGCCATGGCTCCGGGTTCTGGAACTGTTTTGACACTAAAGCTAGTGAGTGGATCGCTAGTTATGACACCAGTTGAGTCAACACTCGCGAAGTCTAATCCTTCGGCATAAGCACTTGGGTCATCTGATAAATCAGGCACGGCTGACAGATCGCCCGTATAGGCAATCGGAAACTCTATAGGACAAAACGCCAGAGGATCAAACAAACAGCCTGCCGGGGCATACACCGCCGTGTAGGCACCGGGTACATCGGGGGCGCCTAGTAAAGGACCAAACTCCACAGCAGGAAAGACACCATAGTCGGCATCTAACCCTTCAACACTCACGGTAGGAGAGGTAAATGAGAAGTCAGAAACAGCGCCAAGATACGCCTGATTTCCCTCGCGAATTGTAAAAAATGGAGGCAGCTCAGATTCTGGAACGGCTGCTGTATCTGTATCTAAGATAAAGGAACCGGCCCCCCCGCTTTGAGTTGTAAATTCAAACTGCAGCCGAGCTGCTTCAGCAGGTGCTGATACAGCCATACCTGAAAACACCAACAGTGTTCCAAATGAGAAGGCAGAAAGCTTCTGCATAGTGAGGTTATCTCCAATTCTGGTTGAATTAATCACAAACAAACCGCTCTAATGTCCCCTTGAGCTATTGTTAATACTATATGAACAGATTAATTTAATTCTTCTAAAGGGACATTTTTGATTGTTTATGATGCTTCTGGTAAAAATTAGCAAGTATGACAGCCTGTCTTTTGACAAAGCAGTTTTTGTTTGTCACGGTGAGGGGCGTATCTATGGGGTGAGCATTTATGAGACCAACCATGCTGGCACAGATTGGTTTTGAGATACTTGATGTTGATGCAGCTGCCATAACATCCGACCAGGTCGCTCGTGTTAAGCAGGCAGTTTATGACAGTAAGCTGGTTGTGTTTAGAAACCAGACAATGACAAGCGAGCAGTATGTTGCGTTTGCCAACCAGCTAGGCACGCCTCAGATTTATTTTCAAGACAACTATCATCATCCCGACCATCCAGAAATATTTGTTTCTTCCAATGTTCTCGATGACGGCAAAAAAGTGGGGGTTGCTGGCACCGGACGTTACTGGCACACTGACTGTGCATTTCAGCCTGAACCCTTATCGTGGACGATGTTATATCCTCAGGTGTTGCCGCAGTCTGTGCGTGAGACCTACTATGTAGATATGTGCCAGGTCTATCAAAATCTGCCAGACAATCTGAGGCGGCAGGTCGATGGCGCATTTATGGTACATGAAGCCAAGTGGCGTTATAAAGTACAGGCTTGGGATATTGACCGTGCCATTATCGATATTTTGAATGACTTTGAGAAAAAAGCGCCTCCAGCAACTCACCCAGCTGTCATTATTCATCCGGTCACCCAGAAGCCATCGCTCTACATCAGCGAAGGATTTACGACACGGGTGGCGGGTCTAGAGTCTGAGCAGAGTCAGCAGCTTCTCTCAGAGCTGCTTGCTTTTGTGCAACGAGATGAGCATATTTATACCCATATCTGGCAGGAGGGCGATATCTTGCTGTGGGACAATCGCGTGCTGTTGCATAAAGCTGGAAGCTGCCCTAGGGGAGAATCTAGCGTCAGTCACCGTATTGGTGTGTATGACGGACGACCTTTCTATGTTGCTTAGGGATAAGGATTTTATAAGAGCCGGACATGCTGGAAAGACTTTGTATGCAATGTCTGTACGTCCAATAGTGGAACTAATTATTTTTGTTTCCTTAGTGTTGTGTTGCCTAATGTTTATATCTCTTTGATTTCTCCCTCAAGGTGCTGTAATGGATATTAATTGCTCCTTTTCTCGTGTAGAAGAGGTGAGTAAAGACTTGATAGGCATTGTTTTAGCGCCTTATAAGCCAGACTGTCAATACCTCAAACAAGCGTTTTTTTACTACCCGGCTCAGGAGTCACCTGGCGGAGATTTGGGGTTTATCAAAGGTGATTTTGCAATTCCAGAATCTTGCTATATTGATGATACGGGTCATTTTAACTCTGTTGAGTTTAATATCTGCTACAACCAGATTTTTTATGTCTTGATTGCCTATCTGGTGCAGCAGCAGCTATTGCCAGAGATGAAGGATTGGGATCTAGAGAGATATAAACACCGGCAGCTCAGTGATTTTTTAATTACTCGATTTTCTAGCACATTTAGAAGACCAGTGAATTCTGCAGCGTTTCAAGGCATGCTGTCGATCAATCGATGCGCCGCTCGTCGTGGGTTGATCACCGTTAAAACCTCCTGTGCTTTTTACGATGAGGCTGGCTGGTCTGAAGGGGATGTGACTGTCTGTGTGGTGAATCAATCTGCAGCCCGGTCTGTTAAAGATGCAAATCTTTCGCTGTCGTCGTAGACCAGGTAGCTTTTATGACTGTTACACTACGCCAGTGGCTTGATTTAGAGAGTGCTGATACTGCTCAAATAGTGTTGCGTGACTCCCTGAGACAGCAGATCGCTAAGATTGCGGGAATTGAGCTATCTCAAATCGATGACCAACAGCCGCTAAGCTATTTTGGGTTTGACTCTCTGATGGCGACAGAGCTGAGAACGTATTTGCTCAATGAGCTAACAGCCGATATCTCGCTAGACGTTATTTTAGAGGGAGCTACGGTTGCTAGTTTGTTGCAGGTCTGTTTGCAGCAGCTGACGACAGCATCCCCACAGCACTCCTTAGAAACATTATCTGAAGGAGCGTGCCATTCAGATCCCACTCCCGGACGCTATCCCCTCTCTCAGGGGCAGTGGGGTCTGTGGTTTTTATACAAGCTAGAGCCTGAGAGTGCGGCCTATAATCTGGCGTTTACGGCGCGGGTGCGCTCTGATGTGGATGTCGCTGTCTTGGAGCAGGCGGTTCAAATTTTAGTGGCGCGTCATCCCACCTTGAGAACTGTCTATGGTCAAGATACGGGTGAGCCTTTTCAAGAGATTCACTCTGCCCAAACAAGCTACCAACTCTTAGAACAGATTGATGCGACGGGTTGGGATGAAGAGAGATTGATGCAGGGTGCGATCGCAGCGTATCAGCGCCCCTTTAATTTAGAAACAGGGCCGATTTTACGGCTTACCATCCTGACTCGCTCGCCGCAAGACCATGTGCTGCTGTTAACCATTCACCACATTGCGGTGGATGGTGTCTCATTTGGCATTTTGTTGACGGAACTACAGCAGCTGTATGGGACTCTACAAACCGGTGAATCGCCCAAATTTGAGCCAATTGGGGCCGCTTATCCAGAATTTGTGCAGTGGCAGCGAGACTTAGTTAAGAGTGAGTCAGGGGAGACTTTGTGGGCCTACTGGCAACAGCAGCTGGCCGGGGTACAAACCCTGGACCTACCGGTTGACCACGCCTATACGTCATCTCAAAGTCAGCGGGGGGCTTCCTATTCATTTGAGATTTCACCAGCGTTGACAAAGCGGCTGCGCTCCCTGACCAGGGCCCATGGGGCAACACTTTACACAACCCTGCTGACAGCGTTTCAAGTTTTGCTCCATCGCTATACTGGGCAAACCGACATCGTGGTGGGTACTCCAGCCAGCGGACGGGACCAGCCAAAGTTTGCACAAACGGTGGGCTTTTTTGTCAATATGATTGCCCTGAGGGGCAATTTGGCAGGTAACCCCACCTTTGCAACGCTGCTAGAACAGGTGCGCCAGACGGTGCTAGCGGCCCTGGCGCACCAGGCGTACCCGGCCCCTGTGCTGGTGGAGAGATTGGGGTTGAATCGTGATTTAAGTCAGCCGAGTCTGTTTCGCTCCGCCTTTAATGTTCTAAATTTACCTAAGCTGGCCGGTGACTTTGAGCTATCGGTTTCGAATCAAATCGACGCCCGGGCTCAGTGGGGAAATCTGGTGCTAGAGCCGTTTGAGATTCCTCAACAAGAGGGGCAAAACGATCTTGTTTTTGACATTATGGAAACACGCGATCGTCTAATTGGCATTTTTAGATATAGCTGCGATCTGTTTGAGACACGCACCATTGATGCCATGGCCGATCATTTTCAAACGCTGTTAGACGGCATCGTGGCTAGCCCTGACGAGACAATTGCTCACCTGCCCTTTTTAAGTCTTTCAGACCAACAGCGTCTGCTGCGCTGGGCCACCCCAAACGCTTCATATCCGACTGGGTTGGGTGTGCATCAGTTAATAGAACGCCAGGCTGAGCGTATCCCAGATGCGATCGCAATCGTGTGTCCCCAGCTGACAGAAAATTTAGCTATCTCATATCAAGAGCTAACCTATCAACAGCTCAACACCCAGGCTAATCAGCTGGCTCGCTATCTGCAAACTCAGGGGGTTTGCAACGAAGTGCGGGTGGGCATTTACCTGGTGCGATCGCCTCTGTTGTTTGTGGCGGTACTGGCTGTCTTAAAGGCCGGTGGCACCTATGTACCGCTTGACCCCAACTATCCAGCAGAGCGGCTGGCTTTTATGCTCAGCGATGCCCAAATAAGTTTGTTGCTGACCGATTCAAGTCTGCTAGAGACGCTGCCAGACATTCCACAGCTTTGTTTAGACCAGCTTCAGACGGGTTCTCAGGACAGTAACAATGTGTCTGTCACCGTAGCTTCAGAGCAGCTGGCCTATATTGTTTATACCTCGGGGTCAACCGGTCGGGCCAAGGGTGTAATGGTGGAGCACCGCAGCTGGGTCAATGCCTATTTTGCCTGGGAGGATGTTTATCAGCTGCCCACACTCTCTAGCCATTTGCAAATGGCTAGTTTCTCATTTGATGTGTTTGCAGGAGATTTTATTCGGGCTCTGGGGTCGGGAGCAAAACTGGTGGTTTGCCTCCAGGAATGGCTGCTAGAGCCCGAACCGCTGTATGCACTGATGACGACCCAAGCTATAGATACAGCAGAATTTGGTCCGGCTGTGGTGCGCACCCTGATGCAGTACCTGCACCAAACCAGCCAGCGGTTGGACTTTATGCGGTTGCTTATCGTGGGATCTGACGCATTTTATGTTCAAGAATATCAGCAGCTTAAACGGCTGTGTGCCCCAAAAACACGGTTGATTAACTCCTATGGCGTTAGCGAAGCCACCATCGACAGCAGCTATTTTGAGGCTGTCTCAGGAGAGGGACCCTCTCTTGAGCTTGAAAGTGACGGTATGGTCCCCATTGGTCGTCCGTTTCCCAACACGCAGCTCTGGGTGTTGGACGCACATCTACAGCTGGTGCCAGAGGGCGTTACGGGAGAACTGTATATCGGTGGTGCGGGTCTAGCACGAGGCTATTTAAATCGCCCCAAGCTTACTCAAGAGAAATTTTTAAGAGAGGCAAAAGGACAAAGGACAGAATTCTCCGTTCTCCGTTCTCTATCTTCCGTCCTTTACAAAACTGGTGACCTTGCCCGCTATCTTAGCGACGGCAACTTTGAATATTTAGGGCGCAGTGATTCTCAAGTAAAGCTGCGTGGGTTTCGCATAGAGCTAGGTGAGATTGAAGCAACGCTGGCCCAACATTCATCTGTTGGACAGGCTGTGGTGATAGTGCGTAAGGATGGACTGGGGATTAAGAGTCTGGTGGCCTATGTGGTGTGCAAACCCGAGCAGTCGGTCACCCCAGCCGAGCTACGGGCCTTTTTATCGCAGAGGCTACCGGCTCCCATGCTGCCCAGCGGTTTTGTCCTGCTAGAGACATTTCCTTTAAATGCTAACGGCAAAGTTGACCGCCAGGCTCTACCGATACCGGAGGTGTTTGAGCGCAGTATTGAAGCAGGCGCTGTCGCACCCCGCAGCTGGATTGAGAAACGACTGGCACAGATTTGTGGAGCTCTGTTGCGTCTAGATTGCATTGGCATCTACGACAATTTCTTTGAGCTGGGGGGGCACTCTCTCTTGGCTACCCAAGCAATGGCTCAGACACGGCAGGCGTTTCAAGCTGAGCTACCGTTACGACTGCTGTTTGATCGGCCCACCATCGCCCAGCTAGGAGAACAGATCGAAGCCATTTGCCAACAGCGGCTCAGTTCAGTTCCCACCATCGCTCCCGCGCGCAATGTAAATACTCTGCTCTTATCTTACGCCCAAGAGAGCCTGTGGTTTCTCAACCAGCTAGAGGGAATTGGCCCCACCTACACTATGCCGATGCCGCTCAGGCTGCAGGGTCAGCTCAATATAGTCGCTTTAGAGCAC
>ERZ1740070.2001-NODE-2001-length-12100-cov-6.528103_pt1 | contig 12100 bp, 7 predicted proteins | sample MGYA00581734_ERZ1740070 | MGnify/ENA primary metagenome ERZ1740070 (study PRJEB43018, sample SAMN04849744) | marine metagenome | isolation source: floating plastic debris | place: Pacific Ocean | collected 2008-09-01 | study: EMG produced TPA metagenomics... | reverse complement strand
ACTTGGATTAACCTGAAACTAACAAACTCAAAATCAATCTTTAAATCGTTGGGTCATCCGGTGTATTCGGGTTACTGTTCCTTTCAATATCTGGGAAAGGATAGAAGTTCCGATTCCGTTCTTCCGTGAATTCCCTAGCGCTGCCGCTAGGTTGTGGACGGTTAAAGCGACGACTATCTTCCAAGCTCATTCCCGTCAAGAAAAGCTCAGCTCTACGGCTTTTATAAATCTCATCCAACAGCGCCTCCGAAGTATTGGCACCAGAATAGGCGGCAACGTTCGCATTCACATCAAACGGGTCATCCGTGTCGGTGAGTACCAAGTTCAAAGCGGTTGTTGCGGCCCCAAGGTCGGCTGCTGTTTTACGAATATTCGCTTCTGCGATGATGAGATTCATCTCATCCGGCATGTATACCGGAATTGGCTCTGTGATTTCATTAAAGAACCCTGAAACATCTTCAATGGGCAAACCATTTTGGTTGGTTTCATCCAATGGAATCAAGTAGAAAGCCAAACGGCCATCTCCAGCTTCAAAAACAAAACTATCCGGCAAACCAAAATTGTCTCTTGGTTTAAAGTTGGGTGCATCATTTTGAATGATACGGGCCCACATCGGGTTTTGATTTTGCGCATCATACGCGAAGATGGAAGTAGAGCTTTGGTCCACTGCACTTGCTGCGGTAATAGCGGCGTCGTAATTCCCTGAAAACAATTGATACCGTGCAATCATCGCTTGGATAGTGTTTTGCAGGTCAATATTTCCTTGCGTGATACTAGTTTCAAACTCGTCCGATGGCGCGGTGCCATTCAAAAGGGTGCTGGCTTCGTTCAACAAGGCGATGGCTGCTTGAAACCCTTCGATTCGGGAAACAAAAGCTGCATCGTTATCATTGCTCGTGTTTACAATAACTTGTTCATAATTCTGTGACAAACTGCCGATGGCCATTGCCTTGAACAGTTTTGCGTGAGCAGAGAGCCCTGTTTGCGTACCTGCTTCCAATTCGATGCTCTCGGCACTACGTTCAATATCTTCTGCAATTTTCATCACACGAAGCATGGAAGACCACAGTCCTTGTACATTGGAATTGAAGTTGGGAAGTTCGGCACCACCGTCTTCCAATTCAATCATGTTTTGGAAAGTTGTGGTGATTCCACCTTCACGAGTTGTGATGGCAGGAGTCTCCAAAATCCAGCGAACTCCCGTAGTTGAATACAATTGTTGCAATCCTACCGCAGCTGCGAAAATACCTTCCCTAGAAGAAAAAACTTGGTCTTCAGTGGCCGCGTTGGGATTGTTGAAATCCGTTTCACAGGAAATGGTAACCATAACTAGTGAAACAAGTAGCGCTAATGGTTTTATATATTTTGTCATTTTACCTGTTTTAAGATTAGAAACTAACGTTTATACCCAACTGGTAGGTTCTCGGAATCGGCACTCCCGCAAAGTCAAATCCACGGACACCATTGCTTTGTCCTGCAGTGTTGATTTCAGGGTCCCAACCAGAATAGTCGTCCCATGAAATCAAGTTTCTACCGACCAAACTAACCGACATATTGTCGATACCGTCGATTGGTGGTTTGAAATTATAGCTGATGGCCAATTCCCGCAGTTTTACGAAAGAACCATCTTCCACGAATTCTTCGAAAATACCTGCTTGGGCACCCCCGAAACCTTTTGGGCGGTTGCCCAATAACTCTTGGCCTACGTTGAATCCTCCTCCGAAAATCACATTGTCCAAAAGACGACGGTTCCAGTTGAAGACATCAAAACCTTGTACGGCATCGAATTGAATGCGAAGTTTGAAGTTCTTGTATGAAAATTCATTGATTAAGGAACCAAACCATTCTGGGTTGGGATCCCCAATTACTTTAGAACTTTCACCATCTTCAGTGGTTCCTCTAAAAGGATATCCATCTTCATCCAAGGAAATGCTTCCATCGGCATCTCTCGCGTAGAACTGACGGTAAAATACACCCAAGGGCTCACCTTCAATAACAAAATTGGTGGCAAAACTACCTGCCAAGGCAAATTGTCCGCCACCGGCTACGTTGGTTACTACGTTTTCATTTTTGGAGAATGTGGCAGTGATGTCCCATGAAAAATCATCGGTCTTAATTGGTGCACCGCGAAGGAGAATCTCCAAACCTTCATTTTCCAAATCCCCTACGTTTTCAATTCTTGAGTTAAACCCAGTAGAGGGCGCTAATTCCCTTGGAAGCAAAAGGTCGGTGACTTCTTGTTTGTAATACGTGAATTCCACTGCCAATCTGTTGTTGAAGAAACCAGCATCAAAACCAAGTTCAAATTCTTCTTGACGCTCGGGTGCAATATTCAAATCTCCTTGTTGAGTGCTCGGTAGCAAGCTAGGCGCACCATTCAAGGAAGATGGATTTAAAGTTGTGAAACGCTGAAAGGCCGAGAGCGCGGTCAAGTTACCCGCTTGCCCCCAAGAACCTCTAAGCTTAAAAGTATTGAAGGTGTCTCCAAAAGTATTTTGCCAAAAATCTTCTTCTGAAAGTACATAAGAAAGACTTGCTTTTGCGTACACCTGGTTTCGCTCATCTTCTCCGAAGGTAGAGGCGCCATCCAAGCGAATTGCACCATTTAGGTACAATTTATTCTTATAGGCAAAAGACTGTTGCAAGAAGGAACCCCAATACGAAATTTGCGAACGGGTTTCACCTTGTGCCAAAATACTTCCATCTGAAGCTACTTGAACCACAGGGGCTAGTCCATCGGCTTCGATAGCCACACGGTCAAACTCTTCGTACTGCCATGAACCTCCTAGTGTAGTGGTAGATTCGATATCCTCGTTAATAGGCGTTCTATAGGTAATGTTCAAATCACTGTTGTACTGAAAGTTGTTCAGGTCAGCTCTTCTTGCAAAACCATCACCATTCGGAGAGGTATTGTTGATAGGAATAAAAGCCGTAGCGGACTGGTTATAGAAGTCAAGTCCCAAAAGATAGTTTGCGCTCAATTTGTCCGTGATTTTGGCATTCAAGCCCATGCTCGTAATAAAACGATTGACTTTTTGACCGAAATCAAAACGGTTTACCGCTTCTGCAGGATTGGTTCGTGGTACCAGTAATGAAGTAACCGGATAAACACCGGACTCATCTGGCGCTGGGTTTACTGAATTATCACTAAAAACAAAACCAGTAATCGCACCGTAAGCAGCGTTGATACCTCCATTCGGCACATCGTTACTTACACTTCGAGTGTAATTCATGCCTGCGGTAATCTCCAACCAATCCCAAGCTTTTTGGGTAAGGTTTGCCTTGAATCCGGTTCTTTGGAAATCAGTGTTTTTGATAATCCCTTCATTATCCAAAAAAGAGCCTGATAAATAGTAGGTGGTTCTCTCATTACCACCACTCACTGAGAGATTGTTTTCAATACCAAAACCAGATTCAAAAAACTCATCCTGATAATTGAAACGAGTTACGGGAGTGGTTGCCAAATTAGTTCGGTCGAAAGGGTCTTCCCATGCCAGCGGCACGGTATTATATTCAATTTCCTTACGCAATTCGTTGACGCGTACGTTCGTTGAAAAATTGAACTTTGGCTCGCCAGAGCGTCCTTTCTTGGTAAAAATTTGTACAACCCCGTTGCTCGCACGCGAACCATAAATGGCAGCTGCGGCGGCACCTTTGATGACCTCTATACGTTCAATGTCATTCGGGTTGATATCCACCAAACGGTTTTGGGAATTTCCTCCCAAGTCCACCAAGGCGTTGCTATTACTGGAGTTACTAACGATAATACCATCCACAATGTACAGTGGGTCAGAATTTCCAAGTACGGTACTAGGTCCCCGTAGACGAATGCTAATCCCACCTGCGGGATCACCAGAGTTTTGTTGTACCAATGCACCTGTAATTTTACCGGCAATGGCCTGATCCACAGCAATGGCACCATTGTTTACCAGTTCTTCCGATTTAATGGATGAAATGGCATTACCCAGGGTTCTTTTGTTGACGCCGACGGTGTTACCCGTGACCACAACTTCATCAAGACTCAAAAGGTCTTCGCTCAATACAACATCGGTAGTGATGGTCTCGTCGCTTCCCACACTTACCTCAATCGTTTGCGTAGTGTAACCCAAAGAACTTACGGTAATCTCGTAACTTCCTTCGGTTAAGCTCGCACTAAAGTCATAATTTCCATCAAAGTCGGTGATTGTTCCGAAAGAGGTTCCTTTTACGAACACGGAAGCACCGGTTAATGGTAATGACGTTCCATTTTCCGTGACGGACCCCGTAAACCGGTACTGATTCTGAGCCCAGAGCGCAGGAGCGCAGCAGAGCAGCACGAACCAGATGGACCGGAGTCCCATCTTTTTAACGGATTCATGTAGTTTTCCCATAAAGTAGCTAGTTTTAGTTAATATTAAATTGATACCGCACGAAACCTTCTATGGCTTCATACTCAGCCATTCCCAGGGCGTTATAGCGGTGTGCCGTTTCTGTGTTTCTTTGTTGGGCACGCTGCCAAAACTCCCTTTGGTCGTTTCCTGGGAACATTGCGCTGTCCTTTTGTGATTGATGTTTGAAAATCGCATTGATTTTTCGTTTCATGTCCTTGGGTCCAATCGGAACGGCCATTTCCATGTCTGCGATTTCCCATTCTTGCCAAGCGCCTCGATAAAGCCAAACATGACAGTTTCGAATCCAATCGACTCGGTTTTCGATGAGGCGTTCTATAGTTTTATATATAATCTCAAGACAGACCCTATGCGTTCCATGAGGGTCAGATAAATCCCCAGCAGCAAAAATTTGGTGGGGTTGAACTTTGTTCAAAAGCTCATAGGTAATTTGAATATCTTCTTCCGAATGCGGTTTTTTGCGCACCGCACCGGTTTCGTAGAAAGGAAGGTTCAAAAAGTGTGCTTTGTTCTCTTCCACACCGCAGTAACGACAGGCGGCGAGGGCCTCTCCTTTGCGAATCAATCCTTTGAACTGTTGGATTTCATCACTATCAATCTGGCCTGGTTGCTTGGAGGAAAGAAAACTTCGGACCTCTTGGAACTTTTGCTTTAAATTTTGATTTTCTTGTTGGATATCGGTCGCAAAATCCAGAAAACGGATTACCTCGTCATCAAAAACGGCAATGTTACCCGAGGTTTGGTAGGCCACGTGAACTTCATGCCCTTGGTCCACCAATCGCAACAAAGTGCCTCCCATGGAAATGACGTCATCATCTGGGTGCGGACTAAAAATCAATGAACGCTTGGGATAGGGGGTAGCCCTTTCAGGACGCTGACTGTCATCCGCCTTGGGTTTACCACCCGGCCATCCGGTGATGGTGCGTTGCAGTGGATTACACACCTTTAGGGTGATTTGTTCCGCAGACCCTACCTCGGCGATGAGGCTTCCCATGCCGTATTCGTTATAATCTTCGTTGGTTAGCTTGAGAATTGCTTTTCCCAAGGTTTCGGAAAGCCAGATGGTGGCCGATTTAATGAGGGTATCGTCCCATTCGCAGTCTGTTACCAACCACGGTGTTTTAACTCGGGTAAGCTCAGAGGCTGACGCGCCATCCAAAACAAAGTCACAGTTTTCATGCTGTTGGAGAAAAGTCGCAGGAACAGACTCTTTGATTTCGCCTTCCACAGCCTGGTTGATAATACCAGCTTTTCCTTCGCCCCACGCCATCAAAATGATTTTCTTGGCACTTAAAATCGTGCCAACCCCCATGGTAATTGCCCTTCTGGGTACGTTTTCTTCTCCAAAGAAATCGCTTGCCGCATCCAGTCGTGTGACACGATCTAATCGGATAAGACGTGTTTTACTATTCAATGAGGACCCTGGTTCGTTAAAACCAATGTGTCCGGTTCTACCAATTCCAAGAATTTGGATATCCAAGCCCCCAACGTTTCTTATTTTTTCTTCGTAATCCTCACAGTATTGACGAACGGTTTCCTTGGAAAGGTTTCCATCGGGAATATGGATGTTCTCCGGAGCAATATCAATATGGTCGAAAAGATGCTCATTCATAAATCGAACATAACTGTGTATTGAATCTGGATGCATTGGAAAGTATTCATCCAGGTTAAAAGTGACGACATTCTTGAAACTAAGCCTTCCTTCTTTATGAAAGGCTACTAAATACTCGTACACTTTGGTTGGTGTTGAACCGGTAGCCAAACCAATAACGGTCTTTTTGCCTGCACTTTGTTTTTGATTGATAAGACTCGCTATTTCATTAGCTACGGCTAAAGAAGCTTTATTGGAATCTTCATGAATAATCGTGTTGATTTTCTCAAATCTTTTCTCTTCTGAATAAATGCTTTGCATGGAATATGTTGTTTGTTGCAGCAAAAATCGGAAAATTAGATTTCAAATGTAGGCAAAAAACAGCATGTTATGCAATATTATGCTGTTTTATTCCGATTTAATTAGAAAAGGCACATTTTTTGCCTTATTTTGCTGTTATTATTGACCACTTTAAGATTTATTTAACTTTGCCCACAGTATGTTGAAGGAAGAACGGCATCAATTTATACTGAACGAAGTACGCGTGCACAACCGGGTATTGCTTACGGATATTGCAGATTTATTGCACGTTTCAGTGGACACGATACGCAGGGATATTAAAGAATTGCACCAATCTGAGAAATTGAAAAAAGTGCATGGCGGTGCCGTTTCTTTAGGATTTAACAATTATAATCCTACTGGAAAAAAGATATATTCGCAAGAGAAAAAAGCACAAATTGCTGAAAAAGGCCTTAGTCTGATAAAGGAAGGGCAGGTAGTTTTGCTCAGTGGAGGAACCACAAATTTAGAGTTAGCACGCAGAATTCCTTCGAAAATTAAGCTCACGTGCTTTACACCGAGTTTGCCAATTGCCGTACAATTGTTGACCAAATCCAATGTTGAGGTCATTTTTATTGGCGGACGGATGTCTAAAGACTCACAAATTGCGGTTGGGGGTAGTGCTATAAATATGTTATCGGAAATAAAAGTGGATATTTGTTTTTTGGGAACTAATTCCATCCATCCAACCGAAGGATTGACGGAATTTGATTGGGAAATCGTTCAAATGAAGAAGGCGATGATTCATAGTTCACGAAAAATAGTTTCCCCTAGTATTTCTGAGAAAATTGGTTCGTTGCAACGGTATAAAATTTGTGCCGTGGAAGAAATAGATTTTTTGATAACCGAGTTGGAGCCTTGGGATGCTAAATTGGATGCATTTAGAAATATGAACATACAATTATTGTAATGTTGAAACACAAGCATATAAAAATTACCGAAGAACCTTCCCTATATAACGAGCTGGAACAAATGGACAGCTTAAGTATTGTTTCCAGTATCAACAATGAAGATAGAAAAGTAGCGGACGCGGTGGAGCAGGTGCTTCCCAGTATCGCTCACTTGGTGGATGAAACCACGAAGCGCTTCCACAATGGTGGTCGTTTGTTTTACATCGGTGCTGGAACCAGTGGCCGTTTGGGCATACTCGACGCTTCTGAAATTCCACCAACATTCGGAATGCCGCATGACCGGGTTATTGGTCTGATTGCTGGAGGGGATAGTGCCATTCGAAAAGCGGTTGAGTTTGCTGAAGACGATACAAAACAGGCTTGGAAAGATTTGAGTGAGTTTAATATCAATGAAAACGATGTTTTGGTAGGAATCGCAGCATCCGGTACAACACCTTATGTGCTAGGAGGGATACAAGACGCCAAACAGCATGGGGTACTAACCGCCGGTATTACCAATAATCCTGGGTCGCCTTTGGCAGTGCAAAGTGATATTCCTATCGAAGTTGTTGTGGGGCCTGAGTTTTTGACCGGAAGTACTCGAATGAAAAGTGGTACAAGTCAGAAAATGGTCTTAAATATGATTTCTACCGCCCTCATGATTCGTATCGGAAGGGTAAAAGGAAATAAAATGGTCAACATGCAACTGAGCAATACCAAGTTAGTTGACCGTGGTACACGTTACTTGGTGGAAGAATTAGGCTTGGATTACGAGGAAGCGGAACGTCATTTGAAAAAGTATGGTTCTGTCAAAAAGGCGATGGAAGCCTTAAAATCATCATGAATTTTGAAGAAAGACTAACTGGCGGGCACCCTAATTCACTGGGCAATACTGTTAGTGTAGTCGCCGAGGTACTCGAAAAACCTTCTCGTTTTGAGGCTTTTTTTCAATGTTACTTCAGTATGGATGAAGTGGTGCGCCTTCGGGTTTCCAATGGAATGAAGCGCATCGCGAAAGAAAAACCAGAATTATTGGTTCCATATTTGGACCGTTTCTTAGCCGAGATTGCTGAAATTCCCCAAGCTTCTACCCAATGGACCCTGTCCCAACTCTTTTTAATGCTTGAACATAGCCTTTCTAATTCTCAAAAAAATCAGGCTTTAGTGATTATGAAAAACAATTTGCAACATCACTCGGATTGGATTGTGCTCTGCCAAACCATGGAGACTTTAGGCAAATGGTCCAAAAAAGACAATTCTATAAAAATCTGGATGCTCCCTGAATTGGAACGCTTACGTCAAGATAGACGGAAATCGGTTTCCAAAAAGGCGGAAAAATGGCTTAAAGTATTGGTATAATCCTTATTTGCCGGGTTCCAAACGAAAAACGCCTTTCCCTTCAATTCCGACATAAATAAAGCCATCAGGGCTCTGTTTCACACTGCGTAGTCTACCCTCTCCATCCAAAAGCCGTTGACGACCAACTACCTTGTTCTTATCCATTTCAACCAATTCCAAATATTGGAAGGCTAAAGACCCAACGAGCAAATCCCCCTTCCAATCAGGATATTTTTTAGAGGATACAAAGGTCATTCCGCTTGGTGCAATAGAGGGTGTCCATTGATAAATCGGTTGTTCCATGCCGGGACGAGATGTTTCGTTCGTAATTTTAGTGCCACTATAATTGATGCCATAGGTAATTACCGGCCAACCGTAATTCTTCCCTTTTTCGATGACATTGATTTCATCACCGCCTCTAGGTCCATGCTCATGTTCCCAAAGTTTTCCGGTTTCTGGGTGCAAGGTTAGTCCCTGCGGATTTCGGTGACCATAACTGAAAATGGCACTTTTTGCACCGCTAGTGTTTACAAAAGGATTGTCTTTGGGTATGGAACCATCATCGTTGATACGATAAATCTTGCCGCCATCACGTTTTACATCTTGTGGATTCATGTTTCGATTGCCCCTGTCCCCAATAGAGAAATAGAGATAACCATTGGTGTCAAACTCCAAACGTGAACCGAAGTGTTGTCCTTTTTTGGTTTGAGGTCCACCTTGATACAAAATTTTCTTTTCTAGAAGTTGATTGTTTCGAAGGGTTGCCCTGAGAATCGCGGTATTTCCTCCTACTTTGGTGTCTTTCGTATACGAATAGGATAAGTAAATCCATTTATTTTCTGCAAAGTTGGGATGTATCTCTACATCCATAAGTCCACCTTGTCCATGTACGTAAACGCTGGGCACATTGGTGATTTCAGTTAAGTTTCCGTCACGATAATGCCATAACGTACCTGTTCTTTCTGTAATCAAAATACTATGGTCTGGTAGGAAAGCAAGTCCCCAAGGTTGGGCAATGGCATCGGTGATTTGGACGAGATTTATCACATCCGAAGGAGCACTTTTTATCGAATTTTTGCTGTTTTGGGCGCAAGACACCCATAGCATTACAACGAAAAAATAGGGAAGTAGGGCACTTTTTTTCATAATTTCACGTTGAAAAGAATGAATTGTTAGACGAATTACGGCTTTTTTTAGTCGAGAGTAAAAGTAAATATATACGTTTAGATAATTACAATTTTAGAGTATAAAGGTCCCAAATCTGAGTATTCTATCTTAACATCACTTAACCTATGCTTCCCAAGAAATCAAGGCATTATACCAATGCTGGTTTGATTTTATTTTTGCTTGTTGTTGGAACCACAGTACTAGCCGGAGTTAGTACAAGTGTAGCTTCTTACAGGACTGGTCTTTTGTCATACGCAAACGAGACGAAGGAAGATAAATCAATCCACACCCACACAAATACAGAATACAACGCTACAGAGGCCATGTTCAATCCAATGTTCATGACCATAATTCAAGGCGCTGACGAGGAAGTTGTATGTCCAAATGATGGAAGCACTTTGGCCAAATTCTTCCTTTGCGGTGCCAGTGATGTTCGTACCCTAAGTCTTTCCCAATCCGGAGGTTCATATCAATGGCAACGGTTGGACCCCAATACTTGTGCACCCACTGTGGTGGATGACTGTCCTACCATTAATGGGGCTTGTACATGGAATACAGTTGGAACGGGACCTACATTTAGTCTTTCCGACGCGGGAGAGTATCGTGTTCGAGTGGATTCTGGACAATTCTTTTACTTCAAGTCCACTTCAAACCCACTTGACCCGCAGCTTATCAAAGAAGATATTATTTGTGGCAACCCAGGCCGTGTGGAGGTAACCAATGTTCCAGCAGGTTATGAATACAGCTTGAGCAGCACGGGACCCTATCAAGATGACCCTTTCTTTGACGTGACTACACCTGGTAACTACCGGGTTTTCGTGCGTTTGAAAAATGTTTCGGCGAGTGCATGTATTTTTCCATCCAATGAAGTTACTGTACTGGATTTGGATATCAATGTTGATGTTACTGCTAATGATATCCTTTGTAGTGGTGAATTGGGAAGTATTGACGTACAAGTTTCAGGTGTACCTGGATTCTATACCTATCGTCTCATCAAAAATGGAATAACGGTAGATACTTTCGGACCCAATGGTACGGATAACTACACCTTCGCAAACGTAAGCCCGGGAGTGTACAGCATTCGAATAGAAACCAATGATTGCTCGGAAACCATCACAAATGACATTAATGGAGTACCCATCGAAATTGGTGGGGGTATCAGCCCACTTGATGTAAGTGCCACGGCATCAGATAGTTTTGGTTGCGGGGCTACCTCCATTGATGTGGATTTGACTACTACTGGAGGAACAGGTCCATATACCTTTAGCGTAGATGGAGGTGCTATGAGTGCTCCCTACACAGGGGCTACTACTTTCTCGGTAACAACACCTGCCACCTATGCCATTTTAGTAGAAGATGCCAACGGATGTCAAAGAACCGCTTCCGTAAACGTACCGGATATTCCACCGCCTACATATACCATTACGGAAGACGATGCCAATTGTGGTGGAAGCAATAACGGTCGAATTACGGTGAATATCGTGAACGGATTTGGATATGAAATCCAATACAGTATTGACAATGGTGTCAATTATCAAATTAGTAATGTGTTCTCTAACCTTGCGCCAGGTACGTATGACGTGGTCTTATTGTACGAGCAAGATTCGTTCACCTGTACCACAACACCGCAGACGGCTACCATTGGAACGCCATCAACGATTAGCGCTACGGCGACTCCAGATAGTGCCCCAACCTGTTTGAACGAAACAGGTGGACAAATCACCATAAGTGGAATAGCGGGAGGTACAGCACCATATGAATATAGTGTTGGAGCGGGCTTTAGCACCAATCCTGTTTTCTCTAATTTGGGTGTTGGTACGTATACTCCTCTGGTGCGGGATGCCAATGGATGCGTTCAACCTTTGCCAGATATTGTGTTCAATGCTTTAAATCGTCCGACAGACTTGGATTTTGCGATTTCCAGTTTGAATTGTGCGACCACTACCGCAACATTGGATTTAACGGTAACCGGCGGAACAGGTCCTTACACTTATGAAATTATTGCTCCTGCAGGAAGCGCTGTTAACAATGGAACCAACCCAAGTTTCCCAGGATTGGGATTGGGTACCTATACCTTCCGAGTAACCGATAACGAAGGGTGTTCTTATGACGAGAATTACGCGATTACCGATATCAGCTCCATTGGCGCACAAGCGCAGCAGACCAGAGTGGTGACCTGTGTGGGTGATTCTGATGGTGAAGGTCGATTCTTGATTGATGGGTTCAACACTACTTACAGCTACAGCATTGATGGAGGAACCACCTTTACAGGACAAAGTGCTAGCATTATCCCTTTAACAGGATTGGCTGCTGGAAACTATGTGATCACCGTAACCGACGAGGAAACCAGTTGTGTAGACACAGCGACATTAACGATTGAGGAACCT
>ERZ1740070.2000-NODE-2000-length-12103-cov-5.835325_pt1 | contig 12103 bp, 15 predicted proteins | sample MGYA00581734_ERZ1740070 | MGnify/ENA primary metagenome ERZ1740070 (study PRJEB43018, sample SAMN04849744) | marine metagenome | isolation source: floating plastic debris | place: Pacific Ocean | collected 2008-09-01 | study: EMG produced TPA metagenomics... | reverse complement strand
CGGGGTCTTGTAGTTCAGGCGCACCACGAAACCCACGTAAACCTGATTGTTCTCAAGGTGATAGACAAAAGAGCCACCGCCCGCATTGCCACCCAAAGGCCAACCCATCGTGTGGGTCACGGTGCCTTCTTTGTGCTTGGCGGGATCGACCTCCCAAATCTCTTTCATGCCGACGCCGTATTTCTGCGGCTCTGCATCTTTGGCAAGGTCGAATTTGGCGATCACTTCCTTGGACAGGCTCCCGCGCACGCCCTCAGACAGGAACACGTATTTGCCATGCAACTCCATCCCCGGCTCATAAGACGGGCCCGGCGTGCCATCGGCGTTTTTGCCAAACTCACCGGCCACAACGCCCTTCACTTCACCGTTTTCACCATAGACGATTTCAGAGCACGCCATGCCGGGGAAGATCTCAACCCCCAGCTCTTCGGCCTGTTCGGCCATCCAGCGGCAGACATTGCCCATCGACACGATGTAATTGCCGTGGTTGTTCATCAGCGGCGGCATCGGCCAGTTCGGCAGACGGATCTGACCTGCCGGCCCGAGCATGTAGAAATTATCGGCCTCAACCGGCGTATTCAGCGGCGCGCCCTTGTCTTTCCAATCCGGGATCAGCTTGTTCAGGCCGCACGGATCCAACACCGCGCCCGACAGGATATGCGCCCCAACCTCGGACCCTTTTTCAAGCACGACCACCTCGCGCGAGGGATCAAGCTGTTTCAGGCGAATGGCAGCCGACAGACCGGCAGGCCCTGCGCCCACGATCACGACGTCATACTCCATGGCTTCGCGTTCAATCTCTGACATCTCGCTCCCTTTTCGTTATGCCCATCACTGGCGGCGCGGTGGCTACGTAAATTCAGATTGTAAGTGTTATGGCTGCGTTGCCAAATTCTTCAATCGAAACCCGGCGTAATTCGAAACGAAAACGCCAAATGCGAGGGTTTTGAGACCTTATGACGCTGCGGTCATGCTTCCCCACTTGCCAAGGACGTATTGCTCAGGCCAATCTGGCGCGACGACAAACATGACCCTGGAACCCCTGCCCAAGCGGCGGCAGCAAGACCCAAAAAGGCGTCCAGATGGAAAAAATACCTATGACACGCGGTGGATACGACGCGCTTGAGGTTGAGTTGAAACAGCTCAAATCAGAAGAGCGTCCGGCGATCATCAAAGCCATCGCAGAGGCCCGTGAGCATGGCGATCTCAGCGAAAACGCCGAGTATCACTCCGCCAAGGAAAAACAGTCTTTCATCGAAGGCCGGATCAAGGAATTGGAAGGCGCGATCAGCCTCGCGGACGTCATTGACCCCACCAAATTATCCGGGGCCATCAAGTTTGGCGCGACAGTGACGTTGGTCGACGAAGACACCGATGAGGAAAAGACCTATCAGATCGTGGGCGAGTATGAGGCGAGCATCGAAAAGGGTCTTCTGAACATCAAATCGCCCATCGCGCGGGCGCTGATCGGCAAAGAAGAGGGCGATAGCGTCGAAGTGCGTACTCCTGGTGGCGAAAAAGCATATGAAGTGCTAAAAATCGCCTACACCTGAGCAGGGCCCCAAATGGCAAATACCAAGAAAGACCCCCCAACCTCCTTGGGGATATATGACAAGGCGCGCAAAGACCGGATCACAGCCGTTGAAATGGTCGCCATTGGCCTGTCTATTCTCTGGCTGGCCATGTGCGCGGTTTTCTTTCTGGTTCTAGGCTCCGGCGATCTCGACGAGGGCGGCACGATCAGTTTCATGATGATCATGCTGACGATTTTTCTGCCCGTCGCGATGATCTGGGTCGCTGCCACGGCTGCGCGCGCGTCCAAAGTGATGCGCGAAGAAAGCCAGCGGTTACAGGTGGCGATCGACGCGATCCGCCATGCCTATGTGGCGCAAAATCAAGGCCGCCACGCGGTGGCAGAGCCTTCGGTGGCCAAGAAACTTGAGGAAATCGCCACGGCCCAGCGCAAAACCGAACTGGCGCTGTCCAATTTTGCCGTGCGCGCCGCGGCAGAGCCGTCGCCGCAAGTGGTTGAGCCTATGCCTGCCCCGGAGCCCGATGATCAGGTCGCGCTGCCTCTTGGCACCCCGGCCGAGGAATTGCGCCCGCCGCTCGACACGGCCGATTTCATCCGTGCGCTGAATTTTCCGGAGACGGCGGAAGACAAGGACGGGTTTGCCGCCTTGCGCCGCGCATTGAAAGATCGGCAAGCGGCGCAACTCATTCAGGCCTCGCAGGATATTCTGACGCTGATGTCCCATGACGGCATCTACATGGATGATCTGCGCCCCGATCTGGCCCGGCCAGAGGTTTGGCGGCGGTTTGCCGCCGGGGAACGCGGTCGCTCTGTTGCGGTCCTGGGCGGTATCCGGGATCGATCTTCTTTGGCCCTGTCCGCGGCCCGGATGAAAAGTGACCCTATCTTTCGCGACGCCGCGCATCATTTCCTGCGGCTCTTTGACAAGATGATGGCCGATTTCGCCGACAAAGCCACAGACGCCCAATTGACGGAGCTGTCCAACACCCGAACCTCGCGCGCCTTTATGCTGCTGGGGCGGGTGACGGGGACGTTTGACTAGAACAGGGTTTGCAATGAAACAGCTCACAGGACGGTGTTTTTGCGGGGCGGTCCAATGGACGGCTTCAGCGGACATTCTGTGGGCGGCGATTTGCCATTGCGAAGACTGCCGCCGCGCCGCCTCGTCCGATTATGTCAGCTGGTTTGGCGTTGAACGAAAGCATGTTACGTGGTCTGGCCCGCGCCAAACCTACCATTCGTCAAGCCAGGTCACGCGCAGCTTCTGCGCCAAATGCGGCGCGCCGATGTCCTTTGAAACAGACGTCTTTCCAGAAGAAACGCACCTCTATGCGGCGACGCTGGGCACGCCTGAGGTCTACGAACCCAGCGCGCATATTTTCTGGTCAGAACGGCTGCCATGGGTGCAGCCGGGCGATAATCTTCCCCGCCACGAAAAAGGCCTGCAAAACGCCGCAGCAGAAGGCAAGACACTGCTCTAGACGCGGGCCGTGATCCTGTCAGTTTCAAGAAAGACCGCAGACCGTTGCCTCCTTGTGATGTTCCGGGCATCATGACGGTCCGGATCAGGAGGACCTCATGCGCAAATTTCTCGTCGTGCTGGATGACAGCCGCGAATGCCTGAACGCGATGCGCTTTGCAGCGATGCGCGCCAAGAACACGGGCGCAGGCGTCGAAGTGCTCGCCGTGATCCCGCCCGATGAGTTCAATCACTGGGTCGGTGTGGGCGACATCATGCGTGAAGAGGCCCGCGAACGCATTCAGGTCCATTTTGAGGTCTACGCCAAATGGATGCGCGACCGGCAGGGCATTGACCCCGAACTGGTGATCCGCGAAGGAGAGCCCTTCAAAGAGATCATCGCCCAAGTGCAAGATGATCCCGAAGTGGGCGTGCTCGTGCTGGGTGCCGCCACCGACAAAAAGGGGCCCGGACCGCTGGTCACGCAAATTTCCAAGAATTCCGGCGATCTGAGTGTCCCGATGACCATCGTGCCCGGGGATCTGTCCAAGGAGCGGCTGGAAGCGATCACATGATCCAAACCGCGCGATTTCTCTTGATTTATCCCCAAGCCCCGGCAAGGCTGAGCCAATGAGCTTTCAAAGCCCCACCCAATTTCCCGGCGCGCAGGCCGCGCAAGTCACCTTCCACCGTACAGAACTGTCGGTCATCCTGTCCCTCTACGGGCGCATGGTCGCCGCCGGAGAGTGGCGCGACTACGGGATTTCGCATCTGCGCGACGTGGCCGTTTTCTCCGTCTTCCGACGCACCGCCGAAAACCCGCTTTACCGCATCGAAAAACGCCCCAAACTGCGCGGCCGTCAGGGGCAATATGCGGTGATCGGGATGGACGGCCAGATCCTGAAACGCGGACAAGACCTCAAAACCGTGCTGCGCGTGCTGGAACGCAAACTCATCCGCGCGGTGGAGTGAACTTCAATTGCGCCTATGACTTCCGAGAGACTGTTGGTCCGCCAATGCGTTAGTAAACTCATTTTGTTGGCAATTGGCTGCGGAGCATTTGTAGGAGCTGGGGTCTGGATTGCGACCAGCGATCCCTCAAGCCACAGAAGTGGCCTAGCCATTCCAATGGCTTATCTCGGCATCGTTTTCTCCGGTCTGTGTCTCTTGGTATGCATTCAAAGGCTTGCTGTCGGACCTCGCATTCCGGTCGAACTTTCTCCTAAGGGTTTTGTTGATAGGCGTCTCTTTAACTCGGAAGTTTCATGGACTTCCGTTCGCGGGATCCACGTTTGGTCCCACAAGCGAACGTCATTGATCGCCGTTCAACTGACAACAGACGCCATGAATAACCTGGACAAAACATTGTTTGCAAAAGTAAAATCTCGGCTCAACACGCCGTTTGGCCCCAATATAGTTTATGTATCAACCGGGGATCTAGACATCCAGTTCAAAGAACTTTTGTGGCACTTTCAGCAATACTTAAAAGAGCACAATCCTGGCTCCTCAATCGACCGATAGAAAAGGTGAGATATGGTAGCAGTGCGATCATTTTCCAGCAATCGCACATTGGCATCTGCAGAGTTTGACTCTTACACGCTTCGGAATTTAGAATAATTCCAAGTCTTGAAACAGGCGCGTCACCCGCGCATATCTGTTCTGTCAAACCGAAAGCGCTCGCACATGTTCATCCAAACCGAATCCACGCCCAACCCTGCCACGCTGAAATTCCTGCCCGGTCTCGCCGTGCTGGACGCAGGCACGGCTGATTTCCCGTCGGCCGAAGCGGCCGAGAAATCACCACTGGCGCAGCGCGTGTTCGGGGTTGAAGGCGTCTCTGGTGTGTTTTTCGGTCTGGATTTCATAACAGTGACCAAAGCCGAAAACGTCGAGTGGGATCACATCAAACCGGCGATCCTCGGCGCGATCATGGAGCATTTCCAATCCGGCCAACCGGTGATGACCGAAGCCGACACCAGTGGCGGCCACGCAGAACATGACAGCGAAGAAGACGCGGTCGTCGTCGGCCAAATAAAAGAGCTGCTCGACACCCGTGTGCGCCCGGCCGTGGCGCAAGATGGCGGCGATATCACCTTCCACGGATTTGATCGCGGCGTGGTTTACCTGCACATGCAAGGCGCCTGCGCGGGATGCCCGTCCTCTACAATCACGCTCAAAATGGGCATCGAAAACTTGCTACGCCACTACATCCCAGAGGTCACAGAGGTGCGCCCGATTGAAGCCTGAGTTGCTCACGCTCGGATTTGATACATCGGCCGCGCACTGCGCGGCCGCTTTGCTGTCTGGCACTGAGGTTCTGACAGCAATATCAGAAGATATGACCCGCGGTCAGGCCGAACGCCTGATGCCAATGATTGAGGAGATGCTCACCGCCCACGGTCTAGGCTGGTCTGATCTCCACCGCATTGGCGTGGGCATCGGCCCTGGCAATTTTTCCGGCATCCGCATTTCTGTCTCAGCGGCGCGGGGCCTTGCCCTATCGCTTGGCATCCCCGCTGTGGGCATTTCGACCTTTGACGCGATCGCCCTCACCGTTGATGCCAGCCAAACCCCGGCCGTGCCCGCACCGCAGGATCGGGTGTACATCGCTCTACCTGGCCATGAACCAAAGCTCGTATCCCGCTCTAAAGGCCAATCTTTGGCGCTGCCACCGAATGGCGCTCTCTTGGCCACCAACATCGCGCGGCTTGCCTCAAAAGCAGAGCCGCCTTTCACCCGACCGGCCCCGCTCTACATCCGCGCGGCAGATGCCGCACCGCCGCGTGATGCGCCACCTGTGATCCTCGAAGATGACGGCTGACGCGCTCGCAAAGCGGCACGCGCGGGCGTTCCAAAACGATATGCGCCCTTGGACGGCAGAAGAGTTTTCCACCCTTCTGGCATCACCTCACAGTCACCTCATCCAGTCCGATCACGCCTTCGCCCTGATCCGTGTCGTGGCCGATGAGGCAGAGCTTTTGACGCTCGCCACAGACCCCGACCATCGCCGTCAGGGCCTTGCCCGCACCGTGCTCGAAGCTCTCGAAACTCGCGCGCGTCAGGCCGGCGCGGTGACGATTTTTCTCGAAGTGTCTGAAGCCAACACCCCTGCCCGCGCGCTCTACGCGTCAGCGGGCTACCACGAAACAGCGCGCCGCCCGGACTATTACAAAACGCCCACGGGCCAGCGGATCGACGCTCTGATCCTGACAAAATCTCTCTCATAACGCTTCTTTCTTGTCACAAATACCTCGGGGGTTTGGGGGCAGCGCCCCCAAAGAGAAGTGCATTTGGGCTTGCTCCAAATTCCGCCAATAAACCTCCGCTCAGATATTGACGCGTCCGCCCCACTGCGCCCTAATGCGGTGCAATCAAAACGCCTGCCTAACCCCCTGGGAGAAACACATGACGCTGCACAAAACCCTCATGACCACCGCCGCTGCCCTCGCGCTCAGCGCGGCATCGGCCCTCGCCGATCCTGCGCTGATCTTTGATCTTGGTGGCAAGTTCGACAAATCCTTCAATGAAAGCGCCCACAACGGCGCGCAACGCTGGGCCGAAGAAACCGGCGGCACCTACAATGAGGTCGAACTGCAATCTGAGGCCCAGCGCGAACAGGCGCTGCGCCGCTTTGCCGAGTCCGGCGCAAACCCGGTGATCACCATGGGCTTTGCCATGGCCGACGCGCTCGGCACCGTGGCCCCGGATTATCCTGACACCAAATTTGTGGCGGTCGATGTGACATGGCTCGAATCCCCCAATATCCGCCAGATCGGCTTTGCCGAACATGAAGGCTCTTACCTCGTGGGCATGCTCGCCGCGATGGCCTCGGAGTCCGGCACAGTCGGTTTTGTCGGCGGCATGGATATCCCGCTCATCCGTCACTTTGGCTGCGGTTATGCCCAGGGCGCGAAATCAGTTAATCCTGACGTCCAAATCGTGGCCAACATGACCGGCACCACGCCCGCCGCCTGGAATGACCCGGTCAAAGGCTCTGAGATTACCAAGGCGCAGATCAGCCAGGGTGCGGATGTGGTCTATGCGGCCGCTGGCGGCACCGGCGTGGGCGTTCTGCAAACGGCCGCGGATGAGGGCATCCTCTCCATCGGCGTGGACAGCAACCAAAACTACCTGCATTCCGGTCAGGTCCTCACCTCAATGCTCAAGCGCGTCGATGTTGCTGTCTATGAGGCGATGAAGGCGGGCGATGCGGTCGAGACCGGCGTCTTCACCATGGGCCTCTCGGATGAAGGCGTGGGCTATGCGCTCGATGAGCACAACGCTTCGCTCATCTCAGATGACATGCAAGCGATGGTCGATGAGGCCCGCCAAAAGATCATCGACGGTGAGATCGAGGTGACAGCCTACTACACCAATGACAGCTGCCCGGTTCTCGATTTCTAAATCGACACCCGCACACTGACCCCTCAGGAAGGCCGTTGGACCAAACGGCCTTCCCCAAGCTGCGGAGGCATGGATGAGCGACAGTATCGAACAGCTTTTTCTGGCTTGGGGCGACCCGGATGCGGGTGCCCGTACTGCAACGCTCAAATCCACCCTCGCGCCCGCCTTTTATTATGCGGACCCAAACGCGCCTGACCCCATCACAGATGCGGATGCTTTTGCGGCCTATGTTGGCATGTTCACCCAATACGCCCCCGGCGCGACGGCGCGGGTGGCGCAGCTGACAGAGTGCAAGGGTCATCACCGCGCGACGGTGATCTTTGAGATGGCCGACGGCAAACAACAGTTCGGTCAGTACTTTGTCGATCTTGATGAGGCAGGTTTGATCACGCGCATGATCGGGTTCGCCGGGCTAGGGGCGCCCGAGTGACGCCGCCAGCGATCGAACTGAAGGGCATCTCCAAAGCCTTCGGCCCGGTGCAGGCCAACAAAAACATCTCCATCCGCGTGGCCCCTTCCACGATCCACGGCATCGTGGGCGAAAACGGCGCGGGCAAATCCACGTTGATGAGCATCCTCTACGGCTTCTACGCCGCCGACAGTGGTGAGGTCTGGATCAACGGCACCCAAACTGCGATCCCCGACAGCCAAGCCGCCATTTCGGCGGGCATCGGCATGGTCTTCCAGCATTTCAAGCTCGTGGAAAACTTCACCGTTCTGGAAAACATCATTCTGGGCGCAGAAGAGGGCAGTCTCCTGCGCCCCAGCCTTGCCAAAGCCCGCAAAGTGCTGGCCGATCTGGCACATGAATACGAACTCAACGTCGATCCCGATGCCAAGATCGAAGAGATCGGCGTCGGCATGCAGCAACGCGTCGAAATCCTCAAAGCGCTCTATCGTCAGGCCGATATCCTGATCCTCGATGAACCCACCGGCGTGCTGACCCCTGCTGAGGCGGATCAACTCTTCCGCATCCTCGCCCGCCTCCGGGACGAGGGCAAAACCATCATCCTCATCACCCACAAATTGCGCGAGATCATGGAGATCACGGATGAGGTGAGCGTCATGCGTCGCGGTGAAATGGTCGCCACGGTCAAAACGGCTGAAACCAGCCCAGAACAGCTCGCCGAGCTTATGGTCGGTCGCAAAGTGCTGCTGCGCGTCGATAAGGCACCGGCCAAACCGGGCAATGATGTGCTGCATGTTCAAGATCTGCGCGTGATCGATGGCCTGGGCGTAGAACGCCTACGCGGCGTGTCCTTGTCCGTGAAGGCCGGTGAAATCCTCGGGCTTGCGGGCGTCGCGGGCAATGGCCAATCCGAACTTCTCGAAGTGCTGGGCGGCGTCTGCCCGGCCACAGGCGCACTCTCGGTCAACGGGACCGCACTGCCCCTGTCCGGCCCGGGCGCGGATGGTCGCGCACGACGCGCAGCGGGGGTGGCTCATGTCCCAGAGGATCGTCAACGCGACGGGCTGATAATGGATTACACGGCCTGGGAAAACATGATCTTCGGCTATCACGGCGACCAAGGCCGCATCATGAAAAACGCCGCAATCGAAACCAGCTGCCAAGCCAGCATGGACCGTTTTGACGTCCGCCCCCCCAACGCGCGGCTGGCGGCCAAGAACTTCTCCGGCGGCAACCAGCAAAAGATCGTTCTGGCACGAGAGATTGAGCGCAATCCCGATGTGCTGCTGATTGGCCAACCCACACGCGGCGTCGACATCGGCGCGATTGAATTCATCCACAAACAGATCATCGCCCTGCGCGACGCGGGTAAGGCGATCCTATTGGTCTCTGTCGAACTCGATGAAATCATGGCCCTTTCTGACCGCATCGCGGTGATGTTCGATGGCCAGATTATGGGCGAACGCCTCCCCGGGGAAACCGATGAGACAGAACTGGGCCTGATGATGGCCGGCATTTCCGAAGGGCGGGAGGTGGCCCATGGATAAAATGCCCGCCTGGGCCGACGCGATCCTCGTGCCCCTCATTTCCATCCTGCTTGCCGCGATCCTGTCCGCTCTGGTGATCCTCGCCATCGGCGAAGACCCCATTGAGGCGGTCAAGCTCATGGTCACCGGCGCGCTTGGCTCCAGCTACGGCTGGGGCTTCACGCTCTATTACGCGACCAACTTCCTCTTTACCGGGTTGGCCTTCGCCGTCGCCTCCCACGCGGGCCTCTTCAACATCGGCTCAGAGGGTCAAGCGATGATTGGCGGTCTGGGCGTGGCGATTATCTGTCTTTTCATCCCTTGGACTCACTGGGCACTTGCCCTGCCCGCTGCTATCCTCGGCGCGGCGGCTTTAGGCGCGCTTTGGGCGCAGATACCCGGATGGCTACAGGCGAAACGCGGCAGCCACATCGTGATCACCACGATCATGTTCAATTTCATCGCTGCTGCCGTGTTGAATTACGTTTTGGTCAACATCCTGCGGCCCGAAGGCTCCATGGATCCGGCCACTGCCAAATTCCCAGAAGGCGCGCACCTGCCTACGCTGCATGAAATCCTCGCCCCCATCGGCATCAATTTCTCCAAAGCCGCGCCCGCCAATGTCAGCCTTTTCGTGGCGCTTTTGGCCTGTGTTGGCGTCTGGGTTCTGATCTGGCGCACAAAGCTTGGCTATGAAATCCGCGCGCTTGGCCACTCTGAGAGCGCCTCGCGTTACGCAGGTATCCCGCCCACGAAGATCGTCGTCATTGCGATGCTCATCTCCGGCGGGCTGGCGGGGTGCATGGCGATCAACAACGTGATGGGAGAGGCCGAGCGGCTGGTGCTCACCGCCACCGAAGGCGCAGGCTTCATCGGCATCGCTGTGGCGCTGATGGGCCGCAACCACCCGGTCGGCATATTCTTTGCTGCGATCCTTTTCGGCTTTCTCTACCAAGGCGGCGCGGAACTGGCGCTTTGGACGTCGATCCCGCGTGAACTGATCCTCGTGATCCAAGCGCTTGTCATCCTCTTCACCGGCGCGCTCGATAATATGGTGCGTATGCCGCTAGAACGGGTCTTCCTGGCGCTCCGGCGGAGGGACGCATCATGAGCGATTTGCCCCTCTACCTCCCCGGCATCCTGGCCGCTTACTCGATCCTTCTCGTCGGGGCGTCCTCCCCTGGGCCAGCGGTCGCCATGCTGCTGGGCATCTCCACCACCCAAGGCCGCACGCAATCCCTCATCGCCTCCCTCGGGATTGCGACAGGATCCATAACCATCAACATCCTCACCATGGCCGGCATCGGCCTTCTGCTGTCTGAGGCCGCATGGGCGATGACCGCGCTGCGCATCATCGGCGCGACCTATCTGATGTGGCTGGCCTGGGGCGCATTCCGCAAAGCCATTGACCCCCCCACCGTCACGGTGGCGCAGGTCACCCCCAAACCGGCGTCTGTTTTGTTCTGGCAGGGCTACCTGCTGCAAGTCACCAACCCCAAGGCCATCGCTTTTTGGTTGGCCATCGCATCCGTGGGCGCGGTGATCGGGGCGGGGCCCGTGATCATAGGGGGCTTCGTCCTTGGGGCCTTTGTGATCTCATTTGCGGCCCATGGGGCATGGTCCATCATGCTTTCGACGCGTCCGTTTCGCGCCGCCTACACGCGCGCAAGGCGATGGGTTGAAGCCGCTCTTGGCGCGTTTTTTGTTTTTGCCGCCTATAAAATCGCAACGGAACGCTGAGCCATGGATTTCTTGACCGCGCTTCAAATCCTCGACTCGACCATCCGCCTGGCGACGCCGCTTTTGCTGGCGTGCCTTGCTGGCTTGTTTTCGGAACGCGCCGGGATTTTCGACATCGGCCTTGAAGGCAAAATGCTGTTTGCGGCCTTTTTCTCTGCTTCGGTCGCCTTTGCCACCGGGTCTGCCTGGCTGGGCCTGCTCGCCGGTGTGGCCGGCTCGCTCAGCCTGGCGGCTGTGCACGGTGTGGCGTCGATCACGTTCCGGGGGGATCAACTGATCTCTGGCGTGGCAATCAATTTCCTAGCGGCTGGATTGACCGTGCTGATCGCCCAAAGCTGGTTTGCGCAAGGTGGGCGGACTCCATCCCTCACCGAGGGCGCGCGCTTTGAGCCGATAACACTGCCGTTGGCCGACACGCTCAGCCTGGTCCCCATTATCGGCCCGATTTATGCAGAAATCATCTCCGGCCATACGATCCTCGTGTACATCGCGCTGCTGTGCGTTCCGGCCACCTGGTGGATCCTCTTTCGCACGCGGTTTGGCCTGCGCCTGCGCGCCGTGGGCGAAAACCCCGCCGCGGTGGACACCGCTGGCGTCTCCGTCATTGGGCTGCGCTTTGCCGCTGTTGCGATCTGTGGTGTGCTCTGCGGCATCGCGGGCGCATATCTCGCCACTGCGCTCCAGGCGGGCTTTGTCAAAGACATGACAGCCGGGCGCGGCTTCATTGCGCTGGCCGCGCTCATCTTTGCGAAGTGGCGGCCATGGCACGCGCTCTATGCCACGCTGCTCTTTGGGTTCTTGCAGGCCATCGCGCTCCGCTACCAAAACATCGATCTGGGCGGTCTCACCGTACCGGTGCAGCTGATGGACGCGCTACCCTACATTCTGACCGTGATCATCTTGGCTGGCTTCGTGGGTAAGGCCATCCCACCACGGTCGGGCGGCATTCCCTATGTCAAAGAGCGTTGAAAGGTCGTGATGCCTCCGGCGGAGGTATTTGTGACAAGAAAGAAGCCAAAGCCCCCCGCTTC
>ERZ1740070.1998-NODE-1998-length-12111-cov-5.697827_pt1 | contig 12111 bp, 10 predicted proteins | sample MGYA00581734_ERZ1740070 | MGnify/ENA primary metagenome ERZ1740070 (study PRJEB43018, sample SAMN04849744) | marine metagenome | isolation source: floating plastic debris | place: Pacific Ocean | collected 2008-09-01 | study: EMG produced TPA metagenomics... | reverse complement strand
GTCGATGAATACGCGGCAGCCGCAGGCGTGATGCGCGCAAAATGCAACAAAGTCAGCGGCCTGCCCGGCGCAATGGATATCGTGGGCACCGGCGGCGATGGCAAGGGCACGCTCAATATCTCGACCGCCACAGCCTTTGTCGTGGCGGGCGCAGGCGTGCCCGTGGCCAAACATGGCAACCGCAATCTCAGCTCCAAATCCGGGGCGGCGGATGCCCTTGGGGAAATGGGCGTCAACGTGATGGTCGGCCCAGATGTGGTGCAGGCCGCCCTGAATGAGGCGGGCATCGCTTTCATGATGGCGCCGATGCACCACCCCGCCATGGCCCATGTCGGCCCGGTGCGCGCAGAGCTGGGCACGCGCACGATTTTCAACATTCTGGGGCCTTTGACCAACCCCGCAGGCGTCAAACGCCAACTCACCGGCGCGTTCAGCCGCGATCTGATCCGCCCCATGGCCGAAACCCTGGCCGCTTTGGGATCCGAACGCGCCTGGCTGGTGCATGGCTCGGACGGCACCGATGAGCTGACGATCACGGGCGTCAGCTGGGTCGCCGCGCTTGAAGAGGACGGTCAGATCATCGACACGGAACTCCACCCCGAAGAGGCGGGCCTGCCCATCCACCCGTTTGAGGCCATCCTCGGCGGCGCGCCAGAGGCCAACGCAGCCGCCTTCCGCGCGCTTTTGGATGGCGCGCCCGGGGCCTATCGCGACGCGGTATTGCTGAACGCATCTGCCGCATTGATGGTCGCGGGCAAGGCCGCCAAACTCAAGGCCGGTGTAGAGATCGCCCGCGACAGCATCGACAGCGGGGCCGCCAAGGCCAAAATCGAAACCCTCGCCCGCGTCACCACGGAGGCGGCCGCATGAGCACACCGACCATTCTCGACAAGATCAAAGCCTATAAGCTCGAAGAGATCGCCGCCGCCAAAGCGGCTGTGGCCCCCTCTGAGATCGAACAGCGCGCGCAAGAGGCCCCGCCGGTGCGGCCCTTCGCCGATGCGCTCTTGCAGGCCAGCAAACAAGGGTTTGGGCTGATCGCAGAGATCAAGAAAGCCAGCCCGTCCAAGGGTCTCATCCGAGAGGATTTTGACGTGCCAGCGCTGGCCCAAGCCTATGAGGCAGGCGGCGCGACCTGTCTGTCTGTCCTCACCGACACGCCCAGTATCCAAGGCGCGCCAGAGTTTCTGGACGCTGCAAGATCGGCCTGTAACCTGCCGGTTTTGCGCAAAGATTTCATGTATGACACCTATCAGGTGGCAGAGGCGCGCGCCTGGGGCGCGGATTGCATCTTGATCATCATGGCGTCTGTGTCCGACGCCCAAGCCGCAGAGCTTGAGGCCGCCGCGACCGCATGGGGCATGGATGCGCTGCTGGAGGTGCACAACGAAGAAGAGCTGACGCGCGCCGCAGAGCTGACCGCGCCCATGATCGGCATCAACAACCGCAATCTCAACACCTTTGAGACCACGCTCGACACCACGCGCACCCTCGCCCGGATGATCCCCGAAGGCCGCACGATTGTGTGCGAAAGCGGGCTCAACACCGCAGGGGATCTGGCCGATATGGCCCGGTTCGGCGCGCGCTCCTTCTTGATTGCCGAATCCCTGATGCGGCAAGAGGATGTAACGGCGGCAACCAAGGCCATCCTCGCGGGCTCCACCTCTGCCGGGGCCATGGGGGTATGAGCCAGCTCACGCATTTTGACGGCGACGGCCATGCCCATATGGTCGACGTCTCTGACAAGCCCGTGACAGACCGCGTTGCACAGGCCGCAGGCTACATCAGGATGGCCGCAGATACCTTTGATATCATTACAGAAGGTCGCGCCAAAAAGGGCGATGTCCTATCCGTGGCGCGACTGGCCGGGATCATGGGCGCAAAACAGACATCGACCCTCATTCCCCTGTGCCACCCGTTGCCCATCGCAAAGGTGAGCGTGGACTTGACCGCAGATCCCGATCTACCCGGCATCCGCATCACCGCCACGGTCAAAACCACAGGCCAAACCGGCGTGGAGATGGAGGCGCTGACCGCCGTCAGCACAGCCGCCTTGACCGTTTATGACATGGTCAAGGCCGCGGACCGTTCCATGCAAATCGGCGGCATCCGTGTGATCTTGAAAGATGGTGGAAAATCAGGGCGGTACGAGGCGCAATGATTTCAGTTGACGCCGCATTGGACCAGCTTTTTGAGCTGGTGACAGTATTGCGGGCGGAGCAGGTTCCCCTGTCAGAGGCCGCCGGTCGCGTGATGGTGCGCGATGCCCGTGCCGAGCGTGATCAACCTCCATTCGCGGCCTCCGCCATGGATGGATATGCCGTGCGCTCCCAAGACGTCACGCCCGGTGCTCAGCTGACCGTGATAGGCGAGGCTGCCGCAGGGCATCGCTTGAACAAATCGCTCCAGCCCTTTGAATGTGCGCGCATTTTTACAGGTGCGCCGCTGCCTGACGGGGCCGACCGCGTGATCATCCAAGAGGACGTCACCCGCGATTGCGATGTCATCACCCTGGGTGATCAGCTCGATGCGGGGCCGTATGTGCGTGCGCAAGGCGCGGATTTCGCAATCGGTGAAACCATGGAGGCGCCTCGTCGCTTACGCGCCTCGGACGTGGCACTGCTGGCGGCGATGAATGTGAGCACGGTCACAGTGACCCGAAAGCCCCGGGTCGCGTTGATCTCTACAGGCGATGAGCTGGTCCTGCCTGGCCAGACGCCGGGACCTGATCAGATCATTGCATCAAACACTTACGGGCTGAAAGTCATGCTTGACACGGAAGGTGCCGAGGCGCGCATCCTGCCCATCGCGCGCGACACCGCCCCCTCGCTCACCGCCGCTTTTGATCTGGCACAGGATGCCGACATGATTGTCACCATCGGCGGGGCCTCCGTGGGTGATCATGATCTCGTGGCCCACGTGGCCGAAACGATGGGTCTGCGCAAAGCGTTCTACAAAATACGGATGCGTCCGGGCAAACCGCTGATGGCGGGCAAAATGGGCGATACTCCAATGGTCGGCCTGCCGGGCAACCCGGTCTCGGCCATGGTCTGCGGCAAGGTGTTTCTGGTGCCGATGTTGCGGGTCATGCTGGGATTTCCAGGCGCACCTGCACAGCGCGAAACCGCGCTTTTGGCCCATGACATCGCTGAAAACGGACCGCGCGAGCATTATATGCGCGCGGTGGTCGATGACGGCCAAATTGCCCCGGCAGAGCGTCAGGACAGCTCCCTGCTCAGCGTTTTGGCCCGATCAAACGCACTGATGATCCGCCCGCCCAAGGACGGCGCACGGCGAAAAGGCGAACAGATGGAGTATCTGCCCCTGTAATCCGCGACTTATCCACAGCCCGGTTGACACAAAACAAGAACATGCGTAGAACAAAGCATGACGGATGGTCACCGGAGGACTGGAACATGCTGACCAAAAAGCAGCTCGATCTGCTGGAATTCATTCATAAACGCGTGCAGCGTGATGGCGTCCCGCCAAGCTTTGACGAGATGAAAGATGCGCTGGATTTGCGCTCCAAGTCGGGCATTCACCGGCTCATCACCGCGTTGGAAGAGCGTGGCTTTATTCGCCGCCTGGCCCATCGGGCCCGCGCGCTGGAAATTGTTAAGCTGCCTGACAGCCTGAGTGGTGACACGGGCGGCTTTGTACCCCGCGTCATCGAAGGGTCCAAACCGCCGCCCCTGCCCGCCACCGTGCCTGCGCAGGCGGTGGAGACAAGCGCGCTCAGCGTGCCGTTGATGGGCCGCATTGCCGCCGGTGTGCCGATTGAGGCGATTGCCGATGGCAGTCAGAATATCTCGGTCCCTGGTGATATGATCAGTGGCAAAGCCGGGCACTACGCGCTGGAGGTCAAAGGCGATTCGATGATCGGCGCGGGCATCAACAATGGTGATATCGTCGTCATTCGCGAAACCGACGTGGCCGACAATGGCGATATCGTCGTGGCCTTGGTCGAGGATCAGGAAGCGACGCTGAAGAAATTCTATCGCAACGGCACGGCCATCGCCTTGGAGGCGGCCAACCCCGCCTATGAGACGCGGGTTCTGCCCGATGACAAGGTGCGCGTGCAGGGCCGTTTGGTGGGCCTCATCCGCACTTACTGAGTGTTCCAGAGCCGCGCGCCTGTCACCTGTCGCGCGGTCAAAGGTTCCAAGGCGCCATCGCGATCATAGAGCGCGATGGCGCCTGTTTTTTGCAAAGAGCGTGGCGTCAGCACCTCGCAGCCATCAAACTGCAAGGTCGAGGCCGGGTTTTTGTTCAAAACCAGCCATTTGGCCCCGTCACAACCCGATACCGCATCCACCGCCTTTTGCCCGCGCAAGGCCACAATGGGCCATGTCTGATCGCCTGAGGCCCATCGCGTATGGGCCCCTTCCTGATCCGCCTTGTCCCCATCGTTTTCCAGCCAATTGAGCGCGACAAACCCTGCGCCCCGATCTCTATTGAGGGCGCGGCCCTCCTCCGTCATGACGCCGATCAGCCCCCCGGTATCCGCGATCAAAACCGCAGGCCGCTCCGTATCCGACCACAGCAGCATGCCCGCCACGAAAGGCAAAACCCCGATCACCCGCGCGCGCCCCTGCCACAAAATGACAAACAGCGCGCCCAAGGCCAGCAAAGGCAAGACCAGGGGCCCGGGTGAGGCGACCATCCCCCGCGCGCCATCGAGGCCAGAGGTCCAGTGCGCCACGCCCAGGATCCAATCCAGCCCCAACCCCATCACCCAAAGTGGGATGACATCGAGGCCAAAGGGCATCAAAAGCGCCGCAAGCACCGCCGCTGGCATCACCAAAACCCCCATCAAGGGCACGCTGAGCAGGTTCGCGATGAGGCCGTAATGGGCAAACTGGTTGAAATGCGCCGCCGCAATCGGCGCGGTGGCCAGACCCGCCACCAGCGAGGATAAGAACACGCCCGCCACCGGCTGCATCCATTTTGGACCAAACTGCAGATCATGGTCACGCACCAGATTAAAGGCAAAGACCAGCGCCACCGTCGCGGCAAAGGACATCTGAAACCCTGGCCCAAGCAGCGCCTCGGGCCGCAAGGTCAGGACGATGAACGCCGCAATGGCCACCGACCGCAGCGACAGCGCGCGACGGTCGATCAGGATGGCGCAAAACATCACCGCAACCATGATAAAGGCCCGCTCGGTGGCGACATTGCCCCCCGACAGGCCCAGATAACCCGCCCCCGCCAACAGCGCGCCAATCGCGGCATATTTCTTGGCCGGCACCCGCAACCCGATGCGCGGGACCGCCGCAAATCCCAGGCGCAGCGCGGAAAAGACAAACCCCGTGAGCAAGGCCATATGCAGCCCAGAGATCGCCAGCAGGTGGGCCAGGTTTGAGATCCGCAAATCCTTGAGCGTGTCCTGTGCGATACCAGAACGGTCGCCCGCCATGATCGCGGCGGCAAAGCCGCCTGCCTCCCCCGGCAGTTGTTCTTGCACATGGGCCGACAGTGCCATGCGCGCCTTAAAAAGCCATTGCCCGCCCTCAGCCGGGGCCAGCGTCAGCACGGGCGTGCGCGTGTAGCCCACCGCGCCCAACCCCAAGAACCAGGCATGGCGTTGAAAATCAAAGCCTGCCGGCTCCACCGGGCCGGACGGGGGCGACAGATGCGCGGTCAGGATCACGCGCAGGCCCGGACTGGGATCAATGAAACCTTGTTGCCCATGCAAGGACACGCGCACCCGATCAGGCGTTTTGTCGGGCCGCACATTGGCCAGCACCACGCGGTCCAGCGTCAGCCGCACCGCGTCAGAGCTGGAGCGATCAATGCCCACGATGCGCCCCTCCACGGGGCCGTAATAGCGCCAATCGAGCACCGGACCGGCCATGCTATGCGCCCGCAACCCCGCCGCGCCCAAACCCAACGCCACCAGCAAAACCGCCCAGAGAAGGGGCGCCCAAACGCTGCGCCACAAAAATAGCACCACGGCCAAGATCAGCGCCCCGGCCCCAAGCGACAGGTAGAAGGCGGCCTCCGGCTCCCATTTCAGCGCAAAATAAAGCCCAACGCCTGCGCCGAACATCACCGGCGCCCAGTGAAAGAAATGGCCACGCTGCGCCAGCCACATCGCCTGCAAAAGCGGCGTATCACTGTCAGGGGTTTGCAAGGCTTGTCTCCCCTTTCTGGGGCTTATAGGAAGGCGCTTGCACGCCAAAGGCTACCTCGCAAACCGTTAGCGAAAGGTTAACCGCAGACCATGTCAAAGCCCGCGCCACAGCCCCAAACACAGCCAACGCGTGACACCGTTGTGACCCGCTTTGCCCCGTCTCCCACCGGGTATCTGCATATCGGCGGCGCGCGCACGGCGCTGTTCAACTGGCTTTTCGCGCGCGGACGGGGCGGGAAATTCCTGCTTCGGGGTGAGGATACAGACCGCGCACGCTCCACGCCGGAGGCGACGCAGGCCATTCTGGAAGGCATGGCCTGGCTCGGCCTCGATCACGATGGGGAGGCGATTTCCCAGTTTGAGCGCGCCAGCCGTCACGCAGAGGTGGCGCAGGCGCTGCTAACATCAAGTTCGGCGTATAAGTGCTTCTCAACCCAAGAAGAAATTCAGACCTTTCGTGACGCGGCCAAGGCAGAAGGCAAGTCCACTTTGTTCCGCAGCCCGTGGCGCGACGCAGACCCAAGCACCCACCCCGATGCGCCCTATGTGGTCCGCATCAAGGCCCCGCAGACGGGCGAGACCGTGATCCAAGACGCGGTCCAAGGCGATGTGACGATCCGCAATGATCAGCTTGATGACATGGTGCTGCTGCGCTCGGATGGCACGCCGGTCTACATGCTCGCCGTGGCGGTGGATGATCATGACATGGGCGTGACGCACGTGATCCGCGGCGATGATCACCTCAATAATGCCGCCCGCCAGATGATGATCTACACCGCTATGGGTTGGCCTTTGCCCACCTATGCGCATATCCCCCTCATTCACGGGCCGGATGGCAAGAAACTTTCCAAACGTCACGGCGCGCTTGGCGTGGAAGAGTATCGCGACATGGGCTACCCGGCCGCCGCCATGCGGAACTATCTGGCGCGGCTGGGATGGTCACACGGGGATGATGAATTCTTTTCAGATGCTGAGGCGCAAGCGTGGTTTGGCCTCGACGGAATCGGGAAATCCCCGGCCAGATTTGATTTCAAACGGCTCGATCACCTCTCTGGGCAACATATCGCCCAAATGGACGATGCTGCACTGCTGCATGATTTGACCGCGTTTCGCGCCGCCACCGGGGCCGCGCCCTTCACAAATGCGCAATCTTCTCTTTTTGAGCGCGGCATGTATTGCCTCAAGGAGCGCGCGAAGACATACCCGGAGCTTCTTGAAAAGGCTTCATTTATTCTTAACGATCGCCCCATAGAACCAGATGAGAAAGCGGCCAAGGCACTGGACAATGTATCCCGTAGTATACTGTTTGAATTGACGCCGCAGTTGCAAAATGCTACGTGGACGCGAGAGGGATTAGAAGCGGTCACGCAGGCCTTTGCGGAGGCCAAAGATACCAAATTCGGCAAGTTGGCAGGCCCGCTCAGGGCGGCTCTCGCGGGGAAAAGCGTAACCCCGAGCGTCTTCGACATGCTATTGGTATTGGGACGCGACGAGTCGCTAGCGCGGCTGCGTGACGCCGCAGACCCTTGATCGCCTGATCCGACCCGTCTCAGGGTCAGATATGGGCGACCCACTCAGACGCGTTATCGGACGGGATGGCGCGCCGACAGGAAAGGATGCACGCCCATGAAAGACGGTGCCAAAACAGCTAAACTGACCATCGACGGGATGGAATACGACCTGCCCGTGTTTTCGCCCACGGCCGGCCCGGATGTGATCGATATTCGCAAACTCTATGGCCAGGCGGGTGTGTTCACCTATGATCCCGGCTTCACATCCACGGCCAGTTGCGACAGCACCATCACCTTCATTGACGGCGGCAAGGGTGAGTTGCTCCACCGGGGCTACCCGATTGATCAGTTGGCGGAAAAATCCCACTTCCTGGAAGTGTGCTACCTCCTGCTTTATGGCGAATTGCCGTCGGCGGCCCAGCTTGAAGATTTTGAAAGTCGCGTCACCACCCACACGATGCTGCATGAGCAGATGCACTTTCTGTTCCGTGGCTATCGCCGGGATGCCCACCCCATGGCCATCATGGTCGGCGTCGTCGGCGCGCTCAGCGCGTTTTATCACGACAGCACCGACATCAATGACCCCTGGCAGCGCGAGGTGGCCTCTATCCGCCTGATCGCCAAAATGCCGACGATCGCGGCGATGGCGTATAAGTATTCTATCGGTCAGCCGTTCGTGTATCCGCGCAATGAACTGGATTATGCCTCCAACTTCTTGCGCATGTGCTTTGCGGTGCCCGCGCAGGATTATCAGGTCAATCCGATCCTCAGCCGCGCCATGGACCGGATTTTCACGCTCCATGCCGATCACGAACAAAACGCGTCTACCTCGACCGTGCGATTGGCCTCCAGCTCGGGCGCGAACCCGTTTGCCTGCATCGCGGCGGGCATTGCCTGTCTTTGGGGCCCGGCCCATGGCGGCGCGAACCAGGCCTGTCTGGAAATGCTGCGTGAGATCGGCACTGTCGACCGGATCCCTGAGTTTATCGCGCGCGCCAAGGATAAAAACGACGAATTCCGCCTGATGGGCTTTGGCCACCGCGTCTACAAAAATTTCGATCCGCGCGCCAAGGTGATGAAGCAATCCGCCGATGAAGTGCTTGAGCTTTTGGGCGTGGAAGATAACCCCATCCTTCAGGTCGCAAAAGAGCTGGAAAAACAAGCGCTTCAGGACGAATACTTCAGCGAGAAGAAGCTCTTCCCGAACGTGGATTTCTACTCCGGCATCATCCTCGAGGCGATGGGCTTCCCAACCTCGATGTTCACGCCCATTTTCGCGGTCTCCCGCACGGTGGGCTGGATTTCCCAGTGGAAAGAGATGATCGCCGATCCACAGCTCAAAATCGGCCGCCCCCGGCAGCTTTATCAAGGGGAAACGATGCGCGATTACGTGGATATGGAAAAACGCTGACGACAGATTTGTCGACACGACGGTCCCGGTGCACCAACACCGGGACCTTTTTTATGGGCAAGGGTTTTACCCAAGATTAAGACAAATGATGGACAACCAAAGACCCCTGAGCCGTGTTGAGCCATCTGTCCCATGCCCCACCCGACCCTAAGGCGCCATGCCATTCCTCGCCTGCACGCGAGTGTGCCGAACAAAACCGCCATCCCGGGTTTCTTAATGAAAACCCGCGCAGTGCCGATGACGCCCGCGCCGGTGATGGGTCCGCCCGACCTGTTGGAACAGGCCATTCTTGACGGCAAGATCTGGGAGATGAGCGCAGCACCGGTCGAAATCGGCGCGTTCGATGCCGAGCATGATGTCATTTCCGTCATCGTGGAAGAGGGCGAAGGCACAGTGCAGTTTGACGTGCAGGACGGGCGCGACGGCGTGCAAATCCTGGCCAATGGCATCCCCATGGCCCGGGTCGCCGCCCAGGGCCGGGCTTTTTCAACATCCAATATCCGCGTGTTGCAGCCCCGTCAGCCGATCTGAGCGGGCCATTTTCTTCGAAGAAAATGCGAAGAAAATTCGAATTTTCTTGGGCGCGCCGATCAACGGGTTCGAGGGCTGTCACACCGCAGAACGCGGCGCCCTAGCGCCCTTCAAAGGTCGCTTTGCGCTTTTCGAGAAAGGCCAACACCCCTTCCTGAAAATCCCGCGTGCGACCGCATTCCCCTTGCAGGCGCGCCTCTTGGTCAAGCTGACCTTTGAACCCGTGATCCCAACTGGCGCGGATGGCTTGTTTCATGGCCGCGTAGGCCTGTGTCGGGCCGCTCGCCAGATGGGCCGCGCGCGCGCGCCACTGCGCCTCGAACGCGTCATCCTCAACAGCTTCCCAAATCATGCCCCAGTCATCGGCCTGCCGCGCACTGATGGGCTCTGCAAAAAGTGCAGCCCCCATCGCCTTGGCCGCCCCCATCTGACGCGGCAACCAATAGGTGCCGCCCGCGTCGGGGATAAGGCCAATGCGCGCGAAAGCCTGCAGGAAATAGGCGCTTTCAGCGGCGATCACCACGTCCGCCGACAGCGCGAGATTGGCCCCTGCCCCGGCGGCCGGACCGTTGACCGCAGAAATGGTCGGGATAGGGCAGTCTGAAATCGCCTCAATCATCGGCACATATTCATCGCGCAAAACCCGCTCCATATCCACCGCGGCACCCACGCGCCCATCGCTGAGGTCCTGGCCCGCGCAAAAGGCCCGCCCTTCCCCGGTCAGGACCAGAACGCGCGCCTGGCGCGGGGCGCTGCGGGCAGCATCCATAATCTCGGCCCGCATCTCGGTGCTCAGCGCGTTCATCCGATCGGGTCGATTGAGGCGCAGCACCGCGATGTCGTTTTCAACGGTAAACTGAATGGATTGGTAGGTTCTCATGACATGCGGCCTTTGATCTTGCTCAGGCCAGAGCCTAGCCGCATTCGTCCGGCGTGGAAATGACCCAGCACCCATGACGAGGCGTTAAGAGGAACGTCAATCGTCCAGGATCTGCTTCAAGCGGGATTTTTCTTCGTCCGACAGCGCGGCCTCCGCCACCGCCTCACTGCCCGCGCGGCGGCGCAGGTAATTCAGGCCCAACCCCACCCCGCAGAGGAGCATCAATGGCCCCGCCAGCCACAAGATCAGGTTCGCCCCCGTCGCCTGTGGCTTCAGCAGCACGTATTCGCCGAACCGCGCCACGACGAACTCCATCACCTCGGCGTCACTGTCACCCGCCACCAAACGCTCTCGCACCAAAAGCCGCAAATCCCGCGCCAAAGGAGCGTAAGAATCGTCAAAGCTCTCATTGCGACACACCAAACAGCGCAGCTCTTCCGACAGCGCCCGCGCGCGGGCCTCAAGCGCCGGATCGTCCAGAATTTCATCCGGCTGCACCGCCCAAAGCGGGGCCGCGACCACGCAGAGGATGAGCGCCAGACGCCTCATTCGGCGGGCATTTCAGAGGGTTTGCGCGGCGGCGTCTTGGCCGCGCCCGCCGCCACCCGATACCGCCTGTCGGTCAAGGACAAAAGCCCCCCCAACGCCATCAGAATGGACCCGCCCCAGATCCAATTGGCCAGCGGTTTGTAATAGGTGCGCACCGCCCAGCCGCCCCCCACCTGCGGATCCCCGAGCGAGACATAGATATCGCGCGTGAACCCGATGTTGAGCGCCGCCTCCGGCGTGGGCATGCCCGCCACCGGGTAGATGCGTTTTTCCGGGTGCATCTGGCCCAAGACCGTGTTGCCCTGCGCCAGCGTGACATCCCCCACGGTCGCCACATAATTGGGGCCTTGCACCTCTCGCACACGATCGAGGGTTAAGGTGTATCCGGCGATCTCAAAACTGTCGCCGGGCATGGCCACGCGGATGTCTTCATCCTCCCAGGCCATCATCGCGGCCACACCGGCAAAGGTCACGCCAAGCCCGGCATGGGCCACGGATTTCCCCCAATCCGCCCGCGGCAGGCGCAGCATCCGGCCCAGCCTCTCGCGCCACCCGCCCCGTCCGGTCCTGGCCATCAGGTCCACGGCACTGCCCGCCACCAACCAGGCCCCAAGGAAAAGCCCGATGGGTCCCAAGGCGCTGCGCCCGGTCTGCAAGGCAAAAGCCAGCGCCCCCACCGCCAGCGCCAAAACAAACGCAGGGGCCAGTTTGCGCAGGACACGCCCCACCTGCGCGCGTTTCCAAGGCAGCATCGCCCCCACCGGCAGGACCAAGCCCAACGCCAGCATGAACGGCGAAAACGCCAGGTTGAAAAACGGCGGCCCGACCGACAGTTTGCGATCAAAAAACAGCTCACTTACCAGCGGCCAGATCGTGCCCACAAAGATCACGAAGGCCGACACCGCCAGGATCAGGTTGTTGAGCACAAGACCCGATTCCCGGCTCACAACGCCGAACACGCCTTTGGATTGCAGGATCGGCGCGCGGGCGGCAAACAAGGTCAGGCCAAGGAGCATGAAAAACCCAAGGATGATCAAGAGGAACACACCGCGTTCGGGGTCTGTGGCAAAGGCATGCACCGATGTCAGCACGCCAG
>ERZ1740070.1997-NODE-1997-length-12122-cov-3.851744_pt1 | contig 12122 bp, 9 predicted proteins | sample MGYA00581734_ERZ1740070 | MGnify/ENA primary metagenome ERZ1740070 (study PRJEB43018, sample SAMN04849744) | marine metagenome | isolation source: floating plastic debris | place: Pacific Ocean | collected 2008-09-01 | study: EMG produced TPA metagenomics... | reverse complement strand
CCCATTATCGATACCTGGTGGCAGACGGAGACAGGTGGCTTTATGCTGACGCCGCTGCCCGGTGCAACGCCCACTAAGCCGGGTTCTGCAACGAAACCGTTCCCTGGAATTTTGGCAGATGTCGTAGATGCGGAAGGTAATCCGGTTGGTGCAAACGAAGGCGGCTACCTCGTCGTGAAGCATCCTTGGCCTAGCATGATGCGTACTGTGTACGGCAACGATGAGCGCTTCCGTAAAACTTACTGGGAGCATATTCCACCTAAAGACGGCCAGTATTTGTACTTTGCAGGCGATGGTGCCCGTAAGGATGAGGATGGATACTTTTGGGTAATGGGCCGTACCGATGACGTGCTAAATGTGTCGGGTCATCGGCTTGGCACGATGGAAATTGAATCGGCGCTGGTGTCTCACCCTTCTGTGGCGGAGGCTGCGGTGGGGGGCCGTAAGCACGACCTGAAAGGGCAGGATGTGTATGCTTTTGTCACGCTAGATGCAGCGGTGAGTGCAAGTGATGACCTAAAAGCTGAGCTGAAGCAGCATGTTGTGAAGGAGATTGGTGCGATCGCTCGCCCAGGAGAAATCCAATTCACCGACGCCCTCCCCAAAACCCGCTCCGGTAAAATCATCCGCCGATTCTTGCGTAACCTAGCCAGCGGCGAAGACGTTGTAGGTGACGCAACTACAATGGAGGATCAGAGCGTGTTGGAAAAGCTGCGGCAAGGCTCTTAGCTATTGCAACCAACCATTCAGTAGAAAGGGATAGGTCAAATGCTTATCCCTTTTGCTAGCTTTACTAAATATGAATGAACTTCGAAATCGTAGGCAAGATATCAAACATTGAAATTATTGCCGTTAATGTGTCTATTAGAGAGTTAGCCGTATTCAGGAAAAAGTATGGTGGACAAAGGTGGAGAAAGCTAAAAGGAACTGGCCTTGTGAGTCTTGAGAGTGGAAATGTTCGTGAGGCCGAATTACCTTGGCATGAAGCGCATGGAATCGGTAAGCGTAAAATAAAAATCAAGCAATTCTTAGATTAGTGCTGCTATGAATACACAACCGAAACAGCGACAGTTTGCGATTTGCATCACCAACGATAACTGTGATGATCTTCAAATTTTGAAAATCTATCAAATTTTGCCAGATCAAAAAGCTGTGGAAGACAATTATGTTCGCGTGATTGACGATTCTGGAGAAGACTATCTCTACCCAGCAAACTGCTTCGTTACAACTGAGTTTTCTGAACTCGTCACAAAGCAGCTTATTGCTGCTATTCCGTTCGTTGCTTAGAATGCACTGGCGCAAGCAAAACGAAGACTGATGTGAGCAGAATTGAAAGATGAGTGGACTAAACATACAGCTACCAAACTCCCTCTATGACAGTTTGTAAGAGCTTGCTACCCAAGACAGGATTTCTGTTGATCAGTTTGTTGTGTTATCACTTTCTCTATCAGGCCAATTGCTTTGTCACCGCTGAGTTTTCTGACGTCGTTACAGCGCTTTAGACCTGTGAGGTAAATATTGGATTGGGTTCAATAATGAACCATTCGTGATAAAGCGTGGCCAAAAAGAAATCTTCGCCCGCTACTTTTTCACATATGCTCATGTAACCCGCTTGGAACATACCATCGCCGTAGGTGGTGTCTTTTAAGAAGATGGTGAGCGTGTTGCCATCGGCACTGGGAATGGTGCGCAATATGGTGATGTTGGGGTGCTGTTTCCTGGCGATGGGAAGTAGTACGGAGTGGCCCTCAATCTCTAAAAACTCTGCGTCATCCTCTTCTGTAAACTCTATGTAATCAGACCGGTAGCCGATTTGATATTTATAATCTTCTGGCCCTTCGTGCTTTTCAATAATGCGGTCCCAGCGAACGGTTTTGATTCTTTCGAGTAGTCCGGGCGAGAGATCGTCAACTTTCATTGGGTTCTCCTGGAACGTCGGTTGTTGCAACATGATATTCAGCTACTTCGGCTTTAGTGATTAATTCACTGAGGTCAGCGCTTGGGCCAGAACCGCGAAAAGCCATCAAATCTTCTTTAGTCTCCCATTCTTCATAAACATTGACCCGATCGCTTTCGAGTGGATCGGGCACAACTACGAAGTCTCGGCAACCTCTAGCAATCCGAGCCGCTTCAATTGATGCTAACGAGCTATCTACGAAGATCTTGCGGTCTTTTTCCGCAACGTAGATTTTTCCAGAGACTATAATCATTCTTCAATCTCATTCGTCGTCTTTTATTTTATCGTGGCTCACAGGGAACTCGATTTCGGGGTGTTGATAAGTTTGCTCAGGATGAGTTTTCTCTAATCTTGCACTATGATCGCACCAATACAGATCGCACCAATACACCCAAGCTTTCTAGCAGTTGGGCTCTTCTTCTAGAGCGATTTTGGCAATGGCCAAAAAGCCACTCAGACAATTTTGGAAATCATCTAGCGCCACAGCTCTCTTTTGAGTAGCCGCCTGGGCTTCTCCTTTCTCTTTTTCTTACGTCAGGTTTGCTTTTTCAATGGCGGCTAGCTCAGCGAGGCCCACTTTTAGCTTTTTACCGGTAATGCCAAATCCTTTAGCCCTTCAACGCCATGTGCGATTAGACACCCCCAACCTAACGCCTACTAAAACAGCTCGTGTTGTGTAGGAAAACTCCCTACACAACACGAGCTGGAAAACCTGATTACAGCTAAAAACTGATCAACAGATCTACTTTCTCAACAACTTCTCAACAGTCTCACGAATGCTCGTTAGCAAACGGTCAACATCTTCTTTTAGAGAGTGCCATGCATCCTCACTTGCACTCGATAAGCCCTCAAGGCTAACATTAGCCTCGTCGAGATACTTCTCCAAGTTCTCGATCTCCTCATGCTGAGCGGTGACTAGCACCTCTTTTTGCTCAGCCTTAAGCTTATCCAAATGCGCTTGAGCATCCGTAATTTTCGTCTCTAGCTGTTGAACATACTCAAGTCGTTCACTCATCGTAAAACCTCATTATTAGGGGTAAAAAATCAAGTAAACACAATCGTTAGTTCAAAGCCGTTATCCCTAACAGCACGCCAGGAATGACAAAGAACACTGAAACGATATAAGCGAATGCCAGATACTTTTTCTTTGCAGCAACAGCAGCCAAAGTTTCTGCACCCTTGATCGGCAAGCCACAAAGGAACGGAATGCAGTAAATGACGACCACACCCAGAGTGTTATAGAGCATGTGCACCATGGCAATTTGCATCGCGGGCCCAGCCTCAGCGCCTGACACAGAGGTCGCCGCCAGCATAGCGGTTACGCAAGTGCCAATGTTCGCCCCTAGCGTAAAGGGATATATTTGCTGTAGCCCAAAGACGCCGGCCCCAGCGAGTGGAATCATCAAGCTGGTTGTGGTAGATGAAGACTGTACCAAAATAGTGATAAAAGTACCGGCTAAAATGCCTGCAATCGGGCCACGACCGATGGCAACATGCAAAATATCTTTGGCTTTGCCTGTCATCAATTTTTTCAGCAGTTTGCCGATAAAAGAGATAGTGAGAAAGATCAGGCTGATTCCTAATATAATCAGCAAAATGCCATCGAACGGCGCTGGTAATACGTGAGTAGCATCTTTAAAGACGTTGACCAAGGGCGCAGTGAGCGCTTTGACAACATTAGCATCTTTAATACTCACTGACCCTGTGCCGACAATCGTGCCAGCTAGCGCTTTACCCATCTTTTCTAAGGGGTGGAAGAAGATTTCAACAGGTAAGAAAATAACGACACTCAGCAGGTTGAAAAAATCGTGGACAGTTGCCGCTGCAAACGCCTTTTTGAATTCGTTTTCGTCTCCAACATGGCCCAGGCTCACAAGTGTATTGGTAATAGTAGTACCAATGTTGGCACCCATGATCATTGGTACTGCGCTAGCCACAGGCAGCCCGCCTGCAACTAAGCCCACAATAATAGAAGTGACGGTACTAGATGATTGTATTAATGCAGTTGCAACGGTGCCTACAATTAAGCCCATGAAAGGATTGGTGGCAAAGGCAAACAATTCTTCTGCTCGCTCACCGGTCGCGGACTTAAAGCCTGTGCCAATCATGCCAACGGCAACAATCAACAAATAGACTAAGAAAATAACACTTAACCACTGTGCAATCGGAGCTTTTTGTTTGCCTGGCACTTGTGGTTTGCTGATTTTGGGCGGTGTGGTTTGAGTCATTTTTGTACACTCTCGCTAGATAACTGTACGTTTTAATAAACGCTGTCCCACTTGGAGAATATACATAGAAAGAGACAAGATCGTTAATAATGCTTTAACACCTCATTAAGGAAAAACATCTCCCTTTGGAACGCGGCCGATAAAAGTTGATTGTGGAGCGTGGGCCTTCTCGCGATGGAAAGTATGGCCTTGATATGTGTGAGCTCTTCCCTCACAATCGGGTGAGTCCTTGGCTGTTTGTCCTGATCGATTTGAGCGCAGAGCAGCTGTGATATGCAAAGGCGGTTGGCAGATGTTAGAACTTGATGTGATTTGGGTGGTGGGCTGTGCGGGGCTGGTGCTGCTGATGCAGCCGGGCTTCATGTGCCTAGAGGCAGGGCTTACCCGCTCCAAGAACAGCATTAATGTTGCGATCAAGAATTTAATTGATCTGGGGATTTCTATTTGCTTTTTTTGGTGCTTTGGCTATGCGCTGATGTTTGGCGCTTCGCAGGCGGGTTGGATTGGCGGCTCTGGGTTTTTTCTGGATGTGGAGAGTAGCCCTAAGTTGGCTGCTTTTTTTCTGTTTCAGCTGATGTTTTGTGGGACTTCGACGACGATTGTATCGGGGGCGCTGGCGGAACGGCTGAAGTTTGGTGGGTATCTGGCGATCGCAGCCCTAATTTCAGGCATTATCTATCCTCTATTTGGTCACTGGGCTTGGAATGGTGCGGACGGTGCGGGGCTAGTTGGCTGGCTGGGGCGGTTGGGTTTTGTAGACTTTGCCGGATCGACTGTGCTTGCCGGTGGGGCGGGCATGCTGTCGGCGGCTGTTTTTGGCTGGCGCAAGCATCGGCTCATGGATGCGGAAACGCTGATTAACGGTTCGATTGCGGGATTGGTTTCTATCACGGCGGTTTGCCACGCGGTATCGACGCCGATGTCTGTACTCATTGGTGCCATCGGTGGAATTGTGATGCTGCTCGCAACCGATGTCATTGAGCATTGGGGTATTGATGATGGTGTAGGTGCGATCGCCCTCCACGGCGTCAGCGGCGCATGGGGAACATTGGCAGTCGCCCTGTTTGGTGATTTATCACTTCTCGGCACAGGGCTTAGCCGCTACCAACAGCTTTTAGTTCAGCTCCTAGGCATTGTCATTGCCTTTATTTGGGCATTTGGACTGACGTATTTAGTGCTAAAAAAACTTGATGATTTTTTCCCGTTAAGAGTCTCTTTAGAAGAAGAAGAGATGGGGCTAAATGTCTCTGAACATCAGGCAAAAACAGAAGTATACGATCTGTTTCGAGTAATGGACCAGCAGGCTGCAACGCAGGACTTTAGCCTGCGTGTACCCGAACATCCCTTTACAGAAGTAGGAAAAATCGCTCGGCGCTACAACCAGGTCATGAACTCACTAGAAAGTTACTCGCAACAGCTCAAAACGCTCAACACAAGCTTGGAAGCGACAGTTGCGGAACGAACGGCAGACCTTGAGTTTGTAAATGCTGAGCTAGCAACTGCTAACCAGGAACTGCAGCGGCTAGACCAGCTGAAAGATGAGTTTTTGGCCAATACTTCCCATGAGCTGCGCACCCCGCTGAATGGCATTATTGGCTTGAGCGAGTATTTGCTGGGGAACCGAGACAGTGATCTGTCTGCGCAAACAATGCTCAATCTAGAGATGATTGCTAAAAGCGGACGGCGACTATATGGCCTCGTGAGCGATCTGTTGGACTTTTCAAAAATACTGCACGATAGCCTCTCGTTGCGGCTAACGACAGTAGGTGTCCGGGAGGTCGCAGATGTGGTGCTGACATTTTGCGAGTCGATGGTAGGCCAAAAAAAGCTTCGGCTGGTAAATGAGATTCCGCCTCATTTACCGCTGGCTTGGGCCGATGAAGACAGGCTACAGCAGGTGCTGTACAACCTCATTGGTAATGCCATAAAGTTCACTGCAGCAGGGGAGATCATTGTGAGTGCGGCAGTGCGAGCCTCAGCCCATGAACACGAAGCTAATAGAGATGCAGAGGGTCAAGCTACAGGCGATGAAGGCTCTGCCGGTTACTTGGTTGTGCATGTTACTGATGAGGGGGTTGGCATTGCAGAAGAGATGCGATCGCGCGTTTTTGAACCTTTTGAGCAGGCCGATGGAGCGGGCGATCGCGCCTACAGCGGATTAGGCTTGGGCCTCGCCGTTGCTAAAAAACTCGTAACACTACACGGCGGTGAGCTGTGGGTGACTTCAGAACGTGGCCAAGGCGCTCAATTCAGCTTTACGTTGCCAGTACATAGCGTCCCACAATCCAACGGCAACAGTCATCCCCATAGCAATCCACGGCACAAAGACTCGCCTCAGATCTTGAGCCCGTCTTCTGTGAGCCCGTCTTTTATTGAGGAGCGTAAGTTCTACCCTATTTCTGAAACAGGGTTGCCTTCACCTATCCCGATACCTGCTGAGGCTCACTTAGCGCCGACCCCAGTCGTTGTTTCTAAAACAGAACCTTCTAAAACAGACTTTTCTAAAACAGAACCTTCGGAAATAAAAGCGAAGCACACCCAAGCAGAGATCTTGATCGTAGATGATGATCCGATTAATCTACAGGTTTTAGAAAACTATTTGAGCTTATCTGAATCTGAATATCGGATAACGCAGGCGACTTCTGGCTCGGCGGCGCTGGCTCTGCTTGCAGACGACTATCAACCGGACTTAGTTGTGCTAGATGTGATGATGCCACGGATGACCGGTTACGAAGTCACTAAAACTATTCGGGCAAACCAAGGGCGCGACCAGCTGCCGATTGTTTTATTGACAGCTAAAAACCTAATCGAAGACGAAGTTGTTGGGCTCAATGCAGGTGCTAACGACTATTTGACCAAGCCCGTGGTGAAAGAGACGCTGCTTGCCCGGATAAAAACCCAGCTGGCGCTAAAACGAGAGAGCCTATACCGCCAGAGAGCCCAGGCAGAGACACTGGCCTTTGCAACAGAACTTGAACATAAAAATCAGGCTCTTTTGCAGGCTCAATCGTCTCTAGCTGAGTACAATCATACGCTAGAACAACAGGTCGCAGAAAGGACCGCGGTGCTAGAAGAAAGTCGGCGTACGCTAACGACTTTAATGAGTAATTTGCCAGGTATGGCCTATCGATGTTTGAACAACCGTGCGTGGACGACTGTTTTTGTGAGTGAAGGCTGCCAGGCCCTGTTGGGATACTTGCCAGAGGAGTTGAACACAGGAGAAGGCGGTGTTCGCTATGGCGATTTGATTCACCCAGACGAAAGAGAGGGGGATTGGCAGCATATTCAAGCTGCGTTAGCAGAGCGGAAACCTTTTCAAAAGGTATATCGAATCGTGTTGCCTCGGCTGGGCACTACAAAGTGGGTGTGGGAACAAGGGCAGGGCGTTTGGAACGAGGCCGGTGAGCTGCAGTTTGTGGAAGGCTTCATTATCGATATGAGCGATCGCATCCTCATAGAACAAGCACTCGAAACATCCAATAAAGAGCTGAAGATCCTAATCGCAGAGCTAGAAAACACTCAGGCTGAGCTAAAAACTGCAAAAGAAAAATCAGAAGCCGCAAATGCCGCAAAGTCTGAATTTTTGGCAAATATGAGCCATGAGCTGCGCACACCACTCAACAGTATTATTGGCTTTACGCAATTACTAGAGCGCGATGCCTCCCTACAATCTCAACAGCAGGAGCGTATTCGTATTGTCAATCGCAGCGGTGAACATTTGCTGACGCTGATCAACAACATTCTAGATATCTCCAAAATCGAAGCAGGAAAAATCACTCTCAATGAGAGTGATTTTGACCTGTATGCTTTGTTAGATGATGTGACGATGCTCTTCGATCTAAAGACACACCGCAAAGGCATTAAGCTTTTGCTTGAAAGGGAGCCGGATGTTCCTCAGTTCGTCCATGCGGACGACGGCAAGCTGCGTCAGGTACTCACTAATTTGATTGCTAATGGCGTCAAGATTACGCAAGTAGGCCAGGTGAAACTATCTGTTCGCGTGGTAGATAGTCGTGATTTGCTAACCTCGTACCGTCGCCTAGCGTTTGAAGTAAAAGATACCGGTGTGGGTATTGACACTCAAGAACAAAATCAGCTGTTCAAACCGTTTGAACAAACCGAATCTGGTCGGGCAACACTCCAGGGCACTGGGTTGGGGCTATCTATCAGCCAGCAGTTTGTAGAGCGAATGGGTGGCCAAATTACCGTTGAAAGTACCCCAGGGGAAGGCAGCTGTTTTCGCTTTCAGATGTTAGTAAAAGTGGTCGAGACGCCTACAGCCCTGTTTTATCGAAACCTAAAAGTGACCGGCATCGCTACCCCTCAGACAGACTATCGGTTGCTAGTAGTCGATGATTTACCAGAAAACGCCAAGCTCCTTACGGAGTTGCTGACTTCAGTGGGCTTCTCAGTCCGACAGGCCAAGCATGGTGCTGAAGCCGTTGATATTTATAGAACATGGCAGCCTCAGCTAATTTGGATGGATTTGTTGATGCCTGTCATGGACGGCTATGAAGCCACTCGCCACATCCGTGCAATTCAAGTTAATTCTCCTGCTACAGACTCTGCGCAGTATCCGGTGATTGTCGCGCTCACTGCGAGCGTGCTCACAGAGAAGAAAACAGAAATTTTGAACGCTGGTTTCGATGCCTACATGACTAAGCCCTACAGAGTTGCTGATATCTGGACAATTTTGAGGCAGCAACTGGGCGTTGAGTTTGTGTACGAAGCCACTCCGGAAACCGCTTTGATGGGCGAACGGATTGAAGTGAATAGTCACCACTTGGGAAGTGTTGGCCCAGGGCGTGCTGGCTTAGATAGTACGGTAAACAACATTGCTGTTGAAGTCGCAAACTTGTCGCAGGCATGGATATTTGCTGTTTATCAAGCGGCAAGCGGGCTCAAAGGAAAGCAGGTAGAACAGCTGATAGCAGATCTTTTGACAGAGCAAGAGCATGACTACAGTGAAGTTGCTGCCCTGCTTTCTACTTATGCACAGGCTTACCAGTTCGACAAAATTTGTGATTGGCTAAGGCCTGCTATTGATGATACGTCAAAGTAAGAAGTCATCCTATGGATGCTACAAAGACAGCGCAACGGTGGAATTTTGCTGCTGCTGCTTGGCCTGTTGAAGTGCCTGGTCTGCTGTTTCTAACAGCGTTTCTAATGTTGTTTCGAGGGTGGGCTGTGCGATCGCAAGTCCTACATTTACCGTGATAGGCTGCGTAGAAGGCATCTTGACCTGTTGAATTTTCTGCAACAACAGCTCAGCCATTTCTGTTGGCTGGGCAGCTGGGTGATTTTCTACAGACTGTTGTGGAAGACAAATTGCGAATGTAAGCGTTCCGTACCGGCAGGTAAGGCTCTGGGGTGCGAGAACAGTACTTTGGATTAGCTGCGCTAACTGCTGAAGAATGCGATCTTCCTTTGGTAGGGCTTCGTCATCGTTTGTGTGAGCTTCCTGTGTATTTCCTTGGGTATCTTCTTGCGTGTATAGGTCAAAATGATTGAGCTGAATAAACATCAGCGTAATTTGAGTACTGCTTTCAATAGCGCGTTTCCAGCATGCTAGCAAGTACTCATCAAATCGGCGGCGATTGGCGACTTGGGTGAGTCTGTCAATCGCTGCCAACCGCTGCAGCTCTCGAATGGCCTGCTTTAGCTGCTGATTCTTTCGCTTGAGGGAAGTTTGCAAGTGCTTAATCTTAAGCTGGTTTTCTACGCGTGCGAGCACTTCAACAATCTTGAACGGTTTGCTAATGTAGTCGCTGCCGCCGACGCTGAAGGCGCGTACCTTATCCCAAGCTTCATTGAGCGCACTGATAAAAATGACAGGAATATCTTTTGTTTCTGACGTTGACTTAATTTGCTGACAAACGCTGTAGCCATCAACCTCAGGCATGTCGATATCCAGCAAAATAAGGTCCGGCTGCTGCGTGCTCACAAGGTTTTGACTAAATGTTCGACCAAATGTCCGATTAGAGATAAGCGCCTGCAGAGCAACTGTTCCACTGATGGCTTGCTGGACTTCGTAGCCTTGTTCTTCCAGCAGTTCTGAAAGCAAGCGCAAATTTTGAGGCTGGTCATCTACCAGCAAAATCGTTCCTTTTTGTACAGCTATTTCAGCGACTGCAGCCTCATCTGCTGTAAATTCAGCAATATCTGTAGGCATTTCATCTTCTAGCCTCCCGCTGTTACCTTCGTTTACAGCTTGCCATTCGGCCTGTTCAAGTGCATGTTCTAAAACTCCGCATACGGTTGCTTTAGTGACCTTTGTATTTAATACCTGTGAAAGCAACTGCCAAAGTTTGGGGGCAACGTCTTGCTTGACGTATTTAGGAGAATAGCCGCATTCTTCGGCTAGCTGATCGTAAGTTTTGCGCTCTTCCTGCAGAGCTGCGATTAAAATTTGCCGCTGCAGTCCACTGCAGTAAGTGTCTGTTTTTTGATAAATAAGGGTTTCTGCAAACTTTAGAACCTTATTTTTGTGAAGATGACTGACAGGCGAATTGCCCATACAGCTGCTAAGCGACATAGTTTTCTAAGCCTACAGCGATGTCTTTCATTTCTTGAATACTAGATTATTTCAATCACTGTGATCCCACTACAAATGACATACCTGAACATTCACCTGAATATTCCTGAATATTCCTGTATTTTCTAGTGCAGTAAACTCTGACACTGTGTCAACTGATGACCAATCTCCTTGTTATGGGATCGCCAAATAGCCGGTAGTCGCTGACGTGCTCTCACATTCTACAATGACCACTACTAAAAGTTTCTGGCTTAAGCCTTTCACGCCTCTGCCAGGACCTTATCAGATCGATGTTGTCGGTAGAGCCGTCAGAGAAGGTGACTCGCTGACCATTAGCTACGAGATTGTAGACGGACTCAATCCAAAAGTGCCAGGTGCAGCCACCCTACAGCAGGCGCGCGCGCCCATTTGGCATACGACCCACCTCAAATGTTTTGTCGCACCTGTGGATCAAGTTTCTTATTGGGAGCTTACCCTGCATCCAGAGTCCGAATGGGCAGAGTGTGCTGATACATCGCCTTCTGACTTAGATTTTCAGGTGTCTCCTGACCACGATTGGACGGTCTTGCGCTACAGCGACTACCGTCTCAATCCTCAAGTAGACACTGTAGTTTCCACAGCCTCTTACAGCTTGCTCTCCACGCCGCAAGTGCTGCATACGCTACTCAAAATAGACCTGAGTAAGGTGATTTCCACCAGCGAGCCCCTAAGAATTGGCCTAGCGGCAGTGGCGAGTATATCGGCCACTCAGACCATTCATTGGGCGCTTGCCTATCCTGAAAATGGACTGGATCTTCACCACCCTAAAAGTTTTACGCTTTCAGTGTAAAAATCGCTGCGCATCGTCTCATTGTTTAGATTGAGTTAGCTTGAGCGACGACGAGGCTTGGGCGCAGAAGAACGACTCTTATTGAGAATGGGCTTAGGCGCTCTCGATCCACTTGTGCGGGGAGACGAAGATCGTCCTCTACCACCTCCTTTTTCACGGCCCCTTCCACCCCGACTATTATTTCGACCGTTAGGAATGGGCTCAGGTGGAATAGAAGGATCGGGCTCGTAGCCAGCAATGATTTCCTTAGGAATCTCACGCTTTAGCAGACGCTCAATGCCTCTGAGCAGCCCTTTCTCATCTACACACACTAGGGAGACGGCTTGCCCTTCATTACCTGCTCTACCCGTTCGACCAATGCGGTGAACGTAATCTTCCGCTACATTTGGTAGCTCAAAGTTCACAACGTGGGGCAGCAGGTCAATATCTAGTCCACGGGCCGCAATATCTGTTGCCACCAGTACCCTCACATCACCTGATTTGAACGAGGCAAGTGCCCTAGTGCGTGCGCCCTGGCTTTTGTTGCCAAGAATCGCAGCGGCGGTCAGCCCGTCTTTTTGCAGGTGCTTAGTC
>ERZ1740070.1995-NODE-1995-length-12129-cov-4.164651_pt1 | contig 12129 bp, 9 predicted proteins | sample MGYA00581734_ERZ1740070 | MGnify/ENA primary metagenome ERZ1740070 (study PRJEB43018, sample SAMN04849744) | marine metagenome | isolation source: floating plastic debris | place: Pacific Ocean | collected 2008-09-01 | study: EMG produced TPA metagenomics... | reverse complement strand
GTCCCGGCGCGGTGGCTGCGTGACGAAATCGAAGCCGGGCGTCTCCCCGCGTTGCTCGCGGGGCGGGCCATCCTGATCCACGTCCCGACGGTCGCGGCCGCGCTCGCCGAGCGGGCCAAGGCCGAGCGAGCGGCCGACCAGGTGGAAGGGGGTGACGCGTGAGCGAGCCCCTGAACGACGCGACGAACGCCGTCTCCAAGCCGATCGCGCTGCGCCCGAAGGAGGCCGCCAAGGCCCTCGGCATCGGCGAGCGGCTGCTGTGGGAACGCACCAACCGCGGCGAGATCCCGCATGTACGCATCGGGCGGGCGGTGGTGTACCCGGTTGCCGAGCTTGAGCGTTGGCTCGCTGACCAGGCGGCGCGGGCGACCCGCGGCGGGCGAGGGGGTGGGCGATGAGCAGCGCCACCGACACCATCCTCGCGGCGATCAAGGCCCGCGGGCTCAAGGTTCGCAAGAGCGGCAAGGGCTGGTCATGCCAGTGCCCTGCGCACGACGACAAGAACCCGAGCCTGAGCGTCAACATCGGCGAGGACGGCCGGGCGCTCGTGCGGTGCCACAGCGGCTGCCGGACGGAGGACATCGTCGCGGAGTTGGGCTTGGCGATGAAGGACCTGATGCCGGAGCGCTCGCCCGTCTCCGTGTCGAAGTCGAAGCGCACGAAGGCCTCGACGAAGAACGAGAGCGCGACGGGTGCCTCCGACTTTGCCACGGCCGATGACGCCGTCGCGGCGCTCGAACGCACCCTTGGATCGGATCACCGGCGCTGGGTCTACACCAACGCCAACGGTGAGCCGGTCGGCGAGGTGGTTCGCTGGGACCCCGAGGGCAAGCGGAAGGAGGTCCGCCCGCTCGCCCGCCGTAGTGACCGCTGGGTGATCGGCGCGATGCCCGAGCCGCGCCCGCCGATGCACCTGCCCGAGCTCGCGGCCCTGCCTGAGGGTGCGTGGGTCTTCATCGTTGAGGGCGAAGCCTGCGTCGATGCGGCCCGCGCCATCGGCTTCGTCGCCACGACCAGCGCGGGCGGGGCCGAGGCTCCGCACCTCACCGACTGGTCCGTGCTGAAGAACCGCGTCGCGGTGATCCTCGCGGACAACGACGAGGTGGGCGAAAAGTTCGCCGAGACCGTCGCGGAGCGGTGCCTCAAGGCCGGGGCGGATGAAGTTCGCATGCCGCGGCTCGGTGACGCGTGGCCCGACCTCCCCATCGGTGGCGACATCGTCGATGTGCTGGAGATGGAGGGCGGCGACGCCGAAGGCGTTCACGAGACGCTCGAAGCCTTGGCCCTCCCGACCGAGCCAGAGCCACGCGACGAACCGACCGACGTTCGGTATGTCCCGTTCCCGGTCGAAGCGTTGCCCGAGCCGGTGCGTCGGTTCGTCGTCGAGGCATCGACCGCCATCGGCTGCGACGCGTCGTTTGTCGCGTTGCCGCTGCTGTCGGGCCTCGCGTCGGCCATCGGCAATGGCCGACGGTTGCAACTGAAGCGTAGTTGGACCGAGCCCGCGATCCTGTGGACGGGGGTGGTCGCCGAGTCGGGCACGATGAAGTCGCCCGCGATGGCGGCGGCGCTGCGCCCGATCCGAGCCCGCCAACAGCAGCACATCCGCGAGCACGCCGAGGCGATCGAGGCGTTCCGCGCGGAGTACGCGGTGTGGGAACTCGCTGACGCGGAGTGGAAGGCGACGGCGAAGAAAGCGATGAAGGCGGGCCGGGCCGCCGGCGAGATCGCGGCCGATCGACCGGCTGCGCCAGCGCCGCCCGTCTGCCCGCGGACCTGGACGGACGACACGACGACCGAGGCCCTCGTCAAGCTGCTCCAGGAGAACCGCGGCAGCATTCTCGTCACCCGCGACGAGCTCGCCGGTTGGCTCGGCAGCTTCGACCGCTACGCCAGCGGCGCGGGCGGCGACGCGGCCCGGTGGATCGAGGTTCACGGCGGACGCTCGCTCATGGTCGATCGCAAGACCAGCGGCATGATGAGCGTCGAGCGGGCGGCCGTCTCGATCACCGGCGGCATCCAGCCGGAGATCCTGCGCCGCGTCGTCACCCAGGAACACCGCGACAGCGGACTCGCGGCTCGTCTGCTCCTCGCGTGCCCGCCGCGGAAGCCCAAGCGGTGGACCGAGGCCGACATCGACCCGTTCACCGAGACGGCGATGGACAACCTCTTCGACCGCCTCTACGCCCTCGAGCCCGACCGCGATCAGTTCGATGTTGAGCGGCCCCGCATGGTGCGGCTCTCGCCCGAGGCCAAGCGGGCGTGGGTGCGGTTCGCCGATGAGCACGCGCTCGCGGGGACCGCGCTGGTCGGCGACGAGGCAGCGAGTTGGTCGAAGTTGGAGGGGTACACCGCTCGCGTGGCGCTGGTCTTCCACCTCGTCCGCGTTGCGTCGGACGATCCGTCAATCGGCGACCCCGACGTTGTCGATCTGGCGAGCATCGAGATGGCGATCGCTCTGGTGCGGTGGTTCTGTCGCGAGGTCGATCGCGTCTACGCCATCCTCCGCGGCGGCGAGGACGATCGCGACCGCCGCCGGCTCGAGGAGTGGATCAACGCCCGCCACGGCGGCGTCGCCAGCGTGCGTGACCTGACGCATGGACTCCGCGCCGTCAACGGCGACCGCGTAAAGGCCAAGGCGGCGCTCGACGACCTCGTTGCGAGCGGCCGGGCCGACTGTGAGCACGGCGGCGGCCGCCCCGGACGCCCGAGCCCACGGGTCCGCCTGCGGGGTGCCCCCGTCCCCGAAACCCCCGCTCAGCCGCCCGCCACGCGGGGTTTTGGAGACGAGGACGGGCCGTAAGCCGCCGATGTCGCCCGCTTCGCCTTGAACCCTCCGCCCGTCCGAGCCACTGTCTGACGAGCCCGATTCTGGACCGAGGACCCCGATGCCCAAGAAGATCGCGAAGACGAAGACGACCACCCGCCAACGCAGTAAGGGCAGCGGGACGCTGTTCAAGCGAGGCGGGCGCGGGCCGTGGATCGCCTGCTGGTACGACCACGACGGCGCTCGCAAGGCGCGCTCGACGCGCACGACCGACCGCGCCGCCGCCGAACGCATCCTCGGCAAGCACGTCGCCGACGCCGCGCTGCGACGCGACGGCGTGATCGACGCGAACGCCGACCGCTTCGCCCGCGAGGGCCGCCGCCCGATCGTGGAGCACATCCGCGAGTACCTCGCCTCATGCGAGCGCGTCGGGCAGGCCACGAAGAACATCGCCGAGAAGCGCCGCCACCTCGAACGCCTCGTCGCGGAGACCGGGGTGAAGACCCTCGCCGACCTCACGCCCCTGGTGCTCGAGGGGAACATGGCGGACATGAAGGCGACCGCCCGCGACGGCACCGACGACGACGGCAAAGCGAAGTGGAAGGAGGTGGAGCCCTCCGCCCGCCTGCGGAACTTCCGACGCCAGGCCGCGGTCGCGCTGATGAGTTGGTGCCAGAAGCAGGGCCGCGTCAGGTCCAACGCGCTCAAGACCGTCCCGACGCTCGACGAGCGGAACGACCGCCGCCGGGTGCGCCGGGCGCTCAACGACGACGAACTCGCCCGGCTCATCGCGGTCGCCCGCGAGCGCGACGCCGCGCTGAACGCAGACGCCGACTTCATCGACCGCTACGGCCAGAGCCGACGCACCGTCTGGTACCTCGCCGCTGCGCTCGCAGGGCTGCGTCGGGGCGACCTGGTTCGCCTCCGCTGGTCGAGCGTTGATCTGGCGGATGGCACCATCACCATCACGGACGGCAAGGCCCGACGGACCGACCTGCTCCCGATCCATCCGCAACTCGCCGAGGCCCTCGAAGCGATCCGTCCGCGGCGCATGACGCCGCAGGCGCTCGCCCAGGCGAAGGTCTTCCCGCACGCTGTCACGAACCGCACGGTCGCGGCCGACTTCGAGCGGGCCGGGATCGCCCCCGACGCCGAGGGCCGCATCGCCGATCTGCACGCGCTTCGGACGACGCTGGGAACGAACCTTGCCCGCCGGGGCGTCACGCCGCAGGTCGCGCAGAAGATCATGCGGCATGCCGACTACCGGACGACGCTGGCCTGCTACACCGTCCTCGGTCTGGCCGACACCGCGGCCGCCGTCGCCCGCCTGCCGGGCGTCGGGGCGGACGAGGCCCGCGAGGCGGCGACGGGTACGACGGGCGGACCGGACGCGACACGCGTCAACGAGGCGGCCCGTTCGGGTACCGCGGACCACCAGCCATACTCCCAGCAGTTGGGGCGCGAAACGCCGCGATCCGTCGCGACGGGACGCGCTGGCGAAGGCGATGGGTTGGCGACTGGAAACGCACCCAACTCCCAACGAAACGCGGCTCTACGCAGCGTCGTGCGGGGTGACGCGAGAATGGAGCGACGGGGACTCGAACCCCGAACTTCCAGCTTGCAAAGCTGGCACTCTACCAATTGAGTTACCGCCCCGAAAACACGTTGTCGGGCCGGATCGACCGGCCCCGCGCGCCCCGCCGTTTGACGCCGGGCCACCCACTCGCCAAAGTGTAGCGGCTCTGGATTCCGAACCCAGCGCGTCGCAACGCCGAGCCAAAGCCCACCGACGTCCCCAATCCGAGGACCACCACATGCCGCCCGCAACAATCCGCAGCACCGCAGCAGCCCTCGCCCCGGCACTCCTCGCCCTAGCCGTCGCACCCGCCGCCGCCCAGCTCACCGACGCCCCACCCGACGAAACCACCGAGCGCCTCCCGCGCCCCTCCTTCTCTTGGCGGGCCGCCACTCTTTACAACGCCACCGCCGGCATCGACACGGGCGGCGAGCTCTCCGTCCTCCGCATCAACGGCGGCTTCGACATCCGCCTGCCCATCGACCGACGCACCCGCTTCCGCTTCAACGCCGAGACCTTCCAATCCTTCTACGACACCAACAACGTCACCGGCACGCTCGTCCCGGGGCGCCTCTCCACCCCCTTCGACACCGTCCACGAGTACGACATCTACGCCGGTATCGAGTCCTCCATCTCCGGCGATTGGTCCTGGTACGCGGGTGCACGCATCTCATCCGGCGGCGAGTCCGGCGCCGACTTCAACGACACACTCACCTACGGCGGACTCTTCGGTGTCCGATACCAGGCCACCGACACGCTCGCCATCGGCGTCGGCCTCAACATCTCCACCCAGCTCGAAGACGACGTCTGGATCATCCCCATCCCCAGCATCGACTGGCAGATCGATGAAGGCGTCCGCCTCTTCACCGAGTTCCGACGCATCGGCCTCGGCTTCCAGCTCACCGACTCGCTCGAAATCGGCGCCTGGGGACGCTTCGAACGCCACGAGTTCCGCCTCAACGACGACCCCGGCACGCCCGAGGGCGTCGTCCGCGAGACGCGCTTCCCCATCGGTTTCTTCGCCGAGTTCCAGCCCGCCACCAATATCTCCATCCGCGCGGAAATGGGCGGCACCGCATTCGGCGAGTTCGAGATCATCGACGAAAACGGCGACGAACTCTTCGACACCAACATCGACACCTCCTTCGCCCTGGGCCTGCACCTCAACGTCCGCTTCTGAACCCCGCCGCCCCGCAACGCCAACAACTCGGCGCAGCAAGGAAATCGGCGCAACAAAGCGACCGTGTGCGAGCCGATCGGCATCGCACACGGTCTTCGTTGTTAATCGGATGCGGTGAGAATCCGCGTGCGTCCCGAGAGTGTCAGGGCGCCATCCCGCCCTCGCCGTCCGCGCCCGAGAGCGTCGGATCCTGCACCCGCTCGGGCGTCTGATCCACCGGCGGCGCCGGCACCAGCTCAGCGCTCAGCACCACCGGCAGCTCGAGCGGACGATCACCGGGACCGACCGGCGTCGCGGCCAGCGTCTCGATCGCCTCACTCCCCTCGACCACCTCGGCAAAGGCCGTGTAACGCCGGTCCAGAAAATCCGTCCCCGCGCGAGACAGGCAGATAAACACCTGCGACCCGCCCGAGTCCGGATCCCCGCTCCGCGCCATCGAGATCACGCCGTAATCATGCAACAAGGGCGTCTTCTCAAGATCGATCAGATAGCCCGGCCCGCCGCTGCCCGTGCCCGTCGGATCGCCAAACTGGATCACAAACCGGTTCCCGCGCACATCCGGCACGATCCGGTGCACCGGGATACCCGTGTAAAACCCGCCCTCGGCCAGGTGCATGAAGTTGAACGCCGTGTTCGGCGCCGCGTCCGGCCGCAGACGCACAAGCAGCTCGCCCGCCTGCGTCGAAAACTTCACATACCGCTCGGCATACACCCGCAGCCCGCTGTACGTGAACGGACGCTCAGCGCTGTCCACCATCCCGCGCTGCGCCGCCTGCTCGAAGCGATCGGACTCAAAGAAGATGTCCGCATTCCGCGGGTCCGCCGTCGGCTGCTGCGTCTGACGATCCACCAAAAACGCCGTGTCTGGCGAGACCATCGGCTGCAAAATCAACGCCGAACCAACATCCCGCCCGTTGACCTCAAGCTGCGCTTTGAAGACCCGGTTCGCCTTCTCCGCCCACAGCATCGGGAACAACCGAGCCAGATCCGCCGTCTCCCCGTCCACATCCGCCCGGGCGACCTCCTCACCCGTCGCTGCATCGTGCAGCACGACCTGCGCATCACCCGCGGCGGGCAAAGCCACCAGCACCGGCACCGGGCGATCCACCCCGTTGTACACCCGCTCCGCCGTGAGCTGCGCCGCCGACGGACACGCGATCCACGCCAGAACACCCACCACCGATAGCACCGACACGCGACTCGCCAAAGTCTTCAGCACACGCATACTCCGTCGATCAGCCCGCCGCACCGAAGACACCACAAGGCGCCGTCGACCACAACGCGTCTCCGCCTCAGCTTACGTGAGGACGACGCGGCTCGCCGGATACCAACATGAAGCCCGAGTTGAAACAGGCCGGTCACAAACGCGATGCGACAGCAACCTCCAGAGCTCCGGAGACCGCCACCATCCAAGACATAGTGACAGGAAACACGCGAGCCGCGCTCAGCGGCCCCCGAGCGATCAGCCGCCGCCCGTCCGAGGCCCACCCATCTTCGGCAGCGCACCGTCAAGCGCGTGCCAGGCAGAGTCCGTCGCGTCTTCCGAGCCGCCGCTGGGCGCCATCGAGAGGATCGACGCAACCACGCCGCCCTCGTCCTTGAGCCACTCAACGTGCAGACCCGCCCGCAGAATGTTGAAGCCATCTCCGTGATTCAGATCGGACAAGCTCCGCACCCCATCGGCAACCAACGCCGCCGACGGTGGGATCGCAAACAGCTTCTGAGCCCCGCCGGGGCCCTCGCCGCGGTACTGGAAGTTGCCGGCGATCTCGCCGACCTCGCCGCCCCACTGCGCCTCATACCGCTCGAACGGATGCTCGCCCGTATGGCTCGGGCAATAAAAAATCCGCGGAGCGTTCAGGTAGCTCTGGCTGTACAGCAGTCCGAGACCATCCCACCACTGAGGCTTGACGCCGGACCGATCGGGCGAATCCCCGACCAGCCGCAGCATGATCGTGTCCTGCGGCGCCGCGAACGCCGTGGACTTGTTCGCACCAGCACCCGGAACAAACAACGTCGACGGGATCGAGCCCTGGTTCGCATCGGCGAACATGCTCACGCCCATCCCGACCTGACGTTGGTTTGAGCCGCACATCACACGCCGAGCCTGCTCCTGCACCCGCCCGATCGACGGCAGCATGCTCGCGATCAAAACCGCGACGACCGCCACCGCAATCAGCAGCTCAATGAGCGTAAACCCAGCCCGCCGCACCACGCTCGCACGGAGCCGATGCTTTGAGTCCGACAAGTTGGTCCCGGCCCTGTGATCCAAGCACAACCCCTGGGCACACGCGGTTGCGCCGTGCCTGCCCCCAGATTACCGAGTACGCCCAAGACGAGCAAGCAAGACCACCCGCCAAATCATTTACCGAACAAAAGTCCGTCGCTGAAGCCTATCTCTTGCTCACCCCTCGACAAACACCGCAGATGCCCTCATGATTCCGGCATCCCTTTTCCCGAAGCCGCGTATAGCGGTGAGGCCGACGCAGTTCTCGTGGCGGTCCCCGGGACGACAAACCCCGGTGGTGTACAGATGACCAGTGACAAGCACGGACCTCGGCAACCCGCTGACGCCCGCGCTGACGCCCCGCCCGCGGCTAGGCCCCGCAGCGGGCGCCAGGGCGCCAATCAGCAGGAGAAACAGGCCGAGGCCCGCAAGGACCTTGACCTCATGTCCGGGGTCGCGGCGAATAGTGAGGACGCAGTTGCAGCGTTGTACGACCGATTTGGATCTCTCGTGTACAGGATGGCTCTCCAAGCCATGCCCACGCGCGCCGAGGCCGAAGACGCCGTACAGGAAGTCTTTGTCCGCCTCTGGAAGACCGCAGACCGCTACGACCCAGACCGCGCCGCCCTGGTCACATGGGTCATGCTCATCACACGCAGGCACCTGGTCGACAAGCTCCGCCGCAAACGCGCACGCATCGCACCGGCCAGCCTCGACACCGACCGCCAGCCCGAAGGCCCGGCCGACAAGCACCTGCCACCCATCACCGACGACATGGAACGCTCCGAGCTCTACAACGCCATGCTCGAACGCATCGAGGCCCTCCCAGAGCTCCAACGCACCGTCGTCAAACGCGCATACCTCGGCGGACAGACCCTCCGCCAAATCGGTGAAGAACTCGACACGCCCCTTGGCACCATCAAATCAGCGCTCAGCCGCGCGCTCGTGAGGCTCAGGGAACGGACTGGTGAGGAGTTGACGGCATGACCACCAACACAAACACGATGACGATCCACGAGCTGATCGAAGCCGCGGTCCTCGACACCGCCGGCCTGCTGACCGAGACCGAACTCGAAGCCTTCGAGTCCGCCTTCGCCGCCGCGCCCGTCGAACTGCGCGCCCAAGTGCGCGCCGAGCAGGCCCGCCTGTGCGAGATCGCCCTGCTCCCAGGCCCCGCGATCGATGCCGAGCCCTCAACTGAACTGCGCGAGCGCGTCCTCGAAAGCGTCCGCGCCGCCATCGCCGATGAACGCGTCGCAGAGCCCGTCATCGCACGCGTCGGCGCACAGGCCCCCAAGGCACAGGCCCACGCCGCCGGCCGCGCCGCGCTCCCCGCCCACCAGCCGCGCCTCCGAAACCCCCGACGCGTCAACCGCGTCTGGCGCGCAGCCGCGATCGGCCTCGGCGCCGCGACCATCGGCCTCGGTGGCGTCGTCCAGCAACTCAACGCCACGTACAACTCCGTCGACGCCACCGCCCGCATCGGGCAGCTCTACGAAGAGATCGGCGCCCCCTTCATCGAATCAACCCTCTTCGATGCGCGTACCCAGCGGGTCACCCTCGCCTCGACCGCCGCCAGCGACCGCGCCGACCCCGTCGCCGCCGTCTGGTCCAACCCAGAGTGGGAAACCGCGCGACTCTTCGTCAAAAACCTCGTCTCCGAGGCCGACGCCGAACGCTACCGCCTCGTCGTGCTCGACGACGAGGGCAACATCGTCCGCGAAGTCACCAGCTTCGAGGGCACCGGCAAGCTCGACGACATCGCCGTCGACGTCAACCTCGCCGTCGAGAAACGCCTGGCGATCTACCGCGTCCAGCTCGGGCGCCGCAGCGTCGAAGACCTGGTCATGACCGCCGACGTCACCGCCGGCGACCTCTAACCGCCCCCGGGCCGCCCGCCTTCGCCCGTTCTCACGCCGCGTTCCGCTCCGGCTCGTCGACCCACCCCATCTCATCGATGACCGCCTCGACCGAGTGGCTGCGCTCGAACTCCGCCTTGCTGCGGTACATCCGCTGCCACAACCCGCCCACGAGCACGAAGAACACAAACAGGCAACCGCCGAACACACCCGCCGCGGTGTAGACCTGCTTCATATCCAAAGCGCCATCCAGCAGGCGCGGCTCGCTCGCCAGCACCGTGCTCAGCCCGTCGCCCCGACGCGTCCGGTTCGCGTTCGAAACACTCGCGATCGCGGTCGAAAACGTGTCGAGCACGCGCAGCGTCCGCGCTTCGCCCTCGCCCACCAGCTCCAGCCGCAGCGTCCCCGCCTGCGGCGAGTCGTGCGTCAGCCCCTGATCCAGCGCCGCCCGCAGCTGCCCCGGGCTCGACAAGCTCGCGATCCCCCGCCGCTTCATCCGGTCCGCCACCGTCCCGAGGAACGAAGGCTCGTTCAGCAGCGTCTCGTGGTACGACTGCCAGCCGACCAGCTCGTCCGCCGTCGGCTCGCGGCTCCCACCGCTCGCCTGCAAAGCCACCACCGCCGCGTGCCGCCCGGGCATCACCTGCCCGGCAACAAACCAGCTCGCCCCCGCCAGCATCACGATCGCCAGCATCAGCGCCGAGCCGGCCAGATAGGCGCTGCTCCGCACCTCGCGTTTGGTCGTCTTCTCGCGCAGGTCGACAAACTCTCGATACGCCCCGGCCAGTTCCGCCCGCTTCGCGAGCACCTGCTCACTCTGCTCGAACCGCTGGCGCACCGCGTCCGCCGCGCGACGCAGCTTGTCCGATTCGCCCCGCATCAGCTCCCGCGCCCGCTTCAGGCGCTCCCGGCGCAGTTTTACGCCGGCGTCGCTGATCTTCGCCCCGCCGGCGGCCAGCTTCATCCGAAGCTGCGCCACCTCGCCGCGCAACCGCTCGGCCTCCGTCGCCGCCGCCGGATCAACCGCCGATGCGCGCAAGGACTTCGCTTCCTTTTCCAGCTCCGCCACGCGCCCCTGCGCCGAAGCGAGTTCACGCTCAAGCATCTCGACCCGCGATTGCAGCGCTTCCGCCGCCTCGCCCGCGCCCCCCGCGGCGCGGTCGGCCCGCTCGCGCTCAGCCGCGACTTCACCCTCGAGCCGCGCGACCGATGCCGTCAGCTCGCCCTCAGCCGCGCGCGCCGCCTCGAGCTCGCGATCGACCTCATCCACCCGTGCCTGCGCCGCCGACAGCGCCAGCCCTTCTGTATCCCCCCGCTCCTCGATCGCACGAAGCTGCTCGCGCAAACGCTCGGCGTGCTCCCGCTCCGCCTCGATCCGCGTCTCGGCGCTGGCCAGCGCAGCGTCGAGCTTCCGGCGCACCACCTCGAGCTCGCCCTCCAGCGTCTCGATCCGCCCGGTCGCCTCGCCCAGCGCATCCGTGCTCGGCGCCTCGGCAAGCTGCCGCTCGAGCTCCGCGACCCGCCCCGCTGCTTCGTCCAGCGCCGCCGCCCGCTCGCCCAGCTCCTGCTGCAACCCATCAACACGTGAGGCCAGCGCCTGCGCTTCGCCGAGCTGGGCCTGGGCCTCCTCGAACCGCGCCTCACGCTCGTCCATCGAACGCTCACGCGCCTCGAGCGCCGCCGCCGCCTCTTGCACGCGCTCGTCCCGCGCCCGCAGCTCACCCTCCAGCTCCGCCATCGCGTCGGCCGACCTGCTCGCTTCGTCACGCGCCGCCTCGCGCTCCGCGGTCATCGCCTCGCCCCGAGCCCGCTCGGCGTCGATCCCCTCACGCTCGCTGGCAAGCAGCGCGTGCTGCTCACGCAGCGCCTGCCGCTCGCCCTCGAGGGTCTCCATCGCCATCTGCTGGTCGGAATGCGCCTTGCGGATCGCCGCAATCTGGCTCTCGACGCTCTCGAGCACATTGAGCATGTCGCTGTTGCCGAGGACCTGCTCGCCCCCCGCCTGCTGCGGCGCGTGCTCCTCGCCATCCCGCTGCGGGTCCTGGGGCGTCTGGGGCGTCGATTGATCGTGCATAGCCGCTCTCCCGTGCAGTCCCCGCCCCCGGTGCACCGGGGCGGATCGCACGTCCGCGTATCGTCTTGCCGATCCTCCCACTCAAGCCCGACCAGCCCGCCACCTTGCCCAACCCCTCTCGGGCACCGGTCTGCGCGACCCCGCCCCCCCTCGATGTCCGCGCAATCGCCCCAGATCAACCCCCCGAGCCGTCCGAATAACGCCCAGGCGATCACCCCGCAAACACGCTCTGGATTGCTGGCACCGCCCGTCCGATCCCGATACACTCTGCGTGGCGGGGGATTCCGCGCGCCCGACCGTGCTCGAGCGCTCCGGAGCTGGCCTGATCACGCACGAACCATCGATCGAGCACCGAGAAAGACCGATCGAGACACTGGAAGGAACCACAGTTATGAGCGCACTTGTTGGCAAGATCTTCGGTTTCGTGCTCCTCGCCACCGATGATC
>ERZ1740070.1994-NODE-1994-length-12129-cov-5.754845_pt1 | contig 12129 bp, 12 predicted proteins | sample MGYA00581734_ERZ1740070 | MGnify/ENA primary metagenome ERZ1740070 (study PRJEB43018, sample SAMN04849744) | marine metagenome | isolation source: floating plastic debris | place: Pacific Ocean | collected 2008-09-01 | study: EMG produced TPA metagenomics... | reverse complement strand
TTTTTGATTTTGGTTTGTTGTTGCTGGGGCTTGGCCTTTTTCACCGCCGCTAAAATGCGATTTGTTTCCCCCCATGTTGTGACGGGCGACAAACCTGCGATTTGCATCACCGAGCCGGAGGCCGGAAGCGCCGCGACCGAGATGCAGACCACCGCGCAAAAGCGGGGCGACACATATATTCTGAATGGGACCAAACATTGGATCACGGGCGGGGGCGTGTCGAAACTGCACCTGATTTTCGCCCGCGTAATCGGTGAAGACGGTCGCGAAGAGGGGATTGGCGGGTTCATCGCGCTGATCGATCCCGCGTCCCCGCCTGATGGGTTCACCATTGTCCGGCGCGAACACACTATGGGCCTGTGCGGTATGCCCGAGGCCGAGCTGCGCTTTGAAAATCTGGAGGTGCCTGAAACCGCTTTGCTTCAGCCGCCATCAGGCCTCAAGCGCGGGTTTGCTGATCTGATGAACGCGTATAACTCCCAGCGCGTGGGCGCGGGCACGGTGGCGATGGGTGTGGCCGCGGGGGCGTTGGACCATGCCAAACGCTATCTGCAAGAGCGACACCAGTTCGGGCGGCCCCTGGCAGAGTTTCAGGGCCTGCAATGGATGGTCGCCGATATGGACACACAGGTGCATGCCGCCCGGCTGATGCTGCATGACGCCGCCCGATCGGGGGACATGTTCCCCGATATGACCAAGGCCGCGCGGGCCAAGCTGTTTGCGTCTGAAATGGCGATCAAGGTGGTCAATGACGCGCTGCAGATGTTCGGCGCGCGCGGGTATAGCGATGCGGAACCCCTAGAGCGGATGTATCGCGATGTGCGCATGTTCACCATTGGCGGGGGCACGGCGCAAATTCTGCGTACGCAGATCGCGGGCAATGTGCTGGGGATCAAGACGCCACAAACGCGGGATGGGCATTTGGCGACCGGTGTCTCGCTGCCGATGGCCGCCGAATAACGGCGGTGCGGTTACCCGATCTTTGCCATCATCGCTTCGCACTCATCGATGATGTCGCGCGCCGTCTGTGACAACTGCCCTTTTTCATCCACGGTCTGTTTGCCATCGTAAAATCGTGCACGGCTTCGGGCAGCCGCTTTTTGACGTTGGTCTCGGTCGGCGGGATCGGCGCGTGTGTCCGCACTCCAAACCGCGTTGAAATGCGCCAGACGGGCACAGACGATTGTCGCGTGATACAGCCCGTCCATCGGGCGGGCATCCGGGCGCAAGGGGGAGGCGTAATTCTCCTCCGGGGGATTGTTCACAAGAGGTTCGACCGCGCTGAGGCCCAGAAGCGTGGCATGGGTGATCTCATGAGTGATGCCCAAAGTGATCGTGTTCAAATCATGTTGCGCGTCGACGTTTAGAAGCATGCAACCCCAGGTGAGCAATGACGTCACGCCGCCAAAACTGATCGTGCCGTCCTCTTTTCTGCCGCCCGCCAGAACAATGTGAGAGCAGAGCGCATCAATCTCTGCCCGCACCCTTGGATCGGTGTCGGCGATGATATCCAGCGCGGTCAGCACATCGTGTTTGGCTCTGGCATAATCCGCGTCACTGGGGGTGGTGATGTGGCGGCCTTGGGTTTCCGAAAACACCAGCCGAGGCAAGCGTTCGAAGTCGTCACCCAACGTGTCCGCATCATAGCGCTGCACGCGAAACGCAGCCCGCTCCCGCCCAAGATCGCGCATCTCCTGACACAAGCGTTCAGCCTGCGCGATATCCTGACCTTGCACGGCCGCGATCAGGTCAAAATACCTGGCCATCACGCCCGGCGGTTGGCGATGCGCGCGGATTTGTTCCACGGCCTCACCAAGAGCTGCGTCAGAGACAGGGCTGTGAGGGCCAAGAACGGACCGGATATGAGACACACTGTCGGCCAGTTGATCCCGGACGTCCTTTTCGATCATCTGGGGATCGGGCAGACCTGCAAAGAGGCCACCCGACGGTGCGCTTTCTCGTGTCATTTAGATGCTGGTTCTCGCCGGTGTATCTGGACGGCGTCACGACATATGACGTGACCTGTGCTCAGGCCACGCCCGTTGCTCAACGTGCTGTCGTCGGCCGTGCGCCGGCGGGCCCGATGCGTCACATGTCCGGTCTGAAGGGTCTTGATGTCAAACGCCGCTCAGAAGTCTTCACCCGTTGCGCCAACCTTGCTGTGCAGACGTCCAAGTTGCACCGCCATGTCCGCGCTCTTTTCAGACGCCTCCGGTGACTTTGCCGCGCCACTGCTAAGGTTGCGCACCCCAAGCAATGTGGTGTGATCAAGCGTCATTTCTGGACCATTTGTCGGCTTCATGTTCTGTCTCCAATTTCAAACTCAGCGGCGCATCCCTGTACGGGTTCGCGTTGCCCAAAAGTATATGGCTTACTCAAAATAAGTCACGCATTTCCAAGGCGGGGCAACGGGATCGTGACCGGTATGTCTCGACTGCCATCCGAATGATCCGGGGGGCCGCCGATTTATCCGGCGAGAGCGCCCTCTTGGACCGACGCGCCCTTGCCCTCTCTACCGTCTGGTAGTAGCACAACCCGGACTCACCCCGGGGGCCTCTCATGGCACATGACGATCCCAAAACCCTTGTCTCAACCACCTGGCTGGCCGCGCATCTGAAGGACCCGGATCTGCGCATTCTCGATGCCACGTGGTTCTTGCCAAACGACACGCGCGACCCGCGGGCGGAATATGACGCCGCCCATATCCCCGGTGCTCGGTTTTTCGACATTGATGACGTGTCTGACAACCGCTCTGACCTGCCGCACATGGTGCCACCCGTTGAAAAATTCATGTCTCGTATGCGCGCGCTTGGCGTGGGCGACGGGCATCAGGTGGTGGTCTATGACGCCCAAGGCCTGTTTTCTGCCGCGCGCGTCTGGTGGCTCTTTAAACTGATGGGGCAGGACAACATCGCCGTGCTTGATGGGGGGCTGCCGAAATGGATCGCGGAAGGCCACCCGACGGAGGATATGCCGCCCATCATCCGCGACCGTCACATGACGGTGCGGCGGCAAAATCACATGGTCAAGGATGTGACGCAGGTGTCTTCTGCCTCGAAACTGGGCGATTATGCCATTCTCGACGCCCGCGCGCCGGGCCGGTTCCGCGGTGACGCACCAGAGCCGCGCGAGGGCCTGCGCGCCGGGCACATCCCCAATTCGCGCAATGTCCATTACGCCGCCCTGCTCAACGACGATCAGACGATGAAATCTCCCGATGCGTTGCGCGCCGTGTTCGACGCGGCAGGCGCCGACCTGACCAAACCGGTCATCACCTCCTGCGGGTCTGGTGTGACGGCGGCGATCATCAATCTTGCCCTCACCCGGATCGGGAAGACCGACCACGCCCTCTATGACGGATCATGGACTGAGTGGGGGGCCTTCCCCACCGTGCCCGTCGCAACCGGAGATGCCTGATGTTTGCAGAGCTCAAAACACAACCCGCTGATAAGATCCTTGCCCTGATGGCGATGTACCGCGAAGACACGCGCGAGGGGAAAATCGACCTGGGCGTGGGTGTCTACAAAAACGCCGAAGGCGTGACCCCGATCATGGGCGCGGTCAAAAAGGCCGAACAGCTCTGGTGGCAGGAAGAGGCGACAAAGGCCTATACCGGGTTGGCGGGTGATCCGGGGTTCTCAGACGCGATGATCTCGCTCGTGCTGGGTGACGCTGTTCCGCGAGAGGCGGTCGCGGCCGTGGCCACCCCAGGTGGCACAGGCGCCGTGCGGCAGGCGTTTGAACTGATCCAGATGGCGAAACCCGATGCGCGCATTTTCGTGTCTGATCCGACCTGGCCCAACCATCTGAGCATTCTGCGGCACTTGGGGATGGAAACGATCCTTTACGGCTATTTCGACGAAGAGACCCGCGCGGTGGATTTCGACGCGATGATGACGGGCCTGCAAGAGGTGAAGGCGGGCGATGTGGTGCTGCTGCATGGCTGCTGTCACAACCCGACGGGGGCCAACCTGAACCTCACGCAATTCGAAGAGGTGATCGCGCTGCTCAATGCCAAGGGGGCGACGCCGATGATCGACATCGCTTACCAGGGCTTTGGTGACGGGCTGGAGGCTGATGCGGTGGCGACGCGTGCCGTCGCAGCAGGCTGTCCCGAGACATTGATCGCGGCGAGCTGTTCCAAGAATTTCGGCATCTACCGCGAACGCACCGGCCTTTTGATGGCCGTGGGCCACGACACCGAGCGCCGTGCGCTGACGCAGGCGACGCTCCAGCATCTGAACCGACAGAACTATTCCTTCCCGCCTGATCATGGGGCGCGGATGGTGACGCTGGTCCTCAATGACCCGGACCTGCGCAGCGATTGGGAGGCGGAATTGGAAGCGGTGCGTCTTTCGATGTTGGATCTACGCCAGAGCCTTGCGTCTGAGCTTCAGCGATTGACCGGTTCGGACCGGTTTGGGTTTATCGCGCAGCATCGTGGCATGTTCTCGCGCCTGGGCCTCGCCCCGGATCTGGTGGAGGCGCTGCGGGAGGTCCATGGGATCTACATGGTGGGCGACAGCCGGATCAACGTGGCCGGTTTGAACGCGCAAACCGTGCCGATCCTGGCCAAAGCGATCGTAGAGGTGGGGGGCTGACCCCCCCGCCTTGCCCGCGAATCGAAGCATCCTATTTTTTCCGTTTTAAATTAAAATCTTAAGCGGTAAGCAACGGATCCCAAATTCACGACAAATCGGGCGGATAGCCGAAATTTGACGCGAATTTTTCGCGGAAATTTGGCCCAAAACGGGTCTCTTCCGGGATATCGCGCGCCTTACCTTCTGCGCTTAATCAGTTGGGAAGACCTTGCCCCATACCTCTTGCACCCGGGTGGTGTTTTGAGAGTGATGGGACAAATTGTGGTGCGTAGACCTGAAGATTACGGGGCGTTCCCCGACGACGGAATTGATGACACGGACGCATTCAAAGCGATGCTCAGCGATGGTGGCAAGATTGAGATCCCGGCGGGTGTCTGGGACTTCGACAGCACGGTGCATGTGCTCATGTCGGAAAGTGTCGATGTCACCGCCCATCCCGATGCGGTGTTCCAATCCAACGGCATTGACGGGGATCTTTTCCGGTTTCGCGTGAATGCCAACAGCCCGGATGATCTGACCCTGACGTGGGATGGTGGCACGTTCGACATCACGGATCAGTTGAATTCTCAGGTTGTGCCTTACGTGCGGAACGGGGCACCCGTGGGCGAGCAAGGCACTTCGGCGACCGCCGATGCGCTGTCCATTCGCGGCATCTATCAGGACAGGACAGAAGATACCTCAACCGTGAAGGTCACCCAAGTCGCGATCTCAAATGTCAGCGTCATCGCCAGCGATCCCGGAGAGGATTGGACCACAGCGGGCGGCGATAGTGGGATTTTCATTCAGGCGGGCGCGGCAACCGTCGAGGACAGCTATTTTCGCGGGATCCGGGACAATGCCATCTACTTTTCTGCAGATGGCCTGTTTCACGACGTGGGCGGCAACTATGCCGTGCGCAACGTCACGATTGAGGGCTCTCTCATGGGGATCTCGGTCAAGCGTGGCGCGGATGATATCGTGATTGAGGGCAATACGATCACTGATACGGCGGTGGGCATCGTGGTGGACGAAACGCGCGCCGCCCCCGAAAGCGGGATCCAATCCTGCAACGTCGTGGGTGAGGGCAATACATTCACTGATGCGTGGCTGGCGATCCGGCTGGGCGATTCTGAGAATGTCACGGTGACGGGCAACACGTTCAGCGGCCTGCAACCGTTTGACTACATCCCCCATATCGCGCCCACCGTATTGCATTTCTGGGGGGATACGCAGGTGACCAACGTTGTGTTTGAGGACAACGTGTTCAGCGACGGCGTGGATTTCCCCAACGTGCTGAGGCCGCCAGAGACCATCAACCAAACCGACAGCACGGATCAAAACGATGTGCTGAGCAGTGGCGAGGCGTCCCACGTGCTGGATGGTGGCGACGGGATCGACACCGCCACGTACGAACATTCCGATGAGCGCGTGGTTGTCAGCCTGCACAGCGGTGTGGGCTTGCGGGGGGATGCCGCCGGGGACAAGCTCAACAACATCGAAAACCTTGTCGGGTCCGAGTTCAACGACATCCTGTCCGGCGACAATGATCGACAGGTCGGCAACACCATGATGGGTCTTGGCGGCAATGACTGGATCCGCGGCAATGGCGGCGATGACACGCTGGACGGAGGCACGGGCGATGATCGCCTCAGCGGTGGGCGCGGCAGCGACATCTTTGTTTTCCAGGATGGGCACGGCGTCGACGTCGTGACGGATTTTTCAGCCGATGACCCCGACGAAGTGATCGACCTGACCGCGATCAGCGCGATTTCGGATTTTGAGGACTTGCGCGACAATCATACGGCGCAGGTTGGCACGGATGTGGTCATCAACACAGGCGATGGCCAGATCATCCTGCCGGACACGTCGCTGGAAACGGTTCTGGACAGCAGCAATTTCATCTTTTGACGCTTATCTGCCGTAGCGGGCCAAAAACATCTCGACGGCCCCGGTGACCACGCGGTCAATGTCTGCATCCGTGATCTCTCCGGCCACGCCACACAGGCTGCGGACGAAAAGATCACTTTTGCATAGCTCGGCGAATTGGCTCGCGGCGAGGCCCATATCCTCAATCCGCAGGTCACCGGACGCGATGTAGGGCGCAAGAAGCCCTGACATCTTTTCGCGCATCATCGCGGGGCCGGATTCGTAAAAGCGTTGTCCGATCTCTGGAAAGCGGTCACTTTCCGCGACGCAGATGCGATACATCTGCTGCCCGAAATCCGACAGAAAGAAGCGCACGATCCGGCCTGCCGCTTCTCGCAAGACCAATTCCACCGGTGCGTCCTGAGGCATGCCCGCCAAAGCGGCCTGCGCCTGGCGATTGCATTCCACGCGTGCGACCTCAGAAAACAAGAGGCGTTTGTCGGGGAAATAACTATAAAGCGTGGCCTTAGAGACCCCGGCCTGGCGGGCGATGTCATCCACGCTCGCCCCTTCAAAGCCGTCGCGCAGGAACACATCACGCGCGCCGTCCAGGACCTGATCGAACTTGCGACCTTTCTTGATCTCCGGATTGATACCAGTGCTGATCACGTTACCAATGTCTGCGGCAATGGCCACCATGCGCGCCCTCCTGCGGTGCATCCCACCCTAGCCGCCCCGCCCCTCATCCTGCAAGCGCCGCGCTGGTCCCCTATTCCGGTGCACATCCAATTGGACAGCCCCAAATCCCATGCTACACCGCTTCCATGGTCGATGTTTTTTTGCAAACGCTACCCTTCTTTTTGATCATCGGCCTGGGGTACGGCGCAGGGCGCACCGGCTTTTTCACGGAGGCCGCAACCGCCTGGCTGACCAAGTTCGTGTTCTATTTCGCCCTCTCGGCGATGCTGTTCAAATTCTCCGCGAACCTGTCATTTCGTGAGGTGTTCGATGTCACCTTCGTGGCCGCCTATCTATGGGCCACGGGGTTTGTCTATGGCATCGCGATGATGGCAGCCTTCCTGCGCGGCACCTCGATTGAAGCGGCCGCGATTGAGGCGCAATGCGGGGTGATCGGCTATGTCGGGTTCCTTGGCGTGCCGATGCTGACGCTGTTGATGGGGGAGGCCGCGATTGGGCCGGTGATGCTGGTTCTGTCGGTCGATCTCATCGTTTTCGGCTCGCTCATTGTGATTTTGGTCACCGGGTCGCGGGGGGAGGATCCGGGCCTGCGCGTGTTCCGAACGGTGGGCATGGGGCTTTTGAAAAACCCCATGATCATGTCCATCACCTTGGGCCTTTTGTGGTCCGCCTCTGGCGCGGCGATCCCGAGTGTCATGAATGATTTCCTCGATATCCTCGGCGGTGCGGCCACGCCCGGCGCACTCTTTGCCATTGGCGCGTCCTTGGCCACCAAACGCCTAGATCGCCCCATGATCGCGGGGTGGCTGTCGGTCAGCAAGCTTGGTCTGCACCCGCTCTTTGCGGCATTCGCCTGTCTCGTGCTTTTCCCGGTGGAGCCTTATGCCGCCGCCGTCATGATCGCGGCGGCCTCGCTTCCGGTGGCGGGCAATGTCTATATCCTTGCCGAACATTACGGTGTCGCCCCGCAGCGGGTGTCAGCCTCGATCCTGATTTCCACGGGCTTTGCCGTGATCACCGTATCGCTGGTGATCGGCTGGGTGTCCGGGCTCTACACCCAATGAGCTATGAACCGATCCCCCTACCACAGCGCGCGCCGTTGAGCGACCATGAGGCGCTCACTCAGGTCGAGGGATTTCGCGATGACATGCGTCAGCGGCGCACCATTCGCCACTATGACCCGCGCCCCGTGCCCGAGGCCATAATCCGCACAGCCATTGAAGCCGCCGGTTCCGCGCCCAGCGGAGCCAACCAACAGCCCTGGCACTTCGCCGCCATTTCCGACCCTGAGATGAAAACGCAGATCCGCGGGGCGGCAGAGCAGGAAGAAGCGAAGTTCTACGCGGGCGGCGCGCCTGATGAGTGGATCGCAGCATTAGAACCCATCGGCACCGGCGCCTCCAAACCGCACCTCACCGATGCGCCCTGGCTCATCGCCATTTTCGCCCAGCGCTACGGCCTAGGCGCGGATGGCAGTCGGGTCAAACACTACTACGTGCCCGAGAGCGTTGGCATTGCCACGGGTCTGTTGATCACCGCGCTGCATCAGGCCGGCCTTGCCACGCTGACCCACACGCCCAACCCGATGGCATTCCTGAACGGGCTTCTGGGTCGACCCGACAACGAAAAACCGGTGATGATCCTGACTGTAGGACATGCCGCCAAGGATGCCGTGGTGCCCAAAGCCGCGACCATCAAGAAACCCATTGAAGACATCATGACCGTCCACAAAGGCGACGGATAGGAGGAGACCCCGATGGAAACCCAATCAGAAAACGCCTGTTTCGGCGGTGTGCAAGGGGTCTATACCCACAGCTCAAAGGCCTGTGCCTGTGACATGACGTTCGGTCTGTTCCTGCCAGAAGAGGCCAAGGACGGGCCCGTGCCGGTGCTGTGGTATCTCAGCGGGCTGACCTGCACCCATGAAAACGCGATGGTGAAGGCAGGCGCGCAGGCCTGGGCCGCAGAGCAGGGCATCGCGCTTGTCTTCCCGGATACCAGCCCGCGGGGCGAGGATGTGGCCGATGATGACGCCTATGACCTCGGCAAAGGCGCAGGGTTCTATGTGAACGCCACGCAGGATCCGTGGAAACCCCATTTTCAGATGTGGGATTACGTGTCCGAGGAACTGCCTGCCCTCATCATGAAAGAGTTCGCCATCGACGAAGAGCGTCAGGCGATCACCGGTCATTCCATGGGCGGGCACGGCGCGTTGACGCTCGCCATGGGCCTGCCGGGGCGGTTCCGGTCGGTCTCTGCCTTCGCACCCATCTCCCACCCCACGGCAAGCGATTGGGGCCGCAAACAGCTGGGCGCGTATCTGGGGGACGATGAAAGCACTTGGGCCGTCCATGATGCGACGCTGATGATGCGCGAGGCGGGGTTTGACGGCCCTGTCCTGACCGACACAGGCACCCATGATCAGTTCATCGACCTGCTGAAACCCGAAGCGCTGGCCGAGGCCGTGAACGCCCGCCGTCAACAGGCCACGCTGCGCCTGCAACCGGGTTATGATCACAGCTATTTCTTTGTCTCGACCTTCATGGAGGATCACGTGTCCTTCCACGCAGAGGCGCTTTACGGGGGATGATATACGTCGATGCCGATGCCTGCCCTGTGAAAGAGGAGGTGGAGCGCGTGGCCACCCGGCACAAGCTGGCGGTGGCCATGGTCTCCAACGGCGGCATCCGGCCGTCGCGCAACCCGCTCATTGAAATGGTGATCGTCCCCGATGGTCCGGATGAGGCGGACAAGTGGATCGCCGATCGCTGCGGGCGGGGTGATGTGGTGGTGACCGGTGACATCCCCTTGGCCGCCAAATGCGTTGAGGCGGGCGCGGCTGTGCTCAAACACAATGGCGAGCCGCTGAATGAGCGTAATGTGGGTCAGGCACTGGCCACCCGGGACCTCATGACCGATCTGCGCGCCGCCGATCCGTTTCGTCAGGGTGGCGGCAAAGGGTTCACCAAGGCGGATCGCTCGCGATTTTTGAACGCCTTGGAACAGGCGATCCGGAACGCACAGAAAGCCAAGTAGGCCAACAGAGCGCCTTCGTCAGGCCGTGGCGTGGCGACCTGCGCTCCGTTCAGCAACGCTTTACCCATCAATCCCGCCGTCCATCCAAGCGACGGTCTGGCGAAGGCGCGGCGGGCTGACGCCCTTGACCCCGCGCCTGCCCAAAAACGAACAAACGCTTTACTTCCAAACCCTCCGTGCCATGGTCACCCCAACACCCAAAGGCACCACCCATGCAAAATCACACCTGGCGCACCAATATCACAGGCGCATCCTGTGCCTTCGGCGCTGCTGTGGGGTTTTCCGTTCTCGAACTAATGGTGAAATTCCTCTCGGACGATTACGCGCTGCATCAGACAGTGTTCTTTCGCGCCATCGTGGGCCTCACCGCCTTTGCCATTTTCATCATGCCATTTCAGGGCTGGTTTCGCGTCTTCCGCACGCAGCGTCTTGGCGCGCATCTTTTCCGCGGGCTTTGTGTGGTCATGGCCAACACATGCCTCTTTCTGGGTCTCGCCTCCCTTCCCTTGGCCGATGCCGTCGCGATCTACTTCGTGGCCCCGCTCGTCACCGCTGTGATGTCGGTCATTTTCCTGCGCGAAACGGTGGGTCCGCGCCGCTGGTCCGCGATCCTGGTGGGGCTGTTCGGTGTCATGCTGATCGTGAAACCCGGCACGTCCGCGTTTCAACTGGCCTCCATTTTCCCGATGCTCGCCGCCACACTCTATTCCACCATGCACATCACCGCCCGGCGCATCTCGGGCACCGAAAGTGCCTTTACCATGACGGCCTATTCCAACCTCAGCTTCCTCTTCGTCAGTGCGATTGTCGGCCTCTGCATAGGTTGGGGGCAGTTCCAAGGCATGGGGCCAGAAGAGCTTGATTTCCTTCTGCGCCCCTGGGCCACGTTCAACCCCGATGACGCAATCTATTTCATCCTGCTGGGCACGTGTGGATTGGCCGCGGTTCTGCTGATCACGCAGGCCTACCGCATCGCGGAGGCCTCATTTGCCGCGCCGTTTGAATATGTCTCGATCCCGATGGCCATCATCTGGGGGGCCGCATTCTTTGGCACCTGGCCGGACAATTGGTCGTGGATTGGCATCATGTTCATCCTTGGTTCAGGTCTTTACCTTCTGTGGCGCGAGGCACAGATTGGGCGGGCCAGCACAGGTGCGAGAGGGTGATAACAATGCAGGTTGAAGCGGTCGTGTTCGACATCGGTAATGTGCTGATCACCTGGCAGCCAGAGCGATATTTCGACACTCATATTGGCGAAAACCGCCGCAAAGCCCTGTTTGAAGCGGTCGATATCCACGCCATGATGGTGCGCATCGATCAAGGTGAGGTGTTTGGCGACGTGGTGGAGGAAACCGCCATGGCCCATCCCGATTGGACGACAGAAGTGCGATGGATGCGCGACCGCTGGAATGCGATTGCGGGGCCGGAGATTTCGCTGTCGGTGCGGCTTCTCCGGGCGTTGCGGGCCAAGGGCGTGGCCTGTTTCGCGCTCAGCAATTTCGGCAAGGAGAATTTCCCGCTGAGCGAAGCAGAATTCCCGTTTCTGAAGGAGTTTGACCGTCGCTACATCTCGGGTGAGATGAAAATGGCCAAGCCGGATCCGGCGATTTACGCCAGAGTAGAGTCTGATTGTGGTCTCGCGCCTGAAACACTCCTCTTCGCCGATGACCGCCAGGACAATATTGAGGCCGCAGCTGCCCGAGGTTGGCAAACCCATCTTTTCACAACGCCAGACCGCTTTGCCGACGACCTTGTGACGCGGGGGCTGCTCACCGCGGATGAGGCGCAATGACCACGTTCATTTCGTTTGAGGACGGGGAGGCCAATTTGACATGGCTGGGCCTTTGCGAGGCCTTGGAGCGGGGTCACACATACCCGCGCGCACAGATTGAGGATACGTTTCTACATCGGGGCGAGGACACGCTTTTGACCCGCTCTGCGTGGATTG